>Ga0209226_10001620_pt1 | contig 10134 bp, 14 predicted proteins | sample BarGraNGADG00212_2_FD_184497 | JGI IMG/M metagenome (GOLD analysis project Ga0209226, IMG submission 184497) | Arctic peat soil microbial communities from Barrow, Alaska, USA - Barrow Graham LP Ref core NGADG0011-212 (SPAdes) (version 2) | ecosystem: Environmental > Terrestrial > Soil >...
AGATGTGGGGGTATGACGAGCAGTGACGTCAGCTCGGACCGCCTGGACCTGCTGCCCATGACCCTTGAGCTCATGGAAGCGCTGTTGCATGGGGACCGAGAATCCGCCCAGCAGATGGTCGGCTACCGGATCCCGGCAGACTGGCCTCAAAGCATGGAGTCAACGCTGAGATTCCGAATTGCCATTGCCCAGGCACAGCCTGAGACGCTGCCACTGCTCCTGCGGGCGATGGTCCTCCGAACTGACCCCACGGTGGTCGTTGGTCGGATCGGCTTTCATGGTCCGACTGACGACACAGGCATGCTTGAGATCGGCTACGAGGTGTTCCCCACGTTTCGCCGACAGGGGTACGCGCGAGAAGCCGTGCTTGCCATGTTTCGCTGGGCACAGCGCGACACCGCAGTTCTCCGGTTCCGCGCAACGGTCAGTCCCGACAACCTCGCCTCCCGCCGCCTGGTCGCCGGACTCGGGTTCATCGAAATCGGCAGCCAGTGGGACGAGGAGGACGGTGAGGAGACCGTATTCGAACGTTCAGCCGGCGCGATCTAGCCGGACACCGGTCAGATCTTCTGAGCGACTCCTGGAGGTTCAGGTCCACCAGCTCGACAGGGATCGTGGCCTGATCGCTAGGGTGAGCGACATGGCGGTACACCAAAAGGCGCTGCCCGTCGTGGCCTCCTCGACATTCGTGACCGCCTGGACCGTGTGGTGGGCTTGGCACATGTGGCCGAGTTCCGGTCTGTCGTGGCACTTCTCCGTGGATGGCGCCAGGTTGCTACTCCACGGCTCCGGGCTCAACCTCTACGCCGACGCTCCTTGGCTGCAGACCGGCCCTCTCTCCTTGGTAGTGGCCGCTCTGCTCCGCCCATTACCCGCGAACGTCGGCAAGGGCGTTGCTCTGGTTGCGATGACCGCAGCCGGCCCACTGCTCATCGCTGCGCTCACGCCACTGGTCGCACCCGCCGGAAGACACCGCCGGATGTTCATCGCGGCTATCGTCCTGATTCCGGCCTGGACGGTGCTCTCGGTCCGGTGGGGGCACCTCGATGACGTCCTCGCGATGGTCTTCGCGATCGTGGCGCTGCGTGCTGTGTCCGCTGACAGACCCGTTCTGGCAGGTGTGGCGCTGGGCGCGGCTGTCGCGGCGAAGCCATGGGCAGTCGGGTTCGTACTGCTGCTGCTCGTCCTGCCCCGAGGCCGGCTGCGTGCGGCGGCCGCAGCTGCCGCCGTCACTGCGCTGGCCTGGGCGCCCTTTGTCCTTGCCAACCCGCGCACGCTCGGCGCCCTGCACCCGCCGGTCGGATTGTCACCCGCGTCTGGACTGCACGCCCTTGGCGTGCGCGGGGTGATGGTTCCTGCCTGGGGGCGGACCGCCCAGCTCCTTCTCTCACCTGCGGCCGCGGCCGCGGCAGTCCTGAGCAGAGGTCTGCCGGGAGTGCTGCTCGTCTCCGTCGCAGTTCGACTGGCGCTGGACCCGAAGGACAACGCCTACTACATCGGCAGCGCCGCGCTCGCCGCCGTGGTCTTCGACCTGCTCGGCACCAGCTGGACCATCCCGTGGACCACGATGGCCACCATCATCGTGTTCTGGCAGCCCTTCACCCGGAACTTCGCCCACTGGCAACAGTCGACAACAGGCCTGACCCACTGGTGGTTCGCCCACCAGGAGCAGATCGGGGCCGTGCATCTGGCCTGGGCAGTCGCCGTTGTGGCCCTGGTCTTCGCCGTGTCGCAGAGACCCTCGCGAAAGACCACGGCACTCTCTGAGGTGCCAGAGAACCCTGAAGGGCCTGAGAGCTTTTAGGTGCTTCAGAGGTATCGCACAGGTGGGGAGCCATGCTCGACGTGTGGACACGGAACGTCGCGTGGGCGCTACCGAACGGCTGCCCGTGGCCAGCGACGCCGGGCCGGCGCTGGCCATCGACCCGACGACGGCGAAACCACATCGCCGAATCGGTCGGGCCCAGGTGCTGGTGGCTGTGGTGGCCTTCGCCACGATGTGCGTGGCGGTGCTCGCGATATCTGCCCAGCTGCTCGAGCCGGACGACTACGCATACCGAGCGTCGATCATTGCCTTGACCCAGGGACACCTGCTGAGTCTGACCAACACGGAATACCAGGCGTTGCTGAGACAGCTGGGCGACGGCGGGGGACAGGGCGTCGCGCAGTGGGTGCATACGGCCAGCGGCACCTGGATCAGCGAGAAGAACTCCGGCTACCCGTTCCTGGCCCTCCCGTTCCAGGCTATGGGGCTGCTTCGGGTGGTCCCGTTGTTCTACGGGGCGCTCGGTTGCCTGGGTCTGTTCTTCGGCGCCCGCCGCTGGCTCGGGCGCTGGGGTGGCACTGGGGCGGTAATCTGTTCTGCAGCTCGGGAGCAGCACTGGCTTTCGCCTGGCGGGCCACGATGCCCACGTCCACCGACGCCTCGCTGATCGCGGCCGGCTCCGGGGCGCTGTTGTGGGCGATACTCGCCAGGGAGCGAACGCTTCGGCTCCGTACCCAGGGGTAGAGCCTGCGCAACGCACAAGGTATCGGCGCGACGCGGATGTCGGGGCTGTCCTGGCCATCGGATGGATCGGTATCTGGGGCCTGTACGTCGCCTATGACTGGACTGTCCGGATGGCTTCGGGAGCACTACGCCGCCTCCCAGGACTACCTGGACTACTACTTGGACGAGTACACCTTCCGCTTCAACCGGCGCACCTCCAAGGCCCGAGGGCTACTGCTCTACCGCCTGCTCCAACAGTCAGTCGGCACCGACCCGCACCCCTGAAAGACCTCATCAAGCCATCAGAACCAGAGGACTTTACTTAAGCGGATATCCAATACATCAGTCCGAGTCAAGGGAGAGCTACACCATGGTCGGGTCAGTTGAAGAGCTCGAGGGCGAGCTGATCATCTTGTCGGAGCTGTTGACGACGCCCACGAGGGGCGAGTGCCTGTTCTGCTACCTCTACCGGATGCTGAACAGCCATGGGTGCAACGGCAAGTTGCGCTGGGCCGCACGATGGCGAGACTTGCGAGCGCCGCGAACCACGGCCCTGGAACGACGGCTAGGCAGCCGAGGCGGGTACTGCGACTGCGAGATCTTCATGAACGGCTGGACCGCCTCGCCAACGATCACAACATACGACTTCGAGACCGACGACGAAGTCTGGCCGAATCCGATGCCAACCTGCCCTGGTGTGCGCGCCAGGTCAACTCAGCCATGCCCGCTCTGGACACAAACATCCCGGCGAGATGGCCGGTGATGACGTGCACTCGATGCGCTACAGACGCGGTGCGAGTGCCGCCAAAGCAGTCGTTGGGGGAGGTCCTGCCGCGGGCAGATCATGCTGGAGACGGACCTAGATTGACATAATGTTGATTATCGGCGAAATGACGAATGCGGAAACCACAGCATCGTCAGCACCGGGCACACCTCCCGAGTCGAGCTCCTGGGCCGCCAACACCAGCGCCGCAGCTTCCGACCGATGAAGAACGCAGTCCGAGCAGACAAGTGACGCGGTCCCTAATTCTGGGACTATTCACTCAGGGACGGACATTTGTTAAGTTATATACGCACATATACGCACATAGTTACTGTTTCTAGACTTATGACTACATGTCATACCAGCATGTCCAAGAATCGGCAAAATTTTGCAACTTGCGATCACAAAATGTATGGTGATGGCTAGTCAATAATGACTAGTCAACAACTAGCCGAGGTCGATTGAGTCCACGAACTTGGTATGAATCCCTCGTATGGCGAGGCTCGGCCAGAAGTCTGATGAAGCTCAAATGAATACTTTCAGAATCCGTGCATTGATGCTGATCCCCGCGACAGGACTAATGCTGCTGGGTGGAGGTATCACCACCGCACAGGCATCGAATGCCCTGCCTGCGTGCTCTCAACCGACTCCGACCACGCCAACGTCGAGCCCCACATCGGCCACGCCAACGTCGAGCCCCACATCGGCCACGCCAACGTCGAGCCCCACATCGGCCACGCCAACGTCGAGCCCCACATCGGCCACGCCAGTGAGCGTCTTGGGAACTGCAGCTTCGACGACCACGCCAGTGAGCGTCTTGGGAACTGCGGCGACAGCGAACCCGTTGCCCGTGGGCGCCGCTGCTGGCCAGGCCAACACGAGCGGGCAGTTCGTTGCAGGGGGCCTCGCAGCACTCGCGGCATTGCTCGCGCTGGGGACTGGCTTCGTACTTCGTCGGCGTCACGGTGTCGTATAGCAGGAACCGCTTCACCGTACTGACCGTCTTGGGGATCATCCTGCTGATTGCCTCAGCAACGATCCTGGGCAGTCACTACTTCGGACATGGCCGGGCGGGGCGGACGCTTTCGGGCGCTTCGCTCCCGCCCGGCCTGCGTTCGGCGCCATCGACAACTCCAGCACCAACCCACTCCCCCACGGCTGTCGCGATCAAGCCGGGCATCCCCGTGACAGTGATCGCCGCCGACCATCACCTGACGGCCAAAGTCACGGCGAATCGTCTCAATGCTGACGGCAGTCTGTATGTGCCCCAAGACCCCCGAGCGGTGAGTTGGTCGAGCCAGGACGTGGCACCCGGGACGCCGTACGGCACCATCATCTTGGTGGGCCACGTGAACTCCGGCGGGGTCGCCGGCGCGTTCAAAGATCTGGCTGACTACCGGATCGGACAGATCATCACTCTGGTGCTGGCCGACGGCCGTCGGATGAGGTACGCCGTGGCCGCGGAGCCCATCGAGGTGAACAAGGACAAGCTCGGACCGCGACGCCAAGAGCTGTTCGACCAAGCCCACTCATACGGCCTGTCCGGCCGCCCCAAGACGGGCCGACTGCTCCTGCTCAGCTGCGGCGGCGTCTTCGACAACCGCACCGGCCACTACATAAGCAACATCTTCGTCTACGCACTTCCACTCTGACATCGCCCTCGCGACATCGGACTGCCATTAGGATTGGTCTGTTCTGCTCATCTTCGTGTTGAACCCCACGTCAGCAGACCTTGGTCTAGGCTTCAATCAGGTGAGGCAGCAGGACCGGGCCATCGAAGAATACGCGGGCGAGACTGATGGCCAAGGGCCGGATTGCCGGGCAATCCCTGAATATCGAACAGTAACCTTGTAGCGGCGAGCGTGGCGACGGCCCTGGTGTCCGGCGCTCTGGTTATGTCCGCGGCACCCGCAAGCGCAGGGGTCCGACCCAAACCCCCCGTGATGGATGCCCAGATCCTGACACCCCACCAGCTCATGGGCCAGATCACAGCGGCCGACGCCCTGCGCGCCGACCTTATGAGGTCCGGTGCCGAGGTGGCTGTGACAAACGCACGCCTCTAACTACTTTCCGCCCAGGCGAACACGCTCCTGGCAGACCTGTCCGTGGCCAGGACCGCCCAGACGGCCGCCCAGACCGAGGCTGCGGCCCAACGGGCCAGGTTAGTCCAGCTCGGCGTTGACGTTCAGCCAGCACAAGACGCCTTGGGTCGGCTGGCCAGCAACTCCTACATCCGTGGTGGTGGTCCCCTCGGTGACATGGCCGCGATCCTGGAAGCGCTTACCGCCCTTCGGCAGACCAGAACACCGATTCCATGGGGACCGTGCAATACCTCATCGATGGCCGTGCTCGAGCATTCGATCGGCTGCGGTCTCTGCGATCCGAACAGGTCACGACCTCCGCAAAGGCCGAGGCTGCGCAGCAACGAGCGGCCGCCACAGCCAAGACAGCAGCGAAGGCATAGTCCGCCCTCGATACCATCATCGTCGACCAGCGGGCAGCCCTGATGAGGTTCCAGGCCGTCGAGGCTGCGCAGGTCGGCAGGGCGGCCGGGCTGCGCGGCGGCTTGCTGCGTTCGGAGGACGCTGTTGCCGGGCGGCCGACCGACGACTCGCACAGGCACTTGGGGGCCAGGGCTTCACCCTCCTGATTGACCAGAGCTCCAGCTGTGGCAAGGGCTTGGCGGACTACCCCAACGGTCGGCTGCCAGCGAGTGCGCTGTGCCCGCTGTATGCCGCACCTGGCGAAAGCCTGACTCGCGATGCGAGGCCTGGCAGGGCTTGGCACTGGCCGCGATCCCGGAGGCGTCCAGAACTTCGCCAGCCCCGCGCATCTGTGAATGCAGCGCAATGCCCCGCTCTACGGGTGTTCCACCCGGCCTGGGCCGAGCCATCAGGTGTGCTGCCGGAACCCTGGCACTGGGAGTTCGCAGGCTGAAGGCTTGTGCGAGGCTGCGCCCATGGCTAGCGCCGTCGACTCTGTCATCGCGCCACGATCCTCTCCGCCATCGTCCTGATCTTGAAGTGACGCGGACCGAGACTGAGCCACCACCAGACAGGCGAACCGATCATCGCGACATCATGGACAGCCTCCCACCATCCGACGGAGATCGGACCTACCGTGAAGAAAGCCTCTGCCAGTGCGAAACACCGACCAGAGACCTATGACCGATCGACCTAGACGCAGGGAAGAACGATCATGAGCGCAATCGTGCAAGAAACGGACGCACGCGGCATCACCACTGTCACAACCGGCCAAACGCACCTTAAGTTCTCTCAGGAATACTCAAAGGGTGAACTTGAGGAAATGGGCTCACTCGAATTGCTAGACGGATACGCCGAATGAGACTGGTCTCGCGCTGATCGAGGCGGCCACATTCGAGTTCGTTGGTTGGCCGAGGACTCGGGGTGTCTCCGAAGCGGCCAAGAAGGCAGGCACACCGGTTCACGATATGGCGCGCCTCAACGGGTCGTTTCCCAATCCGAAGTGGATAAGAGCAGACTCGACCGATGATACGAGTGGTCTGCTGCGGATTGGCAACCGTGGACATCGTCCACCGGCTGTCGAAGTTTCCTTCCTCCAACGAGAAGGTTGTAGCACAGGAATCCGACATGACGTTCGGTGGTCCAGCTGCAAATGCAGCGGCAACCATCATCGCTCTGGGCGGGTCGGCGGTTCTCGTCACCGCCTTGGGGTCGAGTGCTCTGTCCGACTGGCTTGGTCTTGAACTTGGACTTAGCGGCGTCGAAGTCCATGACCTTCAGTACGGAGTGGCATCAGTTCCAGACCTTGCGACTGTCATGATCACAGAGTCGACCGGCGATCGTTCGGTAGTGCTGTCAAGGCCCATTGAGCGCCCGAAGGTCGGGCGCGCCACCCCGGAAGTGCTTGACGGCGCAGACGTGCTCTTGGTTGACGGACACAACATGTCAGCTGCGATTACGTTGGCCAATGAGGCAGCGAAGCGGCGTCTTCCAGTTCTGCTAGATGGCGGCAGCTGGAAGGCGGGAACCGAGGATCTGCTGAAGTGCGTTACTGCCGCTGTCGTCTCTGCTGATTTCGAAAAGCCGCATGAGCGCGATGCCCTTACGTCGCTGAGGCAACTGGGCGTCCCCTGGGTGGCTAGTACTCATGGCTCGCATCCAGTCAGATACCTCGAAGATGATCGGCGAGGGACCATCGAAGTCCAGCATCGCGAACTGGTCGACACAGTAGGCGCAGGGGACGCCTTCCATGGAGCACTGGCCATGCTATTGGGCAACAGCTCGCTGACCTTTGCGCAGATGCTGGGAATCGCGGCTACGGTCGCGACAGCATCTTGCGCGTACGCCGGGGCACGCGGTTGGACCAAAGACGATGAAGTTGTCAACGAACTGCAGGCCTTGGTCAGGGGGCATGGACAGTCCCGAAAGTAGACCACGGCAATATGTGGACCGACACGACGGCCGAGTCCGTGACGTTGACACCGGCAGGTGTCACGCGAGCGTGCCGCCCCGGCCCATGCCCACACCTAGTGCTGGTGTGCGGGCGCTCCGATACGCATTGGCAGAAGCCTCGACATGCTTTCACCCGATGAGCAGCAAATGCCCCAGGTCCAAAGGCTCTGCAGTCACAGGGCGCGTGGTGCCGGTGTCCATGCCAGACTCCCGGCATGACTGATTTCAGAGTGTTTGCGAGTGGCTCCTCCAAGTCCTATTCCGGCGAGGCGGCGCGATATCAGGTCAGTGAGGGCGGAGTCCTGACGGTCTTCGACGGCGAGGGCACTCGCTTGCAGTTCTCCCCATCCGGTTGGCTCTCTGTGGCGGACCAGCCCGAGCTCGACATCCCTGTGATGGAGTTTCCCCTGTAGGACAGATACCCCCTGGGGTCTCCTCGGCCGGCTGCGTCCCCTCCTTGCTTGGGGACCTTGGTCTCTGGTTCCGACTGCGACCACGGTGCTTGCCTGTAGGTGACACGGCTGAGCGGTTGGCGGACACCCAGCCCCCAGGCCGCGGAACCCGCCGCCTCGAACTGGTCGGTATCGCCAGCGGGTTGGCTGGCGATGACATGAACGGCGGAACACCTGGGGGCGTACCTCGCTGGGACTGAAGCTCTCGCTCACTTTGCGCAATCCGGTGACATGGAATGGGGCCACGGATCAGACTGAGAAGTAGTAGTCAGCACGGGAGCAACGAGGCACCTGGGAATTGGCCCGGAAAGCCACACCGCCACAGTCGGCTGGTGAGCAGCTCCCGCGCTGGGGTTCACCCCCACGGACTCGGGAGGATCACATGGAAGACATCGACCGCCGCCGCTACGCCGAGGCCAGTCAGCCGCGCCACACAGCAGCCACAATGACATCCGTGTTCGTTTTGTGCGATGACGACCTGGCCGTCACCGGCCTGACCGCAAAGTCGCTGCGAGACCTGTTCGAGACAGCCCTGCAGGTACCCGTGCGTAGCACGGACCAGCAGGAGGCCATTGAGCTCGCAGGGATCGTCCTGGACCGGCTCGGGCAAAGTGGCATCAGGCATAGGAATGTTGCCCGCGGCGCGCCGCCCCCTACGGACGGCCGATACACCCGCGACCAGACGCCACCGCGCCTGAGCGCCACCCTGCCGGCAGCTACACCGACCCGACTGGACCTGGCGTCCTGAGATTGCGGCCGCCGCCTGACGAACCCCGCCGCAGAACATCGCAGCAGGGTTCTCTTCAGGTTTGCCACCTGGTCCGATGCCACCGAGACGACACAGCCCGCAGACCAGGTACAGGTACTGGACTTCGCCGCTGAACGGGAGATAATTAGCGAAGCCTGTCGGGGGTGCTGATTCTGACGGACCGATCAAGCGCGTACCTCCGTGAGATACCTCAGGCAGGCCGAGTGGCAGGGTGGTCGTAGATCGCCGGGGTGACCGGTTGGAGTGGTTCGCCCAGCGCAAGGCATTGGCATCTCGACTACTCGAATGAAGCCGATCCCGCAAACCGTTGATTCAAGGAGCCGAAACCGATGACATGGCGCAACCAGGCTGCCTGCATAGACGAGGACCCCGAACTCTTCTTCCCCATCGGAAACACCGGCCCCGCGCTTTTCCAGATAGAAGAAGCCAAAGCCGTCTGCCAGCGCTGCGAGGTTGTTGTGACCTGCCTGAAGCTGGCCATCGAGTCCGGCAAGGACGCCGGAGTGTTTGGCGGACTATCCGAAGACGAACGTCGTGCATTCAAACGTCGAAACGCCCGCGCCCGTCGCGCCGGCTGAGCTATGCAGCGAACCCACACGGTGGACGTCAAAGGACTGGTTGCGAATCGCCCTGATCAGCGGTCCTCGCCCGGCTGAAGATGAGGTCTGGTCGCCCGCAGATGTCATTGTCTGTTCTATGGTCCGGTGAGGTCGTAGACAAGTCGGACGCTGTTAAGTGTGCGCTGATCACTGTCCTGTGAGCCACTTTGATCACAGAACCTGGCCGGGACATGCACAGTGGGGGCCTCGCGGCCCCCACTGTGGGCGCGGGTCAGGCACGCAACCCGCGGGACGGCGCCGACGTCCGGGACCGCTGCGACCTCCGTTGCATGAGCGAGTAGACCAGGCCCGCAACGGCAAGGACCAGGAGAATCCCGAGAGCCACCATGGCGAAGACCTGCCATAGCGGTGTCGTCGCGGCAGCGGCGGTGTCTGCGGGTGTGCGGATGACTACTCCACCGCCCGGGTCGGGCCGGGCGTAGGCCATCGTGGCTGCGGCGATGCACCAGGTGGCGCAGCCGGTGAGGGTGGCGATGAGGCGACGTACGTAACGCATGTCGCACCTCCTTGGGCTGGGGTCCGGCGTGGCAGGCGCCGGGTAGGGCTGCTGACAACTCCATTCGACGCGCAGGCGATCGGAGACCTCTTGGCAGCGGCTCGGAAGTG
>Ga0209226_10001621_pt1 | contig 10129 bp, 12 predicted proteins | sample BarGraNGADG00212_2_FD_184497 | JGI IMG/M metagenome (GOLD analysis project Ga0209226, IMG submission 184497) | Arctic peat soil microbial communities from Barrow, Alaska, USA - Barrow Graham LP Ref core NGADG0011-212 (SPAdes) (version 2) | ecosystem: Environmental > Terrestrial > Soil >...
GAGCCGAGCGAGACCAGAAGGTGCGTGCGCAGGCCGGCATAGCGATCGCGCAGCTCTCGCTCGATACCGATCGCGCCGCCGAGCCCAGCAGCAAGCGCCAGGCGGAGCAGAGCCTCTGCCCATCCGAGGTGCGGTAGCACCCCGATATCTTGGCCGGGGCGGCGGACACACCCGTTGGGAGGCATGACGACTTTCGTCGGTGATCAACAGAGGCGACCGGGGGACGGCGTTCTGTTAGCCGCGCCCGCCATGTCGGTCGCGGCGGCGAGGGAATGCCTTGCTCGCGCGGAGTGATTAGTTACTGGGCGGAGGCGGTGCGCAGGGCTTCTTCCTGCGCCAGCTTAATCATCTCGACGCCGCGGGTGGCCAGGGCGAGCAGCTCGTCTAGTTCTTCGCGCTTGAAGGGCGCGGTCTCCGCGGTCGCCTGTACCTCGATCAGGCGCCCGTCGCCGGTCATGACGTAGTTCATGTCCACCTCGGCGCCCGAGTCTTCGCTGTAGTCGAGATCGAGCAGCTTCTCGCCTCCGACGATCCCCACCGAGACCGCGGCCACCGAGTCGGTCAGCACGCGGCCGAGGCCGAAGCGCTCGAGCGCGCGGCTGGCAGCGACGTAGGCGCCCGAGATGGAGGCGCAGCGCGTTCCGCCGTCGGCCTGAAGCACGTCGCAGTCGAGCCAGACGGTGCGCTCGCCCAAAGCTTCGAGGTCGGCTATCGAGCGCAGCGAGCGACCTATCAGACGCTGGATCTCGACCGTGCGCCCTTTCTGTTTGCCCGTGCTTGCCTCGCGCGAGGTGCGCGAGCCGGTCGAAGCCGGCAGCAGCGAGTATTCCGCGGTCAACCAGCCGCGGCCTTTGCCCATCAGCCAGCGGGGGACGCCTTCCTGAATCGACGCGGTGCAGAGAACGATCGTGCGACCCTGGGCGAAGAGCACCGAGCCGTGCGGCTGCTCGAGGAAGTCGCACTCGATCTTGAGTGCACGAAGCGCATCCGAGCGGCGATCGTCGGTCCTGCTCATGCTGGCGCTCCGAGCCCGGCCAACGAAACGGCCTCGACCTTGGCGATCGGGAACTGCAGGTAGCGCTCGCCCATCAGCCCGAACTGCTCGGCGTCGCCGGTCGTGATGAAGCGGCAAACGCCTTCGCGCTCGCTCGTGCGGGCGAATCCTTTCCGCGCCAGCGTCTCGGCGACCTTACGCGCAGTTTCCTCGGCCGAGAAGACAAGCGTCACGGCGCGGCCGAAGGCGCGCTCCAGCACGTGACGGATGAGCGGGTAGTGCGTGCAGCCGAGGATCACCGTGTCGACGCCGTCCTGCTTGAGCGGCGCCGCGTAGGCGCGCACCGCCTCGACGGTACCGGCGCCGTAGGGCGTATCGCTCTCGATCAGCTCGGCCAGGCCCGGGCAGGTGACCGGGAAGAATTGAACGCCGGCGTCGAGCGAGCGGATGAGCGAGGCGTAACGACCGGCCTCGACCGTGGCCTCGGTGGCAAGCAGGCCGATGCGACGGTTGCGCGTCGCCTGCACGGCCGCCTCGGCTTCGGGCGCGATCACGCCGACAACTGGAACCTCGAGCTCGGCTTGCAGATCGGCAAGTGCCGCCGAGGTGGCCGAGTTGCAAGCCACGACGACCATCTTCACGCCCTGGCGCTCTAGGAAGCGCCCGATCTCGAGCGCGAACTCCCGGATCTCGGCGAGCGGCCGCGGCCCGTAGGGGAAGCGTCCGGTGTCGCCGAGGTAGACGAAATCCTCGTTAGGCATCGTCACCAGGCACTCGTGCAGAACAGTTAGCCCGCCCATGCCGGAGTCAAAGATCGCAATCGGTCGTTCGTCCACTGCGCTCGATTCTAGTTAGTGAAGCCCGAGGCGCCGGCGGGCATATCTTTCTTGTATGAGCTCCGTCCGCATCGGCACCTGCTCCTTCGCCGACGAGGCGCTGGTCAAGAACTGGTATCCGCACGGCCTGGCGCCCAAGGAACGGCTCCGCTTCTACGCCGAGCAGTTCGACACGGTCGAGATCGACTCGACCTACTACCGGCTGCCGGGCGCCGGCATGAGTGCCGGTTGGGCCGAGCGCACCCCGCCCGGCTTTCTCTTCCACGTTAAGGCCTTCGGGCTGATGACCAGGCACCCGGTACGCCTCGAGCAGCTGCCGGCCGATCTGCGCGCGGCAACCGAAGCTGACGAGCGCGGACGCGTCTTCCATCCGCCCGAGGAGCTTCGCGCCGAGGTCTTTCGCCGCTTCCTGGCCGGTATCGCGCCGCTGGTGGAAGCTGGCAAGCTCGGCGGCATCCTCTTCCAGCTGCCGCCCTACATCGTCTTCAAGGAGTCTGCGCTCGAATACCTGCGCTCGGCCAAGGAGCAGCTGGGCGAGTGCACACTGCTGGTGGAGTTTCGCCACGCCAGCTGGCTGGAGGAGGAGAACCGAGCCCGGACGCTCTCTTTCCTCGAAGAGCAGGGGATGTCACTGGTGATCGTCGATGCGCCGCGACTCGAAAGCCGAGATGTGATTCCGACCGTGGTCGAGCTTACGAGCGATGTCGCCTACGTCCGCTTCCACGGTCGTAACGCCGCGACCTGGCATCAGCGCGGCGGCGGCGCGGCCAATCGCTTTGACTATCTCTACACGCGCGAAGAACTAAGCGAGTGGATCGAGCCGCTACGCGAGTTGAGCGGGCGTGCGCGGCAGCTCTTCGCCGTCTTCAACAACAATAACGCCAGCCCGCCGCCCAGGCCGGGTGATCCGCCGGTCGCTCAGGCCCCCGCAAACGCGCTCATGCTGCGCCAGCTACTACTCGAAGCGAACGTGCCGGTGTCGAGCGCTCTAACCGATGCAGCGCTCGAGGAACCGGAGCAGTATCGGATTGACGAGGTCGGGTCGCTGGAAGCTGACCAGGTGATTCGCCCCGGGGACGATCACTAGCTCGCCATCCGACGCCAGCTCGGCCAGCTGTTTCGATTCGGCGATAACGCCCTGATCGAGCTCGCCGGCAATCGCCAGGAAGGGACAGGCGAGCGTTCGAACCACGTCGGTCGTGTCCTCGCGCCCGATCATGGCCACCAACTCCTGGACGACGCCCTCGGGGTCATGGCCGGCGATGGAGTCGTCCAACCGCTTCGCTGCCACCGGGTCAGTGCCGGGGCCTATGGCGTAATCGCGCATCGTCTGCCAGAGCGCGAGTGCTCCCTTCTCGCGCACGAGAGCGATTGATTGATCTCGCCAAGCCCGTCCCCCTGGAGGATCGGCCGAAGCCCGCGAGCCTGATAGCACCACTCCGCGCACCCTCTCCGGCGCTCTCTTCGCGATGGCGAGCGCGCAGTAGCCGCCCATCGAAGCGCCGATCACTACGAGGTCGTCAGCGGTCTCGGCGAGTAGCTGCTCGGCCCAGCCGTCGATCGAATCACCGCGTCCCACCAGGCTGGGAGCTCGTACCTCATAACCGGCAAGAGCCTCGAGCTGCGGCTGCCACATCTCGGGGCCCACGGGGAAGGCGTGAAGAAGAAGAACGCTCGTACCCATGCGGATCGCCTCCCTGCGTTGACTCGGCCACGACTCGTTCGAAAAACGAAGATTAACCGGCTTCGCTCGGTCGTGCCCCGCGCCGGTCGCCCTCTGACCGCAGCTCTAGACCCCCTTTCGCCTAACGCCGCCTTATCGAAGGGAGAGCTCTTTACAACGCATCCTCGTCGCACTGACGATTCCCGTGACCAGCGCGGGGGCCGCGACGCCTCAGGAAAAGCAAATCAAGACACTGCAGAAGCAGGTCAAGGCGCTGCAAAAGCAGGTTAAAACACTCAATGCCGGGTTGAACATGACCTATTCCGTCGCCATCGTCGGCCTGCGGGCTACGACCTGCAGCATGGCGATGGTCGCCGACCTCTTCTAGTCAACCTGGACAGCGCTGGGAACCACCACCGGAGCACCTTTCGCCGCGCTCCTCACGCCCGCAGTGAACGATTACAGCGCCTGCACGGAGCTCGGCCTCACACGTCAGAGCGGTCTGAGCGTGCCGAATTGGACTACCTACAACAGCCTCATCACCTACCTCTACGGCCCCTAGCCGGCGAGATAGGAGACACTCCATCGCAAGCGGGCCCTAGGGCCCGCTTGCCTATTCAGGCCGAGCGTTCGAGCGCCGCCGCGATCTGATGAAAATCGCCGAAGGGCTCGTAGGGCGTGCCGACCGCGTCGAGATAACGAGCCAGGCCGCAGCGAGCGAAGACGCGCGAGGAGGCAAGCGCAGGACATCGATCGGAGTACCCGTTGCCGATGTAAACCACTTCGCCCGGCGGCAGCTTCGGGCGCTTGCAACGCTCGCCGCAGACCGGGCAGAGCTCTCCCTCGAAATGAATGCGCCAGCCGGACTCTCCGTCCATGATGAGCTCGTTGGCGAGTAAATCGGCTTCGATGCCGTAGTGGTCGAGCACGGGCCGAATCAACTGGCGAAGGTTGGAGGAAAGAAGTAGCGGCCGCTCGCGCTCGGCCAGCTCGAGAAAGCCCGGGCGCAGCTCGACCTTCTCAAGCAACCAGTCAACGACCTCCTCGAGAGGCGCCGAGATCGTCGCCAGCTCGCTCTCGATTACGTGCTGGAGCGTTACCGGGAGTGGCTTGGAGTCGTCGATGAAAGTATCCGAGAAGCGATCGACTAGCTCGGCGTCGCCGAACTCGCGCACGATCAGATCCATCGTGTCGGCGACGGTCACCGTTCCGTCCCAATCGATTACGAGCCGCATGCTCACAGGCTATCCGCCACGGTCTTTCTCGCGCCGGACCTACTAGCGAGCCGGGTTATCGGGCTCGGTATGGATGACCAGCCGCTTCACGCCGGCGCACTTGCGGTGCACCTGTTGCTCTATCTCGGACGCCCGCTTGTGAGCCTCCGAGAGAGTGATCTCGGGATCAAGCGCCACGGTCACATAGACGACGAGACCTTCGTCGGTCCGGACAAAGCGAACCGCCTTTGGAGGCGAGCCCGTCACCTTGCGTACCACCGCCCGAATCGCGTCGCCGTAGTCGCGTGTTTGAACACGCGGTGCGGCGATTCCCGCTACCTCTTCGTCCAACGGCTCGAGGTGAGTGACCACGGCCGCGATCTCGGGACGCGCGTTCATGATCGCCTGCTCGACCTGCGAAGCCAGTACGTGAGCGCTTGCGAGCGGTAGATCTCCCGGCAGCTTGAGGTGCAGCGATACCTCGTGCCGGCCCTCCAGGTCGGCGATGGTCAGATTGTGAATCTCGCGCACGCCGCGCACGCTCATCGCCGCCGCACGCACCGCCTCCGTCAACTTGGCCTCGCTCTCGGGCTCGACGTGAACGACGACCTCGCCGCCGTGCAGCATTCCTTCGAGTGTCCGCTCGATCTGGTCGGCGGCCGCATGTCCCTCGCCGACGGCGGCCTCGGGCGAGACGCCGATCACGACCTCGGCGTAGTAGCGCCCGCCCCCCTCGCGCACCCGTAGCTGCTTCAGATCGACCGGAGGATCGAGCTCGTCTATCGCCTGCCGCACCGTATCGGCGGCAGTGCGCGGGCTTCGGTCGATCAGGATGTTGGCGTTCTTGGAGGCGAGTCTCGCCGCCGCGACGAGAACAATCGCGGCGATGAAGATGGCGGCGATCGCGTCGGCCTTTTGATATCCGAAGCGGACGAATACGAGCCCGACCAGCACCCCGGCCGAACCGAGTAAGTCTCCGACGAAGTTCAGGGCGTTCGACTGTAAGGCCGCGCTCCGATGCCGGACAGAGGCACGGAAGGAGACGACCGTCCGGCCGCCGTCGACCACCATCACGATCACGATCACGAGAATCGCCCACCAGGTGGCGTCGATCTCGGGTGGGCTGGAGCTGCCGAGTCGTTGCGATGCCGCAAAGGCAATCCAGATGCTGATGATGAAGAGGAGCGACGACTCCGCAAGCGCCGCCAGATGCTCGACCTTGGCGTGACCCCAGGGGTGCTCGACATCGGCCGGCCTAGCGGCGAGACCAACCGCAACGAGCGTCATCAGAGCCGTAACCAGATCGAGGCCCGAGTCGAGCGCGCCGGAGAGAAAGGCCAGGCTGCCCGTGATCAAGCCCGTGGTTACCTTGAGCGCGATCAGGCCAAACGCGGCGGCGACCGAGGTCAGGGCCGTTTTCTGTTGCGCGTTCACACTGGGAAGGCTAGTGCGTAGCGCCCGGAAGCGTCAGGCCAGTTGCGGTTGTTCGCCAACAAGCGCCGGAAGCCGGAAGCCGCCCATCTTCTCGAGCGCCTCGATGCGGGCGTCAAGCGAGGGATGGGTGTCGAACATACCGCTCAGCGCCGCCCGGGGCCCCTTTGCGTTGTTGAGCGGCGTCTCGATATAGAGATGGGCGGTGGCACGGTTGGCGTGGCGAAGCTCGGTCTTGTCCTCCTTCAGCTTCCAGAGCGCTAGCGCGAGGCCCTCCGCATCGCCGGTGATCGAGGCCGAGGACTCGTCGGCCAAGTACTCGCGCCGGCGCGAGAGAGACATCTGGATGCCGAAGGCGGCGATCGGGGCCACGATCAGCATCACGAGCCCGATGATCATCAGGATCGGGTTGCCTCCGTCGCGGCGCCTACCGCCGCCGAAGAAGGCGAAGCGAAGAGCGAGATCGGCGACGAGGGCCACTACGCCGACAAGCACCGCGGCCAGGCTCATCAGGCGCACGTCGCGGTTACGAACGTGCCCGATCTCGTGCGCGACTACCGCCTCCAGCTCGCGCTTGTTCATCATCGCGAGCAGCCCCGTCGTCGCCGCGACGTAGGAAGTCTGGGGCGAGCCGCCGGCGGTAAAGGCGTTCGGGCAGGGATCATCGACCACCCGCACCTGTGGCGCCGGGTCTAGACCGGCGCCGATCGCCGCGTTTTCGACCGCGCGCACCAGCTCCGGATACTCCTCTTTCGTCACCGGCTTGGCGCCCGTCCAGGAGCCGATCATCCGGCCGTTGGCAAACCAGGAGATGATCGCGTAGATGAAGGCGATGCCGGCTATGACGATCAGCGAGATGCCGCCGTAGAGAGCCTGCACACCGGCGCCGATAGCCACGAAGACCAGGCCGAAGCAGAGCATGAGCATCGCCGTGCGAATGCGATTGGAACGGACTTGCTCCTCGAGCGTCATCAACTCACTCCGGAATGAAGACCTGTCGACTGGGCGCGATCGGTGGATGCGATGCAAGGACGCAGTGCCTCGTTCGTAGCCGTAGCTACAGGCGAGGCCGAGGACGCAGCAGCGCGCCGCCGAGCGCGGTCAGGCGGCAGAGTGCTTCGTTTCGGAGGGAGTTCCATCACGAAGCGCCGTCGGCGGAGAAATCGACGTTCGGAAGTGCGCCCTCGGCGGGTGATTCAAGAGCGAAGAACTCGCGCTCGTGGAAGCCGCCGAGCTTGGCCACGATCAGATCAGGGAAGCTCTGCAGCCGGCTGTTGTACTGGTAGACGGTCTGGTTGTAGAAGCGCCGTGCGGCCGCGATCTTGTCCTCGGTGTCGGTCAGCTCAGCCTGCAGCTTCTGAAAGTTCTCGCTCGCGCGCAGCTGCGGGTAGGCCTCGCTGACTGCGATCAGGCGCCCCAAGGCGGCGCTGGCCTGCTTGTTGGCCTCGCCGGCCTGTGCCGGGCCACTCGCCTGCTGCATCGCCGTCCTGGCCACGGTCACCGCCTCGAAGACCTCGCGCTCGTGCGCCGCGTAGCCCTTGACGGCCTCGACCAGGTTGGGAATCAGATCGGTGCGGCGCTTGAGCTGCACGTCGATGTTCGCCCAACCGCGCTTGGCCTCGTTGCCGAGCCGAACGAGATGGTTGAAGATCAGGACGACCCAAATCGCGATCAGGACGACAACGGCGGCGATGATGTACACGGCAATCACGATCGCCGCGATTATACGAGCTCGCGGCTCGTAGAGGGCGCCGCGCCGACCGTTTTCGCCCTGGCAGCGGCGAACCAAGCCGGCTCGCTGCGACTTAGGGCCTATCCCGGTAGGGAGGCGCGGCTGAGACGGTCGAGGCGTGGATGCCGGGGGCCGCACGAGCCGCGAAAGCGCACTGGTAGTGCGGTGAGTGGATCGGGTGGGTCCTGGCGCCGCGAATCGGCCGCATCGGTTGTGCGGGCCTACCGGGATAGGCCCTTAGTCGGGGCCGGCGGCGAGATCGAGAGATCATCCCCTTTCTTCGATAGGGTTTTGGCATGGCTGAGCCGACTCGTGAGGACGTGGAAGCCCTGGTCGCGGCGGCCACACCGCACTTCGCCTTCCAACTGCGCGCACGCCTGCGCGAGCTGGTCGCCGAGTTGCCCGCGGAGCATCCGGCGCGCATCGCGGCCGAGGAGCAGATTGAGCTACTCGACCGCCTCGGCTACGCCTCCTCCGAGGCCGAGCAGGGCGGGCTGGAGCCGCGAACGAAGCCCGGGTGGGCGCAGATTCCGAGCTCGGCTATCGCTTCCGATCCGCTACCGAGAAAACCATGAGCGGCGCCGATCGCGGTAGCAGTCCTGTCCCGCCCAAAGCGGGCACAGTGCTCGTCACCGGCGGCTCGCGCGGCATCGGCAAGGCGATCGCGCTCAGGCTGGCGCGCGAAGGCGCCGCGCGCGTGGCGATCGGCTATCTACGCAGCGACCGGGCCGCCGAAGAGACGGCCGCGGAGCTACGGGAACTTGGCACCGAGCCCGTGCTCGTACGCGGCAACATCGGCTCGCAGCGTGTGCTCGAACAGGTCACGGCGCTGGGCCCGCTGGCCGCGCTAATCCACAACGCGGCTACCGGCGTCGCCCGCCCCGCGCTGGAGACCGACACCCGCCACTGGGACTGGACGCTGAATGCCAACGCCCGTGCCTTCCTCCAGCTCGCCGCCGCCGCGGCGCCCGCGATGGAGAGCGGCGCCTCGATCGTCGCCATCTCCAGCCTCGGCTCCTCGCGCGTGCTGAAGAACTACACGCTCGTCGGCACCTCTAAGGCCGCGCTGGAGGCGCTCGTGCGCTACCTCGCCGTCGAGCTGGCGCCGCGCGGAATCCGTGTCAACGCCGTCTCGGGCGGTTTGGTCGAGACCGGCGCACTCGAGCATTTCCCCAACCGCGAGGAGATGCTCAAAGCGAGTCGCGAGCGCACGCCGGCCGGGCGCATGGTCACTCCCGAGGACATCGCCGGCGTAGTGGCCTTCCTTATTTCGCCCGCAGCGGAGATGATTCGAGGACAGGCGATCATTGTCGACGGCGGTTTCTCGCTTCCGGCGTGACTCGAATCGAAATGACGACCTGGTGACTAGGTGCGATCGGTGGATGCGATGCTAGGACGCAGGGAGCCCCCATATCGGGGAGATATGGGGGAGACTGAGGACGCGGCTCGAAGAGCCGACGCAGCGCGCCGCCGAGCGCGGCCAGGCAGCAGAGTGCTTCGTTTTGATTCGAGTCCTGAGGAGGCCTGATGGAGCCAACCGAAGAGAACATCAGGGTCTGGGACGAGATCCACCGCCGCCGCGAGCGCGAGTACGAGAGCCTGCCGACGCGGATCATAGAACGGCTGCCGAACCTCAGAGAGCGCTCGGTCTGCCATTTGGGCTGCGGCACCGGCGGACAGACGCTGCAGTTCGTCGAGCTCGGGGCGTTCGTGACCGGCGTCGATCCGTCGGCCAGTGCACTCGTGCGCGCGCGAGAGAGTGGGCCGAGCGTGGCCTGGGTGCACTCGCCGCTCGACGAGCTGCCGCTAGAGCTCAAGCGCGGTCGTTTCGACCTCGTCTACGCCGGCGCAGGCTCGCTGGCACGTGTCACCAACATCAGCGAGTTCGCGCACGGAATCGCCGGCGCGCTTAGGCCCGGCGGCGGTCTGATCCTCTTTGACGTCCATCCCGCCAGGCGCTGCCTCGATGCCATCCTGCACTGGCGCGAGGACTACTTCGCCCCGGTCACCTCCGAGGGACTCGGGCTCTGGCGAATAGGGCAACTCATCATGGCGCTCGCCAACGCCAACCTGCGCCTGCGCGCCTTCGACGAGTTCCCCGGCGAGCGCGCCTTCACCCGCTTCGAACAACGAGTGCCGGCCGAGCTTCTCGTTCTGGCAGAAAGGAAGCTCAATTGAGCGACCTGCGCATAGTCGCCATCCCCGGCAGCCTCAGGCGAGCCTCCTTCAATCGTGGCCTGCTTGTGGCGGCGCAGGAGA
>Ga0209226_10001622_pt1 | contig 10125 bp, 12 predicted proteins | sample BarGraNGADG00212_2_FD_184497 | JGI IMG/M metagenome (GOLD analysis project Ga0209226, IMG submission 184497) | Arctic peat soil microbial communities from Barrow, Alaska, USA - Barrow Graham LP Ref core NGADG0011-212 (SPAdes) (version 2) | ecosystem: Environmental > Terrestrial > Soil >...
GAGCCGGTCAGCAACGGCCTCCGCCTGCCTCACTCCAAGCTCCGTTAAGGGCGAATCCGTATGACCCTGGATTCGGTTCTCCAGATTGTCCACGGTCTGCCCGTGCCGAACTATGTATAGGGTAATCAGCATAACACTTGTCCTGCCAGCAAAGGGGCCTTCCCAATCCCCAAATCATAATTCATCATTCATCATTCATCATTCATAATTCTATTCTATATCTCCCCCGGCTTGATCGTGCCGATCTCCTCGCCTTCTTTGGTCACCCGAATCGAGCCGAACTGCACGATCCGGACCGGCGAGATAGTCTTGATCGGCGAGATCACGAACAGAAAACGATGCTTGAAATCGATTGCCTGCAAGAGCCCGACGTTGATCGTGTTCGCGTTCTCATCGGCGAGGCCCACGAGCACGTTCTTGAACGTCTCACCGGTCACTGCCGTTATGCTCGCCGTCTTGAACTGCTCCTCGAGTTCTTTGCGGTTGCCCATCGAGCACGGGCGCTCGGAGACGATGAAAATCCCCTGCCCCGTGACCTCCACGTGCGCGATATGGCATTTGAGCGCGTCCTCGATGAATTTCACATACTGCCACTTCATCGGCCGCCCCGTGCCCAGCCAGGTGTTCCACAAGCTGACATCGTCCAGGCGGATCAGGTGGCCGTGTGAGTCAGCGAAGTGCTTATGGTAATTCGACCGGCGTCGCGCCGCGCGGAACTCCGGCGGCTTGCGAATCGCCTGATCGGATGACGCCACGCGTCGGATTTTCATCGACCCCACTTTCGAAAACGGGATCAGCAAGTGCTCGATCTCGTGTTTGCGCTCGATTCCGATGATATAGTCCGGGCGAACGAGATCGGCCTTATAAGTCTTGAGCTTGCGGCCAAGCCAGCCGCCCACGAGGCCCGTCGTATCGACAACGACCATCCTCGCGCCCAGCGCCAGCGCCGCATCGACCATCTTCTTGGTCCCGATCGCGCATTCGAGCAGATGATCGGCGGGGCTGGTCGCGCCGACGAAGTAGAGCCGCTTGGGTTTGAGATCGGAAAGCGATTCGACGGGCTTGATCACCATCGCCATGCCTATCGTGCCCGGCGCGCCGACCTCGGACTGCCCCACATCCGCGTCCACTATCGCCGCCGGCACTCCGGCCTCAAGCGCGGCCATGCACAGCTCCAGGCAGAAGCGGGTTTTGCCCGTGTCGATCCCGCCGACCACCATCGCGACGCCCGGCGCGGACACGATCTCCGATATTAGGTCTTGCCAGACGGGAGTGATGTCCATGGAATTATGAGTTTTGAATTATGAATGTTGAATGAATGGACTGCCTTCTCTGCCAGCTTAGCGCGCGGTGAAACAAAATCCTGCGTGGGGCCGTCCTGCAAGTAACCAAGGAGAGGTGAAATCCCGCCTCTAACCTCCAACTTCTAACCTCTAACTTCTAGACGGGAGGAGCAGACATGAAAACTGCAATATGGCTGGTGATTCTGGCGATCGTCGGCGTCTACGTGGCAGTCGCCTTCGCCACGGTGGACCGCGGAACCGATCAGGCTCAGATCGCGGTGGTCATGGCGCGAGGGGTGGCGGCCACGCAGAGCCGCGACCTATCCACATTGATCTCCTGCATTTCCTCCGACTACAACGATGATGCCGGGCTGAACTTCGACCGGCTGCGGATCGTCCTCGCTCAGGCCATGAGAAACGAGGCCGGCTACACTGTCACCACATCCAATCGGATCACCCGGATAAGCGGAGATCATGCCTCGGTGAATCTCCATGTCACGCTGAAGCGCCCTGCCGGTGACGTCTTCTACGACCGCGACCTGACTATCCTGCTCGCGCGAGAGGACACGCGCCACATGCTCGTGGCTCCGGCCAAGGCCTGGCGGGTCATCGGTTCCAGGAACCTGGGTCTCGGGGTTGGAGACACGGGGATATAGCAGCGTTGCACGGCCAAGCTCTCCATACGTGGGGCGGGCAACTCGCGGAAGTAGTCTGCAAAGCTTGTAGAATGCATGTGTCACAAAACAAAGTTACGTTAGGCCCTGGTGTCCTCACCCAGCAGCACTCTCAGCATCGCCTCTCGGCGGTTGAGGAAGTCGCGGGTGATGTTGAAGTGCTCGGTGTCGGTGTAGTCGATGGGGGTGATGGCGTCGTCTGAGAAGAGGTAGATGGTCGAGTCGGGGTAGGCCATAAGAATCGGCGAGTGGGTGACGATAATGAACTGCGAATTGCGCCGAATGAGGTCGTGCAGCGAGTTGCCGCCATAGGACCTCTGGATCGGCGGGCCGGAGTTGTTGTTCACGTTGTCGGGGTCACTGTCGATCTTCTCGATCTCGGTCGCCAGGTTGTAGAAGCTCTCCGCGATCCAGGGCAACGCTGATCAGATAGGGTTCGGAACCGATTGGGTTCACTGGCTTGGTCACGGCTCCACATGGATTCGGCACTCGGTATCAGCGATGATCTCGCCGATCTCGGCGGCGCGGAGGGTATTTGCGGCTATGAGGGCCGACTTCATCGCCTCGGCGCGGTCGGCGGGGACGCTGATCAGCAGCCCGCCGGCGGTTTGGGCGTCGCACAGCACGAGATGATCCTCCTCACAGACACCTTCACCCCAGGCAACCGCGCTCTCTGCGTTCAGGTGTTCCAGGTTCGCGTAGGTCCCGCCGGGGGCCTCGTCGAGCGCCAGCAGCCTCTTGACCCCGTCGATCAGCGGCACGTCACGCAGGCGCACCCTCGCCCCCACCCCGCTCGCGTATGTCATCTCATGCAAGTGTCCGAGCAGGCCGAATCCGGTCACGTCGGTGCAGGCGTTGCAGCCGACTCTGACAGCCGCCTCGGACGCTGGGCCGTTGAGCGTGGTCATCACTCGAATCGCTTCGGCGGCGACCTCGGAAGGCGCGGTGTCGTGCTTGATGGCGGTGGTTATGATGCCGGTACCGATCGGCTTGGTGAGAATCAGCTTATCGCCGATCTTCGCGCCGGCGTTCGTGAGCACTTTGTTGGGGTTGACGACACCCATCACGCAGAGGCCGTATTTGGGCTCGGGGTCGTCGATGGAATGGCCTCCTGCGATGCTCACGCCCGCTACGGCGGCCTGGTCCGAACCCCCTCGCAGTATCTCCTCCAGCTTATCGAGCGGACGCAAGCGGGCGGGATACGCCACGATGTTCAGGGCAAGCACGGGCCTTGCGCCCATCGCGTAGATGTCCGAGAGGGCGTTGGTCACCGCAATCCGGCCGAACTCGTAGGCGTCGTCCACGACAGGCGTGAAGAAGTCCACCGTAAGCACGATCGCGAGATCGTCCGAGACGCGATAGACCGCGGCGTCGTCGGATGTCGAAAGGCCCACGAGCACGTTCGGATCAGTTATGAGGGGCATTTTGCGCAGAACCTGCGCAAGAACCGTAGGGTTCAGCTTGCAGGCTCAACCCGCCCCGTGCGACAGCGACGTCAGCTTGAAATCTCCGTCCGGCATCCGACTTCACCTCCTTTCTGGATGTTAGAGGTTAGAAGTTAGAGGTTAGAAAATGCACTGCTACATGATAGCGTGGTTTGGCGTGAAATGCGAGTGCCGCGAAAAAAGGCGAACCCCCTGGGTCCCACATCGCGGGGGGACGAAGGGGGGTCTTTTTCACCCAACGCTCTCACAACGAATACGCTGTGGCCGAAAGCCCTTCGTTGCAGTAGTCGATCCGAACCCTCACGTTCTTGACCCCGTCCATAACCGGGAAGTTGAACTGAAATGGCGGGCTGCTCACGGTCTGGCAGGCCAGCTCCGCGTTGTTGAACGCGAGTATCGTCACCGTAACGCACTTGATGCCCGGTATGTTCTTGGGCAATCCTACCAGAATCCGCCCGCGCTTGACTTTGATCGAGGGAGGCGGCGCTTCCCTGTAGGCGCCCGGCAGAGGATCGAACAGGCCCGGAGGCGAGCTCCCGCTGCGGTTGCTGTAGATATACGGCCCCCAGCCCTCGCCGAGGTGCCCGGTGCCGTAACCCATCGTGCCCCACTGATCGCTGGGCACGTATCTGCGCATATAGTCGCCGCCGACCTCGGCGGGGTAGCCTACCCCCGGACCGAAATACTTATTCAGGCCCTTGCCCCGCGAGAGATACCCCTCATAGGAATTGTAGCCCAGGTTGCCTATCGGAGCATCGGCCGCCGCCGCGCCGAGTGCGTATATGATGGTCAATGTGAGAACAGAGACGATGTAACCCCTCACCGTCCTCACCCCCTGTCTGACTAGTCTTCTAGTATCAGTGTTGTACTTCCGGGCAGGGTTCTAAGCCTCAGCGGGCCGAGGCGATATGGTATAATAAGCCTGTCATGAGCGAAGAGCGGAAGCACAAAAACGTCTCGATAGCCAACCGCAAGGCTTGGCACGAGTACCATATAGGGGACACTTTCGAGGCCGGGCTTATGCTCTCGGGAACCGAGGTCAAGTCCATCAGGGACGGCAAGGCGAGCATAACGGAAGCCTACTGCAAGGTCGAAAACGGCGAAGCGTGGATCCTCGGGATGCACGTCGCCCCGTTCGAGCAGGGCAACCGCTGGAATGTCGATCCCCTGCGGCCTCGGAAGCTGCTGCTGCACAAAGGCGAGATAAGCCGCATCAATCGGCAGCTCGCGGAGAAGGGGCTCACGCTCGTCCCGCTCAAGCTCTACTTCTCGCGTGGCTACGCGAAGCTCAATATCGGCCTTGCGCGCGGCAAACAACTCTGGGACAAGCGGGAATCAATCGCCGAGCGGGACATCGAACGCGATAGACGCCGCGAAGAAGCGGGGAGATACTGACGAATGCGGAATGCGGAGTGCGGAATGCGGAATAGGGGGATAGGCTAGATGGAACATGTGCTGGTAACGGGCGGAGCGGGGTTTCTGGGGTCTCACTTGTGCGACCTGCTGCTCAAGAAAGGGCACAAAGTCACGGCGATGGACAACCTGCTCACGGGCAACATCGCAAACATCGCCCACAACATCGACAACCCGCATTTCCGGTTCGTGAAATACGACGTGACGAACTACCTCTACCTCGACGAGCACGTTGACGCGATATTCCACTTCGCCTCCCCCGCAAGCCCGATCGACTATGCCCAGTTCCCCATACCGACACTGAAGGTCGGATCGATAGGCACGCATAAAACCCTCGGCCTCGCGGTCGCGGAGAAGGCTGTCTATCTGCTCGCATCGACTTCCGAGGTCTACGGCGACCCGCTGGTGCACCCGCAGCGCGAGGACTACTGGGGAAACGTGAACCCCATCGGGCCGCGCGGGGTCTACGACGAGGCAAAGCGCTTCGCGGAAGCCCTCACGATGGCCTACCATAACGCGCACGGAGTGGACACCCGAATCGCGCGCATCTTCAACACCTACGGCCCGCGCATGCGCCTCCACGACGGCCGGGTCGTCCCCACTATGATCTACGAAGCCCTCAACGGCGAGCCGCTGACGGTGTTCGGCGACGGCTCTCAGACCCGCAGCTTCTGCTACGTGGACGATGAGGTGGAGGGCATATATCGGCTCTACCGCTCCGGGCACGTCGAGCCGGTGAACATCGGCAACCCGGGTGAGATGACCGTATTGGAGTTCACCCACCTCGTCAAGCGCCTCACGAACTCACCCAGCGAGATAGTCTTCCGCCCGCTGCCGACCGACGACCCCACCAAGCGCCAGCCGGATATATCCAAGGCAAAACGGCTTCTGGACTGGGAGCCGAAGGTGTCGCTGGAAGATGGGCTTAGAGAAACAATTGCCTACATCAAGACCAAGATCTGAGCTGAGCAGCCTGACCCTGCGAGGAGCCAATCCGAGCGACAGCGAGTTTGCCTACCACGCGAAGAAAGCCGCTTTCAAGGCGTACGTGGAGAAGGTCTGGGGCTGGCACGAAGATGAGCAGCTGCGGCTCCACGAGCAGCGATTCGCAGCGCAGGACTTCCGAATCGTCAATCTGGCCGGGATAGACGTCGGGGTCGTGGCCGTGGAGTTGGCGTCTGACTGCGTGAAGGTGAATCAGCTATTCATCTTGCCGGAGCATCAAAGCAAAGGCATCGGCTACGGGTGCATGTCGCTCATTATGGAAGAGGCGCGCGAGGTGGGTCTGCCTGTGCGCCTGCGCGTGATGAAGGTTAACCTTCGGGCACAGGCATTATACGAACGACTTGGGTTCACGCGCACCGGTGAGACTGACACTCACCATTTGATGGAGTGGGCTCCAAATAGAAAGACGGGCTCAAAGAGACGATAGCGTATATCAAGACGAAGATATGATTAGAGCTGGGTTTGGAAAAAAGGGATGCGCCCCTTTCCCCCACGCGTCGCTGCCCTCCGCTCTCCGCCCGCCACTTCAGGCCAGCGGCTCGAAGAACACTATCCGCTTGAACTCCTCGTAGCGGCTGGCGATCTCTGCTTTGGTCAGACGCTTGAACCGATTCAGGCTGAAGTCCTGCACGTTGTAGCTCGCGAGGGTGCTGCCGTAGATCACGGCCTTGCGCAGGTTATCGTGGGTTAGCTTGCCCGTGCTCGCGACATAGCCCATGAACCCGCCCGCGAAGCTGTCACCCGCGCCGGTCGGGTCGGCGACTTCCTCCAGCGGATACGACGCCGCGAAAAACGACGTGTGCTCGTCGCAATACATCACCGCCCCGTGCTCGCCTTTCTTGACGATCACGTAGCTGGGACCCAGGTCGTGCACCTCGCGCGCGGCCTTGGTGAGGTTGGCAGTGCCGGTAAGCTGCCGCAGTTCGGCATCGTTGATGAAAACGACATTCACGCGCTTGATGACTTCTCGCAGCGCTTCTTGCTTGCCGGTGATCCAGAAGTTCATGGTGTCCATCGCCTTGAGCTTGGCGTTCGGAACCTGGTCGAGGACCTTGAGCTGCAGTTCGGGGTCGATGTTGGCAAGAAAGACGAACTGCGAGGAGAGGTAGTCCTCGGGCAGCTCCGGCCGGAAGTCCTGGAAGACGTTGAGCTCGGTCGCGAGGGTGTTGGCCTGGTTCATGTCGCCTTCGTAGGTGCCGGCCCAGTGGAAGGTTTTGCCTCCCGGCACGATCTGCAGGCCCTGCGTGTCGATCCCGCGCGATCTCAGAAACGCGATGTGCTCCGGCGGGAAATCCTCGCCGACCACGCCCACGAGCCTCACCGGCGCAAAGAAACTCGCCGCCACCGACGAATACACCGCCGCTCCCCCCAGCGCCCGCTCGGCCTTACCCGAAGGCGTCTGGACGGAGTCCAGGGCTACACTTCCTACTATCAGAACTGCATTAGAAGACATAGATAACCTCCGAATTCTCAATGCTCAATGTTGAATGCTCAATGGGGGCGTCCTTCTCTATTGAACATTGAGAATTGAACACTCAACATTTCCGTGCCCCGAACAGCTTTGCTCTGAGCACCAACGCAACAAACTTCGGCAGCGTCGCGGCCTTCGATATCTTGCTCGGGTCCTTTGCCAGGCGATACAGCCATTCGAGGCCGTGATTCTGGAACCACATCGGCGCGCGCTTCACCTTGCCGGAGAACACGTCGAACGACCCCCCTACACCCATCGCCACGCATACGCCCAGCCTGTCCATGTTATCACGGATGAACTTCTCCTGCCGGGGAATTCCCATCGCCACCAGCAGCGCCCGCGCGCCGGAGGCTTTGACCATCGCCGCGATCTCGGCATCACGCGAGGAATCGAAATACCCATCGTGCGTGCCCGCTACGTTCAGGCCCGGATACTGATCTTTCAGATTCGCCGCGGCCAGCTCGGCCACCCCCGGCGCGGCGCCGAGGAAGTAGATCGAGAACCCCCCCTCCGCCGACATCCGGCACATCTCCCGCGCGATCTCGACCCCGCTCACGCGCTCGATTAACGGCGTGCCGAGGAGCGCCGCGCCTTTCAGAACGCCTGAGCCATCCGGCGTCACGAGATCGGCGCCGTTGATGAGGTCTCGGAACTCCATATCGCTCTGCGCGCGCACGATCGCCGAAGCGTCCGCCGTCACTATTATGTGCGGCTTTCCGCTGGCGATGAACTGGCGGATCAGGCTCAGAGCAGCCGCCATATCGACCCGATGCACCTTGACGCCGAGCAATGATACGTATGGGCTGTCACTTAGCATGGCAATCAGATTGTTGGGTATTCTCGTTGCCAAGCGTCATCTCCCAGAGCATCGCGTATCGCAGGAAGACACCAATCAGGCCCATCGTGCATAACACGAAGCCGCGAAGGCCGTCCCGATACCCTTGTTTGGCAACGTACTTTTTGAGAAAAATGAGCCCTGGCGCAATCAGGAGCTTGCTCAGGCGGAATCGCTCGCCTTCCCGAAGCTTCTGCCTCGCCGCAGCGCGAGAATAGGCGACCGTTTTAAGGACCAGATCGTGCAGGTCGCGACAGGTGAAGTGAACTAGATCGCTTTTGAGCGTCCCAATTCTACCGTCCACATCGAGGGTCTCGTGAACGAGCCTGTCGCCAAAACGCGCCTTTGACTTTCGCGCAAGGCGGACTACGTAGTCGGGGTACCATCCGCAATGACGGATGGGCTTGCCAAGAAAATGCGTCAAGCGGGGCATGCGATACGCGTCGAACCTGCCTTCTTCCACGGCTTTGGCCACCTCAGCAGCCAGTTGTGGCGTGACGACCTCGTCCGCGTCCACGATCATCGCCCAGTCGTTCGCGGCCAGATCCATCGCCGCGTTTTTCTGATCCGAAAAGCCGGTAAACTCGCGCTGGCTGACGTTCGCCGTAAAGCGCCGCGCGATCTCGACCGTCCGATCCGTGCTGAAGGAATCGAGCACGACGATTTCATCGGTGAAGCAAAGGCTGGACAAGCAGCGCTCGATGTTGAGCTCTTCGTTATAAGTTATGACAAGTGCCGATATCTTGGGTAGCGCGCCAGCGATCACGATCAGCCCCCTTGAATGGTGCGGCGGCGAAATGTGATAAACAGCAGCCTGCCGAGCAGCAAGACCGGGGTGTTGTGCCGAGAGAATTGTACCTTCGACAACCGGCACGACAGCCGCATCAAAGGGAGCAGCCACAGCCAGCCCACCGAGGACCGCTGCATGCGGTCTGCGCCGATCTTCTCTATCTCCAGCCCTGCCCTGGCGGCGTGGTAGGCATATTGGTCGAGCGTGAGCGAGCTTATGTGCTGCAGCCCGTCGTTCCGGCTCGCGTCCAGCGGCCCGAAGCTGTAGGCGAAGCCCGAAAACGCAAACCTCACCCGCGACTTGAGAGAGAGAACATTCGGCGTTGAGATCACAAGCCACCCGCCCGGTTTCAGAACTCTCCCGCACTCGCGGAAGAACGTCTCGAGGTCTGACAGGTGCTCCGTCACCTCGACAGCGGCGAGCACGTCGAACGAGCAGTCGTCATAGGGCAGGCTCTCATTGAGGTCCGCGCTTCGAAACTCCACAGGTTTATACTTGAACGCCTCGGCAAACATATCGCACGCGCTCACGTCGAAGCATTCCTCGTGCAGTCGCTTGCTGAGCGCGCCTTGCCCCGCGCCGACATCCAGCACCTTCGGATTGCTCCCCTGCCCCAACACGCCGCGCAGGAAAGGCAGGAACCGTTCGTGGACCCCCGGCATCGTCATCGGCCTGATCTCATCCGCCGCTTGCTCGGTCAGGGATTCCACCACACTCTTGTTCATCAGCTCCTCCTTTGACGGCAGCGGAAACTCTGATCGGGCAGGGAGGCGATCACAGATCGCTGGGTTGCCCTTAGGGGTCAGATTTCAAATCTGACCCCAACGTGAGGCCCCAACGTGAATCTGACCCTCAACGTGAGTACCGTCCTCGTCATGCTGCACTTGATTCAGCATCTGTCCACAGACCCTGAAACGAGTTCAGGGTGACGAGCGATCTACGTCCCTTCCTGCCAACTCGCCAGGTATTTCACCTGCTCCTCGGTCAGGGTGTCGATCGAAACCCCCATCGCGATCAGCTTGAGGCGCGCGATGTTGGCGTCGATGTCGCGTGGAACGCTGTAGACCTTCTTTTCAAGGCTCGCGTGGTTCTTGAGCATATACTCCGCGCACAGCGCCTGGTTCGCGAAGCTCATGTCCATCACGCTGGCGGGATGACCCTCCGCCGCGGCGAGGTTGATCAGCCGGCCCTCACCAAGTAGATAGACCC
>Ga0209226_10001623_pt1 | contig 10121 bp, 10 predicted proteins | sample BarGraNGADG00212_2_FD_184497 | JGI IMG/M metagenome (GOLD analysis project Ga0209226, IMG submission 184497) | Arctic peat soil microbial communities from Barrow, Alaska, USA - Barrow Graham LP Ref core NGADG0011-212 (SPAdes) (version 2) | ecosystem: Environmental > Terrestrial > Soil >...
AGGAGAGAATGGTTGATGAGGTGGCCTTCGGCTCGAGCGAATGGCTCGACAGGTACGTGGAGATCTACAACGGCAGCCCCGACGTGCAGGTGGCGCTCAAGGACCTCACCGCGAAGGTCGCGTTCCAGTTCGTCGACAGGCCGGACATCCCGGCCAAGTACTTCAGCATCGCGGCGGGCGTCATCGATGACCACGGCGAGGTCACGGACGAGGGCGCCATGGACTTCATCATCAGGGCCAACTATGAGGTCTGGAAGGCCATGACCCTGAACGAGCTAGACCCCATGAACGCCCTGATGTCGAACAAGATCAAGATAACCGGCAACATGGCAGCGCTCCTCAAGCACGCCGAGGGCTTCAAGCAGACCTTCGAGGTCGTCGAGAGGATCCCCACCACGTTCGACTGACCGCCGCACCGATTCGCCACCAGGCGGGCAGGTGTTAGACTGACAGGCCGGACAACCCTATAATTACCTTCTGTCGGGGTGTAGCGCAGTCAGGTTAGCGCGCAGCGTTCGGGACGCTGAGGTCGCCGGTTCGAATCCGGCCACCCCGACCAGCAAAGTCGTGAAACCATCGCTTTGGATGCACCTTGTTCGCGTTTGATTAATTACCCTCCAGAGGAAACGCCGACTGAGTCTGTAGATTACGACCAAGACTCGCGCCGACATTTTCCTTAACCAACACGACGTCAAGTGGATCTGTCACAAACTGGGGACAGATGGACAAGTTCAGGGAGCCGACCAGGGAAGAGACGATACGGGCGGTAAAATTCGTCGGGCTGTTCGTTGCGGTCATCGCCGCCTGGGCTTTCCTCCTCCTGCCTGACTACTGGTACACGTGGGTCCTGATGATCATCGCCGGCATCTACCTGCTGGTGGAATGGGACACACAGACGTCCGGCTACCGGTGCCCCAACTGTGGCAAGGTGTTCGAGATATCTTTCCTCCGCAACCTCGTAAGCCCCCACGGGATCAGCGGCGCCGGCCTGACCGGGACCGGCGGGGGCTGGAAGTACCTCAAGTGTCCCGGGTGCGGGAAACGGGCAAGGGCCACCGCGCTCAAGAAGGTCAGGGAAGCGCCTCAGCCTACCGACCCCGGGGGTGGTGCCTGATGAACATCGACGAGGTCATGTCCCGGCTCGAGTCGCTCTCAGACCCGGACGCGGTCGCGGGGATGGCCCGCTACGGCATAAAGCCGGAGCGCGCCCTGGGCATATCCATCCCGAAGCTCCGGAAGCTGGCCGGAGAGCTCCGCGGTGACCACGCGCTGGCGCTCGAGCTCTGGGCGTCGGGCGTCCACCGACTTCGACTCCTGGGACCTGGCACGAGGCGCGCATCCTGGCGGGGATGGTCGACGACCCGGCCCTGGTCAGCGAGCGGCAGATGGAGGAATGGACCTCGGTGGATCGCGGCCGACGCTCTGAAAGAGCTCACGGGGGACGCGGTACAGGCGAGGCTCGCGAACAAGTCTTAGCGGGAGGCGCCATGGACGTTCTCTATATCTCGCTCATGGTGCTTGTCGCGAGCTTCGTCGGCACCCTCACCGGCTTCGGCACCTCGACCCTCCTCGTCCCGGTGGTCGCCCTGTTCGTGAGCCTGCCCGAAACCCTGCTGCTGGTAGGCATCATCCACTGGTGCACAGACGTATGGACCCTGGTCCTCTTCAGGGAAGGCGTACGCTGGAGGCTCATCATCGCGTTCGGCGTGCCGGGGATAATACTGGCCGTCATCGGAGCCCGCCTGACCTTCGTCGTGAACACCGTCATCCTCTCCAGGATACTGGGCGGCCTGCTGATCGGTTACGTCGCGCTGCTGCTCGCGATGCCCTCCTTGCGGCTTCCAAGTAACGACGCGACCGCGATATCCGGTGGCGCCGCTTCGGGTTTCCTGGCGGGACTGACCGGCATCGGCGGCCCGGTCAGGAGCGCCTTCCTCTCCGCGTTCGACCTGCCTAAGGCCATCTACCTCGCGACGGGCGGCGCCATAGCGCTCGCGATGGATTCCGTGCGCATCCCTGTCTATGTGGCTGGCGGCACGCGGCTGGGGACACCTCTGTCGCTCGGCCTTATCGCGTTCGTCCCGCTATCGCTGGCGGGCTCGATTGCGGGCCGGCTTGCCGTCGAAAAGGTGCGCCAGGAGAGGTACCGTACGGTGGTCGCGGTCGCCCTGCTCGCGCTCAGCATCAAGCTGCTGGTCGCCCCCTGAATCGCGCCGCGGGTACCGCTGGACGCCGGTAGAAGATTTCACCCTCCCGGGACGAATACGGTACCGACGCTTTGAGGAACCCGGATCCGCACGGAGGTCAGGATGCCCGCGAACTCGTCAAGAATATCGCTCAAGCCGGTGCCGCCGTTCTCGTTCGAGATGTCCACCAGCATCTTCTCGGGCGGCGACCCGCAGTTCCGCGCCTACCAGGACGGGAAGTTCTGGCAGGTGCTTCGCGTCAACGACAGGCTGATGCTGACCACGATAAAGTCGACCGGAACCGTCGAGGAGCCGCGGCTGTCGGCGGTGCTCGATTCGAAAAAGCCGATATCGCCGAGGGACAGTAGAGCGGCAAAGGCGTACGTCGCCCGCATCTTCAACCTGGACATGGACCTCAAGCCATTCTACAAGGCGGTCCGGGGCGACCCCGTGATGTCGAGCATCGTGAAGCAGCTCTACGGGCTCAAGAGCCCGACCACGCCGACGGTCTTCGAGGCGCTGGTCGACTCGATAATCGAGCAGCAGATATCGCTCATCGCCGCGCACGCCATGGAGTTCAGGCTGATCAAGGCATTCGGCGAACCGCTAAACATCGACGGCAGCAAGTATTTCGCCTACCCCACCCCGGAGCGGCTCTCCGCTTCGCGCATCGAGGACCTGAGGGCGTGCGGCCTGAGCGGGCGGAAATCCGAGTACATAAAGGACGTCTCTCTGCTGGTCGCATCGGGGCGCCTGGACCTCGATAAGTTCGAACAGTACGACGACATAGACAAGATCCGCGAGGAGCTGGGGCAGGTCCGCGGCATAGGGGCGTGGACCGCGGAGATGGTGATGATTCGCGGCCTGCACAAGATGGATTCCATCCCCGCCGACGACGTAGGGCTGCAGGCGAAGATATCGCACTTCTACGGCAAGGGCCGGCGCGTCTCGAGCGCCGAGGTCCGAGAGATAGCGAAGAGCTGGGGGCGGTACAGGGGCCTCGGCGGCTTCTACATGATCGCGGCCCACCACCTGGGAATCGGGCCTCAGGCCTCCTGGCCCGAGATGAGGCGCGATGCTTCCAGCAGGTCGGCCGCGGTGAGATCGGGCTGAACATCGTAGCGGGCGTCCGAGCCGCCCATGCCGGTCATCACCAGCACCGAACGACAACCCAGGTTCCTCGCAAGCATCACGTCGGAGGTCTTGTCGCCCACGACGTACGAGTCGACGATGTCTATGTCGTGCTCGCGCGCCGCCAGCAGCGGGAGCGTCGGCTCCGGCTTGCGACACTCGCAGGTCTCGTCTTCGCCGTGGATACAGTAGTAGGTGCCTGCCAGCTCCACCCCTTGCCCGGCGAGCATCGACTTGAAGCGGGCGTCGACCTCCTCGACGGCTGAGGCCCCGAAGTAGCCCCTTCCCACGCCCGACTGGTTCGAGACCACCACCAGCAGGAAACCGTTCCGCGCCAGCAGTCGAAGGGCGTCAACGGCGCCAGGGATCAGTTCTATGCCTTCGGGGTCCGAGAGGAAGCCCTTGTCGACGATGATGGTGCCGTCGCGGTCGAGGAAGACGGCCTTATTCATCGCAGTTGCCACTGCCGGAGATCCGCTCGATGAGCTCGGTCGTGGAGATGCCACCGCCGTACAGCGGGACGATCTCGACCCTCCCACCGTATGCCTTCACCACGTGCGCCTCCGGCAGGCCTTCCACGGTGTAATCCCCGCCCTTCACGAAGACGTCCGGTTCGAGCAGTTCGATGAGCTCGATGGGGGTGTCCTGGCCGAAGAGCGTCACGTAATCGACGCACTCGAGCGCGGCGATGAGCTCGGCGCGCTGGCGCTCGGATATGAGAGGCCGCTCCGGCCCCTTGAGCCGGCGCACGGACTCGTCGGTATTGAGGGCGACTACCAGCGCATCGCCCAGCGCGCGCGCGGCACCCAGGTACTGGACGTGCCCCACGTGCAGGAGGTCGAAACAGCCGTTCGTGAAGACCACCGTCCTGCCCGCCGACCTGAGCGCGTCCACGGTCTGCTTCAACCGGGGCCACTCCAGGACCTTGACCGCTCCGCCCGATCTGGCCAGTATCTCGTCCGGAGCGACCGCCGCCGTCCCGAGCCTGGAGACCGCGACACCGGCCGCCTCGTTCGCTATGGCCGCCGACTCGACGAGTCCCAACCCGGCCGCGACCGCCAGCGAGACGCCAGCCGCGACGGTGTCGCCGGCCCCGCTCACATCGAAGACCTCGCTCGCCCTGCTCTCAATATGGACCACCGGCTCGCCGCGGCGGGCGACGAACATGCCGTTCTTTCCATCGGTGAGGACGACGTCGTTGCCGTACCTCTCGAGCAGCATCCGCGCGACTTCCTCCACCGGCGGTTGCGGCCCCGAGAGACCCGCCAGCAAGCGCCCCTCCGCCATGTTTGGCACGAACACGCGGCACCGCTCGCACAGGTAGGCGTTCGACGGCTTGGGGTCGACAACGACGGGGGTGTGCTTTTCCCCGGCGATGCGGGCCAGCTTCCCAGCCAGGTCTTTCGAGAAAAAACCTTTGGCGTAGTCGCTGAACACAACGCAGTCGGCCCACCCGGCAAGCTGCGCGAAAGCGTCGATGACCTGCGCTGATATCGCGCGGGATAGGGGTTCGGATGCCTCCCGGTCGAGCCTCAGGAACTGCTGGCCGCCCTGCACGAAGCGCGTCTTCAGGGTCGTGGGCCGTTCCCCGTCGAAGAGAAGCCTGTGTTCTATCGAACCGGCTGACAGTATCTCGCCGATGACGGCGGCCTCCGGGTCACGCCCGACGACGCCGACCAGGCACGCCTCGCCGCCCAGCGTTGCGACGTTCTTGGCGACGTTCGCCGCTCCCCCCGGCACGTCTTTCTGCTCAATCTTCTTGAGGACCGGCACCGGCGCCTCGGGCGAGAGCCTCACGGCCTCGCCGCTCTCGTAGCGGTCGAGCATGACGTCGCCCACCACCAGGACGCGCCTGCCCCTCATCTCATCCAGCACCGCGCTCACCCTGGCCGGCTCGATCCGCGCGCGCTCGCAGCTCACGAGAGCTCTTCCTCGATCAACTCGCACAGCGCGTGCACGACCGTTATATGCACTTCCTGGATGCGGGGGGTCGAGGTCTCGGGAACCGTCACGGGTACGTCCGAGAGCCTGGCGAGCTCGTTGCCCTTCTCGCCGGTGAGGCCAACGACCTTCATCTTCAGCCGGCGGGCGGACCTTGCCGCCTCTATCACGTCGGGCGACGAGCCGCTCGTGCTGATGGCGACCAGCACGTCACCCGCCCGGCCCAGCGCCTCGACCTGCCTGGAGAACACCGTGTGGAAGCTCTCGTCGTTGGCCTGCGCGGTGATGACGGACGTGTCTGTGGTCAGGGCCACCGCCGGGAACGGCTTTCGCTCCCTGGCGTAGCGGACGACCATCTCGCCCGCCATGTGCTGCGCGTCGGCGGCGCTCCCGCCGTTGCCGCAGGTCAGCACCTTGCCGCCGGCCCGCAAGGAATCCACTATCAGGCGCGCGGCGTCCGCCACCATCTCGGGGACGCACTCCAACGAGGCTGTCTTGGCCTCGATGCTCCGGCGGAATATCTCTTCGACGCGGTGCTTCACCGTCAACACTCCCGGGATATCACAATCGGTCGAGCAACTCTGTACATGCTTTGTAGACGGGGTCGACCCCCAGCCTCTCCATCGCCCTGCACCTCTTATAATACCGGAGCCTCAGTCCCCACGGTAACCAGTTATACCCCGGAAAGCGCAGGCACGGGGCGCACGGTTCGCCCGGGGTGACAACCAGTGAGCGTGGCCCGACAGGCCCGAAGCTGGCCGGGTCTGAAGAGGCGAAGACGGCGACTACCGGTGTCCCGGTGCTGTCCGCGACGTGCATGGGCCCGGAGTCGTTGCCGACGTAGATCGCCGCCCGCTCGATGACCGCGGCGGTCTCGCGGAGCGTTGCCTGCCCGGCCAGAGAGAGCGCCCCGTCCCCCGCCTGCCTCGCTATCGATGAAGCCAGCGCCTCGTCGTCCGGGCCGCCCACGACAACGGTACGAAGGGACTTCTCCGACGCCAGCCTCCTGGCCAGCTCCACGAACTTCCCCTCGGCCCATCTCTTGTTCTCGTTACACCTGGCCCCGGGGTGCAGCGCGACGAAGCCCCCGGGTCCCACGGGCGAGAGCAGGGCGTCCGCCCGGTCCTCGTCGTCGCCGGTGAGTACGAGGTCGTAGCCCAGCCCGTCACGCTCCATCGGTCCAAAGGCCTTCTCGATCGCCCTTATGAACTGCTCCGAAGCGTGCAACTCGATGCCGCTCTTGTCCCGGTATGGAATGAGCCACCACAATGCGCGCCTGGCGAACCGGTATCTCCGCCTTATCCCCGCCAGCTCGAAGAACCACTGCACGGGATGTGACAGCTCGATGCCCACGTCGAAGCGCCTGCGCCTGGCCCAGCCGAGTGACTCCTTCAGGCCCAACGGCGAGTAGGTCCCCTGCCGCGAGAAATAGACCTCGTCGAGGTTCGGGTTCGTCTCCAGCAGCGCGTTCCCCGGGCCGCCCGCCAGGCTCGCGGCCGCCACGTACGCGCCCGGCAGGGCGCGCCTGAGGAGCCTGATCGCCGGTGTCGCGAACATGATGTCGCCGAGCCCCGGCCACACTGAGATCAGGACCCTGGGACTCCCCTCTCCCGTATCGCCTGTGCCCAAGTTCCGTCCTCCAGGGTCGTTCCGAGCCGAATGCTGGCCCATTCTACACCAGCCCGCCCGCCGGGCTTCCTCGCTGCCCACGGCCGGCGCACCTACAGCGAGGAGATACGGCCGCGGAACAGGAGAAGCGCTGAAGGGCGGGTGCGACAGGTTTAATGCCCACCGCGGCGAAACGGTTTAGAATACAGTTACCAGAACGGGAGGCGGACATGGAGGCGGTAACCGTGGAGAAATGCGACGTCCTTGATGACTTCCTCGGCCACGTGCGCAAGGACCTGAGGGAGAGACTCCGCTCTAAGTTCACCGTGCAGACGCTCGACAAGGGGCAGTTCATCTTCTTCGAGGGCGACCGGGCGGAAAGTTTCTACCTGATAGAGGCCGGGGTCGTGGAGGCCAACGTCGTCCACGGCGATGGCAAGGTCTATATCTATCATTTCCTGTTCCCCGGCGACGTCATCGGCGAGGGGATGCTCTACGACCAGGAGGAGTACCCGTTCAGCACCGTGGTCAGGAAGGACGCCACCCTCTGGAGGATATCCAGCGAGGACATAACGAAGTTTGTCGAGGAGGACCCCGGGCTCCAGAAGTACGTGCTCCGGATCGTCGGACGCAAGCTGGTCGCCTCCTACGTGAAAGCCCGCTGCATCGCCGGCGAGCGGGTCGAGAAGAGGATCGCCTGCATACTGCTGAAGACCGTGGACGAGCAGGCGGGGATCATGCCGAGCTGCGGGGAGCGCCTGGACACGCCGCTTACCAACCGGGATATCTCCGGCCTTATCGGCTCGACCGAGGAGACCGTCTCGCGCGTCATGAGCCGCCTCAAGAAGGAAGGGGTCATAGGGATCAGGGACAAGCAGCTCCTCGTCCTCGACCGGGACGCCCTGATGGGTTACTTCGAATCGATCTGACCCGGGCCGACAGTCGTCCTACCCCACCGGCGAGATGACGAGCGCGTGGGTCCCGCGCGCTTTCGCTGGCCTGTAGAGCAGCTCTCCCGTCGCGGCGTTGTAGGTATACCTCCCATCGGAGACCACCACCTTGAAACCGCCGGGGTACTGAACCGACCTCGGCACGCTCACGACCGTGGCCGGGCCCGACGCGGAGGTCCGGAACTCGAGCCGGTAGACGCGCGACGACCTGTCGAAGACCTGGTCCACCGGGATGCCGGCAAGCCTGCGCGCGTAAGGGCGCGCCGCCGCCTGCAGCCCGCGCGGGTTGCCGTCCTGGTCGATAAGCGAAAAGTCCTCCTCGTTCCAGATCGTGACGTCCCTGACGCTGTAGTCCCACTGCGCGCTGGAGGTGAAGCCGCTCTCGATCGCCCTGTACTCGGCGTCCACGATCTCATCGCGGGCCCCGGGCGGGTTCACGTACCACGGGGCGCCGAACTCGCCTATCAGCAGCGGCATCCCGAGCTGGCCTGCCTTGTTCCTCTGTATCGACGTCACCACCTGGAACAACAGGTACTCGGGGAGGATCATCACCCGGAAGTTGTTGGCTATCGAGTCGTACATGTGAGGCGCGTACACGACCCGGTCCGCGCCCAGCGGCTCGAGGACCGAGAAGTATTGGTCCATCGGCTCCACGAAAGCGATCGCATCCCCGTCGACCTGCCTCAGCGAGGCGACCACGTCCTCGTACAGCGGCTTCAGATACCCGTTCTCGAACGCGCCGCCCGCGTTGCCGAGGTCCCCCGGCGCCGGCTCGTTCATGATGTCGTAGCCGAGTACGTACGGGTTGTCCTTGAGCCGCGCCGCGACCTGCACGAAGGCGTTCCGGTAATGTTCCTTCAGCTCGGAGGACTGCCAGAAGTGCGTGATGCACCTGCGGAGGTCACTGGAGAAGATGTTGGACCACCCCCAGAACGGGCCGCCGAAGCCGTTGTTGTTGTCCGGGTCCACGCCCGCGGCCTCGACCGCCCACCTCGGGGCGCCGTCGCCGTGAAGCCAGCGGCTGAAGATATCCTGGTGCATGTCCACCATCACGTAGATGCCACGGGCCGCGGCCCCATCGATGAGCCTCTTCACCTTGTCGAGGTAGACCTGGTCGTAGACACCTTTCTCGGGCTCGATGCCCTCCCAGAAGACGGTGAAGCGAGCCAGGTTGAAGCCCCATTCGGCGAGATGGTCCCACCAGATGGTCTCCTCGGGCTGGAAGGGAAGGTGGTCCGCGGCAAGCTTGGCGTTGCCGGAGACGTTCACCCCGCGGAAACAGGCGATGCGGCCGTGGGCGTCGTACACCTGGCCGTCGCGCACCTCGAACCGGGGCGCCGCCGGCACCGGTGCGGGCGCCGGGGCCGCGAGGGCTCCCGCGCAGGGGGCCAGCGCCATCACCGCGACGAGGACCGCCAGCACGGGCGCCAGGGTCCTGCTTCGTGGGTACCTTACTGCAGCCATCATCGCACCGCCTTGCTTTGGGTCTCCGTAATATATCACCGGAACGACGGCCTTCTGAATACCGCGCTCGGGCGATGTTTCCACGGATAATCCATGACCCGGAAAAGAATCATGTTGCATACGTCGAATAAGTGTTACACATTATCAGTGGTGGCGGTTCCGCCCGGTGGGTCGGATCGTCGAGGGGGTGATTGGATGGCGGAAGTCTATCTGGACAATTATGCCGCGACCCCGGTGCTTCCCGAGGTGCTCGAGGCGATGCTCCCGTACTACCGCGACGACTACGGCAACCCCTCCTCTCTTCACGGATGGGGTGACCGGGCCCGCGAGGCGGTCGAGGAGGCGCGGGAGCGCGTGGCGTCCCTCATCGGCGCGGACCCTGAGGAGATCGTCTTCACGTCCGGCGGGACCGAGGCCAACAACTCCGCCGTCAAGGGGATAGCGTGGGCCGCCCGCCGCAAGGGCAACAGGGTGGTCGTCTCGGCCACCGAACACTTCTCGGTCCTGAACGCCGCCAACACCCTGGAGAAGTTCGGTTTCGAGGTAGCCACAGTCGGAGTGGACGAACACGGTGTGGTCGACCCCGAGGAGGTCGCCGACGCCGTGACCGGGGAAACGGTCCTGGTGTCCGTGATGGCGGCCAACGGGGAGATCGGGACGGTCCAGCCGATCCGCGAGATCGCGGCGGCTGTCAGGAAGAAGGGAGTGCCGTTCCACACCGACGCCGTGGCCGCCGCCGGCTATATCCCGCTGGACGTCGGCGAGCTCGGGGTGGACGCGCTATCCATGGCGTCCGACCGGCTGAACGGTCCCAAGGGAGCGGGCGCTCTCTGGGTGAGGA
>Ga0209226_10001624_pt1 | contig 10117 bp, 10 predicted proteins | sample BarGraNGADG00212_2_FD_184497 | JGI IMG/M metagenome (GOLD analysis project Ga0209226, IMG submission 184497) | Arctic peat soil microbial communities from Barrow, Alaska, USA - Barrow Graham LP Ref core NGADG0011-212 (SPAdes) (version 2) | ecosystem: Environmental > Terrestrial > Soil >...
TTGATTTTAGCAGTTCTCTTTTGCCAGTTCCACAAACTTTAAATTTTTTAATATCATTCACAATTGTGAATATTCTGGAAAGGACATTCCTGGTAAAATACTTTTTGTCCAGGAAATGAAAACGCAGGCATAATCACAAAAAATGACACGAAAAATCAAGATGTAATACTAATGTGAGGAACTATGAAGATTCGAGTAAAAACCTTTGCTCAGATAAAAAACATTCTTGGAGCGGACAGTTCTCTTGAATATCCGGACGGCATCTCGATGAAAGAGCTCCTTAAATCGCTTCGCCAAAGAGCCAGTGAATCCGAAAACCAGCTCTTTTCCAGGGAAGGAGAACTGCACAGCCATTTAGTTTTGATGATAAACGGTACACAAATTTACGAAGGTAGAAGAATACATAACCATTTTAAATAAGGAGGAGTAACTCATGGGTGAAACAGGTTATGGCAAGCGTACATATCTATCAGTCAAATGGGAGTTTAGTAATTGAAGACAAGAATTCATTTGGGAGAACACCTAAAAAGAACCGGGAACGCTTAAAAGAATCAGGAAAGAAACATGCATTTCCCAGCTCTCTCTTTCCTTTTTCGATCTCAGCATTTAATAAGTAAAAAAAGTTTTGATCTGAAGTTTTTATCTTGACATTGTCAAATTAACTTTTATTTGGAGCTGTTACTACCTTGACATTGTAACATTAGCTTTTATTTAGAGCTGTTACTGCATATTTCTTCCAAATTATTCCCCATTTTGAATATTTTTGACTTGAGTTTGTTGTATTCTCGTTATTCACCTTGATCAAAGCAGTGATTATTTGTAATGTCATGCATTTTCACTTCCAAAATTGTATACTTACCAGTAACCAGAAAGAAAATTCAGTAATCCGACTCACATTTTTTATCAGGAACTTTTCAATCTGCTTGCTCTTGCTCTTTCTCTCATATCATTATCATGGTTTAAGATTTTTGCAAGCTCTTCCGCATTCAATATCTTCAATGGATTATGGAACTTCATAATCAAAATGACACCATGAAGTGAAGTCTTATGAAATTTTATAAATTTTATCTTGTACGACAACAGAATAAGCATCGTAAGCATAACCAATGTCATATGATGATGCCACGCATTCCAGCTTCTCACCATGTATTCAGCCATTCCACAATATCCTTTTGCATCTTGAAAAGCTCTCTCAACCCAATACCTTGAACTCTGCATTTTTGCAAGTTCGTCAAATGAAGCATTTTCAGAAGCATTGCAAAATGAATGTTTTATTTCACCTGATTTTGCATCTTTACTGATAAGAAGCCATAGTGGATTTTCACAAGGCAATTCATCCTGACGTCTCCATACTTTTATAGCTTTAAAATAGACTTCTTTGTATCCTCGTTCCGTTTTTCGAATTCTGATCAGTTCCCATCCCTCAATAGAACTGGAAAGAGAATCGACCCTTATTGAGAATAGGTTCAAAACTCTAGGAATTGTAGGCTGCCTCCCTCGTTTTCCCTTTTTTCCAGGGATTCCAACTATTGGTTCCTGAACATAAACCTTAGTGTCAATTGCTATATCTGCGACAAAAGTTAGACCTCTATTTTCAAGTTCAGTAAGCAATATTGGATTTTCCCCATAGAATCCATCCATTGTAACATAAGAAAAAGGGATGCACTCTTTGATTGCATTGTCAATCATTTCAAGGCCAAGGTCATACTTGGTTCGGAATACTATTTCTTCATAAGGAATTTGGGCCTTTAAACAACGTTCTTCATCATTTACCCATTTTTCAGGAAGATATAGTCTCTCGTCAATCAAAATTCTCTTCTCACCCTTAAAATAAGCAAGGAAGACTCCAACCTGGCAATTATCAATTTTACCCAAGTTGCCGCAGTACTGATGAGAAACTCCAACTGAAAAATTTCCCGATTTTCTCATGCCCGATTCGTCAAGTATAATTACACCATCTTCACCTATAATTTCAATGGCTTTTGTTCGAACAGATTTGAGTAGATCTGCAGAAGACCAAGTGGAATTTGAGATGAAATGGCTTAACGACTGGTTGTTGGAGCACTTACAACAGTAGATTGCCATTTTACTCATATTCTTCCGTTTTGGCAGGAGAATCAAGCCATAAATGTAATCAATACAAACTGAAACGGCAGAACGAGTTTTTGTTTTAAGATAGACTTCAAGATGTTCATCTAAAAGGTACTTTTCTACAGAGATTTTATTTGACGCAATAAAGTCTCCAGTTATGGAACTCATGACATTAAATCAATATTTACTATATTATATATTGCGGCAGATATGAAAAAGAGAATGTGACAAAGTCAAGTTATGTTGTCGAGACTTTCCTGGCCTTCATATCGCGTCCGGTGATAATGGACCAGTGAGTGATTATTGTATTCACGGTGTCCTGGAGCGGACCGACAACCAGAAGGCCAGGCACAATTCCGGTGCCGTGTAATTCAATCTGAATGAGAATCCGGGAGATGGGATCAGCAATATCAAAGTAGCTCTTGGAAAGACCGTGAGCCGGCAAGCCAACGCGCTGAGCTATTTTAAAGAGCCGCTGTTCCGGACTAAATGCTTCCGCTCTAAGAGATTCAATTATCGGAGAATTAAACTCCACTGTCAGGTGGAACCAGGACATCAGCGAGACAAATGCGAATTCTTCACGCGAAAGATTGCCGTTCACCCTTCGCGACATTAGCATACTTTGTAGAGCCTCTACGAGATTCTCGATCTTGCCCCTATCAGTCGGATTAGCTCCAGTCTGGTTATTGACATTTGTAATTGCGACCCAGACCTCGCGGAGGAATTCCTCAAATATGGTAACGAATTCGTTATTATAGGCTTCCGCTTTTACATAGGGATAGGGCTGGTTATCATCGGTACCATGGTTAAGATCCATGCCGAACATTCGCTGATAGGCGTTCCGCCGTGAAGCACGCATGTCCGAGCGGATATGGCTGGTAACCGCGGTAATGGAAAATGGTAGCGGATCACGGTAAAAAAGCTCCTCTGTATTGCGCAGCCAGTGTTGAGCTGCAGGCGTCGGGACACCCAGCTTTTCACCATGCAGGTATTCATATAGCACACGCCTGAAGATTTCACATATACGGGTGTTCTCTATCATATAGGCATAAATCAAATGATCCCACAAAATTTCTGAAGATGCTGGTCTCGGTTCCCCCTCATCAGATCTCGGAGGAACAATATTAGCGAGCTTTCTTAGTGGTTCAAGCCAGAAATCGGGTAGCTGAGGGATGTTACTCCTATGTGCAGGGTTTCCCAATGTCCCAAAGGGTGGTTCAGATACATGAATTCTGAATTCCCAGGTCACTTCCAGCAGTGTTGCTAGCACAGACGGGTGCTCCAAAAATAGCTTATTTGCACCCTCGGGAATACTGCCTGCATATCGTCTAAACATCTTTCATTTCCCCCCTTTCTGTTTTGACGAAATACCTTCTGAATCCTCTTTGGTTGAGGTCTCGTTACCCTGAGTCTTCTGAAATTGTGGCTTGGATGAACCAGTAGAAGTTTGTCCAGCCAGACTTTGGGGCTCATCACAGGGTCCCGGTATATCCTCAAGAGCCTTTTCTTCTGGGTTCGGCAGCGTCCATCGCCTGTAGGGAGGAAATTGACCATTAGTATCCCTCAGATCTTTTGTGAACGGTACTCGTAGTATATTCCGAATCGCCCTGAATATTTGAAGAGCCTGTTCTTCTGGTGTTAGTTCTGAAGCCTTATCTTTTAGTGTAATTAGCTTTAACATATCATATCCTCCGTAAAAGGTTTAAGCGGCCTGCAAAGCACCGCCAAGTCTTAGCATCCATTGTTCCTGTAACTTTATCGTTTCTGTTGTGCGGTCATCCACTGTCGCTTTCCGTAAGCCCGTAAGAGCTAATAGGCGCAGCGCTTCCGTCCATATCCAGTGCATTGAGGTGTACAGCGCAGTACCAAGCTGTTGCTCCAATGCCAGAAGCGTTTCCGGTTTTACACGCTCGGGGTTGATCAGTGCAATGAGCGGCCGTCCACCGAAACACCTCATGGGCTTGCGCAGTGTTATATTGACAACATTCGAGAGCAGAGGCACCGATTCCCTCAGTAACTTTCCAGATCCATCTGGCACCCTCTGCAGAGAATATTGTTGCGTCCAGGAAAGGGCAAGGTCATCCCAGAGGCCTGCACCATAAAATTGCCGGCACATTTCCACGCCGAGCAGCACTCGAAGGTAGCTGATGGGGTGTGGATCGCCTGGGAGGTATCGAAAGACTAAGGACTCTCCGCCATCCACCACATCGTACAAAGATGCCACACTTGCATAGCCGGTATGGACAAAACCAAAAGCATCTGCAGCTATTTCCGACGCCCAGCTCGCCCATGCTTCGGGAACTCCTGCCGGCGCATCAGTCAGACCGGCTGCTAGAGCAGAGGAAAGTTCTTCACTCCAGCCTGTGATATGCGCTACTTGATGGCCAGCTTCGTGAATCAGTGCTGTAGGTCGGTAAAGGTTATGCCGCGTGATTTTGATGGCTGCGACAGGATTTACACTGGTTCCGTCCCAGAGGCGTAAGCCGGCTTTCAGGATCGAAGCCCTCAATCCTTTGTCAAGATAGGTAAGCGCTACCGGAGTTGGCTTTCCGAGCTGGTCGAGAATTTGGGCCATACTCCGGTGCGCCAGGGTATCGCAAGCCCTCAGAAGACCTGCCATTGTTGTACTTGTGCGGGTATTGATCGCATCGGCATAAAATTCCAGGGTCGTTTCAACTTGCAGATAACGCTTGCGGAAGGCAAGTAATTGCCGCCGCACAGTTGAAAAATCGGCTACAGAGGAGGCTGAGTCCAGGGCAGCCTGCAGGAAGGCGGCCTCACGTTTCAATCTCTCTACTACCATGGTAAGGTGCTGCCGAAGGGACAATCCGAGATAGTGCTCGAGACTGTTCCATGCAGAAGGCGATGCCAAATCGTCCAGATCCTGAAGCCGCATTGCAGCGGAAGTCCAATGGGCGACCTGGCGAGCGATCTGTGTTCTTACAGCAAAATCCGGATCACTCATGCACGTACCCCGGAGTGATCTTTATCTTCACAGTGGGGGTACCATCCGACATTTTCAGGCTGGCAAGAGAGATAACCTTCCCTTTTAGGGCCTGGCGAAGCTGTGGGAATCCTGGAGGATTTTCAACGGTAATTCCGAGCGTCACACCATCGGCGGTATCTGCGGCAGCCTGGATGAACTCCTCTGCATGTTGCTTCAGATAGTCTGAAAGCCCTTTGAGAACCCACTCATTCAGCCTGCCCAGGAGAATTCGTGGAACCAGGGAGGGTAACCGTTGGAGGGCTCCTAACCATTGGTCTGGCGTTACGGCTTCGTGGACTATTTTCAACTGTCCATTTGTACCTGTTAGAGAACTGCACAGCCCACGCTCGATAATTCTCTGCAAGCGTGCAGTAACCATGCCTATATGCGTATGCTGTCGAAGTTTCACGGCAATCTCTTGAGCGCGGATTTCACTCAAGAAGAGGCGGACCTTTATTTCGTTCTTAGGGAAGTCAAGAATGACCCTGATCTTTGTTTCACTGCGAGTTTTAGCCCGGCCAGGCATCGCTGGAGCCATGAGAGGGCGTTTCCCAGGAATTTCTAAATAGTAAAACCGTTGCCCAACCGTAGTAGTGTAAGGGTCAACGAGATACCTGGGATCTACATCCCGACCCAGCTCAGGTTCTCCCAACAAAAGTCCTGCGGCATTCGTTGTTAGTGGATGGAGTTGTTCATAGCCGTCCTGGGTATTTAATCCGAGGTTGTTTTCTTCAAGTCGGGAAATATCTGTCAGGTGTGTACCTGGAATGCTTTCGTAAAGATGAACGATTCCTTCGACTTCTTCACCGGGCGCTACTCCGAGTTTCTCTTCTAAGAACTCTTCAAGAGGAATGCCCTCAAAGGTTTCGATAGCCGAGACTTTATGCGGTGTGAGCTTGGTCGGAATTTTGCGACTGAACTTTTTGTACCGCTTCCATTGTCCTAGAGGCATCATAATCCAGGCTCCCCGGAGATTCCTGGCTTCCCCAAGGTCAGGACGCTTGCGATATGTTTCCTCAGGGAGAACCTGTGGGAGATTTGCAGATGCAGCTTGTTCAAAGGCTTCCAGTGAAAAGCCTTCGAGGAGCTCCTGGTTATCGAGGACATAATCCAGAAGTGAGGCTACACGACGCACTGTTTCCTCAACTGTAGCAGCCACAGCCGAAGAGGCAGCATGGGATTCATCTTGAGATGTCGCTTCCAGCTGGATAAGGCGCAGGCCGGCATCTACAATCGCCTGTGAGAGTGCCGGGGCATACTGCGGACCGACAAATTTCTGGATGAGCTTGCCCAGGAACCTGGCAAGGAAATCCACTACTCTTTTACGGCCAGCGAGTCTGATCCCCACCCGTAAGGCCGGAAGGATGGCCGGAATAAAATTATCAACGTGCGGAGTGGGATCTTCCCCTTCCTTCAAGTGTTGCAGATTCTCGACAAAACGGTTCCTGGCACTATCCAGTTCAGCCATGGGGTAAATATCAGGAACCTGCTGTTCAGTCAGTACCTGGGAGACTTCCAGATCTTGTTCAACTTCAGTGTGGGCGAACAGGACATTTGCGACATGCTGGTCGAACTCATATTGAATCTGTGAGATCTCGGAGAGCTCGGCGTTTTCTGATACAGGATAATTACCTTCTTCAAATTCCTTCAAAAAGGGCAGGCGTTCTGTCAGTTTCCTGGCGATAGGTTGGAGTTGAGCGGGTAACTTGCCAATTGAGGTCTGAATGACCCTTTTGACTAGTGGTTTGATAAGCGCCTTGAGCTTGTTGAGGATTGGCCCGAGGCCCAGCTTGGCCGCAACGCTGATCCCCTTTTTTGCGAGGTCGACGGCCTTGCCAGCTACTTTCTTGAAAGCCTTTTTAAGTTTCCAAGGAAATCCTCGAAGCTTGGAGTGAGTTCAATTGAAGGCTTATACCGGTCAATGACTCCGCCAATCTCGTATTCTACAAGGCTGTTAATATCTCGCTGGCTAAATACCGTAGCCAGAGTCCTAAGCATAGTCTCTGCCTCTGCAACGAGCGGGGCAAAGTGCTGATCGAGGAGCCGTTCAGCTTCATAACCGACGATCCTGGGATCTCCATGTTCGTGCATGAAGCGGGCTTCATAAAGGGCAGCAGCCTCGCTTGCCAGACCGTACAGAGCTTCGTCGAATTCCTCGTCATAAAGTTCATTGAGAAATTGAACGTGTTCTTCAGTCTCCAAATCGATTACACCACCGGCTTCTTCAGACTCATAAATCGATAAGAATGGACTACTGGGAGGAGCTGAAGTCTCAAGAATTTCTTGACTTACCTCCTCCATAACGAAACTACTAACTTCCAGGAACGGTGCTTGATTCTTCATATCATTACCTCCTTAGGTTTTCTCACAATACTGCAGTAGGCACGATTCTCCAGTGCGTTTTTTTCTTGCCTCTCCGGATCCAGAGACTCGCCCATTAATGTGATGGATTCGGCGTCTAGATGTCCGGAACGAGAACTTCGAAGATGCTTTTTTAGCATTTTCGAATTCTCGAAGATTTTTGCAGTCGGACGAATGAACTTTCACAGATCATCGAATGATAGAGCAGGATCTGGCTGAAGAGAAAGCGATTATTTGCATCTCGAGACTCTGTCACAAATCCCAGTTTTTTCCCGCTTCGGGATGTTCCCCAATCGAAGGAGAGCGATGATATCGATGATATCGAATTGTTTATACGATACCAATCAAACCTCACCATTCACACTCAAAATATTAGCCGGAATGATTTTCGAGATTGCCTGTTATGCTGGTTTTCGGACGGATTTCGTTTTTCAGACTATCCTGCTGTAGTGAATTCACCCGTGTTCCCCAGTTGTCCACGTATGTGATATAGGATACTTAATTATATGTAACAGCGACTATAAAATAATTGTTAGAGAACGCTTATTTGGAACCTTGCTTCCAAATTTTTGATCCCATATAAAACCATAAGCAATATCAGGAAAATAAATGGTATTTGATACTGAAATGAAGATTCCTCACCACGTTAAAAAATAGAACCGATTGGTACAGGTCCGGATACTTCATAGAAACGTAAATTGAGAATCTACTGAAGTCGGAATATACTGACTCCACAAGGATGTTCTTTACTTCCAGCAAACCTTTACATGCTTACAATACGGTCAACTTCTCCCCTTGGAGAATATGCATATGGACCCGGCTTGGAGAGTATCCTGGCAACCTGTAAGTGAGATCGGACAAGCTAACCTTGAGAGGTCAAAACATTAGCAACTGATATTCAGTCGCTTCAATGAACACAAACGAGCGTCAACAATAAAGGGATTCATATTTGTCTGTTCATGGACAATTGATTTATTCACTTAAAAATAACAGAAAATATATATTTGATAAATAATTATATCTTCAAAATCTAAGCTATAACCCCTCACAGCTGCAAAATATTTTTACGCAAACTATATCAGCTTTCAGTGCAGGGAAGGTAACAATGGCAAGAGACAGAAGGGATTATTATTATCACCAGGCAAAAGAGGAAGGGTACCGGTCAAGGGCTTCTTTCAAGCTTAAACAGATAAATGAAAAACATAAAATCATCAAACGGGGAGACTCGGTTGTCGATTTAGGCGCAGCGCCTGGCGGATGGCTGCAGGTTGCAAAGGAGCTTTCGGGGGGCAAAGTCCTTGGAGTTGACCTGCAGAGAATCACACCTATCGAAGGAGTAGAAACAATTCAGGGCGACATAAACGCGGAATCGACAATAAATAAGATTATTCAAGTTGTCGGGGCAAAAGGGGCTGATGTGGTACTCTGTGATGCGGCTCCTAACCTGTCCGGAAACTGGTCTTATGACCACGCACGTTCAATTGAGCTTGCAAGTTCTGCACTGGAATGTGCAAAACAGATCCTGAAACCGAAAGGGAATTTTGTTGTCAAGGTCTTCCAGGGGGATATGTACAACGACTACCTGAACAAGGTCAGGGAAAATTTTGTCCGAACAGCGGCTTATTCTCCGAAAGCCTCCAGATCCCAGAGTGCGGAAATATACATTATCGGGAAGAAATTCCTAACATCTCCTCTCCGCAAAGGAGACGAATTCGTTGTAGATATTGAAAAACTTGGTTCAAGTGGGGACGGGGCCGTACTCGTAGAAGGGTTCGTTGTCTTCGTAAAGGAAGTTGAAGTCGGGGAAAAAGTCAGGATCAAAATAGCCGATGTCAAGCCTAATTTTGCGTTTGCTGACGTTGTGGAAAGGCTTGGAAGATCCGGGAAGCCTGAGTAATTTACTGGAGAGCTAATAGAGAGTTTGATTAATAGGATAGCTATATAATTAAACGATGAAAAACGTATCCATGGGCAATAAGGTATATAACTTAGCAATCCGATATATAACTCAGCAATAAAAAAATTAAAACAGTAAAAGATTAAGCGAGATTAAAACACGGTGATCCGGTTGATTGATCTTCACACTCACACTATTTTCAGCGACGGGGAATTGATTCCCAGCGAACTGGTCAGGAGGGCAGTTATTCACGGCTATGAGGCTATTGCAATTACCGACCACGCTGATTATACTAATCTCGAACAACTTGTGGAAGCTGCAAAGAAAGCAAAATACCTGGAAAACGAATGGGACATCCGCGTCCTGGCTGGAGTCGAGCTGACTCACGTACCCCCAAGAAAGATCGCCCCCCTAGCAAAAAAAGCAAAAGACCTTGGTGCGGAAATCGTGGTCGTGCACGGGGAAACCACATCAGAACCGGTTGCTTCCGGAACAAATGCAGTTTCTGCTGCCTGCGAATACGTGGATATCCTGGCTCACCCAGGCCTGATCTCCGAGGAAGATGCCCGGACTGCCGCAGAGAACGATGTCTGCCTCGAAATTACCGCCAGAAACGGGCATAATAGGACCAACGGCCATGTTTCCAGGCTTGCCCTTGATGTTGGCGCAACTCTTGTGCTTAACACTGACGCCCATGCACCTGAGAACCTGATCACAAATGAAAACGCCCTGAAAATTGCATTGGGAGCCGGCCTTACCGAATCCGCAGCAAAAGAAGTGTT
>Ga0209226_10001630_pt1 | contig 10107 bp, 4 predicted proteins | sample BarGraNGADG00212_2_FD_184497 | JGI IMG/M metagenome (GOLD analysis project Ga0209226, IMG submission 184497) | Arctic peat soil microbial communities from Barrow, Alaska, USA - Barrow Graham LP Ref core NGADG0011-212 (SPAdes) (version 2) | ecosystem: Environmental > Terrestrial > Soil > Wetlands...
CATTGCATTGTTGCTTATTGCTACTGCTGAAACCGGGGTAACAGGATTTTCTACCATTGGCAATTGCTTAGGTAAGGATCTTCTTGTCAGATTGGGTTTCCATGATTTTCCTATTTCTGCAAGCCTGTCAACAATAGCTTTATCCAAAAGGCCGCTTCTGTTTGGTGGACAGTTGATGATAAAGTTCGTGTATAATGGTTCTAAGCGATTCAGATGATTCACGATATCTTTTACACTTTTTAGCTTAGAACTATCTGTACAACTTTCATCCCAAAACCAATCTTTGGAAATTGTTTGTCCCTGGCAAGCAGCAATCGTATTTCCATCGGGAGCCTGAATACCGAGAGGTTCCTCGAAATAAACCACATCTACTTCCCAGGGTATACCACCATTATGATCAATGAATAAACAATTTGGCTGAAGAGATTTAACAAGATTTCTGATTTCCTGATAAGGTATTTGTCTGTGTCCCATCTTCCACATATAACCATCCACTATAAAAACTGGAATTTCTCCATATTTTCCTCCAAGTAATTCTTTGATTTGTCCTAATATATAAGGTTTCACTTTATTCCAATCGATAGTGTCGGTTTTATCATAGGGGCCACCAATACCATTTGCAACGTCCCACATAGAAAAATATAATCCTGGAAGTATTCCTTCCGAACGAAAAGCATCAACATATTCCTGCACTACATCTCTGGTGGATATAGAACTCTGTTTTATGGTGTATGGGAGTTTACCATTTGGAGGCATTTGCTTTGATGGCCACAAGGCAAAACCGTCGTGATGCTTTGTTGTTAAAATAGCATATTTGATACCTGCCGATTTTGCAGCTCTTGCCCACTGCCTGCAATCCAGGGAATAGGGATTAAATATTTTGGGATCAACTCTTTCATTTCCCCAGCCGGGATGATAAGTGTTAATGTTAAAATGAATAAACATCCCGAAACGCAGGTCTACATGCTCTTCCTGTAATTGTTGAAGCGATTTGCTCTGACAGGAGATAAAGAGGCAGCAAAGAAACAGAATTGTGACAAATACAAAATGTCTGGACAAAATATGGATTATAGTTTTCATCAGTTTATTGAGCCAATCATTAGTACTGAAGCTTCAAAGTCGGATCAGGTTGTTTTTTATAGATTAAATAATTTTACATACCTGTCCTGATTTCAATTCATTTTTGATTTACATTTTTAGAAGGGCATTATAGAAATAAAGGCATCTTAATGTATTTTGCTTAGATACCTTTTACAAAGACTATTATGTTTAACCTCCGTTACCAGCTCCATACGAAGACAGGTAACGGAGGAAACTAATTAAATTAAAATTCCCAGATGTGAATTAATACCCGGGATTTTGGGTTAAATTCTTATTAATATCTATTTCTGATTGTGGAATAGGCCATAATTCGTTTTTGCCTGCAATAAAGGCTCTTTTTTGCTGAGACATAATATAGTACCCGTCAGCATCAACAGGGTAAGCTGTATAGCTTGCAGGATTGTTGGTAAGTTTCTGACCGGTAAATTGATGGTTAAGTTCCGTAGCAGCAATACCCCAGCGAAGAATATCATAATATCTGATACCTTCAAAAGCAAATTCAACCCTGCGCTCTCTTCTTACAATCTTTCTTAATTCAGTAGGATCTGTAGTTGTTACTGGAGGCATGTTTACAGCTGCCCGTCCGCGAACCTTATTAACTGTTTGATCAAGTAATGCCTGGTCGATAGAGGCGCCTGATTCCAGTTTCGCTTCCAGGTAACCTAAAAGCACCTCAGCATAACGTATAAGACTAAAATTAGTATCTGCGTTCCAAACATCTACCTCGTCTTCCATAAATTTCAGAATACTGTATCCGCTCCAAACAGGGTACTTACCAAATTTATCATTATTTCCCGATGTTGGATTTGTTGTATAAACGGTTCCTTTATAAACAGTACGTTCAGGAATCATTATCGTTGCATCTAATCTTGGGTCGCGATTGTTGTACGGATTGTTTTTGTCGTATAAAGGCGAAACATCTATTGTTTTACCATCTGTACATTCGTAATCTTTTACCAATTCGTTAAAAGGTGAAAACTGGTGCCAGCCACCCCATGCTTCGGGTGTTTCATAAATAGGAAGTACCTGTCCGTATTTGTCTTTCATGTATTGAGAACTCATTATTATTTCTTTGCTGAATTCATGATCTCTTAGAAACAATTCTCTATACATAGGATCAATGCTGTAGCAAGCAAAATCAATGATTGTCTTATATGTTACAGCGGCATCGCTCCATTTTTTTTCGGCCATTTGCACACGTCCTAATATTCCTAAAGCGGCACCTGCTGTAATACGGCCATTCTCAGCATCGGGACGGGTTACGGGAAGAACCGCAGCGCTTTCTTTTAGCTCTGTTTCCACAAAAGACCAAATCTCAGCTTTCGGGGCACGGCTCACACTATTGGCTTCCGCAAGTGTAAGTACCTTTTTAACTAAAGGAACATCGCCAAAATACAATGCGATGTTAAAATATTCGTAAGCCCGAAGTGTACGTACTTCAGCAATCATGATGGCCTTTTTTGTATCGTCCATAGTGATATTTGCCGCATGATCGAGAAAATTATTACATGTAGCTATTTTCTTGTATGCATTAGACCAATATCCTCCGGTAACCCAATATGAAGAAGTCAGCGTTCCGTCGGTTACATGATCCGGAATAAGCTCTTTTTCAGAACCATCTCCAGCCATAAGGTCAAGATATACAAGGGATCTGGGCGTCCAGAAATCTCCATCCTGCCAACCAGCGCCAGTATTATAACAGCCAACAAGCGCAAGATTAGCATCATTTTCAGTTTTCCAGAATGTTGCATCAGATACTGCATCCAACGGTTGTTTATCTAATAAATCTTTATTGCAACCGAAGCTGAAAGCCAATAGCAATCCTAAAATAACCCATGTCTTAGGTATTATTAAATTGAAATATCTCTTTTTCATTTTACAAATTTTAACAGTTAAAATCCAATAAATTTACGTTAAGCCTAAAATTTAACATTTAAGCCAAATGTATGAACAGCGGTAATCGGATAGAACGAGGGGTTGTCGCCGGTAGCCTGATACATTTCCGGATCCCATCCTGTATAAAAATGATTGAATGTAAAAAGGTTCTGTCCGCTATAGAAAATACGCAAACTGCTTATTTTGATTTTTTGGGTTAGACTTTTAGGAATGGTATAACCTACTTGCAAATTCTTAACCCGGAGAAAACTTGCATTCCTGTTCCAGAATGTCGAAGATTGCACATTTTCGCTTCCCATGTTCAGGCTTGTCAGCTTAGGATATAGTGCATTGGGGTTAGGATTAGCCTCTGTCCAAGCGTTGTCGGCCTGCCATCTCTGAATCTGGCCGCTATTATAGAATGCAAAGGCCATATATGAACCCATTTGTTTTTCATATCCACCCAACCCTTGCAGCAACAATGAAAAATCAAATCCCATATAATCGGCAGTGATCGCAGCGCCATAATAATATTTAGGGATGGTATTTCCAATCTGTGTTCTATCGTAAGTAGCATCAACCTTACCATCGGGAATACCATCTGGCCCGCTGATATCTTTAAAACGGATGACCCCTGGCTGGCCTGCAATAGGTTGTGTAGGATAATTTGCCACATCGTCAGCATCTTTAAATATACCATCGGCCACATAACCATAAATGGGGTACATTGGTTGACCAACAAACAGACCTGCACCAATATCTTTTAGTTTACCGTCAGCAAGTTTTGTTACTTTGTTTTTAACATACGAGAAATTAGGAGCCACACCAATATTTAGCTTACCTATTGAGGTTTGGAAATTTAAGTTAACTTCGAATCCCTTATTATTTAGCTCACCGGCATTATACCTATTTACTCCAAAACCCAACACACTCGAAACTGATTTGAAATAAAGAATATCAGATGTAGTTTTGTCAAAATAATCAAAAGTTAAACTAAGTTTGTTTTTCAAAAGAGATAAGTCAATACCTAAGTCGGTAACTGTTGTCGTTTCCCAGGTAACATCTGCATTGGACAATGTAGTTAAGCCAATACCAGAAGCAAGAGTTCCTCCGAAGGTGTAATTCTGACCAGTTGAAAGGACATTTTGGTAAGGGTATGTTTCGATGTTCTGATTCCCTAATTTCCCCCAGGAAGCACGAAGTTTCATATTATCCACCCAATTAAGATTATCTTTCATAAAAGATTCCTCTGAAATTCGCCACCCTGCAGAAACTGAAGGAAAAAGTCCCCATCTTCCCGATGTGGGGAAGCGTGAAGTTCCATCATACCGGGCATTAGCTTCTAAAAGATATTTCCCGGCAAAATCATAATTTATCCGTCCGAAATAAGAACGTAATGCCCACTCCGACCCGGAACCGCTGTTTTGCATGTTGCTTCCTGCACCGGCATTCAATTCATATAATGAATTATTAGGAAAATTATCACGGAATGCATTAATCCCATCTTCCCGGTATGCTTCCTGCGAAAACCCTGCCAAAACATTGAAATTATGCTTGTTAATTGATTTGGTATACCTAAGCAACGATTGCAGGGTGAGTAAGGAATTATCTCCTGAACTTACCGATAATTTGTTGGGGCTAACTGTTTTTGACTGGTCAAAAATGAAGGTTGACTGGAACCACTGGTCAGTCCATGTGTAATATTTGTAACCGCCTTTTCCACTTAATGTAAGACCTTTAAATATTTCCCATGAAAGTTCTACTCCTCCCATGAAATTTTTTGCTTTCCTATTGGCAAACGATTCACTTGACATCCATGCCTCAGGCGCAAAATCGTCCTGATATCCATATGTACCATCCGATTTTTTACCGGCATAGATCGGCGCTTCCCTGACAGCAAATCCTATCATGTTCGCCATATCCTGGGTGGAACGAGGTTCGTCTGTATTTTGACTATAACCGTTTAAATCAACTTTAAGTTTCAGGTTTTCCATAATTTTGCTGTCAAAATTTAACCCGAAATTATACCTCGAAAAATCGTTTTTAGCAAGCAGGCCATGCTGATTCAGATAACCCATTGAAATAAGGTAGGAATTCTTTTCGGCGCCACCCATAAAATTTATGTTATGATTGGTTTGAAAACCAGATCCGCTGTTCAACAAATTTTTAAGGTGGGGTACATTGGGATAATTATCAGGGTCGGAACCATCTTTATATTTGGCAATTTGATCAGCAGTATAGGAATTTGGATTGGCAACATTTTTCATTGTGGCATATTCCCAAGAATCAAGAAATTGTGGTAATGCAGTAACTTTTTGCCATCCCACATAATTGTTATAACTAACCTGGAGTTTTCCTTTCTCTCCTCGCTTTGTTTCAATCAAAATGACCCCATTTGCAGCCCGGTTTCCATAAATAGATGCTGATGCAGCGTCTTTTAATACTGATATACTTTTAATGTTGTTGGGATCAATATCGTTAATTGATGCAGCCAAACCATCAATCAATACCAATGGATCCTTACCTGCATTAGAGAATGTGCCTACCCCTCTGATTCTGATTTCAGATCCATCCAATCCCGGACGACCCGAACCCTGAGAAACCGAAACGCCGGTTACCAGACCTGCCAGGGACTGTGATGCCTGTGTAATTGGCCTGTTCTCTAATTCTTTCGTAGATACGCTGGATACTGAACCTGTAAGATTAACTTTCTTTTGAACACCATACCCGACAACTACTACTTCTTCAAGACCAATTGCTGACTCAATCATAGTTACATCGATCTGAGTTAATTTCCCGATAATGATATCCTGGGGTTCCATCCCGATAAATGTGAATGTCAGGCTTTTTGATGCCTCAGGAACTTCAATACCATATTTACCGTCAATATCGGTTATCGTTCCCATGGTTGTTCCGGTAACAACAACATTTACTCCGATTAAAGGTGTGCCATCCTTTCCGGTAACTTTGCCGGTTATTTTCGATTGTTGCAAAAGTACCCTGGGAGCTATTACAATTAAATTATTATCGTAGATCTTATAAGTAAGCGCAGATCCTACAAAAATATCATTTAACACGCTTATAATGTTTTTGTTATCTGCTTTAACATCAATCAGATTATTCATGGCCAGCAAGTCGTCGCTGTAAAAAAACCGGACCTGACTTTGTTGCTCGATTGTTTTAAGCACTTCACGAACGGATTTTTCCCTAACATCCAGATTGACAGTAATCTGTGAGTAGACATTTGCACTAACTTGCAAAACGCTTAGAAAAACGATTATCAGAGCTAGTTTCATGGTTAGTAGGAGTTTTTTTATTCCCGGTTTCTTTATGGGAATATGGTTTTGAAGTTTTTTTTTCATAGTTTTGTAATGTTTTTAAAGTTTAATGAACCAGTGTTCTCCTGAAAAAAGTTACGCTGGAGAAATTTGTAAAACCTGGCGCGGGATGTTTCAGCATCCCTCGCTTTGTTTAGGGGAGTTTACATTTCTTCATAGGCAAAAATGTGTTAGGTTAGACATCAAACTTATTATCGTTGGTTATAAAGACTTTTGTTTAGTTTTTCAAAGTTTTTGTTCTCAGATAATGTAACAACCCTCCCTTTAAGTTTAAAATTTATCGGGGCTGAAAGACTCATCACCTCGAGAACCTGTTCAATAGGTTCGGCAATTATAATTCCTGAGAACCGGTAAGCTTTTAATCGTTCAGATTCAAAATGTATTTGAACATCGAATTTGCGCTCCAGTTCAACTGCTATCTGTGAAAGGCTCTTCTTCTCAAAGATCCAGCGATTTTCTTTCCATGATATAACCGGTTCTACATCAACATTTTCCTTAACTAGCCTTGGAATTGCTATCGCTTTCTGCACCTGCACAGGCTTTGTAGCGTCTTTGATTTCCCCCTTTGGACCGGCTGTTTCATCTACCAAACGTGAATCTTCCTTGAAAAAAGTAAGTTTCTGATTTGGCTTAAGTACCAATACTTCAGTCCTGATTTTACCACTTATTTCTTCTATTTTTACCGAACCTTCTACCAGAGTAGTTTCAATTGTTTTGTCATCCGAATAGGCTTTAACATTGAAAGCAGTCCCTAAAGCCAAAACATTCAAATGTGAAGTTTTAACAATAAAAGGTCTTTTTGAATCCTTTGCGACCTTAAAGTATCCTTCTCCTTCTAGCTGTACTACCCTGTCGTTTATACCAAACCGGTTATCATATGTTAATCGGCTTCCTGCATTTAACATAACTGTTGTTCCATCGGATAAGGAGAAACTGACGCGTGAGCCCATTGGAACAACTAATTCACTAATGCCCTGTTTAGGAATTGCAGCATTGTTCTTTCCAATATAATAATACAACAGTCCGCTTAGAGAAAATGCAATTATTAATATTGCCGCATACCTCGCTATATTTTTAAATATATTGGTTTCTTTTATGAATACTGCTTCCTCAATCTTTATTTTATGCTGGATATGGTCAAGTATGTGAGCCTCATTATATCCTTCAGTATTTGGTTCCAAAGACATCTTCTCCCAATACAGAAGGCATTTTTCATACAATTCATGCTCCGATTCGGTATTGGTAAACCATTGCTTAACAATACAAATATCTTCGTTGGAGCCATTCCCTTCCAGATATCTCATTAATATCTGAATATCAATGTTTTCTTTGTTTTCTTTGTTTTCTTTGTTACTTTTCATAATATTTATTTTAAAGATAATGAAGCTAAAAGGATTTCTCCTTTTAGCTTCAAATCTGCTAACCCTCCAACCTAATCGAAATTCGCTGTCGGGCAGACTTTCAAATTAACGCCTAAAAAACTAACCTAACATGACCTATCATTAACCTTGACTAACTAACTAATAATATCCAGCTGGAAGGTTAAATTCCCAAAAAATCAGTTAATTTAAAATCAGTCTAATTAAGGAATAATAAATTGGATGACGGTTATACCATCTTTTCCGGCTATTTTATGTAACCTGGAGACAAAAGATTATATTATTTAAAAAATAGGCAGAAGAAGAGAACAGACAATATGTGTATGTCGGAGAGTGATTTTTTTAAAAAAGTTTTTGCCTTAGCGAGATAGTTTTCCACTGTCTTTTTTGAAATATTCATCCGCTGAGCAATTTGCTCATTGGTAAGTTGTTCATTTATATTTAAAAGAAATATGTTTTTCTGTCGTGAAGGCATTTTTTCGATGAGCGAGTTAGCGGTTTCAAGAAGACTATTGTATTCAATATCGAGGTTTGTGGCGTTATCTTCAAAGATAAAATTCCGTATTACTTCCTCCATCTGCTTTTTATCTGACGCCTGTTTACGGAATTTTTTGCAGGTTGAGTTATAGGTGATCTTAAACAGATACTTGCTGAAATCATAGTATTCATTGATCTGGTCGCGGTATCTCCAAAGATTCATAAATACTTCCTGAACAACATCTTCAGCTTCTTCTTTATTTTTTAAATAGCTTAACGCGAAATAGTAAACCCTTTTATTGTATTTTTTAAAGATATTATCAAAAGATAAAACATCACCTTCTTTGAGATTTTTAATAACCAACTTATCATCAAGATATTGGATCATTATTAGTAAAGTGTTATTCAACCAAATGTAATAATTTTTTGTTTCATAAGAATTTGTACCCAAGTTTCTGCTGGCATTCAGCTAATGCATCCACCATATGGTTGATTCGTTTGGTCAACCTGGTTTCTTTGCGGTGGATACTCATTGGAAGCAAGATATTCACTACATTGCTTGTTACTGGTTGATTCTGAACGCACCCTGGAATATGAAGGCATTAAAAGTGTGCCACATCATATTTACATTTCACGTTTTCTTTTAATCCGCAGAATAGTAATGGAATATGGTTTGAATGTATAGGAAAATGAAGGTGAGAACTCTGAATATACTTCCTCTTTAGGGATGTATTTCATGGGTTCGTTGAGTGAATTTTCGTCTTCAGGAGAATTTGCGCTGAGCGTGATGATTTTTCCTTTCGGTTCTACAGAAGAAATACCCTTCAAATCAATCATAACATCGTAAGGTTTGTCATATGCATTTACTACCTTAATGACTATTTCATTCGATTTTTCATCTCTTCCGGCAAGGCCGAAGAATTTGCGAGGATCGTGGTAGGTCATCAATAACTTCCCATCCATGTAACATAGAATTTCAGCATTACCTACCCGGATTTCTATATCATACCACCGGTTATTTTCTACAGGTTTTTGCAGGTCTAAAGGTTGGGATACCATAGCATCAGTGCCATTGGTGACCATTTCAAAAGCACTTACTTTATTCCACCAGGCACCGATATGCGCCCGCAGATAGTTCTGGTTGTCCCTGATGGCTAAAGGAATCATAAAAGCATTGGGACCACCTGTTTTGCGGGCTTTTAATTTTAATGTGTAAATGTCGAAAGTTTTATCCTTCAATATTGCCATCGGCCAGGCGCCATCTATGGTTTGAGCAAGTGCGCTATCACGGGTTTCCCATTTTCCGCCTTCCATTGTCCATTCGGTTGGTCGATTTAGAAAATCGGAAGTATATAACACTTTCCCGTCACGTATAACCTGAATATCCTTGAATTCCGCATAGGTATCCCAGGTGCTCAGCCCAATCTTTCCTGAGAACAAAGGAATGGCATTTTCTTTTTCTTTTAAAACCACAATAGTTTTAAGATTGACATCAGCCTTATTTTCATTCATCATTTTAATGGCATAATAGGAAATACGACCAAAGCTCTTTTCACAGTCAAATTTAATAAGGTTAACATTCCAGTTGGGTGTATTGACATTTTCCAGCAATGGGGCATAGCTGGTCATTTTAATCAGGTCTGAATTCCGCTCGTACATTAATATGGATGTAGCATCGTTTAAGGCTGCCATCATATTTCCTTTGCCAACGCCTCCATTGCAGGCATATTCGCCTATGTACATCCCCCAATCTTTTCGTTCGTATTTATCGTACCAATCGTTGTAAATCATTGGCCAGTAAATTGATTTAGAGGTATGCTCATCGGCAATATCCAATTTATCAATGGCATTCAGAGTAGATTTGTCAATGTGTGCAATCCCCATGCTGGCAATGATCTCTATTTGCGGATATTTTTCCTTTATGGCTTTATAGAAAG
>Ga0209226_10001631_pt1 | contig 10105 bp, 8 predicted proteins | sample BarGraNGADG00212_2_FD_184497 | JGI IMG/M metagenome (GOLD analysis project Ga0209226, IMG submission 184497) | Arctic peat soil microbial communities from Barrow, Alaska, USA - Barrow Graham LP Ref core NGADG0011-212 (SPAdes) (version 2) | ecosystem: Environmental > Terrestrial > Soil > Wetlands...
GGTCAGCCCGAGCACCCGCTTCTGCAGCGACTCGCGTCTACCGTGCGAGAGCTGGATCTTCCCCGCGACCCCTTTCTGCGCCTGATCGAAGCGAACCGAAGCGATCAGAAGAAGAAGAGCTACGAGGCCTTCGACGATCTGCTCGCCTACTGCGACCTGTCGGCCAACCCGGTCGGCGAGCTCGTCCTGTACGTCTTCCGGCAGGCGACGACCGATCGAATCGAGCTCTCCGACCGGATCTGCAGCGCCCTGCAGCTCGCCGAGCACTGGCAAGACGTCGCGGAGGACTACGGCCGCGGGCGTGTGTATATCCCGGCGGAAGACCTCGAGAAGTTCGGCGTCGAGCCGGGCGAGCTTGGCGCCGCGCACGCGGATGACGCCCTGCGTCGCCTCCTCGCGTTCGAGGTGGAGCGCGCGCGGGCGTTGCTCGACGAGGGCGCTCCGTTGGTTGGGCGCCTGCGCGGTCGTGCCCGTCTGGCGGTGGCCGGTTATGTCGGCGGCGGCCGTGCGGCGCTCGACAGCATCTGCGCCGCGCGCTTCGATGTGCTTGCTGGGCCGCCGCCGGTGAGCGGCCGGCGCCGCGTTCAACAAATCCTGCGCGCATACGGGGCGGGGAGATGAGCGTCGCCACGGAGCTCGCCTACGAGCACTGCCGCCAGCTCGTGCGCACGTCCGGCTCCAGTTTCTACGCCGGTATGCGCATACTCCCGCCCAACCGGCGCGAGGCGATCTTTGCGATATATGCGCTGGCGCGGCGCATCGACGACATTGCGGACGGCGCCCTTCCCGCCGACGAGAAGATGGGGCAGCTGAGCTCACTGCGCGAACAGGTTGAGCGGATCGAGGAGGAGAGAGATGATCGCGTGCTGGCCGCGCTGGCGGATGCGGCCGGGCGCTATCCGATCCCGCTCGCGGCTTTCGGCGAGCTCATCGACGGTGCCGAGATGGACGTGCAGGGACGTACCTACTCCAGCTTCTTGGAGCTAGTCGAGTATTGCCGCTGCGTGGCCGGCTCGATCGGCCGGCTCTCGCTCGGTGTCTTCGATACGGACGATCGTAGGAGAGCCGGTTTGCTCGCCGACGATCTCGGAGTCGCGCTCCAGATCACGAACATACTGCGCGATCTGCGCGAGGATACGCGTTGCGGACGCCGCTACCTTCCGGAGGAGGATCTCGAGCGCTTCGACTGCCAGATCGGCGACGGGCGGACGGAGGGGCCGGTCGAGCTCGTCGTCGCCTTTGAGGCCGAGCGCGGGCTCGCCTGGTTCGAGCACGGCTTGGAGCTCGTGCCGCTGCTCGATCGCCGCAGTGCTGCCTGCGTGCTGGCGATGGCGGGCGCATACCGGCGCCTGCTCGAACGCATCGCTTGGAGCCCCGCGAAGGTGCTCGACGGGCGAATGTCGCTCGGCCGCGGCGAGAAGGTCTGGCTGCTGGGGCGCAGCCTGGTGAGGGCGGTCGTTTGAGCGGCGGGCGAATCGCGGTGATCGGCGGCGGGCTGGCCGGCCTGGCGGCGGCGCTCGAGTGCGCGGACGCCGGCGCGGAGGTGACGCTCTACGAAGCGCGCACCCGGCTCGGCGGTGCGACCTTCTCGGTGCGGCGCCGCGATCACTGGATCGACAACGGCCAGCACGTGTTCGTACGTGCCTGCAGCGCCTACCTCGCTTTCCTGGAGCGACTCGGCGCCCGAGAGCTGGTGAGCCTGCAGCCGCGCCTGCGCGTGCCCGTCTTGCGCGAGGCGAACCGGCCCGCGCTTCTGCGGCGCAATGGCCTGCCCGCCCCACTGCAGCTTCTCGGCAGCCTGCTTCGCTACCGGCCGCTCGGCGGCGGAGAGCGCCTGGCGGCTCTGCGCGCCGCGGCCGCGCTGCGCCGGCTCGATCCAGAGGATCCCGCGCTCGACGAGCAGAGCTTCGCCGACTGGTTACGCGAGCATGGGCAATCCGAGCGCGCCGTCACCGCCCTCTGGGAGCTGATCGCGGTAGCGACGCTCAACGTTCCCGTCGCCGAAGCGTCGCTGGCCTCGGCGCTGAAGGTCTTCCGCACCGCCCTGCTCGAGACGACGGATGGGGGCGATATCGGCGTGGCGGCGGTACCGCTGCAAGAACTGCACGGCGAGGCGGCCGAAGCGGCGCTCGCCGAAGCGGGGGCGCGGGTCGAGCTCGGCGCCGGGGTGCGCTCCGTCGGAAGCCAGCGCAGCGGCTTTCGGCTGGAGCTTGCGCAGGGCGTCGAGGAGGCCGATGCGGTCATCTGCGCCGTTCCTCATCAGGCCGCTCCGAGCCTTCTGCCTGCGGGGACGGTCGATGCCGATGACCTCGAGCGACTCGGCGCGAGCCCTATCGTCAACCTGCATCTGCACTACGATCGGCCGGTGCTGGCCGAACCGATGGCCGCCGCGCTCGACTCACCCCTGCAGTGGCTGTTCGATCGCACCTCGGCCTCGGGTGTCAGTTGCGGCCAGCTTGTCACCGTCTCTGTTTCGGCCGCTCTGGATGAGATCCGCCTGCCGCTTCGAGCGCTTCGTGAGCGCTTCGAGCCCGCGCTTGTGCGCCTGCTTCCCGCCGCCCAGAAGGCGGAGCTGCTCGATCTCGCCGTCACGCGCGAGCCGCGCGCGACCTTCCGTGCCGCTCCGGGCTCGCGGCGGCTGCGTCCCGCTGCGCGCACCAATCTCCACGGCCTCTACCTGGCCGGCGCCTGGACCGACACCGGCTGGCCGGCAACGATGGAGGGCGCCGTTCGAAGCGGCTTGGCGGCGGCGGAGCTCGCGCTTGCCGATCTCGGCGACTCCTCGGATCGAGAACGTGCCGTACTTGCTTCCTCGGCGAAGGGTCCGGACTAGATGGCGGTCGCCGCCTCTGGCCTTGAATCTGCCCGGGCGACGCTCGGCCGCGCCCGCGCGCACCTGCTCGACCTCCAGCATCCGGACGGATGGTGGAAGGGAGAGCTCGAGACGAATGTCACGATCGACGCCGAGGATCTCTTCCTGCGCTACTACCTGGGACTCCTCGACCGGAAGCAGACGGAGTCGAGCGCCCGCTGGATCCGCTCGCGCCAGCGCGAGGACGGAAGCTGGGCGACCTTCTACGGTGGCCCGTTCGATCTTTCCACCACCGTCGAGGCCTATCTGGCGCTCGAGTTGGCCGGCGATTCCCCCGAGGCCGAGCACATGCGCCGGGCGGCCGCCTTGATTCGCGAAGCCGGGGGAGTCGAACGTAGCCGCGTCTTCACTCGCATGTGGCTGTCGCTGCTCGGGCTCTGGTCGTGGAGCGAGGTGCCAATGCTACCGCCCGAGCAGATAATGCTTCCCGCGCGGGCTCCGTTCAGCGTCTACACCTTCGGTTGCTGGGCGCGGCAGACGATCGTCGCCCTCTCGATCGTCAGCGCGCTCAGGCCGCAGGCCAGTCCTCCTTTCGCGATCGACGAATTGCGCACCGGCGCCAGCTCGGCGCCGCCCGTGAACGACGTCTGGGATCGCCTCTTCGTTCTACTCGATCGAGCGCTTCACCTGTACGAGCGCCACCCGATTGGCGCGCTGCGTCGGCGTGCGCTGCGCCGGGCCGAGCAATGGGTGCTCGAGCGCCAGGAGCAGGACGGCTCCTGGGGTGGCATCCAGCCGCCGTGGGTGTGGTCGATAGTGGCGCTGTACGCGCTCGGCCGGCCGCTCGACGATCCGGCGCTGGCAAAGGCTCTGGCCGGGCTCGACGTCTTCACGATCGAGGACGAGCAGGGACGGAGGATCGAGGCCTGCCAGTCGCCGGTCTGGGACACCGGCCTGGCGGTGCTGGCTCTGCTCGACGCGGGCTTGGCGGCGACCGATCCGCGGCTCGAGCGCGCGACGCGCTGGCTGGTTCCCTGCGAGGTGCGCGTCCGCGGCGACTGGTCGGTGCGCAGGAGGAAGCTCGAGCCGGGCGGATTCCCGTTCGAGTTCGCCAACGACAACTACCCCGATGTAGACGACACAGCCATCGTCATTCCCGCTCTGCGCCGTGCGCTGCCGGGCGACGAGCCGGCGGAACGCGCCTGCGAGCGCGGCCTGGTCTGGACACTCGGCATGCAGAGCAAGGGCGGCGGCTGGGCGGCCTTCGACGTAGACAACGAGAGTCGGCTCTGCGCCAGGCTCCCCTTCTGCGACTTCGGCGCCGTCACCGACCCCCCGAGCGCCGATGTAACGGCGCACGTGCTGGAGATGCTCGGACGCGAAGGCATGGGCGGTTCGCGAGAGGCGAGGCGCGGCCTCGACTGGCTGCTCGAGGCGCAGGAGCCGGATGGATCCTGGTTCGGGCGCTGGGGCGCGAACTTCATCTACGGGACGGCGGCGGCCGTGCCGGCGTTCGCCGCCCTGGGCCTGGCCGGCCACGAAAGCGTTCGCCGTGCGATCAGTTGGCTCGAGCGGATACAGAACCCCGACGGCGGCTTCGGCGAGGACATGCGCTCCTACAGCGACCCGAGCTGGCGCGGCCGCGGCGACTCGACCGCCTCGCAGACGGCCTGGGCGCTTCTGGCCTTCCACGCTGCCGGCGAGCTGAACGAGGCGGCTTGGCGCGCGGTCGACTGGCTGGTGCAGGCCGAGCGCTCGGACGGTAGCTGGGACGAGCCTCAGTTCACCGGCACGGGCTTCCCCTGGGACTTCAACCTCAACTATCACCTCTACCGGCAGATCTTTCCGGTAATGGCGCTCGGTCGCGTACTGGGGGCGGAGGTATGAGCGGATCGCTGCTCGTTCTGGCTCCGCTGCGGATCGAGGCGGCTGCGCTCAAGGAGGCGCCGGAGTTGCGAGTGCTGCGCTCGGGCATGGGGATGCAGCGGGCTCGGATAGCGGCGGCGCGCGGCCTGGCGGTCGAAAGTGCGAAGGCACTGGCGATTGTCGGGCTCTGTGCGGGTGTTTCGAGCGAGCTGCGAGCGGGCGACATCGTTTGCGCGACCGAGCTGAGACGTGACGGGGCCGAGCCCGTACCGACGCCCGCGAGCACCCTTCTGGTCGCTGGGCTACGCCGCCGCGGCCTGCGCGTGCACGCCGGTCCGATCTTCTCCGGTGAGCACATCGTCGGGCGAGAGGAGCGCGAGGCTCTTGCGGCTCAGGGAGTGATGGCGGCAGACATGGAATCGGCCTGGTTGGCTGAAGCGGCCGAAGGTCGCCCTCTGGCCGTGCTCCGCGTCGTCGTCGATCCGGCGGGAAGGCGTCTGCTCGACCCGCGCACGCCGTTCGCGGGCCTGCGTGCGCTCCGCAACCTTCGCCGGGCCGGCAAGGTCCTTCCCGAGTGGTTGGAGGCGATCCAGCGCAGACAGGTGCTGCTTGCTGCGCCGCGATCGTTCTGCGCCGGGGTCGAACGCGCGATCGAGATCGTCAACCTGGTGCTCGAGCGCCGCGGGGCGCCCGTTTACGTCCGCAAGCAGATCGTCCACAACGAGCACGTTGTCGCCGAGGCGGCGAGTCGCGGTGCCGTCTTCGTGAACGAGCTCGACGAGGTGCCCGAGGGGGCGGTCGTCATCTTCTCGGCTCATGGCGTCTCGCCGGCGGTCAAACAGGCCGCAAGCGAGCGAGGGCTCGAGGTGATCGACGCCACCTGCCCGCTCGTGAGCAAGGTGCATGCCGAGGCGCGCCGATTCGCCGCTCGCGGCGACACGATCTTTTTGATCGGGCACGCCGGGCACGAGGAGGTCGAGGGAACGAAGGGCGAAGCGTCAGAGTCGATCGTGCTCGTTGACGGTGTCGACGCCGCGGCGACCGCGCGGGCGGTCGATCCGGAGAGGGTCAGCTATCTGACCCAAACGACGCTGGCAGTAGATGAGACGAGCGAGATCGTCGAGACGCTGAGGCGCCGCTATCCAGCCTTACGCGGGCCTTCTTCCGATGACATCTGCTACGCGACCGCCAATCGTCAGCATGCCGTGCGGGCGGTCGCGCGCGACTCTGACGTCGTGCTTGTGGTCGGCTCGCGCACCTCCTCGAACTCGCGCCGGCTGGTCGAGGTCGCACGCAAGGAAGGGGTGCCGGCCTACCTGGTCGACGACGAGACGGACATCGACGTGGCCTGGCTGAAGGAGGCGGGGACGGTCGGCGTGACGGCCGGAGCCTCGGCGCCCGAGCGGCTGGTGGACCGTCTCATCGAGGTCATCGCTAGCATCGGAGAGGCGACCGTGGAAGAAAGGCAAGCTACGACCGAGTCTCTTCAGTTCCGCCTGCCCCGAGAGTTGGGAGCTTCATGATTCCGGTCCGACAAAGCCTCAAGATGGGTAGCTACCTGTTCTCGCAGCGGCTCCGTCGCCAGGAGCGCTTTCCGCTTTTGGTCGAGCTCGAGCCGCTCTTCCAGTGCAATCTCGCCTGTGCGGGCTGCGGCAAGATCCAGTATCCGAGCGACGTTCTGCGCCAGCGAATGCCGGTCGCCCAGGCGCTCGAGGCGATCGAGGAGTCGGGCGCTCCGATGGTCGCGATCGCAGGCGGTGAGCCGCTCATTCATCCCGAGATCGGTCAGATGGTTCGCGCTTTCATCGAGCGCAAGAAGTTCGTCTACCTGTGCACGAACGGCATCCTGTTGAAGAAGAAGCTCGATCTCTTCCGGCCCTCGCCCTACTTCGGCTGGGTCGTACACTTGGACGGCCTGCGCGAGCGTCACGATGCCGGAGTCGGCCGTAAGGGAGTGTTTGACAAGGCCGTCCGAGCGATCGGGGAGGCGAAGCGGCGTGGTTTCAAGGTGACGACCAACACGACGGTTTCGAGCGCCGACAGCGCCGCCGACGTGCGAGCGTTGCTCGACTTCCTGAACGACGAGCTTCGCGTCGACTCGATGATGATCTCTCCCGCTTTCGCCTACGAGCAGGCTCCCGATCAAGAGCACTTCCCCGGGGTCGAGGAGGCGCGCGAGCTCTTCCGCGAGCTCTTCTCGGACGGAGCGCGCAAGCGCTGGCGTTTCAATCACACGCCGCTCTTTCTCGATTTCTTGGAAGGGAAGGCGGAGTTCGAATGCACGGCCTGGGGAATCCCGTGCTACACGCTCTTCGGCTGGCAGCGCCCCTGCTATCTGATGGCGGACGGCTATGTCGAGTCCTACGCCGAGCTGATCGAGACGACCGAGTGGGCGAAGCACGGTCGCGGCCGGGACGCTCGCTGCGCCAATTGTCTCGCTCATTGCGGCTACGAGCCGACCGCGGTGGCCGCCGCGACGAGGTCGCTCAGGCAATCGCTCCGGGCCTTAGCCAGTGGAGGATAGCCTCCGTGAATGCTCGTGTCAGGGCTTTCGAAGCGGAAGAACGTTCCAGGACGCTCGCCCGGACGCTTCTACCCGGCATGGTCACCGCGCTAGCTGAGATGATTGGCGCATGACGCTTCTCGCCTCGATTCCGTCGCCCGAGCACAGCACGATCAGCCTCGGGCCCTTGGCTATTCATTTCTACGGGCTGATGCTGCTGCTGGCCATCGCCGCCGCCATGTGGCTGACGGGGATGCGCTATGTCCGCCGCGGCGGCAACTGGGACCTGATCTTCCAGGTCGCCGTCTGGGGCGTGCTGGCCGGCGTCGTCGGCGCGCGCCTGTACCACGATGTGACCAGCTGGAACGAGGTCACGCAGATCCACCACTGGTGGGCGCCGTTTGCCGTCTGGAAGGGCGGGCTCGGCATCTACGGAGGGATCCTGTTCGGCGTCGGGGCCGGCGCGCTCGTTGTCCACCGAGCCGGCGAGAGCATTCCGAAGATGCTCGACATCGTCGCGCCCGGGCTCCTGCTCGCGCAGGCCGTCGGCCGTTGGGGCAACTACTGGAACCAGGAGCTCTTCGGCAAGCCGACCAGCCTACCCTGGGGCCTGCACATCGATCCGATCAACAGGCCGGCGGGCTACGAGCGCTTCTCGAATTTCCAACCGACCTTCCTCTACGAGTCTCTGCTCGCGCTCGTCGGCATCGGCCTGCTGCTCCTGCTCGAACGCCGCTTCAAACTCCGCGCGCCCGCTCTTTTCTCTCTCTACGTCGCCTATTACGCGCTCGTGCGCTTCTTCATGGAGCTGTTGCGCATCGATCCATCGCACCATTTACTGGGGCTTCGTTTGAATGCCTGGGTCTCGATTGTCGTCTTCGTCTGCGCCTGGGGATTCTTCGTTTGGTGGCAGCTCATCCGCCAACCCGCCGTCCCCGCGGCCGAGGGACCGGTTGAGCCCGGACCTTCCAAGCCACCGAAGAAGCGCGGCCCGAAGAAGCCGAAGAAGGAAAAGAAGAAGAAGGAGCCCTCGGTGAAGGTCAAGGGCCCGCGCATGAGCGTGCCCAAGGGGCGCGTCCGGCCGGGCCGCTAGGCTCGCCGAGATGCGTGTCGCCGAGCTCGAGCTGGATCTCGAGGCCTTCGAGGGTCCCCTCGACCTCCTTCTGACCCTTGTGCTCAAGGAGGAAATCGATCTCGCAGAGATCGACGTGGCCGGCATCGTGCTCGCGTTCATCGAGGAGATGCTCGGGCGCGGGCGCAGCGAGAGCGGCGGCGCCGAATGCGAACTGGGCGAGGGCGATCTGGAGGCTTGCGGCGAGTTCCTCGTTCTGGTCTCGGCGCTGCTGGAGCTGAAAGCGCGGCTGCTCTTCGACGACGAGGCGGCCGAGCTGGCCGAGCTGGAGCCCGAGGAGGCGGCCGAGGAGCTGGCACGCCGGCTGGCTGCCTACCGGCGCATGAAGGAGGCGGCGGCCTGGCTTGCAGGCAGGCTCGAGCAGGAGCAGGACCGATTCTTCCGGCTTGGCCCGGCGCCACTCCGCCCGCCCGTCCCCCGTACGGTCGCCCCGCAAGATCCCGCCGCGCTGGCCGCCGCCTTGCGCGTGCTCGCCACGCCGCCCGAGGAGGTCTCGTTGGCCCATATGTCGCTCCGCTACCCGCCGCTCGAGCAGTTCGTGCAGCGTTTCCGCTCGCTGCTCGTCGGGCGCAGCCGGTTCGACTTCGAGAACGAGCTGGGCGAGCTTTCCCGGGTCGAGCAGGCGGTCGCCTTCCTCGCGTTGCTGGAGCTTGGCAGGTTGGGCGAGATAGCGATCAGTCAGGCGGCGCCGTTCGCGCCCATTCGTGTCGAGAGAAGAGAGGAGAGTCCCGCATGGACGAGCGCCCGCTCCGCCTAATCACCTCGAGCCCGCTTGACGCCTTGGCGCGCACCGTTGAGGCGCTGCTGGTGGTCGCGTCGGCGCCGCTGCCGCTGGACGACCTGGTCGCGGCGGCGGACGACGACGTCCAGCGCGTCGAGGCGGCGCTGCGCCTGGTCGGAGAGCGTCACAGCGAGGGCCGGAGCGGAATTGTGCTTGAGCATGTGGCGGGCGGTTATGCGCTGCGCGCCTCACGTGAGGCGGCGAAAGCCTGCTCGCGCCTGTTCGAGCGCCCCGTTCAGCGCTCGCTCTCGCAGGCGGCGCTTGAGACGCTGGCCATCGTCGCCTATCTCGGCCCCTGCACCCGACCCGAGATCACCCGCATCCGCGGCGTGGCGGCGGAGGCCACCGTCGCCAACCTACTCGAGCGCGGGCTGATCGCCGAGGCCGGGCGCGACGACGGGCCGGGCGGCGCTATCCGCTACCGCGTCACCCCGCTCTTCGAGCGCGTTTTCGGGCTGGCAAGCCTGGCCGAGCTGCCTCGCCTGGATGATTTCGATAACGATGTCGAAACGATTCGCGAGCGCCTGCACGCCGTGGCCGACGGGCGCGGCGCCTGAGCTTCCGTTCAAACGCGAAGAACTCCATCGCCCGGCCGCGCTCGGCGACGCTGCTCGGAGCGCTAGCTCGGAATTCGGGCGCCTCTTTACCCACCCACCAACCCCCCACCCACCCACGGGGCGGGGAACGGTATCGATCGAACTCGCGCGAGTGTGTGACTTCTGCCGACCGAGTTGCGCACCGTACGGTAAGCGCGGCTCCTCGGCACGTCGTCGAAGGGAGCGTGTTACCTGATCATGCCGGCGTGCTGCCCAGCTCGGCGATGCGCGCGTTGACGTCACGTCCCGAATAGGCGCCACCGTGGTAGCAGACGACGGTTTCGACGTCGTACGCGGCCAGCCTCTTCAGCGAGCTGGTGGCCTGGTCGAGATCGGGGGTCATCTGGGCGTTGGGACCGGTCAGGCGGCCGTCCGAGATATTCATCCCGTCGCCGGCCACGAGAACCTTGCTCGA
>Ga0209226_10001632_pt1 | contig 10104 bp, 6 predicted proteins | sample BarGraNGADG00212_2_FD_184497 | JGI IMG/M metagenome (GOLD analysis project Ga0209226, IMG submission 184497) | Arctic peat soil microbial communities from Barrow, Alaska, USA - Barrow Graham LP Ref core NGADG0011-212 (SPAdes) (version 2) | ecosystem: Environmental > Terrestrial > Soil > Wetlands...
CTCTTCACCATACAAAAAATAGGTTGGATCAAGCTTTCCCACTTCTTCGATTACTTTTCGCTTAATCAGAAAGCACGCGCCTGGCACGAAGTCAGCTGGCAAGAGCTTGTCCACAGTGAAATGTTCGATCTCATCGTCCGTTTTTCCCCTGTTAAGGGATATTACCCTTCCCCTCCAAAAATCAATACGCGCGCCTGTTGCCTGAATTACGTTTGGAACGTCGTACCGAAATATTTTCGGGCCAATCACCCCAATATTAGCATCCTCCTCTGCAGCGCATACGAGTTCCGTAAGAAAATGCTTATCGACGACAGTGTCATTGTTCAGGAGCAAGACATAATCTGCCGATGCTTTTAATGCGTAGCGCATCCCTATATTATTTCCTTCGGGATAACCGAAGTTCTGTTCGTTCTCAATGATGACAAAAGATCCGTTGGACGCTTTATTACGGTGCTCGTCAGCCAGTTTTTTGGATAGAGTCGTTACTTGTATGTCTTCGGCTTCACGTCTCGTATAATTAGTGACTTGTAGAGATTCGATTCGACAATTGTATGGGAGAAAAGCCGATTCGACTGATACTTCGCCTCTTGCGTATGCTCTGATCCTCGCTAGTGAATCATCCTGTGAATCATTATCAACGATAACGACGTCATAGTTTGGGTACGAAATACTATAGAGGGATTCCAAACATTCTATCGTGTCTTCCCCTTGGTTCCAATTGAGAATTATGATGAAGACCTTTGGCCACACGACACCGTCCATTCGATGCACGTTCAATTGCGCGTGTATTAAAGTTTTGCGAAGTTGAAGCGGTTTTTTTGCGTTTCTCTATCAAGGGTTGTCTGAGTGTCGACCGCAATCGTATAACTCGCCTTAAGTGTGTGACATCTTGCAGCCTGGCTACGTCACGCTTGCGGAATAGAACCACAAAAACGCGAAACACGAGCAGAGTTTTAAAGCACCGTTTTGCCTAGTGTTAGCTGTGCATATAAGTGTTAGAATATGCATAAAGTAGTAGATTCGTGCGAACTAGCGTCGCCGATTCTACTTTTAGCTACTTAGCAAGCTCTTGAGTATTTTTAGGTAGCGATATCTGGAGATATGACTGAAGTCGTCTCGTCGATTCAGCGAACGTTTGCACGACGTATACGAGAGTGTGTTGCTCTAGCTAAGGAGCTAAGGCGAGGTCAAATGAAACGTGCTACGCTTTCCTGTCGGTCTGTAGTCTGCTTGAAAAATTAGGCTCTCTAGGTTCAGTCTAATTTTGTTGGAGGGCTTTTTTTGATAAATACTATCCCAGGAGTTATGATCATTTTCTCGAATTTTGATGCCCTTTTTGGTTTCCCTTTCGACTTTGGACTCCCGCTTGTAACACGTAACGCCGCCTGCTCATCTATTAGCTGCTTAATAAATCCGACCATTCCATAACAATGGCTGCGCATTGGAAATCTTAGACCTAAGTTCTCAGTTGCCACCTTCAAAAAAAACAACCAGAATCTACTCGGCCGAAACTTCTGTCGAGCGTATGATTCAAGATTGAGACTCTTACCATCGGGCCAATCGCTCCAATAGCCGGTAGGCCAATCCTCAATAACGTAAAGTCCGTTAGGCTTAAGGTGGTTGTCAAACAGATGCCAAAACGCCGTTTTTGTTAATTCACCGATATGCGAAGCATCGTCAATAATGATGTCGAATCCTTCGGGTGCAATATCGTTTGCAACCTGCGAGAGGAATTGAGGATCAGCTTGGCTCCCCTTAAAAGTATGAATGCGATCGCCAGGATCGAAGCCATCTGGGAGTTTAATATCAATACCAGCAATAGTTCCGAATGGAAAATAATCCCGCCACAGCAAGAGCGAATCCCCTTGTCTAATCCCAAGTTCGAGTAGGACAATTTTCTTTTGAACATATGGTTCAAATATTGGATCGTACTCTTCTTGTAGGAACCGATTGGGGCTTATCTTGTCTGTATCGTAATTATCTAAAGACAATTCTGAGCTTCGCACGTCACTTCATTCCTTTTTTTCGCGGTGCTGTCAATTATCTACAACGCATGCTTAAACGTTCTCTTTATTCGCCATCTGTCCTAAATTTGCACACAGTGATGGTTAGTGTCGTAGCGCTTTTTTTGAAGGCTATCGAAAGCGTGAAAAACTCAAAAAAGCTTATACTAATGCAAGACAGTAATCATTTTCAGGGGACTTTTGCTGAGGGATCACACGTCGAGAGAAGCTCATGGAATACGTTTTGCTGAACGAATCATTGCGCTGCTTAAAAACGGCCCCCCTTTCGTTCTCTATACAATCAGAAAGCTGCTAGTATTCCCAATCGTTTCTAAACGTCAGTGGGAGTTTACATTTAACGGCCGCAAATATCGGTATTTTTACCATACCCATAATGAAACGTGGAGGAACGAAAGAACTGTTGAAATTCCAATAGTGTGGGCTGAAGTACAGAAGCACGACGCGAAGCGGGTTTTGGAGTTTGGAAACGTACTCTCTTATTACTTTCCAGTACACCACTGCGTCGTAGACAAATACGATCGCCAAGCAGGACTCAACGTGGACATACAGGATCTTCGCTTGCCGAAGAAATATGACTTGATCGTAAGCATTTCAACGATGGAACACGTGGGCTTCAATGAAGGAAAATATGCAGGACGATATCAGCTGACACCCCACTCAGCTGAGAAGATCAAACGAGCCCTCGATGTTCTGAAAGACCATTTATCTCCGCATGGAAAACTCATAATTACGGCACCTTTAGGATATAATCCTGAGCTCGATGACCTGCTGAGGAAAGACCGTGTACTTACGGGCGCCAAATACTTAAAGCGAATCTCTCGGAGTAACAAGTGGATTGAGGTTTGTGAAGGGGAGATAAAAAACGTCGAATACGGCACTCCTTATACAGGTGCGCGTGTAGTAGCTTTATGCTTTTTTGAACAAGAGTCGCGTAAAGATCACTGAAAACGGCATAGCTTTTCGGCTGCTCGCGTGGAACGGTTTGCATTTGGCAAAGTGAAAGCAGGCACGTTTGTAGCTTCTCACGACACTCACTAAGAAACTACTATATACGCCATAAGCCAACGACAGAATCACTAAGTGAGCTTGCATCTTTTTTGCATTGTCTCTCGCGCACACCCGCATCGCTCAGCAATGTACTCATGAAGCTAGACAATCCACTCGAAGCAAACGACTGGGACATCGCCACGTTCTTCAAGCTCATTGCGTCGCTTCAGCTATCAGTTTGGCTTATCCTCGGTTTAGATGCCGCCGGGGTGCACATACCGATTCTACGCGAGGTGCTCGTTCTCATCTACCTCCTCTTCGTGCCCGGTATTATCCTCTTGCGAGTCCTCAGATTCCATGAGCTCAATGTCATTGAAGCTTTCTTTTACACAGTGGGGTTGAGCGTGGCCACGATCATGCTCACAGGCCTTTTCATAGACACTGTCTTTGTTTACGGCATTACCCAGACGCCAATAGCGTTGGTTCCGTTTATGGCCACCATAAGCGGCGTCGTCGTAGCACTCTGTTTTTTGTGCTATCAACGCGATCGGGATTATGCACGTTCCACAACATTCGACGTTCGCGTCGCCCTTTCGCCGCTTGCCCTCAGTCTGCTACTCTTGCCATTCGTGAGCGTCTTAGGCACGTGGCTTTTTAACGTTTATGGCTCGAGCGTGGGCACTGCTATAGTGCTCCTTGCAGTTGCAATTCTCATTTTGGCGTGCGGCTTTACTCGGTGGGTGCCTAAGCGGTACTACCCTCTCGTAATCGGAGCGATCGCATTGGCGTTGCTGCTGCGCAACGCGCTCGTCACCAACTATCTGTGGGGATTTGATATTCAATACGAACACTACGTAGCGCAAACGGTCGTTAGCAACGGTTTTTGGGGCGCCCCAGCGAGCCTCGATCGGAATATAATGAATCTCAACTCAATGCTAAGCATCACGATGCTTGCTCCGCTGCTCTCAATCGCTACCGGCTTAAGCGTGGCGTGGGTCTTGAAGCTCATTTTTCCGTTACTTTTTGCTGTGGTCCCCATCGGCCTCTATCGGTTGTACGAAAAGCAAACATCGCCTCGCATTGCTCTTTTTGGCGTGTTTTTCTTCATTGTAACCTTTTCATTTTATACCGAGATGCTTGCTATGGCACGGCAGGAAATCGCTGAGCTCTTTATCGTTGCGTTGCTCCTGCTGCTTGTGGACAAAGAGATGCACCGCGCGTCGCGCTACTTCCTCTTCGGCTTGTTTGGCTTCTCTCTGATCGTCTCACACTACGCATTGACATACATCTTTTTGTTCTGTTTTATTCTCGCGTGGCTCGTACTCGTGATGATGGAGCGGGTAGACGTGCGAGCGTTGACGCAGAGGCTTACGCGCACAAGAGAGCCAGATCGCGCGGCACCCCGGTTTCTTCGGCTGCGTCGACTGCGCAACGCAAATACTTGCATGAGTGCCGTGTTCGTTCTCGGCCTTACGCTCACAGCGGCCGTTTGGTACCGCTTTGCGAACAACTCACAACCGTTTGACCAGTTTGCGCGCATATTCATGATGACCCTCGGGTACCTTGGATTACAGCGCCCGCTCGCACAACTTGGCCAGGCAAAAAATACCTCTGATCTACCGGCGCCATCCGTCATATCGCGCGCGAGCGGGCTTGATACCACTGGACTTCAATCGATTCTTTCGTACAAGCTCCCGTTACATCAGGTCACTGAGGTGCTCATTCTCATTGCACTCATCGTGGCAATCGTGGGCATTCTTTTCGCGTTGAAAGAGCGATCACACCTCAAGTTCTCTAACGAATACCTTGCGTTTTCAGGGGCCATGTTGGTGGTTCTCTACCTTTGTCTCGTTCAGCCGAATTTTGCTGCGAACCTCAACCTCTCGCGGTTTGTGCACATATCGCAGATAGTGTTGAGCGTTTTTCTCGTCGTCGGCTTTGCTGGAGTTTTCAGCGTTGTTAAGAGACGAAGCGTTAAGGTCGCTTCACAAGGAACGATGTCCCCTCCTTTCAAGGTAGTAGCCTGTTTTATGGTCGTACTGTTTCTGTTTAACGCGGGGCTTGTGTACACTGCGGCAGGAGAACTCAACGACAGCCCCACGCTCTTCGCATTGGACATGAGGACCGACTTTGCAAAGTTCAATGACCAAGAAATGATCGCCGCAAAGTGGGTGGGCGCTGACGCTTCAGGCGGCATCATCGCCGCCGATTCGTTTCGGTACTTCGCCGTCTACACATACGCTCCAGCGCAGGCGAGGATGTTTGGCAGTGGAGGCTCTTGGGCGGATCTGAAACCTGGCTCGTACATCTATCTTGGCACCCCGAACGTGCAAACTGGCAACCTGGTCGTCGGCTTGAACATCTTAACCAATCTTCCAACGGAACTGGACGCGCGCTACTACGTAGGGGGGAGCAGCAACATATACTCTAACGGGGGCGCCCAGGTCTATTTCGTGAACACTTAATCACTTCACTCTTTGAAAAATTCAAAGCTAAACACCCTAATAGTTTAATTCTTACCCTCAAAACTCGCTATTATTGAAGAGATCGTCTATCAGCATGCCGTAGCGCTAGCGCACAAAGCTGGAGGGGCACTAGGCGGTACTCCATACAATCTTGCGAATAGCGGCTCTGTCTTCTTTCTAAAAGGTGTTGAGGAGAAGGAGCGCCTCAAGCGCAGGATAGCGTGGCTCGAAAAGAAACATTTATCAGCACGCAGGACGGACTCAGAGCACTGTGAATCGCACCACCGCTCTCACCGCAGTCCTTGCAATCCTCTTGGGCCTTGCGATTCTGGGAACCATTTTGATCGTTGTTTTTCCACACCCTGGCGAGCCTTTCACCGAGTTATACCTATTGGGTCCCGAAGGAAAGGCGAGCAACTATCCCACGAATTTGACCGTCGGTCAAACGGGCAACGTCACAGTCGGAGTCGTCAATCAAGAGAACGCGAACGCCGACTATACCTTGGTCGTCACTCTCGCCAACAAAACGATCAACACCACGTCGTTCAGCTTAGCGAATAATCAAAAATGGCAAAACTCCATCTCGTTCACTCCAACCCAGCGAGGCATGGGGCAAAAAATGGAGTTCGATCTCTACAAGGCGGGCACCCAAAATGTGTACCGCTCGGTATACCTCTATCTCACCGTTGCATGATTGAAACGGCATTTTTTGCAGCGTTCGATAGAAGGATGAACCGCTCTGCTCAGCGGACGCTTGCCCGGTGCGTCGACGCTGACAACTGCCTCGCTCCATGAAAAAGCGACCTTGATGAAACCAGAGCGCCGCGACCGTCGTGAGGGGCCCTCAGCGCAATGCAGTATATTCTTATAAAGGTAACGCGAAGAAGGTTAATAGCAATTTCAGCAACAGCACGGTGAGATAATGCGAACAGCACTCATAACAGGTATTACTGGACAAGACGGATCATATCTTGCAGAGTTCTTGCTCGGAAAGGGCTACGAGGTCTATGGCCTTGTTCGAAGGTTAAGCACGCCTAACCAATCGCGCATTGAGGGTATTGTTGACCGAATCGGACTGTTGGAGGGCGATCTCACCGATCAGTCATCGCTCAACGTTGCCATGCAGACCGCGATGCCTGACGAGGTGTATAATCTTGCAGCTCAGTCATTCGTCGCCACGTCGTGGAACCAGCCGGTGTTGACCGGTGATGTGACCGGACTCGGCGTCGTTCGCGTTCTGGAGGCGTTGCAACACTTTTGCCCAACGGCACGATTTTATCAAGCCTCGAGCAGTGAAATGTTTGGAACGGCGCCACAAACGTTGAAAAGCGAGACCACTCCGTTCCATCCACGGAGCCCATATGCCGTGGCAAAGGTCTATGGGCATTACGCGGCGGTCAATTATCGCGAGAGTTACGGGCTGTTCTGCTGCAACGGAATCTGCTTCAATCACGAGTCGCCTCGCCGTGGCATAGAGTTTGTGACGAAAAAGATATCGGACGGCGTCGCGCGGATTTATCACGACCGTGCGAAGGAGCTTCGTTTAGGGAATCTCGAGGTCAAGCGTGACTGGGGCTTTGCTGGTGACTATGTGAAGGCGATGTGGCTCATGCTGCAGCAAGATGAACCGGACGACTACGTCGTTGCGACAGGCGTGAGCCATTCGGTGAAGGAGTTTGCTGCGCTCGCCTTCGATGCAGTCGGCTTAAACTGGGAGGACTACGTGGTCGTCGACGAGCGTTACCTGCGCCCTGCTGAGGTATTTGATTTGCAAGGAGACGCATCAAAGGCGCGCACAAAGCTGCATTGGATGCCGGACACCTCGTTTGAGGGCCTCGTGCGAATGATGGTCGCGTCTGACGTAGAGAAGTACGCTACATAAGTATCAGGGGCGTTCGTTGAGAGGATCGAGGCTTCAGTAAGTGTCGAAGACGAATCCGCGTTTCCGGATTATCGCGCGTTGCTGTGGGAGCTGTGCACTTCAGGTGCAATCGGCAAGCCGCTAGCGACCGCAAACGAGACGATACCAAGGGGCGGTTGTGCTGCTCAATCCCTTCCGCATTAATGATTGGAGCCTCAGCGAGGCGCTCAAGGCAGTCTTCATCGCGCTCGGCATCCTATGGGCGCTCATAGGACTGGATGCGCTTGGGATTGACCTTCCGCTCGCACGGGGGGTAGTCGGCGTCGGGTACCTGCTCTTTGTGCCGGGAATACTGATTCTACGGGTGCTTCGCATCCACCAACTCGATAGCACGCGAACCACGCTTTTCGCCGTTGGCCTTAGCATCGCGGCCATTATGGGTATCGGACTTTTTATGAACGTTGTTTTTCCGATGCTCGGTATCGAACATCCTCTCACCCTCGTCCCAGTCGTCGGGACAGTCAGCGTCGTAACTGTAATATTGGCTGTGGTGAGTTATTGGCGAGATCGGGCTTTTGCCGATGATGCGACAATCGACTGGAAGCGCGCATTAAGCCCTCCGGCCCTCTTCTTGTGTCTGCTGCCCTTCGTTGCAATCTTCGCCACGTATGCCATGAACGTGTACGGCAGCAATATTGGGCTGCTCGGCTTACTTGTCATAATTGCGGCGACCGCATTTTGGATCTGTGCGTCCAACCGCTTCCCAAAAGAGTTTTACCCGCTCGCCGTTTTCACGATCGCACTCGCGATGCTTTACTTCGCATCGCTCATATCGTCGAACGTCTGGGGCTGGGACGTTCAAGAGGAGCTCTATCACGCGAACCTGGTGCTCACGAATGGCGCGTGGAACACGTCATTACAGGGGTCGACGAACGCCGTGACTAGCATCACCCTTCTCGCTCCAATTCTCTCGCTGACGTCGGGCGTGAAAGTGATATGGCTTTTTAAGATAGTCTACCCGCTCGTTTTTGCGTTCGTGCCCCTTGCCCTTTTCGTCACCGTTGAAACGCAGGCGAATGACAAAATTGCCTTCCTCAGCGCCTTTTTTGTCTCCTCGTTGTTTACCTTCTTTGGCGAGATGCCGGCGCTCGCGCGGCAGGAAATCGCAGAGCTCTTCCTTGTGCTGCTTCTCGTTTTAACGGTAGATAAGTATCGCTCTGTAGCAGAGAAGCGACGCGTATATGTGCTGCTCGCCGTATTCGCCAGCTCGCTCGTCGTATCCCATTACGCGCTCGCGCTCATCTATCTCGCTTACGTCACCATTGCATGGCTTGCACTCCTCTTGGTAGATAATCCCGCCTTACGTCGATTGCGGCGATCGGCCCAAGGAGTGGGGGTCGATCGGCTAGCTACACCCTATCGGATGCTGACGCTCTTTTTCGTGCTTGCGTTTGCGGCCTTTACCGTGGCTTGGTACTTTACTCTCGGCTCAGCCGCCGCTGCCCCCATTGATACGGTGGCCGGCCAGGTACTCGGTACGTTTGCGCCGGCGACCGTTGCAGTAGCCCTCGGCGTCGGCGCTGTAGTATACGTAGGCGCGCTCGCGCTCACCTACACCATCGCGGCGCGACGACTGCGAAAGACGGGCACATGGGCCTGGGTGTTCGCTGCGGCGCCTCTCGCTCTTTTCGTGACGCTTGGCGGGCGGGGACAGTACTACTACGGCGCGTCGCTCAATGGCATCCTCTGGGGTGGCACGCTATCGCCGATTCACGAACTAGGATTGATCCTTTACGTGCTCAGCGTGCTTCTGATCGTCGTCGGGCTCGGCGCGGTGCTCGCGCTCCGCAGCTCGCGATGGCGCTTTGGTGGTGAGTACGTCGCGCTCGCTCTCGCCAGCCTCGCCGTATTGGTCGTTGCCATCATCGTTCCGAGATTGGCATTTTCTATCAACATGACGCGCCTTTTCCACATCTCAACGCTTGTGCTGGCGCCCTTTTGTGTCACGGGCGGACTGCTCATCGCTCAGTCAGTCGTGCGTCTAACTACCAAGTCGCGCGAGACGGGCCGTACTGCGCTTGAATTGAGAATGGTAGCCGCCTTCTTTGTTACCCTCTTCTTGTTCAGTAGCGGATTTGTCTATGAGGTGACCCATCAAGGATCTATGTCGTTTGTGTTGAATAGCAGCGTTGATGCGCCAATCTTTAACGACCGGGAAGTAGCTGCGGGTCAATGGCTTAACGACACGCGAGGAAGCGTGGCAAGGGGCGGACTTCTTATCCCGATCTACGCGGACGCACATCGTCGTACGCTATTCGACCGTTTTGATCTGTATCATTCCGCCACGTTTTTTCTCCAGCCGCGGGATACGCCGCCCAACTCGTACATCTACCTAGGCACGTTCAACATCGAGCGAGACCAGATCGCGAGGATCGCAGCGACAACGCTCCTGGGGGGAACAGAAATTAGTTATGCCGATTTGCACCGGGGGGTCGAAGGTCGTAACAAGATCTTTAACGACGGAGGGGCTGCGATTTACTACCTTGGTGCAACTTAAGACATCTTGACACATTTGACCTAGTTTCGCTGTGAAACACTCGAGCAAGAATTTTTCACCGAACAGCTTTGGGCGGCCTTTCACGTCGCCGATGAGCTCCAGTACCGAACCGATCTTGCGAACCTGCCCGGTAGCGATTACCGACACCTCGCTGTTGACGCAGGACGGGCGTACAGGGCGCTCACATCGGAGTGGCTCGGTATATGGCGT
>Ga0209226_10001633_pt1 | contig 10104 bp, 8 predicted proteins | sample BarGraNGADG00212_2_FD_184497 | JGI IMG/M metagenome (GOLD analysis project Ga0209226, IMG submission 184497) | Arctic peat soil microbial communities from Barrow, Alaska, USA - Barrow Graham LP Ref core NGADG0011-212 (SPAdes) (version 2) | ecosystem: Environmental > Terrestrial > Soil > Wetlands...
GGGGTTTCGCCGAAAAAAACTTTGCTGTCCACGCGCGGAAAAAGCTGTTCGCCCTTGTTGATGGCGAATATTTCAGGCAGATTTTTCCAGCCGAGCTGCACATCATCATGGTTGAATATAAGGCGCACTTTGGCGGCCGTGTCGGGCAGGATGGGCGATAGCAGGGTGTTGACGCTCAGGATAGCCCGGGCTAGAGTTTTCAGAACACCTTCCAGTCGCGGCAGGCTTTCCTGGGTTTTGGCCAGGTTCCAGGGCTGGGCAGCGACAATATAGCGGTTTAAATGGTTAATGTATTCAAAAATATCCTCCAGGCCGCGGTTGAATTGGTATTGGTCGAAACAATTCAGGACTCTCTGCTCAAGCTCGATGTAGTTATTCCGAATGATTTCCTCTTTTTCGGTATACAACGCTTTTTGGTTGAAAGTATTATTGAAATATTTTTCGATCATGCCGGTGGTTCTTGATACCAGATTGGCCCAGTCATTGGTCAGGTCGGTGTTGACGCGGTTGATGAAGCCTTCGTGGGAAAAATTGCCGTCGGCGCCGATGGAAGCCTCGCGCATCATGAAATAGCGGATGGCGTCTGAGCTGAAATATTTGAGCAGGATATGGGGATCCAGGACGTTGCCGCTGGATTTGGACATTTTCTTTTCGTCCTTCAGCCACCAGCCGTGGATCAACTCTTTTTTGGGCAGGGGCAGTCCGGCGGCCATTAAGAAAGCCGGCCAGTATATGGCGTGATATTTAAGAATGTCTTTGGCCATGATATGCAGGTCGGCCGGCCAGTAAGTGGTAAATTGTTCTCCCTCGTTCAGGTAGTCAATGGCGGTGATATAATTGGCGAGGGCGTCGAACCATACGTATATTGTCTGCTGCGGGTCATCAGGCACCGGCACCCCCCACTTGACGGTGGAACGGGTGATGCTGAGGTCTTTCAGTCCCATTTTGACAAACGAAATAACTTCGTTCATTCGTGTTCGCGGAGTGACAAAATCAGGGTTTTCCTCGTAGAATTTCAGCAGCTTGTCGCCGTAGGCCGAAAGGCGGAAAAAGTAGCACTTCTCCTTGACGCGGTTGTCGGTTAGGCGGCCGCAATCGGGGCAGGTTTTTTTGCCATCGGCCGTTTCTTCGGCGCTGTCTGGGATGAAATTTTCACAGGAAATGCAGTAATGGCCGGCATATTCACCTAAATAGATATCACCTTTTTCCTTAACCTTGGAAAATATCTTTTGCACCCCTTGGATATGTTCCTGGTCAGTGGTGCGGATGAAATGGTCGTAATCAATGTTCAGTATCTGCCAAAGCTGTTTGAACCGCTCCACCATCGAATCGGCAAGTTGTTTGGGGGTTAGACCCTGCTTGCTGGCGCTCCTTTCGATTTTCTGGCCGTGTTCGTCGGTACCGGTCAGAAACAGCACCTGATAACCGCGCAGTTTTTTGTAACGCTTGATAACGTCAGCCATAACAGTTGTGTAGGCATGGCCGATATGCGGGATATCATTGACATAATAAATCGGCGTGGTTAAGTAAAACTTCGGCATTTTTGTCTCCTGTCGCCTGAGTGCAGGGTTGAATTATAGCATAAAATATCCCTTCTATAAATATTTTTAGCTGATTTCGGCCGGAAGTTTGCTGCTTTTGCTTATCTGGTTCAGCGCGTATATTTGGTTGGAAACTCATCATGAAACTCTTTCCCGGCCCTTGACTATTTGCAGTTTTTGGGATATGATTTTTCCAATGCCGGGATAGCTCAGTTGGTAGAGCAGTGGACTGAAAATCCGCGTGTCCGTGGTTCGATCCCGCGTCCCGGCAATTAACTTGACTGTATCGATCCGATTTGCTAATATTTTTAAATGCAATCCATACTGAAATCCATTGTTTCGCGGTTTAAAAACAAAAAAATTGTGGTTTGGGGAGACTTGATCCTGGACGAGTATATCTATACTTCGGCTGGAAGGGTATCACGTGAGGCCCCGGTGCTGGTTACTGAATTCGAGGAAAACGAATATCTTCTAGGCGGGGCTGGCAATGTGGTGATGAATTTGCTGACCCTTGGTGCTTTGCCATTGCCGGTGGGCTTTATCGGCAAGGATGCTGCCGGCGATATTTTGCGCGAACTGCTGGTTAAAAACGGAATCACTACCGACTATCTGGTGGAACTCGACCATTTTCGCACGCCCCAAAAAAGCCGCATCCTGGCCGGCGGCGATAATACCAAAAAACAGCAAATTCTGCGCATTGACACCCTGCCTCCAGGCCCCATCAGCGAGAGGTCATACCGCAAGTTGCTCAAAACGCTTTTGCTGGTCATGGGGGACTGCGATTTACTGATTCTTTCCGATTATCTTGGCAAAACAGTCACGCCCGGAATTTTCAAAACGCTTAAAAAGGAATTCCCGGATAGAATCAGCGTTTTGGATTCACGCAATCATCTGCTTGATTTTTCCGGTGTGAACCTGGCTACCCCCAATGAGCCTGAGTTCAAAAATATTTTTCCACAAAATAAATTCATCGCTGATGATGATTTTATCAAGGCCGGTTCTGAACTTCTGGATAAATTGGCAGTTGATGGAATCGTGCTGAAACGGGGACAGAAGGGGATGCTGGTTTTTTCCCGCGGTCAAAAAACGAATATTCTGGATATTTATGGAACTGCGCAAATTGTTGATGTCACCGGTGCCGGTGATACGGTGTTGGCCGTTCTGGGACTGGGCCTGGCCGCGGGCGCTTCCCTGCTTGATGCCGCGCGCCTGGCCAATATTGCCGGCGGTATCGTGGTCATGCATGAAGGGGCGTATCCGGTCGGGTTTCAGGAACTGCTGGATGCTTTGTCGTAAATTTTATCCACTGCCGGAGTTGGTGATACAGATTGCCGGCAAAAAAAAACTCGGCAAAACCATTGTTTTGGCCAATGGCGGCTTTGATTTGATTCACGTCGGCCACATTCGTTACCTTCAGCAAGCCAAGGCCAAGGGAGATATTCTGGTGGTGGCATTGAATTCTGACCGTTCCCTTAAAAATTTGAAAGGCGCGGCGCGCGCCCTGATCGATGAACAGGGGCGGGTTCTGATCATTTCCGCCCTTGCCTGCGTCGATTATGTGACCCTGTTTGACGAAAACAGGGTCGATCATATCCTGCTGACCATCACCCCGGATGTTCACTGCAAAGGGTCCGATTACACGCTGGAGTCGATTCCCGAAAGGGATATTGTCCGTAGTTATGGCGGTGCCATGGCCATTGTCGGTGGTGACAAAGTCCATTCGACTTCCGCACTTATTAAAAAAATAAAGGAATTATACGGCTAAATTGAAAACCATCGCCATTATCCGTTTGTCATCATTGGGAGACATCGTTCATACGCTCCCCGCTTTCCAACTCTTGCGCAAACATTTTCCCGAAGCCAAAATAACCTGGATCGTTGAAGCGCCCGGTGCCGTCCTGCTGGAAAATTTTTCCGGTATTGATGATATCGTGGTTTTTAATTTGAAATCCCGCAAGGGGTTATTCGTTAAAATATTTTTTCTGATCAGTTTCGTGCGCCGTTGGCGCAGTCGCTTTGATTTGCTGATTGATTTTCAAGGTTTAATCAAGTCGGCGCTGCTGGCATTTTTACTGGGCGGGACACGTCTGGGATTTAGCGCCAAAAATGTCCGTGAGCCCATAGCCGCGCTTTTTTATTCCCGCCAGGCCGGTTTTTTCCCTGAAGAGCGGCATGTTATTTTTAAAAATATTCACCTGCTGTCAATGCTGGGAATCAACGACACGATTGTGGAATATCCTTTGAAAAAACTATCGGCTTCTCCGCAATTGCAGCAATTACTGGCGGAGCTCAATTGGTCGGATAAGCGCTATATCATTCTCAATATCGGCGGCGGCTGGCCGACCAAGGTCCTATCGGTGACTCAATGGCTGGAAATCGCTGACGGTTTGAAGCTGGATTATCCGCTGGTGTTGCTATGGGGTAACGAGCAGGAGAAAGAAACGGCTGCGGCCGTAGCCCGGCAAAGCGGTGTGACTCTTGCTCCTTTCATGGATTTCAGCGATCTGATCTATTTCATAAGCGAGGCGCTGCTGGTTATTTCTGGAGATACGCTGGCCTTGCATCTGGCTGACATGACCAAAACTCCCGCGGTCGGCATATTCGGGCCGAGTTCACCTCAACGCAATGGCCCGCTGTTTTCACAAAGTCGGGTAATTTATCAAAAGCAACAATGCAGTTTTTGTTACCGGCGGAAATGTGCTACAATGACCTGTCTTAGAGAAATTGTGATTGCAGATATCGTTACAGCGGCAAGGAAAATTGATGGGTCAAATAACCGAAAAACTGATTAAATACCGTTCTTTTGTTGGCATTTTATGCCTAATCGTAGTTTTATGGCGGGCCACACCTAATGCCTGGTCGATTTTCAGCGGATTTTTATTGATGATGGCCGGTATGTTTTTTCGCGCCTGGTCGTCCGGGTATATCAATAAAGACAAGGAATTGGCCACTGAAGGTCCCTATTCCTTAACCCGTAATCCACTCTATTTCGGCAGCCTGATTCTTGGTTCCGGGATTGCTGTGGCTAGTAATAATGTGACCACCTATCTGATTTTCATTGTCTATTATTTCACTTTTTTTACTTTCCTCATCGCCATCGAAAGAAAACGCATGCGGCAACGTTTTCATCAGCAATACGAAGCATGGGCCAAAGAGGCCAATCTTTTTTTTCCAAAAATAAAAAAAATTGAAAAATTCAATTTCAATATCGCCTATTACATGAAAAACAGAGAATACCGGGTATTGTTTTTCTCACTTTTTGTGACCGCAGTGTTGATCGTCAAATTTTTAAAAAAAATCGAGTTCTTCGGTCGGATCGGTAAGTGAAGTTTATTTAATTAAAACGCCAATAGGTAATTGCTTTTTGAAGTTGATTTTGTTACCATATAAAAATGAAAAAACTCAGGGTGATATTTATATCATGTTCCCTTTTAATCGCCATCATGGCGTTTTTCTGGCTGAACAGCCCCGATTTTTCGCTGAGTGTTCCAGGGGGATATGTCGGTTCCGCGGCTAAAGGTTTTCAGGTTACCGAGATATCTGAAAAAGGTAATTTGTATTTTAATAATGACGAAACCCGGCTGGCGGATGTAAAAACATCGATTTTTTCTACTGAAACTCGACTCAGATCCGATGATCAGACTGCTTGGGAGTTTTTTTTCGAGGGAGTTCTGTTTACGGTTCTGCCTGGAAGCGGGATCCATTACACTCCCCAAACCAGGGAATTGATTCTGGAAAGTGGGGAATTTTACTGGAAGAAGCTGGGCCGGCAAAACACTGAAATTTCGCTTCTCAAAGCCGGCAACATTTTTCGGCTTTCTGCTTCCGGAAGAATAAGCCTGAGAAATAAATTTCTGGAGATTTGGAATTATTCCGGTCAAGTCGATTTTGACTATAACGGCAAACCTTATCATTTGCAAGAATTGCAATATCTTAAAACCGGAGACGGCGGCAAGTTTTCGCCGATCAATCTCTTCCCGCCGCCATCGTCTATCTCGCCCGAAAACGAAACAATTTCCCTGATCCGCCAAAATGATACCATCATCCAGTTCAAATGGAAAAATGTTCGCGGGGCCAGTAATTACTTGTTGAAAGTCTATCCATCCCCTTTAAGAAACAATATACTTTCCAGCAAAGTAGTTTCCGGCAATTCCATCATGTTGGATATATTGCCTTTTATTGAGTACAATGAACTCTACTGGGAAGTGGCCGCTTTTGATGGGGCCAGGAATATTGAATCAATTCCGGCCCGCATGGGAGTGATAAAAATCAGCAGTTCAATGCTGAAAAAAGGCATGAAGTCGCAGCCGCCAAAAATCGAAGTCAGTTCGCTTTCGGTCAGCGGCAACATGGTTTTGATTAAGGGCAGCACTGACCCCAATGCTCAGCTTTCAATTGAAGGTATTACTATTAAACTGGACAATGATGGGAAATTTATCCATACCATTTCCTATAAAAGCATTGGCATTAAGGGTATTGTTTTTAAGGCAATGGCCCCATCAGGTTTGCAAACGGTTTTAAAAAAGCAGGTGACCATTTTTGAGGAATAAAAGGAAACCTGAGCAGAATGTGTAAAGGAGCATGATTATGGGGATATTTACGAATTTGTATAACTATTTCTCTGCCGATCTGGCCATCGATCTGGGCACGGCCAATACCTTGGTTTATATCAAAGGCAGAGGAATTGTCCTGCGCGAGCCATCCATGGTTGTAGTCGATGACAAAACTGGGAAGATTCAGGCCGTCGGAGCCGAAGCCAAAGCTATGCTGGGCAAAACTCCAGTCAATTTGCGTATCATCAGGCCCATGAAAGATGGCGTGATTGCCGATTTTGAAACCACGGAGAAAATGTTGCAGTATTTCATTAAAAGGACGAGAACCGGCAATCAATTCTTGAAGCCGCGTATAGTTATCGGCATTCCTTCAGAAATTACGCAGGTGGAGCGGCGGGCTGTGCGTGATGCCGCCTTGCGGGCCCGGGCCAATGAAGTTTTTCTTATTGAGCAAGCCATGGCTGCCGCCATCGGTGCCGATCTGCCGATCACTGAGCCTGGAGGAAACATGATCGTGGATATTGGGGGCGGGACTACCGATGTCGCCGTCATCTCCCTTTCCGGTATTGTCGTTGCCAAGACGATTCGCATCGCCAGCAATGAAATGGACGAAGCAATTATACAATATATCAAAAAGAAATATAACATGCTGATCGGTGAACGAACCGCCGAACAAATCAAAATAAAAATCGGCTCGGCTTATCCGCTGGATGAGCCTATGGAAATGGAAATCAAGGGCCGGGATTTGGCGCAAGGCATTCCCAAGACCCTGAATATCAACGACAGTGAAATTCGTGAAGCATTGGAAAGCGTGGTGCGGGCGCTGATTGAAGTTGTTAAAAACACTCTGGAAAGAACCCCGCCCGAATTATCGGCCGATATCGTTGATCGCGGCATTATCCTTTGCGGCGGCGGCGCGCTGCTCAAGAATCTTGACAAACGGTACAGAGAGGAAACGTCGCTGCCGATTTTTATCGCCGATGATCCCTTGTCTTCCGTGGTTTTAGGGGCCGGGAAAGTATTAGAAAATTTGCCGCTTCTGGAAAAAATCGGCAATGCCATTTAATCCCGGGGAAAACGAACTTAGCGCTGAAAAAAAATCGGCAGTTCTGGTATTGATATTGTTCATCAATTTAATTTTGATTTCTTCTCAGATTGTTTTAAAGAACAAGCAGTCACTGCTGCAAACCGTCATTGCCAATATGATTGCTCCCTTACAAATCACCTTTCAGAAATCATCCAATTTTGTTTCCACCGAGCTGAGTCGCTATTTTTTTTTAAGAGATATTTTTAAAAAGTATCAACTGCTTAAAAAAAAAGACATTGATTTAAAAATCGAAAATTATTCTTTAAAACAGCAACTCCGTGATCTGAAGGTACCGGGAGGAGTCAAAGGAAAATTTGATCGTTTTATCATGGCCACCGTGATTGCGATTGATGTCAATTTTCCCTATGGCTCGGTCATGATCGATCAGGGTATGCGTGCCGGTTTGGCAGAAAATGATGTGGTGTTGAACAGCGACGCCGAATTGGTTGGGAAAATAGTCAAGCCGCTCACGGCTTTTTCAGCTTCGGTGCGCTTGATTACCAGTTCCATCGGTGGAACTGGGGCATATATCGAGAGCAATATGCTTGAAGGTTTGATAAAAGGCAGTGATGGTCCGGACTGCAGCTTTCAATACCTTTTGGCCAATAAACCTGTGCTTCTGGGAGCTATCGTAATCACATCCGGCACCGATTTGATTTATCCCAATTACCTGCCGATCGGGAAAGTGATCAAAGTTGAACAAGATTATTTAACCCAAAAAATTTTGATCCGGCCGTTTTTTGTTGAAAAACCGCTGAAAAAACTGGTGATTCTGCCACATGAATAATCGTTTTCGGAATGTATTTTTTATCCTGATGCTTATCGGTCAGGTTGCCATTGCCAGGTATTATCAATCGTTGCGTTTCAATGTTGATTTGCTTTATTTGGTTGTTTTCTATATTTCCATTAAGTCGGGATTCATGAAAAGCCTAATCAGCGCTTCGCTCATTGGCTTATGTTCCGATTACCTTTCGGGCGGCGTCATGGGGGTTTTTTCATTTTCCCGCACTCTGATCGCCTTTTTTTTGAATATTCTTGCCCGTTTTGTGGATTTGAAAAATAAATTTTTTATTTTTTTAGGGATTTTCATCTCCCTGCTTTTGTCCAATTTAGTGGCTTTTGTTTTTTACGCCCTTATTTTCAATTACAAGATCACCGCCAGTTTGCTGATTTATCAGCCTTTGTTCACCGCCATCATCGGCACGGTTATTCTGGGACAAAAAAAAGTTAAGTCGCTCATTGATGTATCCTAGCAAAAAGAATTTATCCGGCGCGTACATAAAAAAGGCTGCCACTGTTTCGATCGTCATTTTAATTATTGTTTTTTTGGGGATTTTTGCCGCCTTTTGGAATATTCAGATCGTCAATAATGAATATTTCCGCCGTTTGGCCATTCAAAATATAACCCGGTCGATTAATTTGACGGCACCGCGCGGCCTGATTGTGGACAGCAAGGGGGTTATTTTATCTGAAAACAAGATTAATTTTACCCTTTATCTGGTTCGTGAAAATGTGGTAGACATGGAAAAGACCATGCGTTTGGCCAGTTTTTTTGCCGCCAAAAAGGCGGATGCTATTCGCAATATCATTGCCAGGTATCAAAAATACCCCCAATTCTACCGCATTCCCATTAAAAACAACCTTGCCAGCGACACCGTAATTTTTATAGAAAGTCGACAAGAAGAATTTCCCGAATTTGAAATCGGAGTCGAACCCATCCGGACCTACCCGTTCGAAAATTGTGCTGCAAATGTTTTGGGTTACATTTCCGAGATTACCGAAGCTGAATTGGGCTCAAAGGATTGGAAAGGGTATGGTTTGGGCGATTTTATCGGTCGCAGCAGCATCGAGAAACAGTACGAATCATATTTGCAAGGGGTGAAGGGCAAACAGATCGTGATTAAGGACAATTTGGAAAAAATTCAAAAAATTGAGTCTAAAATCAATCCCGTCATCGGTGCTACCGTGGTTTTAACCTTGGATCTTGAATTGCAGAAATTCATTGAAGGGTTGTTTGTCAATCAAAACGGCGCCGTCGGGGTTGTGGATTTGCAAACCGGAGGCATTCTGGCCATGGTCAGCAAACCCGATTTCAATCCCGAAATTTTTTCACAAGAAATGGAAAGGGAGCAATGGCTGGCTTTAAGCAACGATCCGCAAAAACCGTTGCAGAATAAATTTCTACAGGGAATATATTCGCCGGGTTCTGTTTTTAAAATCATCATGGCTTTGGCCGGACTGCAGGAAAAAATCATCAGCCCGGCCACGGTAGTGTATTGTTCCGGCAGTCAGAATTTTTACGGGCGTGTGTTTCATTGTTGGAACCCGAATGGGCATGGCGCCATGAATATATTTTCCGCCTTGCAGAATTCCTGCAATATATTTTTTTATAATCTGGGCAAGCGCTTGGATATTGATACCATCGCCCGCTACGCGCGGATGATGGGGCTGGGGAATGAAAGCGGTATTGATATGCCCAACGAAAGCAGGGGACTGGTGCCCAGCAGCGCCTGGAAAATGCAGGCCTTCAAGCAGCGATGGTTTCCTGGCGAGACGATTTCGGTGGCCATCGGCGGAGGGAGTCTGAGCGCCACTCCGGCGCAGATGCTTAAAATGATTGCCACTGTGGCCTTGCGTGGCCGGATGCCCCGCCTTCATTTAATGCAGAGAATTGAAAAAGCCGGGCAAACCGTACGGGAATTCACTCCCGAGTTTTCCAGGGTCCCGATCGATGAGCAGAATTTCCAGATAGTCATCGAAGGTTTGTTCCGCGTAGTCAATAACGAAGGGACCGGCCGGGCTGCTAAAATTGCCGGATTGAATATTTGCGGTAAAACCGGCACTTCGCAGATCATCGCCAAGGAAAACCCCAAATACAAAGCACTCACTCAGGAAAAAAGATTCATGCCTAATTCCTGGTTTG
>Ga0209226_10001634_pt1 | contig 10101 bp, 9 predicted proteins | sample BarGraNGADG00212_2_FD_184497 | JGI IMG/M metagenome (GOLD analysis project Ga0209226, IMG submission 184497) | Arctic peat soil microbial communities from Barrow, Alaska, USA - Barrow Graham LP Ref core NGADG0011-212 (SPAdes) (version 2) | ecosystem: Environmental > Terrestrial > Soil > Wetlands...
CCCCCCTGCCGATAGGAGAGGCTCGCGCTGCCGTCGCTCAGGTCCGTGAAACTGACGCCGCTCCACACAGGCTTCTTGTCGCCGGCAATACCGGTGCGGAACTGAAGGCCGAAGTTCTGCCTGCTCATCCCCGATTCGGCGGCCAACTGCGTCCGGTCGGCTTCCCTGATGTCCTTGAAGCGGTTGAACTGCTTGCCTACATCCCTGGCGCTATAGCTGAACGCGATTCCGTCTGACTTGTAGCCCAGACTGCGGGAGAGAATGTCGTCATTCTTGTCGCCGACCCGGCTAACGGCAAAGTTTAGCCCCCCGTTCGCGCCGGAGGGCACATCGCCGGCGATACTCATGCGGCGGATGCCCTTTTCCTTCTCCAGTTGATCCAGCACATCGGTTGCCGCCGCCTTGGAATCCCTCAGCGAGGAAAAGCCGGCGAAGTCCTGGCCGACATCCTGGTAACCCAGCTTGAGGCGCACCTTGCCTGCCCGCAGATCCGCGTCCTGCACCATCAAATGGTCCTTCTTGACCTTCTGCGCCGGCTCTTTCGTCGGGGGGCCGCCGGTAAGATTGAGCGTCACACGATTCGCATTCTCCGGGGAGGTTACATAGAACATGCTGGAAAGTGAGGAGGACTGGCCGAGCTTGGTGAGAGAGTTCATGCCGTAGGTTAGCAGGTCCTGAGCGCCGAGGCCTTGCGTTGCGTCCGCGGACCGGTAGGAGTAAAGCATATTCGTCTGAAGTCCGTTGCCGAATCTTAGCGCGACAAGACCGGGGGCAGCCGCGCTCCGTTCAGCGTTGCCCTTTGTCGAATAGCGGTAATCGACCCGGATGCAGTCCATTTGGGAGACAGGCTCGGTGAAGAACAGGGCGCCGGAGGCGTTGTCGATGGAGTAGTCTCTGTTGCGCGCGGCATGTCTCGTGCCTACATCGACCCACTCGCTGCCGGGAATAACACCGCCGTGACCCAGCATATACCCCGCGCGCGTCCCGTTGCCGGCCAGGGCCTCGCTTGCGTTTGTTCCGGGATCTTTGGCGACGTTCAGCGCCGCGTCACCATACGCGCACTGCGCGGTCGCCAGGACCATTATTAAAGCTATGAACGCAACCTTCCTCATTGTGCTCGCAAAACCTTAGAATCTGGCGTTGATCAGGCTCATTCCGTTCGAACCGTGGTCTCTGGGGCGCATCGATGCCTCGGCTTTCATCTTCTTGAGCCACTCCTCCGTATCGTCTTTATTCACGGGGGAGGATGCGACTTTGATCAGCCCGGGCTGATCCTTGGGCGTGTCGTAGATCTCCGGCGCGGGCTCCACAAGATCGCTCGCGGCGACGGACTCGGCCGGGGTGGTATCGTCAACCGCGGCCATTTCGTCGCCGGACTCACCGGCCGGGGCGCGCTCCGGGCGGCTCTCGTCGCCCGCCTTTGGCTTGGCTTTGGGCTTGGGTGCAAGGGCGCTGCCAAGCGTGGCGTTTACGGCGGCGCGCGCGGGCCTCAAACGTCTGGCCGGAGCAGGCGATCTAACCTCGCGCAGGCCCGCCGACGCAACCGTAGCAAGCGCTATGCGCACCGGCGCGGGAGGTGTGGCGACAACACTGGCCGACATTGGGGCGGAGGACTTAGGCGTGAATGCAACTCGGCTGCTCGGTTCAACACCCGGAGTGAGACTGACATACAGCACGGTGACCGCGGCTGCGGCACATGCGAGCCCGGCGGCCCATTGCACCGAGCGAGCAGAGAACAACTCGCGCAGGCGAAGCCGCGCTCCAGCCCAACCATGCTCGACCTGCTGCCTGTCCGTCGTGGCGGCGGCAATCCTTGACCTTAGACTCGCCGGCGGATCCACTGCCTCGATGTCTCTCGCTGCCGCAACAAGCATTTTCAGTGAAGCCAGCTCGGAACGGCATTCGGCGCATTCGGCCAGATGCCGCTCCACGGTCAGCCGGTCGCCTTCCGCCAACGCTCCGTCGATGTAGAAGCTCAACTGATCCATCATCCCGCCACAGTCCATCACGATACCTCCAGGAATTGCGCGCCCGCACCCGCGCTCCATATTAGTTGGACAAATGGCGCGCAAGGAAGTAACAGGTTTTCTGGGAGGTTTTTCCGGCCCCGTGGACGCGCGCGCCGGGTGCCTGTATAATTGAGCATAGATTGAGGAGGAGTGATCAAATGACCCTGTGTAACTGCGCGCTGCTTTTCGCGGCGCTGATGCTTTGCGGCGCTGCCGCCAACGCGGCCGTTCGACCGGCTGACAAGCCCGGTATGTGTGTCGTTATCGACGCCGGCAACTATACGGTCAGAGGCCGGGCGGTCACAGTGGCAAAGACCGTCGAAGCGCCGGTCTATGGGCCTAACAAAGTCTTTGTGGCCGGCGAGGAGCAGATTCTGAGCGAGGAGAAGCCGAATTCGTTCTTTGGCGGGACCGCGCTACACAAGACTCTCGGCCCGGTGGACACGGGCACCAGGATGCTTTATGCGATCAACCCGGCCTCAGTCAAGGTGACGTGTGCCAAGGCCGGCGGCACGGTCTACGAGGAGGGCAAGGACTATTTCCTCGACCACGACTGGGGAGGGATGTCGCGGATCGATTCCGGGTCTATCCCCAAGGGCGCAAAGGTCTATATCGACTACGATGTTGCCCTGGAGCGTGTGGATGCCGTAATGGTGTCCGCCGACGGCATAGTGTCGATCAAGCAGGGCAAGCCGGAGCCGGTCTGTCCCCTCGCGCCGGAGCCTGGCCCCGGCTGCACGGTGCTGGCGACCATCTACATACCGTATCGGTGCAAGGCGATCACCGCCGACAGCATCCGCCCATCACCTGCCAAGGATATTACCTGGCGCGAGTTCATTAAAGTTGGCGGGCGCGAGCATCTGGCTCACACGCTCGGCCTGCTGAAAGACCACAAACCCGTGAACGTAGTATGCTGGGGCGACAGCGTGACCGACGGCGGTTCTCCAAGCTCTCACGACAAGTGCTATGTCGAGCTTCTTCGCAGCGCTTTGAAGTCTACGTATCCCAAGTCCAAGATCACCCTCACAAACGCGGGCATCGGGGGTTCCAATACCGACTCGCGGCGCGACGGCTACGGCAAAGAAGTGCTGTCGCTCAACCCAGATCTGATCACCGTCGAGTTCGTAAACGACGTTGGCATGGGCCCTGATAAGATCAAGGCAAACTGGGCGGAGTTCATCGCTCGTGCCAGGGAGAAGAACCCGAACGTCGAGTTCATACTGATCACGCCGCATCAGATAACGCCTGCTTGGATGGGAAGCTTCAGCGCCGGGGTGGACGCCATGCGCCAGGCCGCGCTAGACAACAAAGTCGCCCTGGCGGACGCGGCTAACATCTGGGCTAATCTGCGCGCCATCGGCATTCCTTATGAGACCCTTCTTGCCAATGGCCTGAATCATCCCAACGACCTGGGTCACGAGTTCTTCGCGGCATCCATCATGGAACTGCTGAGGTCCTGAGGTGGCAGCGTGATTGCACGGAACGAAAGCAAAGGCCATTCGTCAAAAGAATCGAGAGCCAAGTGCCGTTTGGCATCACGTTTGCCTGCAAGGAAGCGGGGAACGCGTGTTGGTTGACGGTGCGACGGATCGAGAGATCGTTGAGCGGGTGGTCAAGGGCGACGTCGAAGCTTACGGGGTTCTCGTCGAGCGGTATCAGGATCGCATATATAGCGCCGTCCACAACTACGTGTCGAACCCCGAGGATGCGCTGGACATCACCCAGGACTCCCTAGTCAAGGCATACGCGAAGCTGCGCACATTCGATGCGAGTTCCGCTTTCTACACCTGGCTTTACAGGATCGCGGTGAACACCGCAATCGATTTTTTGAGGAGGCGAAAGAGCAGACCGGCCGATTCTCTGGATGATGAACGGTTCACGGAGATTGGCTTCGAGCCGGCCTCGAAGGATCCTGGAGCCGACCCGGAAAGGGTGGCTGTCGCGCACGAGCAAGCCACCACGTTGAGAACGGCGATCGGGAGACTGTCGCACAAGCTTAGAAGTGTGCTCGTGCTTCACGATGTTGAGGGGCTTTCCCAAGAGGAAGTTGCCGAAATACTGAAAATCCCCGTTGGCACGGTGAAGTCGAGGGTGTCGAGGGCCAGAGCGGACCTGAGAGAGTTCCTTGGGAGGCAATTGGGAGATCTACCATGAAGTGCAAGAGAGCTTCGGAACTTATATCTGATTACCTGGACGGGCGGCTTGCCGAGCCTGCAAGACAGGAGTTCGAGTCACACCTGGCCGACTGTTCGTACTGTGCCTCGGAGGTAGAGGCTGCCAGGGAGCTTCTCGCCTCTCTGTCGTCGCTCTCCGGACGGAGGTCGCCGGTCGATTGCTGGAGCGGCGTTCGCGCGGCGATCTCGGCGCACCAACGCGCGGCGACACCGTGGTGGCATTGGGTGGTCCGCCCGGTGGTTGCGGCCCCAGCGGCAGCCGTCGCGGTCGCGCTTGCGGTGTTTCTGATGTGGCCGTCGGGAAACGTTCCGATGGCTTCGGACAAGGCGTCTGAGTATAGCTACTACATCGGGGCGCACTCGCACTTGCAGCGTCAGCAGACGTTCGCCGATCCTGATGTCGTGTTTGTCGGAGCGGAGCTTCAGAAAGCCAGCCTGGTAGCGAGTACCGAGGAATAATGAGAAGCAAGCTGTTTCTAGTTTTGTTGTGTGGGCTCGCGATCTCAGGGGGCGTCTATGGGTCGAACGCTACCTCGATTGCCAGGCGCGCCCAGGCCGCTGATCTGCACGTCAACTATCGCGGGACAAAAACCGCGTGCGTTTGCCTGAACGGAACGACGGTCAGTTCGGTCATGAAGATCGTGCACATGAAGCCGGACATGACCCGCAAGGAATACTTTTCGCCTGCCGCGCTTGCGGGGATTATTTTCATCCAGTGCGGCCCGGATGCGTGGATGTACAGTCCGCGCGACCACGCGTGGGAGCAAGCGCGCTCAGCCTGTCGGGCTTACTCGCAATATGACCGCGATGACGCGTTTGACAACTACGAGGTGCAGTTGGTTGGTACCGGCATGGTCGCGGGCCGTGAGGCTTACGTGATCAGAGCCGCGCCCAAGCGCCCGGGTGAATCACTGCATAGGGTTTGGGTGGACAAGCAGTGCTACCTGATGCTGCGAACCCAGGTGGAGACGATCGGCGGCACGGTGCTGAGCTCATCGAAGTTCACGAGCATTGCCGTGGAACCGCGCGACATCTCCCCAACTATCTTTGCCGTATCTTGTAAGGCAATACCCGTTCCCGCGCCCCCCCGCGTTGACTTCAGCCTCAGAAAGCCGTTTTATCTGCCCAAAGGATACAAAATGGTGGGACTGGCAGAGGTGACGGTGAACGCCCACTACTGCGCTCATCTTCAGTTCTCCAACGGTGTGAACACGATCTCCCTGTTCGAGCGCAGATGCGACGTGCAAACCGTCGCGCCTCGGATGCCCGACAAGCTGACAACGGTGATGACCTGGGCGCGCGACGGGCTGCTCTTCACACTTGTCGGCGACATCTCTCGCGTGGAACTGAAGAAAATCGCCGACTCGGTCAAGTGACCCCATCCGCCTTGCGGGTCTCTGTTACGTGATTGGCGCCTCTTAGCCAAGGGTATCCTTCCATCGCTCACAAACCTTGGGAGGTTGGCCCTATGTTCCGCATCATCATCTCAGTCTGCGTGATAGTGTGCCTCGCTTGTCTGTGCGGTTGCGGCGGGGGGTCGGGCAGTAGCACATCGCCTTTCGTAAACATCCAGGCGACACGGTTCTTCGCAAAGAACACCACAATCCAGACAGGCGGCCGGATTCAGTGGGTTAACGTGGACGCAGCCCCTCATCAGGTAGTAAGCGGGAGGCTCAACCCGCAGGGCGACCCGCTTGTCATCCACGTCATCCAGATCACCCTGACGGGTTTCAACCCTGTTGCGCTGACCGCGAACCTTGGCGACTCCGTTTACTTCAACAATATCAGTGGCAACCCGTTCACCATGAACGTGTCTGACGATAACGGCGTCTTGGTTTCCACGGTGGTGTTCAACATAGGAGACATGAAGCAGTTCACCTTCCCAGGCGCGGGGCTTTTCACCTTCAGGCAGAGCGGAAGCCAGATATTCCAGGGGACAATCGTCCTCTTCGGCCAACCCAGCCCCGATGGCCTGTTCATGAGCCAGGTCCTTCCAAACGGCGGCGTGTTCGCCAGGCAGTTCGACGTGCCAGGGCAGTTCTCTTTCTTCGATCTGGACCTCAACAATCCTAACCGGAGCTTCAAGACGGGCACGATCACGGTGCAGTGAGGATATTGTTCAGTTCTCCGGGAATCCCGTAAGCCGCAGCCCTGAGTAGCAAGCGCAGCGCGGCGTATCGAAGGGCGGTGGGCGGGACATGTGCTTCGATACGGTCGCCAGACCCGACCTACTCAGCACTACGGTGTGGACTGCTCCCGCGGAAATGAACTGATACTAAGTGAGAGGCTAGATGACCTTCTCGCGGATGACCGCGCTGGCATAGTCCATCGCCATCACCACCCCGGCGATCAGCCACAGCGCAGTGGCAGCCTGCGGCCACTGCAGAAGGTTCATATACTGGATGAGCTGGGAGCCTATGCCTCCGCCGCCGACTAATCCGATAACCGTGGCCATGCGCACGTTGATGTCCCAGCGGTAGAGCGTGAATGCGATGTATTGCGGCACGACCTGCGGAACCACCCCGTAGACCACCACCTGAAGCTCATTCGCGCCGGTCGCTCGAATCGCCTCGATGGGCCCGTGCTCGATGCTCTCGATGGATTCGGAGTAGAGCTTGCCCAGAGCGCCGATGCCGTGGATCGCAATTGCGATGACCCCGGCGGCGGACCCGATGCCAAACACCGCCACCGCCATTACCGCGATGATGAGCACCTCCACCGATCGCAGGATCGTGAACACTCCGCGCGTAAGGCCATAGAGCACGCGCAGAGCCGGTGCGCCGGACATGAGGTTTCTCGCACCCAAAAAACTCAAGGGCAGAGCAAAGACCAGCGAGATGGCCGTGCCGATTAGCGCAAGGATGACAGTCTGCACCATCAACCTCGCGGACTCGGCCAGTGTGTCGCTGACGCGCCAACCACCGGTCAAGACCCGGACGCGCGCCTCCATGAAGTAGTCTCCGGGAATGCCGCGCGGGTTCACAAAAGAGGCGACAAAGCGACCTGCTGAGTCTACGCCGAACTCCCCGACCGGCCTTTCATCCGTGCCCAGAAGTGTCAACGTGCCTTGCGCGCCGGCGGGAAACCCGGTTCCCACAAGGACTAGCTTGTCCCCTTTAGCTGCCGTCGATGGGCTTATGGTTAGGCGCGGCATGGTCCTGTCCCGTTGCTGTGAGGTCGGCTGTGATGCGCCGGGGCCGACCGTGTACCTGCCGACCGCGGTCCGTTCCACGGACTTTTGCGTTGCCATATCAGGATGCACAAGCGCCGAGCCTATCTGGGTAAGCACCCGGGTCTGGCTGGGGTAGGACCTGGCGAGACCTGCCCATGTAAGGTGTACGCCGACGATGATCCCCTGCGGAACGCACAGCAGCATGACCGCCAGGACATAGTCCCATGTTCGACCCATGGGCGCATCGGAGATTCCGGCGGATCGGCCGGCATCCCAGATGCTCCAGAGATATGTCACGAGATTTGCGATGGTTGCGATCCAGCCGGCGACGCCAACCGCCGACACGAAGATGCTCCCGGTCGGCTGGGCATTGGATGCCAGCGCGTGCAGAGCGAGCTTCAGCCAGACGAGCATCTCCACCGAGATCAAAATCGCAAAGCCGCGTCGCCGGTCGCCTGAGTAGACCTGACCCAGCCCCGGCAGCAGGACGCTGAGCGCGACAGCAATCGCGGGCTTTGGTTTGTGTAGAGGTGAGGTTGTCATGCTATCTCCACCTGCACCGCATCCTCGCCGTAGATTTGCTTGAAGCGCGAGTCATCGATCTCCTCGGGGCTGCCGTCGAACACGATCTGGCCCGCTTTGAGCGCGATCACGCGATCGGCATATCTTCGCGCGATGCTGAGGAAGTGCAGATTGCACAGCACCGTCATCCCGTCTCTCTTGTTCATCTGCTCGAGGTGGTCGAGGACGCTGTGAGCTGTCGCCGGGTCGAGCGACGCCACGGGCTCGTCCGCGAGGATCACATCCGGCTTCTGCATAAGCGCCCGCGCGATGCCCACCCGCTGCTGCTGGCCTCCCGACAGAGTGTCCGCGCGCTGGGATTCCTTTTCGCTGAGCCCGACTCGCGCCAGACTCGCCCTTGCATCCGCGTAGTCCTGGGTTCCGAACACGTGAAACAGACTGGCCACCGGCGAAGTGTAACCGAGCCGCCCGCTGAGAACATTGGTGAGGACCGTGGACCGCTTGACGAGGTTGAAGTGCTGGAAGATCATGCCGATTCTTCGGCGGATGCATCTCAGGTCCGTGGCGGCTGTCACCTCGATGTCGTCTAGGAACACCCTGCCGGACGTGGGCTCGACAAGCCGGTTGATGCACCGAAGAAGCGTGCTCTTGCCGGACCCTGAGAGGCCGATCACAGCCACGAACTGACCCGTCGGTATCGTTAGCGAGACGCCATTAAGCGCGCGCGTGCCGTTCGGATAGACTTTTGTCAACTCCTCGATCCGTAACATACGTGCTACTTCTTCTTTTCCACCTGCTCCAGCTTGATGTTCTCCGCCCTTGCCACCTTGCGGACCGAATCGTAGTCGCTGTCCTTGGCGGGCACGAATCCATCGATGCCGTAGAGGCTCATAATGGTGATGCGCCCTTCCTCGGATGCCGCCACCTTAACCAGCCCGTCGGTAATCTTCTTGACAAGCGCCGGAGGCAGTCCTTTCCTGACGCTCACTGTATCGTTAGGGATCTCTATACTCTTCGCGATCACGCGCGTCTTGGTCATGACGTCGGGAAGCGCGTTCACCACTTTCTCTCGGGCGTCTGTCCCGACGCCGCCATATATCGCTCCGCCATCCACCTGTTTGTTGTAGACGGCCATCACCACCCGGTCGTGCGCCCCGGCGTAGATGACGTTGGAGAAGAAGTTTTCGGGGTCATACCCGCTCATGCGAATGAGGTGCTTGGGGTAGATTGCCCCGGAGGTGGAAACGGGATCGCCATACGCAAACCGCTTGCCCTTGAGGTCGGCGAGTTTGTTGATGCCCGAGTCACTCCGAGCGATAATAAAGCTCCAGTATTTCGTGGACTTGTTGCGCACGGTTGTCAGGGCCACTTCGACCCCATACTGATCGTGCGCTATTACGTAGGGGATGGGCGAGAGCCACCCGACATCCACATTCCCCGATCCCATCCCGGTGATAACCGCCGTGTAGCTCGTGGGAACGCTGATGTCATACTTCAGCCCCGTCTGTTTTTCCAACAGTTCGGCGAGCTTTTTACCACTCAAAACGAGCTTCTGAGTGTCCAAAGACGGAACCATCGCCATCTTGATCGGATTGCTCGCGGTGCCGATCTTGCCCGACTGTTTTCCACAGCCGGTCGCAAGCAAAGTCAGAAGCACAAACCCAAGGCAAGTCAACCGCAGTCGCGTAAACATAGTCATCCTCCGAGTTGTAAGCTCACACGATTACCATTTGCGCAAAGGCAGGCCATTCTCCTTCGGGAGCGCAGGGGTGGGTGCGCTGCAAATGTATGACAATGCTTTTGGGAATCGCTGAAACGCTGAGCAGGTCAGCGGGACCGGACGTTTCCGTCAACGACGAGGCTCTATGAGTATCTTGATGAGTTCCACAACGAGCCCGAAGAGGCTAAACGGGTGGTGGGCAAGGCATTCATACCGGCGCGGAATCCATGCTCCAACTGCGCCGACTCTGGCTCGACGCGCCACATACCGACTTTGGACAATACGCCAGGATGGCAGCATGAACTACCACAATCTTGGCATGCACCCATGCCCAACTTATACCATTCCAGCGTCGGCTGTTGACAATGTCGGCTTTGCGCGGAGAGTTCCGCCGGAGGCATTTTCTAGTTACGAGTTACGAATTCACCGGTGCGCACGAGGGAAAATCGGGTTTTTGTACGAACGAATTGGCGCTCGGCTCACGCTTGGCCCACGCTCAGATTT
>Ga0209226_10001636_pt1 | contig 10092 bp, 12 predicted proteins | sample BarGraNGADG00212_2_FD_184497 | JGI IMG/M metagenome (GOLD analysis project Ga0209226, IMG submission 184497) | Arctic peat soil microbial communities from Barrow, Alaska, USA - Barrow Graham LP Ref core NGADG0011-212 (SPAdes) (version 2) | ecosystem: Environmental > Terrestrial > Soil >...
AGCGACGATGGGAACCCAGATCTCCTGCTATGGCAGCTGGCATAACTGATCATATCTGGACAATTGGCGAGATTATGATGATGGTAACGGTTCCTGAGAGAAACAACGCGTAATGGGGGGACTACCCATGTTTGAAGGGTCCTGATAAAGCACAATTGTATCTGAAAAAGCAAACGATTTAGGTCCTTTTAGTGTCGCTAATAACGATTTATCAAAGTCCCCAAGACATAAAACTTTATCGTCAAGAACCCCTAAAGTTTTTTTATATATTTCTATTAGGGAATCTAAGTCATTTGATTCAATCATTTTACTATAACCTAATACATCAAAAATTCCAAAAAAACCTTTAACCTTTCGTCCTTCTTTATATGTATTACTTACCACAATTTTTCACTCACCGATTGAAACAATTCATTTTCAAGCAGCATAATAATTTAAAGCTTATTCTCAATCACCCTTTCCAAAACCGCCACCAGCCCCTTTTCTTAATTTCTTCATCACCCGGCTTTAGGGCAAATTGGCTGATGCTTTGGGTAAGCTGCGATACATGGCCGCGAAGGAAAGAAATCTCATCACCTTTCAGGGTCATGGCCTCGCGGAGCTTATCGGTCTCTACCTTCGCCCCGGCTAGCCCCTCTCGCGTGCCTGCCAGGGACTCCCTTGCATGCTCAAGATCGATCTGGAGCTTTTCGGCTCTGGCCTGTGCCTGGGTGGCCTCAGTCCTGGCCTTCTCCTTCCCTGCTCAGCCGTGTGGCCTGAATAGATCGCCTGCCGGGTAGTATATATCCATCGTAGAAAGAGATCATCGATTATAAGGCATTACAGAAATTAATTTTCTTATTTTATGAAAATAGTAAATCCGCACCGTCTCACTGCATACCCAAGCGTTCTTTTATCGCTCGGACATCGGCCTGGACCTGCCTGAAATGGGTCGCATATCCTGGTTGGATGTCTTCCCTCATGCCTTTGATCTCGCTTAGCGTCTCATCACCTGTCTTCCGCACCGCTTTGATCTCTTCTAAGATTTGAGGGGTTGCTTTGGTATTGTCTCTGATCTCCAGAAGTAGCGGGATAGCTTTGTCTAGTTGAACGAATGAGCAAAACATGGCAACCTCACTGGCACGCCCAACCTCACCGTTGTAATCCTCGGAAGTTACCTCGGACACCTCGGCCAGCTGCGGCTTATTTTTCTCGACCATTTGCCGGAAGGCAGCGATTCTGGCTTCATCTCCTTCCACCAAGGCGATTACTTCTTGTTGGCCGTTTTCTTCCCAGTTATAGGTAGACAATCCAGGCAGGGCAAGGTTCATGGCATGTTTGAGCAGAAACACGCGATAGCCCACGTCATGCACTTTGGGACCAGCAATCTTGATTTTCAGCTTCATGTTCATCTTTGGTATGGACTCACAAGCTATTTGGTTGTTTCCTCGATTGTGGCGATGGCGTGCTTGAAGACCAGAAGCTCCCCCTTCGTCGTAAGGAGAAGGATCTCATAAGGGTTGTAGTCCTCGATGGTTCCAGTAACTGGCTGGCCTCCTGAGGCTAGGCGGATGGTGACCTTTTCGCCCTTGAGCTTGGGAATGAATTGTGGTGGGCTTTGTTTCGTCGTGAGTTTTTCTTCATAGGACATATTTGTCCTCCGATGGTAGCATGTACCTAACTGTTTTCATGTTCTTTCTTTGTTCCTTCGTATATATCTGGGTATTTTCTTATAATAGCTTCTTCCAGCAATAGACTAGCCTCTTCGCTTATTGAGAACTCTGGTTTAGTTTTTCTCAAATACCTTAGTACTGCTGCGGATTTGGGAGACCATAAGGATATTCTCGGATTTTGCTTAGCATCTACTAATGCTTCTTTCATAACTTCTAAGTTATATGTTATTTCTCCTAAGTTGAAACTTTTAACTTCTGAGTTCGTAGTTTTTACTTCTGGGATATGAGTTTTATCTTTTAAGTTATTACTTATTACTTTTAAGTCAGAACTTATATCCCATTTGTTATGCGGTTCTAAGTTATTTCTTTTAACTTCTAAGTCTGCAGGTTTAGCATCTAAATTGTTACTTATAACATCTAAGTTAGAACTTTTAACTTCTAACTCATGTTGCTCAGTTGGAAACAATGCAGCAACTCCTCTTCCAAGAGCCTTCTTATTCATCGCCTATCACCTCACTAGCTAGTTGTTCATATGCCACGGCGCCGGATGAATGTGGATCGTAAAGGTAGATCGGAATGCCATAGCTGGGGGCTTCTGCTAACTTCACGTTGCGGGGGATAACCGCTTTGAAAACGTCCTCTTTGAAGTGTTCTTTTACCTGCTCAGCTACTTCTTTGCTAAGCTTTGTTCTGCTATCGTACATTGTGAGCAGATATCTGCGCTTCATTTTGTTGCCAAGGCGTTCGCCTACCATGTTTACGACCTTTATAAGCTGGCTCATTCCCTCCAAGGCGAAGTATTCCGTTTGGATCGGGATGAGGAGTGTCGAACATGCCACCAGTGAATTAAGAGTAAGAATGCCAAGAGATGGAGGCGTGTCGATAATCACAAAATCGTAATCCCTCAACTTTTCTATCTTATGCTTCAAAATAGTCTCTCGTCCTAATTGGCTGACAAGCTCAATTTCTGCGCCACTTAGGTCGATGTTTGTGGGTACTAAATCCAGGCCGCCTATTTTGGTGGGAAGTGTGACCTCTACTAAGCTCAGATCTCCAATGAGAGTATTATAGATAGTCTTCTTTAGGCTCCATTTATCAATTCCCAGCCCGGTTGTGGCAGCTCCTTGGGGGTCCAAATCAATCAATAGGGTATGCTTTCCCCGCAGTGCCAGATATGTGGAGAGGTTGATTGATGTTGTTGTTTTGCCACTTCCTCCTTTCTGGTTTGCAACGGCTATTACCTCCATGTTAGAACTTACACCGTATAAGTTAAAAGTTTTTACCCTAATTGTATGGTATTCGGCAAAAGTCGATACATCTCCCTAACACTCAATTTACCGTCGGCTTTCCCCTCCTTATATTCTAGATCTCAGCACTTCTTTATACCACAGTCACCAATCATTCTGCTATTGCCAGCTGTGTCATTTCCTGAAAAGGTAATCCATAAAAGGTTGCATGGAGTTAGGCCCGATGGCTGGCCGGGCCGGTGATCTCTATCGTACAGGCTCATGCCCAGCGTTCTCAAATGGTTCTATGTCATTATGAAACAAGTTTAAGAAAATGCCATAGAACTTTTAGCCGCTAACTTCAAGTTATACATAGTACCTTATACAATCATCCAAATCGGCCTAAATCCTCTTCTGGCAAAGTCCTCATTCCATATCTTATAAGAATGATAATCAAGTTTTCTTGAGCGGTTGCTGCTATCGATCAATTGATTTTACTGCTATCGATTCTGGAAATGCAGAACTTGGCGCGCAAAGGCTTGGGGTTCGAGCCTGGAAGTCCCTTTATAATAATTTCTAGCGATTAAAAGGCATCGAAAAGAGAGGAGTTGGTTCGCAGGTTATACGTACTGCTTGGGGCTAGGCTCAGACTGTATACCAAGCTCCTTGGCTTTGGCGAAGGCTACATCGCTTCGGTATCATGGTAGAGTATCTTCCCCTTTTTTTATGGGATGATTAATGTATCCTCATGGATATCAACGAGGAATGGCTGACTGGTAGAAGGTATTTATCTATTATTGAGGAGTGAATACGTGTGTGATACGGGGTCAGAAATTTTACAGAAAACTCGGCATGCTACCCTCGGCGAGATTAGTGGAGGACTGAAATAAGCATGAAGAATGTTGTGCAGCCTCTCATTATAGGTAGGACAGTTTCCTCGCTATGTCCTACCTGCTTGAAGGTCATCAATGCCCGCATATTTCAGGAGGGCGAGGCCGTTATGATCGAGAAGCGATGCGAGGAGCATGGCGATTTCAAAGATACATACTGGTCAGATGTAGCCCTTTATGAAAAATTCATGAGCTACTGGATTGACGGTTCCGGCATCGATGGTTCATCCCAGATCCGTCAAGGCTGCCCATTCGATTGTGGCATATGTATGAACCACAAAACAGGAACCCTGCTGGCGAACATCGATGTTACCAGCAGGTGCAACCTGTCTTGCCCGGTTTGCTTCGCCGATGCTGGTGATAGTGCAAACGAGCCGACAATGGATCAGCTCAGGGGTATGATGCAGATCCTGAGGGATCAGAGGCCAGTTGCCTGCTCCGCAATCCAGTTCTCAGGCGGCGAGCCTACCATGCGAGATGACCTACCGAAGATTGCGGCACTGGCAAGACAATTGGGGTTCGTTCATATTCAAGTAGCAACCAATGGTCTGGAACTTGCCCGCAGCCCAAATCTCTGCAAGGACTTAGTGCGAAATGGGCTCACAACCATCTACCTGCAATTCGATGGAGTTACGCCGGAGCCTTACAAGACATTGCGAGGCAGTGATCTCTTGCCCCAGAAATACCAGGCCATGGAGAACCTGAGAGCAGCAAAACAAATGGACATAGTGCTGGTTCCTACTCTGGCAAAGGGCGTAAACGATGGCCAGGTGGGGGATATCGTAAAGTTCGCCTTCAGTAACTCGGACGTGGTGAAAGGCGTGAACTTCCAGCCGATCTCCTTTACGGGAAGGATCGATCAGGTGGAAAGGTCAAAGAAGAGAATTACCATACCGGACATTCTCTTACTGCTGGAGGATCAGACGGATAACGAGATAACCAGAGATGATTTCTACCCAGTTTCTTTTGTAGCTCCTATATCTAGTCTCATATCCGCTGAGATCGGCGTACCCCAGTCATCTTTTACAATTCACCCTTGTTGCGGTGCGGGTACCTACGTTTACCGTGTCAATGGCCATATAGTTCCTATTACCAGGTTTGTAGATGTCGAGGGCCTCATGGAACGGGTCAAGGAGGTTGTTCAAGATTACGATGGATCAAGGCTGGACAGGCTGAGGATGAACGGCATGATTCTGAAGGAGCTGCCCAAGTTCATAGATGAGTCAAGAGTGCCTGGTGGTCTGAATCTCGCCGGACTGCTCCTAAACGTCTTCAGGAACGGGGCTTGGAAATCTCTAGCCGAGTTCGCTAATAATAGCCTCTTTATCGGTATAATGCATTTCCAGGATTCATATAACATGGATCTAGAGAGATTGCAAAGGTGCGGAATTCACTATGTCCTGCCAGACGGCAGGATAGTCCCATTCTGCTCCTACAACACAGTTCACCGTTCTCGATCAGCTAATAAATGAAGTAGCATAGGATTGATGTGATGAGTATGGTTGGTTATGGATTCAGATGGCAGATGAAATTAAAAGAAAAATGTTCGTCAGCTAGCACTTCGGCCCTAACCTCCCGGATCAATTAGGTGAATAACCCGATCAATCTCAATTTTAAATTTATTATTTTGAATGCCCGCAGCTCGCAGCGGGGTGCGCTGTTTGACTTCCTTAGCGTTTTTATAGGTGCTTTTTCAGGTAGTGTCCAGGATATCTGGCTCAAAATCGATTTTACAGGCTCGCTGCTCTGCTCTTCTGAAATAGTTTCCGTACTCGCAAATCTCTAAATCACCAGGCTTGCCGGAAATCCTTTTCCTTCAAAACCAATTTATGTAATGAATCCTCATTATTGCGTGCTATGCAAGACTATTCCCTCAACGAATTTCTATCCCTGGCCAAGACCCCAACTCTAGATATTGAGATCGGCGATGTAACTCTTCGCGATGGTGAGCAGACGCCGGGAGTAGTCTTTCGAGCCGATGAGAAACTGGATATCGCCATGCGGCTTGACGAAATCGGTGTCGAGGTCATTGAAGCCGGTTTTCCCGTAGTTTCCGCTGCGGAAATGAACGCCGTAAAAGAGGTCTGCAACCTTGGATTGGATGCCAAGATCGCAGCGCTTTCACGATCCGTCAAGAAGGATGTCGATGCTGCGATAGAATGCGGCGTGGATATGGTCAGCGTCTTCATCGCTATCTCTGATCTTCATCTCAAACATAAATTGCACCTGAGTTGTCCTGAGGCGATAGCCTGTGCATTGCAGACGATAGAATACGCTAAGGACCACGGCCTGATAGTTCGCTTCTCGGCCGAAGATGCTACGCGCACGAATTTTGAGATCTTAAAGAAGCTTTACAAGAAGGCAGAGGAATACCATGCCGACTACGTCAGCGTCGCCGACACTGTGGGAATCATGAATCCCCGCACAACATATTACATGATCAGCGAGCTCAAAAAGGTGGTGAAGATACCCATTTGCATGCACTGCCACGACGACCTGGGCCTAGCCCTGGCCAATACCCTGGCCGGAGCGGAAGCGGGCGCGAAGCAATTACACACCACGGTGAACGGCATTGGTGAGCGAAGTGGCAACACGCCTCTCGAAGAGATCCTGGTCGCTTTAAAGCTGCATTACGGCATCAGCACCTATGATCTAACCAAGATAAAGGATCTTTCCAAGCTGGTTGAGACCTACTCGGAGGTTCCTGTGGCCAGAAACAAAGCAGTCGTGGGAACCAATGCCTTTTCCCACGAGTCAGGAATTCATGTAGCAGCCGTTCTGGCGGAGCCCAGGACCTATGAGCTTTACTCGCCAGAGCTGGTGGGAGCTGCAAGGCACATCATTATAGGCAAACATACCGGAGCCAAGGCACTGAAATACATCACGCAGAGGATGGGTTACCATCTGAAGGATAACGAACTCGGTGCTCTATCAGAACGGGTCAAGGTGTGCAGTGAATTCAAGCATCCCATAAACTGCGAAGAGCTCAGGAAGCTGATCCATAACATGGACAACATCGAGGTCATCTATCCGGGACCTTAAGTGGAATACCACTCTGGATCACTGGGATTTCGGGAGAATCAATGAAGAGCCTGGTGCCTGAGAGGAAGACCGTTGCGCTGAAGATCATGGTCTCTGCTAAGATGTAAAGTTCGCCTTGCCAATTCCGGCAGTGTCAGCAGGCTGAACTATTTGTGCTGAAGCCTCCGGCTGTGCTAGAATCCCCCTAAGATATATCTTTCCTCGGTGTTCTTCCTGAATATCTTGATCGTTTTATCAGAACGGGGATTAAATAGTATTGAGATCGATTCAATGTGATGCTTGCCATTGAGGTTAGACAGCTTGTGAAAATTTACGCTGGCAAAGTTAAGGCGTTAGATGGTGTTGATTTTACGGTTAATGCTGGTGATATTTTTGCTTTATTAGGTCCTAATGGTTCTGGTAAGACTACATTGATGCGGATTCTGACCACTCAATTCAAGCCAACATCTGGAGAAGCTTATATTTTTGGATTCGATGTTGTTAAGAATGATTCTGAGGTCAGGAAGAATATTGGCTATGTGCCCCAGGAAACGAGCGTCTGGGCCGATATCAGCGGTTTTGAGAATCTTCTCATATATGCTAAAATCTATGGCATCCCTTCGAACCACAGGAAGAATATCATTTGGGATGCGTTGGTGAGTATGGGTCTGGATGCAATTGCGAACAACCTTGTTAAGACGTATTCGGGCGGTATGATCAGGAGACTCGAAATCGCATGTGCTATGATCATCAAGCCTAAGCTTATGTTCTTGGATGAACCTACTATCGGCCTCGATCCATCTGCCAGAAAGATTGTTTGGGAGAAACTTACATCCTTCAGAAAGGATTATGGCACAACTATATTTTTTAATACGCATTATATGGATGAAGCTGACCTTTACTCTGATGAGATAGCCATAATGGATAAAGGCAAGATGGTCAAGTTTGGTACGGCCAGTGAACTTAAACATTCTATCCGAAGAGATGTCATTCAATTCAATTTAGGTAATCATGGTGTTGATGAAATTGTTTTGAAGAAAATTAGAAGTTTGGATTTTGTCAGCGACGTTGCTATTCATAATTCGGAACTAAAAGTAGTAGTAGAGGATGCTGAGACTGCATTACCTGATATTATGGAGATTCTGAGAACGGATGGTATAACCGTGGCGAAGATATCAACAACCAGGCCAACTTTAGATGATGTCTTCTTGAAGTATGCCGGAACTATGCATTTGCCGAGTAGCATCAGCAGTGAGACCATGAGCGGGAAGGGATCACTTTGATGCGGGATTCTCTAAGGGAAATGTTTGCCATGATAGAACTTGAACTTAGGAGGCTCAGGCATGATAGAACCGAAATGTACACAAGGGCCGTTCAACCAATTTTATGGTTAGCGGTTTATGGAACTGTCATGGGTCACATTAGAGCTATACCTACTGATGGGATACCTTACCTTGACTATATCACTCCCGGCGTGTTGCTACAATCTACCATATTTGTATCAGTCTTTTATGGTCTAACCATCGTCTGGGAGAGAGAAACAGGCATATTAAAGAAGCTTCTCGTCGCACCCGCGTCAAGGTATGCTACGGTTATTGGCAGGTCGATAGCGTCAGGAGTAAGAGCGATTGTTCAAGCTTTCATAATTATACCGGTTGCGATGCTTCTTGGAGTCAGATTTGTGCTTAACCCCCTTAACTTCTTTGCGGCATTTTTGATATTATTCTTTGTTTCAGGCGGTTTTGCAGCCATCTCCATTTTTGTGGCATCTGTCATGAAAACCAGGGAGCGATTCATGGGCATAGGTCAGGCTCTAATCATGCCGCTTTTCTTTGCCAGTAATGCCTTATATCCGATCAAGCTGATGCCTACTGTTTTGCAGTATTTCGCAGTCGTCAATCCTCTGACCTATGCAATAGATGCTGTGAGAGGTCTGATAATCAGCGGAGACTTGACTCATCTCTTACCAGATGCTGCTGCGGTAGTTATTTTTGATATTGTAATGTTCACGGTGGCTTCAATAAGCTTCAGAAAAATTATAGAATAAACCCCTCCTAAACCGTTTTGTAGGTATGCGGAGCGGTCCCCTCCCGTCTCCCCAAAATGAAGATCTGACCTGGATCGGGCCTGATCCGGCCTCACTCAATGATCTTCTCTTCGAAGCTGGCCAGATAGTGATATCCTCACGGGTAATATATGGGCGATACCATCCCTGATGTGGCCTATAGATATGGTTTCTGAATCTGAGATTGTGTGCGAGGAATGAGACCCCCGCACGCGCAAGCATGTGATCAGATCTAGTCGTGAGAGATCGCCTGGGCATATTAAGTCGATGTCTCTAGCATTCTTTAACTTCGGCTTCATCAGCGGATAACTCGCAACCATTCTTGGTCCACAAGCAAAACAATTATCATGTTCAAACACCAAACGAATTTGGGTGAGCTCGTGTTTGAGCGGATTCTTATCGCAACCGATGGGTCAAAGAATAGCGAAAAAGCGGCAAACAGTGGCATTGAGCTTGCCAAGCACTTGGGTGGAGAAGTCATTATTGTCTATGTTACAGACATAGGCAAGTATATGCCTTCCGCGGGTCTTATTTCGCCCTTTGGAGGAGTTAGCCCGGATGCAATCGATAATGTAGTAGCTAGCATCAGGGAAGCAGGAGAAAAGGCTACTCTTCACGTGAGCGAACTAGCAAGTGCGTCCGGCGTTAAGAGTGAAAGGCTGATAGTCGAAGGAAACCCTCCCAGCGAGATATTGAGGATTGCGGAAGATGATAAGATAGATTTGATAGTAATGGGCAGCATCGGCAAGACAGGGCTGGAGAAGTTCCTCATGGGTAGCGTAGCGGAAAAAGTAGTTCACAACTCAAAGCTGCCTGTCCTAATAGTTCGCTGAAACCATAGGCTAAAAATGAGTCAACTTTCTAGTCCGAATATTGTTTCTTTGTATGCATTTAGCTCACCTTAATCCGCATCAATAAACACATTTTATGATTTCTCGTGCCGCCAGTTCCCGGTAGTCTATCGACAATGAGTTGATGAACATGAAAACCGCAGCAGAAGACCTCGTCTGCCTAGATGGCACTTATGAAGAGTCAATCGAATGCAATCACCTTCTTTTGTGCCAGGTTGTGATCTGTGAATGACCGGTCAACTCAATGAAGGTAGACTACCCAAAATTCGGAGGGAGTTTAATTGCTAGAAAGTTATTCTGCAAAGGAATTAGAGGCTAAGTGGCAGAAGACCTGGGAAGAAAAGATGGTCTTCCAGCCTGAGCCCGATGAGCGCCAGAAGTTTTTCT
>Ga0209226_10001638_pt1 | contig 10056 bp, 8 predicted proteins | sample BarGraNGADG00212_2_FD_184497 | JGI IMG/M metagenome (GOLD analysis project Ga0209226, IMG submission 184497) | Arctic peat soil microbial communities from Barrow, Alaska, USA - Barrow Graham LP Ref core NGADG0011-212 (SPAdes) (version 2) | ecosystem: Environmental > Terrestrial > Soil > Wetlands...
GGCTGTCGGCTACCTCTCCGCCCCGTGAGGAAATGTCCAGCCTGGCACCGGGGTGAGGGCGGTCGGCCGCGTCACAATACTTATATGAACGCCGTACGGCTCAGGGAGATCGCCTTGGATCTAGGCTTGGATGCCGTGGCTGCGGCGCCGGCCGAGCCTTACGAGCGCGCCGAGCGGGCGATCGCCGAGCGCCGAGCGGAGGGGCTGTTCGCGGACATGAGCTTCACGTTCGCACGTCCCGAGATTTCCTGCCATCCCGAGCGCCTGCTCGAAGGGGCTCGCAGCGTCGTCTCCGCGGCGCTTTCGTACTACTTGCCCGGGCCCGAGCCGAGCGCGGGGGAGGGGCGCCTGGCGCGGCACGCCTGGCGCGACTACTACGCCGAGCTTCGGCTCAGGCTCGCGGCTCTGGGTGAGCGTATCGGCGGTGCCTATCGCGTTCTGGTCGACTCCAGCGAGCACGTCGATCGCGAGGCGGCCGTGCGTGCCGGTGTCGGCTTCTTCGGCAAGAACGGGCTCGTGATCGCTCCGCGGCTCGGTTCCTGGATCGTGCTCGGGACGCTCGTGAGCGACGTCGCGATCGAGCCGGGCGAGCCGCTTGGGCGCGACTGTGGCGCCTGCCGGTTGTGCATCGAGGCTTGCCCGACCGCCGCGCTCGTGCAGGATGGTGTGCTCGATGCGCGCCTCTGCCTGTCGTACTGGACACAAGCGCGCAAGGCGCTGCCCGTGCCCATGCGCGAGCGAATGGGTGCGAGCGTTTACGGCTGCGATATTTGCCAGCGGGTCTGTCCCTGGAACCGAGGAGTCGAAAAGCGACGGGGAAGGCTCGCGCTCGGCACGGCAGAGCCGCTCGCCTCGCTCGAAGACTGGCTGACCTCTGACGGCCGTGAATTGGCGACGCGTTACGGGCGGCTCTATTTCCCGCGCCGGGATCCGCGTTTCCTGCGCCGGAACGCCTTGGTGGCCCTGGCCAGTACCGGTGCGAGCGAGCACGGGCCGTTGCTCGAGCGCTACGCAGACGGCGGAGACGAACTGCTTGCCGACCACGCTCGCTGGGCTCTGAGCCGCCTGCGCGAGCGTCTCGGCCGGTCCTAGTGCGCGCCCGCGAAGGCCGCGGCCAGCTCGCGCGCTCTGGCGGCGATGAGCGCACGCAGGTCGTCCGGCTCGAGCACGATTGCCTCGCCACGGTACGAGAGGATCTCTCCCGCCAACCACTCCGGGCTTCCGACCGCAGTCTCGGCCAGGGCGGCGCCATCGACGAGCTCGTGCGCGCCCCCTCGCTCCAGGCGCCAGCGGGCCACCTTCGGCGAGTACCAGACGCGCGCCTGTCGCGCATGACGTAACCCGCGCGGCTCGAATCCCGACCGCTGCTCGAAGTTCTCGCCGGTGAGCTTGGCACTGCGCATGCGGTCGAGGCGGAAGCTGCGCTCTCCGCCGGTGGTGCGATCCCAGGTGTGCACGTACCAGTGGGGAAGCTTGCGCTCAAGCGCGTAGGGCTCGGTCAGACGCCGCGAGGCCTCTTCGTCGCCTTCCTTCAGGTATTCCAACTCGACCAGTTCGCGTAAGCGGATGCCTTCGGCCAGACGAGCGATCAGATCCTCCTCGGCTTCGCTCACTTGCGGCTCCGGCGTCTGCAGAAGCTCGAACTGTCCGAACGTCTCTTCGAGCTTGCCTCGAACTCGCTCGAGCGGCGTGTGCGCGTCGGCCGCGATCATCGGGCCGACGAACTCCAGCGCCAGCCGGATCGCCCGGGCCTCGAGCGGCGTCAGCCGAGGCGATGCGCGGAAGGTGTCGCCGAAAAGCTCCTTGTCGATGCGTACCGTGTCGCCGTCGAGCTCCGCATAGACCGTGTAGCAGCCGCCGCCGAAATTGACGAGGTTGAGCATCGAGAGATGCTCTTCGAGATCCTCGAGCGGAATGCGCAGTTTCGTGACGATCTCGTTGGCGGGGATCACCGCCTCGTTCTCCTCGCCGCAGGCGGTGAGCAGATGGGCGAGCAGGGCCTGTAGGAGCGCAAAACGCTCTGGAGCGACCGGGCCCGAGGAGTGATCGGTCGTCTGCGCGCTGTCGGCCACCTCGTCGCACTCTCGCGCGGGCTCAAGCGGCGGCGAGGAGTGACGCTCCTCGACCAGTTGGAGCGCAGCACTTACTTCCTCCCACAACTCCGGCGGCTCCACCGGTAGCGCGCGTCCGTCCTGGCGCAGGACCCAGGCCGCGAGCAGAGCGAGCGAGGAGTATGCCGTCGTGAAGACTCCATCCTCCAGATGACCTGCGCCTCCGTAGGCGCGCTCGACCCACCAGGCCGTCTCACGCCCGACGCGGATCCGAGCCTCGCCCACGAGGGCTCCGATCTGCCAGGGAGCCCGCCCGCGGTACTCGTCGATGTCGAAGTCGGGCGGGATGCGGAAGTCGCGCTCTTTGCGAGTGGCAAAACGAATGTCCGAGCGGATGCGCGAGACGCGGAAGGTACGCATCGCCTGGCGCTCGAGGTCGAAACCGATCACGTACCAGAGCCCGTTGTCGGAGAGCAGTCCGAAGGGGTTTACGATGCGCTCGGAGCGCTTGTCGTGCGAGATCGACCAGTAATCGAACCTGACCGTTCGCTGCTTGGAAATCGCTGCTTCGAGCTTGCCCAGGCGCCCGGGCGTCTCGGGCGTGTAGTCGGGATCGAGCACCTCGACCCGGACGGCCGTTGCTGTCGGCGGCTCACTGAAACCGGGACGGCCGAGAGCCAGGTTCTGCAGCGCCAACCTGAACGGCTCGGCGTAAGCGAATTTCCCCTCAAGCAGATAGAAAGAGGTCTGTAGTGCCGCCAGCTCGTCATCGGTCAGCTCGAGCGGTGGCAGAAAGTACTGCTCGGAGCGAAGCGTGTAGAGCTCCTCTCCGGTGAACTCGTCTCTCTGCGAGCGAAGCGGCACACCAAGCGAGGTGAGCTCGGAGCGGTCGGCGTAGTAGCGCCGAGCGAAGGCCTCGTCGGACATCTCCGAGTATCCCTCGACGTTGGACTTCACGTCGCGAGCCGTGACCGGACGGCGCTCCGCCATCAAAAAGGCGACCAGCGAGAGCTGGCGGATCAGCTTGTCGGCATCGTGAGACATCGCGCTAGCGAGCTTACCGTTAGTGCTGACCCAACGGGGGCCGGCTCTTCGGTCCATCGCTCCCCACGGTTGAGGTCGCAGAAATGCGAAAGCCGTCAGCCGGGCGAGAGTCGCCCGAGCCCTTGCTCAGCAGTGAAATCTGATTGTTAGGCCGCGACTTTGGCCCGCTCGAGATGCTGATGAGACGGGCAGTAGTCACGGTCGGGAAGCGGTGTGCGCTGGCAGGCCTTGCCCTTACGGGTTGTCGCCTTGCAACGCGCGATGCCGCCGTCGAGAGCACCGGCCTCGATCTGCTTCTGAATGAACTCGCCGGCCGCACCGATGCCCTTCTGTACCGCCCAACCGACCTGAGCCTGCACAGTGATCGGGTAGTAACGGCGGATGTCCTGGAAGAGGGCGCGATCGGGCTTAGCGAAGTAGTGCGGATCGGTGGCCAAGCGAACCATCGTCTGCTCACACGCCGTGAGGACGGATCGCCTGAACTCGAGCTGCTGCTCGGCGTCGGCATAGGGATCGATGAGATCCTTGATCGAGCGGTAGATCGCTCGCGAGTACTGGTACATGCAGGTAACTAGCTGCGTGCGCTGATCATCCATTGTAATCCGGGTGTTCTCCTCTGATTCGGAGCTAGGCCCCACGCCAGGCGGCGAACTGGCCAAAGCCCTACTCGGCTTCCGCGGCGCGCGCGTAGTCTATCGGCAATTTCGGCCCATGACAAAAAAATCGTCAAGCCGGGTGAGCGCCCGACCGGTTTTTCGGGAAGTGCGTCGGTCGCTCTGAGGCAGAGCCTGAGTCAGAAACACTCCTATCGCCCGCCCGCCCGCGCTCGGCGGCGCGATGCGCCGACTTCGCTCGCGTTCGTTCCGATTCGAGCTCTCAGGAGGCGACGCGTTTCACGTACGGCGAGTTGAAGCCGGCGCGTTGGGCGGCCGAGCGGTGTTTCAGCGCTTCGCCCTGGCTCTCGTAGACGCCGCTGAAGATGACGTAGTAGCCGGGGTGCAGGCTCGAGTAGTCCGATGAGGCGAGAACGCCAACGTCCCCGAGGCCAGAGTGCAGTGCCTCAAGTGCCTTCTGACGAGCGAGCGCCTTCCCGCCCGAGACGGGCAACGAGGCGAGCACGATCGTGTAGGCCGATGGACCGGGCCAGGCGATTAGGCCGCCGCTGGTGCGAATAGGCGAAGTGGATGTCGTGCCTGTGGTGCCGGTGACGGTAGTGCTGGTTTTCGTGCTCGCGCTGTTCGTCGTCGTGCCGCTCGGAGTCGTCTGCGAGGTACCGCTCGTGACCGCGGTTGTCGTTTGCTGAACGCTAGGTCCGAGCGCTTGAATCCTGGTCGGCTTATCGCCCTGCACGGCCAGGATCGCGAAGAAAGAAGCCAGGATCGCGATTGCCAGAGCGATCAAGACGGGCCAGCCCCAGTCTTTGTCGGCGAGCGGGAGGGCGCGTCGCCAGCGCTCTGCGAGGCCTGCGCTTCCGGTCTCGCTGAGGCGCGTGCCACAAACCAGGCAGTACTCCTGGGAGGGCTCGACAATCGCGCCGCATGCGGGGCAAACGCCTCTTGCGTCCGAAGAAGCGCCCTCGCTCGGAGGCTCCCCCTCCGCGGAGGTCAAGCCTCGCCGTCCCCAACTCGTTCGACTTCATTCCCGCGTTCGGCCGGTGGAGTGTGCTCCATGGTCTGCTCGTTCTTGTCGTTCTTGTCGTTCTTGTCGTTCTTGTCGTTCTTGTCGTTCGAGCTTTCGACTTCACCGACGGTTGCGCCGCAATTCGCGCAGAAGCTGGCTCGGGCGGCAAGCGGCTGCAGGCAGCGTGCGCACTGCTCGCCTGCGGCCGCGAGCTCGGTTGGTCTCCCGCAACTGGCGCAGAAACGGGCCCCGAAAAGCAGAGGGGCCCCGCAGCTGCACTGCGGTCCGGGCGTCACTCGCCTGGCGCTGGCTCGCATCAGAACGGACTCGAGCTCGTGGATGCGGTTCTCGACTCCCATCGCCTGGGCGCAGTGCTCCACGATCAGGTCTTCTCGGAACTGGTCGCGCCGATACATCTCGAGCATAAGCCCGCCGAGGTCGCGGATTCGGCGCTCGCGCTCGCGCATGAGCGCTCGGCGCTCGCGGCGGACGCGCGACAGATTGGCCACGGGCGGGCGTGGCGCGCGCGTCTTCGCTCCCTTGCGCAGGCCGCGTCGCTGCTTGGCCTCAGAAGGCTCCTCCGCCGGCGTTTCTTCGACCGGCGCGTCGCCTGGCGCCGGTTCTTCGGCGGCAATCTCGCTGGGCGGCAACTCGGGCGCCGGAGCCTCGGCGGCGGCTTGCTCACCGCCGGGGAGGTGCAAAGCGCGCTCCGGCTCGGGGGCTGTGGATGGATCGGCGTCGCCTGAGCGACGCGTGCGTTTGAACGGGCGAAGGCGAGCCATCTCGAACGGCGCGAGTCTAGCGCAGTCTTCTCATCTCGGGATGGTGGCATGCTTCCTGCATGAGCAGAGTTTCGCGACTCTTGTTTATTGAGGACGATGAGGCGGTCAGGAACGCTCTCGCCCTCGAGTTGCGCGCCGCCGGCTACCTGGTTCAGGCCGAGCCCGACGGGAGCTCGCTGGAGGAGATCGCCGAGAGCTTCCGTCCGGATATCGCCATTCTCGACGTGATGCTGCCGGGGCGAAGCGGCTTCGACCTCGCTCATTACCTTCGCAACAAGAGCGATCTGCCGATTCTCTTCCTCACCGCCAAGGACGCTGTCAGCTCTCGCCTGGCCGGCTTCTCGGCGGGAGCCGACGATTACGTGATCAAGCCCGTGGTGGTGGAGGAACTGCTGGCGCGTTTGCGAGCTCTGCTCAGGCGCAGCGGTCGCCTGGAGTCAGAGGTGCTGGAGGTAGGAGATCTGATTCTCGACGAGCCGGCCCGCGTCGTGAGGCGCGGCGACACGACACTCGAGCTCACTCCGATCGAGTTCCAGCTCCTCGCCTTCTTGATGAGAAACCGCGGCGTCGTGCTTTCGAGGCTGCAGATAATGAGTCAAGTTTGGGGCTACGAGGAGCATGACCCAAACCTGGTGCCGGTGCACATGGGGAACCTGCGTCGTAAGCTAGAGGCGGTTGGCCCGCGATTGATCCACACAATTCGCGGCCACGGATACGTTCTGCGCGTATGAACAAGAATCCGAAAGGCACGAAGACCGCGTCGCTCAGGTGGCGCCTGACTCTGGTCAGCCTCGCTCTGCTGACCCTGGCGCTGGTGGCGCTGGACACGGCGATCTACATCGGCGCGCATCGGAGCTACTACAACGACCTGGACAGGAACATGTCGTCGGTCATAGCCCGCGCCCGCGACTACAGCCCTGGCCCGAAGGACAAGCTGGCGACGATCGCCACCGCGATCTCCAGGCAGAACGTGGTTGCGGTCATCGACCGGCCGGGCCGTTATCCGGCCATCGGGAAGCCGACGGGGTTCGAGCCGCCGAAGCTGCCGAAGATTGAAGGTGGTCGCGTCCCGCCCGACGTGGCCTGGACGCTCCTTTTCACCGCCGTCAGCTCCGACTCGAATCTGACCACGGGCACGCTCAACCACTATCCCACCAGCTCCGATACCGTTCTCTTCATCGCCAGCAAGGCGCCGGTGGAGGCCTCGCTCCGGCGCCTGTTGATCGCGGAGCTGATCGGCACCGTGCTTGTGCTCGCGCTCGCTGTGTTGATAGTCAGCGTTGCGATCAGGCTGACTCTGCGTCCGCTCGATCGAATGGCGGCGGTTGCCGATCGCATCGCCGGCGGCGATACCAGCCGGCGCCTCCGGCCGAGCAAGGCCGCGACGGAACTGGGCAGGCTCGCGACCGCGCTTGACGCGATGCTCGAATCGCTCGCCGAATCGTTCGCCTCGGAGCGTCATGCCCACGAGCGGGCGTCCAGCTCGGAGGAACGAATGCGCGACTTCCTCTCCGACGCCTCGCACGAGCTGCGCACGCCGATCGCCGGCCTGCAGTGGAGCGCCGAGGCGCTTCTTCGCCACGGGCACGAGCGCGAGCGTCGTGAGCAGCTCTCGTTCGAGATCGTCAGACAGGCTCGTCGCGCCTCGCAACTCGTCGCCGATCTGCTTGCAATGGCGCGCCTCGATCAGGGATTGAAGCTCGAGCGCAAGCCCTTCGACCTCGGCGAGCTGGCGGCGGAGGAGGTCGAGCGCGTTCGCCAGCGAGAGCCAAGGCTCGAGCTGCGGCTCACGAGCGAGAGTGGCTGTTCGCTGGTCGCGGATGCCGATCGAATCCGTCAGGTGATATCGAACCTGCTCGACAACGCGCGTAAGGCCACGGATGGAGCGGGAAAGATAGATGTCGCCGTTCGCCGAAAAGGAGCTACGGCCGAGCTTGAAGTCCGTGACTCGGGCCCCGGGGTTCCCGAGGGTGAAAGGGAGCGTATCTTCGAGCGCTTCGTTCGCCTCGACGGCGGGCGCGCCTCCAAGCAGAGATATGGAAGCGGTCTCGGGCTCGCGATCGCGCGCGGTCTCGCCGAGGCGCACGGCGGCAGCCTGGTCTGCGCCGAGAGCGAGGCCGGTGCCCGCTTCGTGCTCGAGCTCCCGCTCAGCGGGCGGGCAGAGCGAGCCGAGCCGGTTCGAGCGGCGCGGGCTCTGTAGCGCTCTTTTCGGGTGACGATCGGCCGACCTGGGAGCCGAGCCCGCCAGGTTGGCACGTTCTTGACGGAGTCGGCTTCTGAGTGCAATCGGTGGATGCGGGGGCGAGGACGCAGAGTCGCGCTAGAGCCAATTCCGATAGGGATCTGCGACCGAGTCAGACGCGGCAAATCGCCGAGCGTGGCCAGAGGGTGGATAGAGCTCCTCGCAATAGAAAGCCCCGACATTTGCCGGGGCTTTCGTACAGCGCGAGTTTCACGGTTTGCTACTTACGCAGCGTCGTTCCCGTCGAGCGCAGGTCTTCACAGGCTTCGACGATTCGGGCGGCCATGGAAGCCTCGCCGGCCTTGCCCCACGAGCGCGGGTCGTAGACCTTCTTGACCCCGACCTCGCCGTCGATCTTGAGCACGCCGTCGTAGTTCTTGAACATATGATCGGCGATCGCGCGGGTGAGCGCGTACTGCGTGTCGGTGTCGACGTTCATCTTGACGACGCCGTAGTCGAGCGTCTCGCGGATCTGATCGAGTGGCGAGCCCGAGCCGCCGTGGAAGACGAGCAGGAAGCGACCTTCCTTTCCGTACTTCTTCTCCACTGCCGCCTGGCCGTCGCGCAGGATCGTCGGCTTGAGTACAACGTTGCCGGGCTTGTAGACGCCGTGCACGTTGCCGAAGGTGGCCGCGAACAGGTACTGGCCCTTCTCGCCGGTTCCGAGAGCATCGGCCACGGCGACCATGTCCTCGGGGGTCGTGTAGAGCTTCTCGCGGGAGATGCCCTCGTTCGAGACGCCGTCTTCCTCGCCGCCGACGACACCGGCCTCGATCTCGAGGATGATGTCGAGCTCGGCGCACTCGGCCAGGAGCCCTTTGGCGATCTTCATGTTCTCGGCCAGCGGTAGCGGCGAGCCGTCGAACATGTGGCTCTGGAAGAGCGGCCCCTTGCCCGCTCGGGTGCGCTTGCGCGAAGCCTCGAGCAGCGGCTTCAAGAAGGGGTCGACCTTCTCGGGATGGCAATGGTCGGTGTGCAGGGCGATGTTGACCGGGCACTTCTCGGCGACGATGTGCGCGTACTCGGCCAGCGCGATTGCGCCCAGGGCGCCGTCCTTCACGGTCGCGCCGGAGCCGAACTCGCCACCGCCGGTCGAGACCTGGACGATGCCGTCGGACTTGGCCTCGGCGAACCCGCGTAGAGCGGCGTTCAGGGTCTCCGAGGAGGAAACGTTGATCGCCGGGTAGGCGAACTTGGCGGCTCTGGCGGCGTCGAGCATCTGTGCGTAGGTCTTGGGATCAGCGATGGGCATTACAACCTCTCAATCAGTTCATTCTGGGCACGGTGGAAAAGCTACAGAGGTAAATACCGAAATCGCCCCGAGCCTGCGTCGGTTGGGGGACCTAGAAACCGTCGGTAGTAACTACTAAAGGCTTATCCCGCCAGCGCGTACTCCTAATCGGGATGAGCCCTAAGCGCTGTCGCGCTCGATGCTGTATACGGTCGCCTCGCGCCCGCTCAGGCTCTCTTCGATACGCGCCAGCCGCTCGTCTACGCCACGCCAGCCACCGGCGATAAGGTCGACGAGCAGGCCGAGATCCTCGACGCGGGCAAGGCGCTCGGCCTCGATCTCCTGCTCGAGCTCGCTGAGACGGCGGATGAGCTGGTTCGCGAGCCCCCGCAGCTCGGCGAGCTGGCGGGCGACCGGAAGAGCCTCGGCGCGCAGTCCCTCGCGGACGGCCAGCCCGATCTCCTCGGGGAGCATCGTCTCGAGCTCGGCGCCCATCTGGGTCAGCGCCTCCATCTGCGCCCGCGCCCGCTCGAAAGCCGCCTTCGTTTGGGACGGGTCGAGGATGTTGCCGCTCGCCCGTTCGAGCCGCTCACGCGCCCGTGCCAGCACCTCTTCCATGGACGAGAAGGCTAACGTTGGCGGCGGATGCTCCTACGCGAACTGGACTACGAGTTACCGCCCGAGCTGATCGCGCAGCGGCCGCTCCAGCGGCGCGACCAGTCGCGGCTGCTCGTATACGAGCGCTCGAGTGGGGAGGTGCGCCAGCGCCGCTTCCGCGAGCTGCCCGAGGAGCTACACGGCGAGCTCGTGGTGGTGAACGACACTCGCGTCGTGCCGGCCCGGCTGTATCTGCGCAAGCCCACTGGTGGTCAGGTCGAGGTGCTCCTGGTCGAGTCGCTCGGCGGCGGCGAGTGGGAGGCGCTGGCGCGTCCTTCACGTAAGTTGCGCGCCGGGACGGCTCTGGGGCCGGTGGAGTTTCTGGAGGCGCTTGGAGAGGGACGCTGGCGGATAGCGCTGGAGGGCGAGCCGGCCGGAGAGGCGCCACTTCCGCCCTACATCCACGAGAAGCTGAACGATCCCGAGCGC
>Ga0209226_10001639_pt1 | contig 10054 bp, 8 predicted proteins | sample BarGraNGADG00212_2_FD_184497 | JGI IMG/M metagenome (GOLD analysis project Ga0209226, IMG submission 184497) | Arctic peat soil microbial communities from Barrow, Alaska, USA - Barrow Graham LP Ref core NGADG0011-212 (SPAdes) (version 2) | ecosystem: Environmental > Terrestrial > Soil > Wetlands...
CACCAGAGCCATGATGCGCGCCCGTTCCTTGGGATCGACGACGACCACCACCAGGGTGTCCAACAGCGTGCTCGCGAGCGGGAAAGTGGCCGCCTCGATCAGTGTCGAGAGCGCCAGCAGGGCAAAGTTGCCCGGCGGCGTCAGCACCAGGATGATCTGGCTGACCACCAGCCCCAGGAAGCCCCAGACAATCGTTTTGCGGACGTCCACCCGGCGCAGGCGGGGCATAACCAGGAAATAGACCAGCAGCATGACGATCGAACGGCCCGAGAAGAACAGCGCCAGGCTGGACGCCGGGACCTGCAATTTCTCCACGACCAGGATCGACCAGAAAGTGCCGCGTATCGTCTGCGAGATGCTCACAAACACCATCAGCCCGATGGTCAGCAGGATCACCGGGGCGTGTAGGATCTGTCCCAGCACATCCCGCGACTCGAGCAATACCGCGAACACGCTCTTGCCGCGCGTCTCCTGCATGCGCACCCGCCCCTGGTTCGTCTCACTGACCAACTGGTTCATGATCAGGAACTTGGCGGTCATCATGAAGAAGGCCAGCACGAACAGCGCGCGCACCGTCGACACCAGCGTGAAGCGGCTGATCAGCAGCCCGCCAAAGGGCGCGATAAAAGCCGCCACCAGCCCGGAGATATAGATCCACGAATAGACCGGCACCAGCAGCGCCGGGTCGGTGTCCTCCACCAGCAGGCAATTCCACGAGTTCATCGAGATGCGCCACAGGCTGTTGAAGATCGCCGCCACGAGGAAGTAGTTGAAGTTGCGCGAGATCGCCCAGATGAAGCAGGGCACCGTCCACGAGATAAGGTCGGTGATCAATGTGGTGCGCTTGCGCCCCAGCTTATCGGTGATCGCGCCGCTCACCAGCGCCCAGCCTATCTGGAAGACCAGCCCGATGCTGGTCACCAGCCCGATCTGCCCGTCTGTCAGCCCCAGCGCAAGCATGAAGACGGACACGTAGGGCGCGTAGAGATTGAACGGGATGCCCCAGATGGGCTCGGTGTAAACACACGCCCGCACATTGCCGCGCAAGTTCTTAAGCGTAGAGAACATTGAGGCTTCAGTCACGAAGGGGCATTCTAGCCGCTAGCGGCAATCCTGTCCATCCTGGCAGGGTGTCCAAGTGCGGTTCAAAGTTTTGCGCAAGCGGCCGCGGCTTCGTGGTCCAGAGCCTTCGTAGTCCAGACCCGACCGCCGCCCATGCAATTGCCACCTGCCGTGGCGCCTGCTCGGCGCCGGCGTGGAGGTCTCGTGGTTCAGGCGCTCACCACATGCAAAACTTTGAACCGCACTCGCGTCTAAAAATCCCGCTTGCCCATTCCGCCCATTTGCGCTACAATAGCGTACAAATGCTGCTCAAGGAGGAATTATGGCCGAGGACACCCATCAGACCATCCAGAACCTGTTCTCCAGCACCGACCCCGCCGACCTGCTGCGCGGCCTGGCGTTGGTCGATGCCGCGGCGCCGTCGGCCGGCCCGTGGGAGCGCCAGACCCTCTGTGACATGGTCCTGCCACTGTTCTACATCGATACGCTCGATCATCCCGAGCACATGCCCGTCATCGACCGGGCCATCGCCGTCATCGCCGGCATGGGCGAGTCCGCGATTCCCGTGCTCTTCGAGAACATCGAAGCCGGTGACGTCAAAGCCGACATCGCCATGGCTCAGGCGTTGGGCCTCATGGGTCCGCCCGTCATCGACCTGCTGATCGCCCGCTACGAGTCCGGCTGCGGTGACCCATCCTGTCGCGCCTTCCTGTTGTTCGCTCTGGGCAAGATCAAATCGCCCGAGGTCCTCAAAGCCGCCTCGCTGGCCATCGAGGCCGCCGGTTCCGTGGAACTCGAGCTGCGCGACACCGCCACGCGCGCCATCGGCAAGTTCGTCGAGTCCATCCCGCCCGGCGCCCTGCCCACCTCGACCCGCGACGCCTTCGTGGCCCAGTTGCAGCGTCGCCTGGCGGACACCAGCCCGGGCGTGCGCGCCAAAGCCGTGCGAAGCCTCGGCAAGCTGGCCAAATTCGACCACCTCGACGACGCCCAGCGCGCTCAGCTCAAAGTCACCATCGAGCGCATCCTGGGCCACGACGATCAGTTCGAGTGGGATCGGGCCTACGTGGTGAGAAAAGAAGCCTGCGAAGCCCTGGGCTACGTGGCCTGACAATTGTCCGCAATTGCGCCCGCCATTGTTCGCCATAGACCGCAGGACCTTCGCCCTACCCGCGCGTCAGCCGCTTGTACTTGATCCGATGCGGCACGTCCGCCGCGATGCCCAGCCGCTTGCGCCGGTCGGCCTCGTAGTCCGAGAAGTTCCCGCCATACCACACCACCTGGCTGTCGCCCTCGAACGCCAGCACGTGCGTTGCCACACGGTCCAGGAACCAGCGGTCGTGGCTCACCACGACCGCGCAGCCCGCGAAGTCCTGCAACGCCTCCTCGAGCGCGCGCAGCGTGTTCACGTCCAGGTCGTTGGTCGGCTCGTCCAGCAACAGCAGATTCGCCCCCTGCTTCAGCATCTTGGCCAGGTGCACCCGGTTGCGCTCCCCGCCCGACAAGGCGCCAACCTTCTTCTGCTGATCCGTGCCGCGGAAGTTGAAGCTCGACGCGTAGGCCCGCGAGTTCACCCGCCGTGTCCCCAGCAGCAGCGTGTCCTCGCCGCCGCTCATCTCCTCCCAGACCGATTTTTCGTCGTTGAGCGTGTCCCGGCTCTGGTCCACGTAGCCCAGCTTGACCGTCTCCCCAACGCGCAGCTTGCCGCCGTCGGGCGCCTCGGCGCCGGTGATCAGCTTCAACAGCGTCGTCTTGCCCGCCCCGTTCGGCCCGATCACCCCCACGATCCCGCCCGGCGGCAGTTGGAAAGTCAGGTTCTCGAACAGCACCCGGTCGCCGTAGGCCTTGTTCACCCCGCTCGCCTCGACCACCACGTTGCCCAGGCGCGGGCCGGGCGGGATGTAGATCTCCAGCTCCTCGCGGCGCTGCTCGAATTCCTGGCTCAGCAGGTCGTTGTAGGCGCTGACGCGCGCCTTGCCCTTGGCCTGCCGCGCGCGTGGCGATTGGCGAATCCACTCCAGTTCGCGCGCTAACGCCTGCTGGCGCCGCTTCTCCCCCGACTCTTCCAGGGCCAGGCGCGCCTGCTTCTGCTCCAGCCAGGAGGAATAGTTGCCCTTCCAGGGGATGCCATAACCCCGATCCAGCTCCAGGATCCAGCCGGCCACGTTGTCCAGGAAGTAGCGGTCGTGCGTCACGGCGATCACCGTCCCCTTATACTGCTGCAGGTGCCGCTCCAGCCAGCCGACCGACTCGGCGTCCAGGTGATTGGTCGGCTCGTCCAGCAGCAGGATGTCCGGCTCGGTCAGCAACAGCCGGCACAACGCCACCCGTCGCAACTCACCGCCCGATAGCACTGCGATCGGCGTCTCCGGCGGCGGGCAGCGCAGCGCGTCCATCGCCAGCTCCAGCCGGCTGTCCAGGTCCCAGGCGTCCACCCGGTCCAGCTCCTCCTGCAATTGCGCCTGCTCCTCCAGCAGCTTGTCCATCTCCTCCGGCGTCATCTCCTCCGCAAAACGGTTGTTGACCGCGTCGAAGCGCGCCAGCAGGTCGGTGATCGGCCGGGCCGCTTCCTCCACCACCTGGCGCACCGTCTTGCTGCGGTCGAGTTGCGGCTCCTGCTCCAGCAAGCCCACCGTCAGGCCCTTAGCCAGCATCGTCTCGCCCAGGTAGCCGGTATCCACGCCCGCCATGATGCGCAGCAGCGTGCTCTTGCCCGCGCCGTTCAGCCCCAACACCCCGATCTTGGCGCCGTAGATGAACGACAGCGAGATATCGCGCAGCACCTGCTTCTTCGGCGGGTAAATCCGCCCCACGCCCACCATCGAGTAGATGATCTTGTCAGCCATGCCATACTCCCATGACTCGTTCGAATCCGGCCTGCATCATATCACGCGCGTGCGCCGCGATACAATTGGCGCGCCCGATTGGCATATGTCCTACAGGCTAAGGCCGCTTCAACCCTGTATAGTTGGCCCGTCCGGGCAAGTTGCCCATCCGGGCATACCTTTCCGGCTGGCCGTGCCGTCGTGTTAGCTTCAGTGATCGGTTGTGGAGTGGACAATATGACAAAAAACCCGGGCACTGCACGCGGCGCGCCGAGCAGTTCCGCCGGCCCGCTGGCACGTCACCCGACCGCCGGCCTGGTGATCGCGCTCCTGTCGCTGCTGGCGTTCGCCCTGCTGACTCTCAATGTGGTCCAGCAGGGCCCGCTCACCGGCTTCGACAACCGCACCATCGACGCCCTGCACGCCTGGGCCGCACACGCCCCGCCGCTGCTCACCGGCCTGATGCGCTTCGGCAGCAGCCTGGGTTTCTACGGCGTCCTCGGCCCCATCGCCGTCTTCGCCATCCTCTGGATCGCCCGGCGCCGCTGGCGCGAGTTCTCGATGCTCCTGCTGACGGCGGTAGGCGGGCAGGTCGTGTTCGACATCATCGCCGCCCTCATCCATCGCCCGCGCCCGCACTTTGGGGACGCGTTTGAGGGCCTGACCGCCAACAGCTTCCCCAGCGGTCATGTCACCAGCTCGCTGCTCCTGTTCGGCCTCTTGCTCTACATCTATGTGCCGGGGATTCGCTCCGCCGCCGGGCGCGCGCTGCTCATCCTGGGCGGCGCTCTGCTGGTCGCCTGGATCGCCTTCAGCCGTCTCTACCTGGGCAGCCACTACCCGACGGATGTGATCGCCGGCTTCGCCCTCGGCCTGGGCTGGGGTACACTGACGGTCAGCGCGCTGGAGGCCTATTGGAGCACCAGGAGACGCCCATGGATACGGGGCTCATCAAAGCCTACTACCGCACCTTCGGCAACAAGTACCACCAGGACGACATCTTCCGGCAATACCCGGAAACAAAGCTGATTCCGGCCTACTTGCGCACCCATTTCGCCGCTGCGCGCACCGTGCTGGACCTTGGCTTCGGCGCCGGCTTGTGGTTCTGGGCCTCCTTCCTCTCCTCTCTCAAACGGCTGGACGGCATCGACGCCAGCCCCGAGGCGCTGGAGGAGGCCGACAGGGTGTTCGGCCTGCGTGAGGTGCCGGCCGGCTACCGCCTGGCTCACGAACGCGCCAGCTCGACCTTCACCGCGCGCGACCTGGACCTGCTGCGCGCCAAACGCGGGCGCTTCTTCTTCCTCGACTACCGCGCACCCTGGCCGGCCGAGATCCCGCGCGACCACTACGACCTGGTGACGGAACATGGCGGCGGCTTCGGGCAGATGGATGCGGACCAACAGGTGGTCGACGCCGTCGGCCAATGCGCCCGCATCCTCAAGCCGGCCGGGCGCCTGCTGTTCGTCAACTTCGTCATGACGCCCAGGCGCATCGAGAAAGAGGTGGGCAAAGTGCCGGCCCCCTCCTTCTGCCTGCGCCAGAGCCTATTCGAAGACGCGGTCGCCCGCGCCGGCCTCAGCATGGTCGACTTCCATACTGTCGAGCGGCCGCCCGACATGCCCGGCGTCGAGACCTTTTTCTACGGCTTCGCGCGCCGCTGACGGCGACCCGGCTGCGCCCGGCAACCGACCCGATCAAAAGCAGGCGTCCGCCATTCACTCCATCCTGGTCGAGCGCAAGCGCGCCAAATCCGGCGACAGCCTCACCTGCATGTGGTGGGTCACCGGCACACCGCACAAACATGAGCTACTCGAGGAGAAGCTGCTGGTCCATCGGGACGTCAGGGAGCTAACAGTCTGATCTCGAGCCGATCAAGCGCCGTTAGCGCGCCGCAAGGCGTTCCCGCAGCATCGCTTCCTTGCTTTCGCGGTCCCGGATGGCCACTGGCGCGGCCAGGTAGCGCTGGATGGTCGCCTCGTCGAGCGCCGGCACGTAGAAATCGCGGAACATCTCCAGCGCGCTGACCGTTTCCCCGGCATAGCGCTCGACCGTCACCGGGTCCCCCACCTGCACATTGCCCGCCCGGATCACCCGGCAGTAGAGCCCTGGGCGCTCCGCCGCGCGGTAACGCTTCACAAAGGCAGGACCGCCCATCCGCGCCGCCAGGGTAGCACAGGGGATGCGCGGCGCCGTCACTTCCAGGATGACCTCGCCCACGTGCAGGCGGTCGCCTATGTTGAACTGCGCGCTCTCGAGCTCGCCGATCGTCAGGTTCTCGCCGAATGTGCCCGGCCCGAGCTCACGGCCCAGCGCGGCCGACCACCACGCATAGTCGGTCGTCCCGTATACGTAGACGGCCTGGTCGGGACCGCCGTGATTCTTCTTATCGCAGATCACATCCCCGGCCAGTCCCTCCGGCCCGATGTACCCGCTCGCTTGCAGCGGACGCTTGAAAATACCGGTGACGCCCGACTTCTTGGCCCTTTTGATCGGCTCCGCGCGGCCGATATTGACGCTGATCAGCTCCATCTCACCAATCCTTCCGGCAGCGGCCGCCCCTCGATCCACGCCCGCAGCGTCTGCGTGAACAGGTCAGGGTACTGTAGATTCCAGGCATGGATGCCTTTCTTCACCAGCCGGCCCTGCGCCCCTGGGATCGCCGCCGCCAGGTCGCGCGCCGAAGCGCGCATCAACCCCGGCTCCTTCTCGCCCGCCACCACCAGCACCGGCGACTTCACCTTGTCCAGCCCGGCCGGCACGCGGAAGTTCAGGCTCTCCATGGTCACGTGCGTCAGCGAGTCGAGCGTCATCTCCTGCGCCTCGCGCAGCACGTCGTCGTAGAACTGCCTGGGAACGCCACTGTTCTTCATCCCCAGGCGCAACATCCAGGGCACCGCCCGCAGCGGCATCATCAGCTTGAAGTACGGCTTCAGGAGGCCGGCGCCCGGCAGCCCGCGCACGTTAGCGCTGCTCACCAGGGCATGGTCCACCACCTCCGGGCAGGTCGCCAGCAGTTGCACGAGGGTCTGCGCCCCCAGCGAAATGCCCACCACGTGCGCCCGCCCGCCGTGTGCCCTGCTGTTGATCAGCTCGGCAAGCCGCTGCGCCGCGTCGACGACGCTGAACGGCTTCTCGCCCAGGCTGCGCCCCTGTTCCGGCATATCCGGCGCCAGCAAGTGGTAATCGGCCAGCCGCTCGATTTGCGGCGTCCAGAACCAGCCGCCCGTCCCCCCGCCCGGGACCATCACAATCGTCGGCGCCGTCGCCGGACCCGTCTCACTAACGTAGAGTGCCATCGATCCGTCCTCCTCCCCAACACACCCAGTCTAGCACGTCCTCTATATCCACTCAAGCCTGGACTCGCAACAGAGTGGGCGTGGTAGTTTGGAACACGAAGGCACGAAGCGTCACGAAGAACGCGAAGCACGAAGAACGCGAAGGGAGTGCAAGGCAAGTCAAACGTGAGGACGACAGAGTGCGGCCGGACGGTTGGCGTAATTGTTGCGCAATCAGAGCCTGAATCGCTTACAGGCTGAAGATTTCGTCATTTGCATCTGTCGGGTGTAGTCGCACGCCAGTTGCTGCTGTTCGCAAGTGATCATTTCTCAAGCGCCTAAGCGATTAGGCTTCTGGTTGCGCTAGACTTTCGCTAACGCCTCAGACAAATGAGTGGCTGGTGCGGTCAGGCCCAAGCCGCATTTGAGCCTGCGACTCGTTTGCTTGAGGCCCTAACCAAGATCAGGATGAGTGCAGCGAAGGCACGGCGCAAGAGCGAGGTCGCCGGGGCGGCTTACATGGCAATCCAAGAAGACGAAGTAGCTCGGATTGCAGCAGGACGTACCGTGTCCGCTGAACCCAAGCAGCCCAATCGACCCGCTAGTAATCACCCCTGGCGCATATTCCCGTACGGCCGCAGTCTCAATCAGCCGTCCGGCCGTAAGCGGGCTACCGACGCCTAACATATGCGCCGCCCTGACCGCTCAACCAATACGCCTCCTGTTCGGCGCACCCCTTCGCGTTCTTCGCGCTTCACGTGTCAAGTGACGCTTCGTCCTTTCGTGTTCCAAATTGTGGTCGCTGCGGACCTCTGACGCCGACCCCCTCGCAGCATGCAGATATTTGCCTAAGCCGGCCAGCCCACGTCGTCAGCCACGCAGGTAGGCCGCTCCGTCAGCCTACGCAGGTAGGCTTTGCGATGGTGGCTGCGACCTCGGTCGCCCGCCCCCCGTTTGCCCTTTCCCCCTCCCCCGCATTACAATCCGCCTCGATATGCAGCGCGGCAACGATCTCCACTTCAAAAGCCTCCAGTTCTCGATCTGGCTGGCGGTCGGCAGCTTCTGGCTATTCATTTATGTCTACTATAGTCAGCTCGGACTCAGCGCGACGCACGTCGGTCTCGTCATCACCGCCTCGTCGCTGGCCGGCACCCTGGCCGCGCCCTACTGGGCGTCGCTTAAGGATCGCCTGGGCCGGGTGCGACTGGTGCTGACGATCCTCTCCGCCGGCGCCATCCTGCTCTGCATGGTGCTGAGCGCGCAGCGTTCGGTGGCCGGCGTCGTGGGCGTCGCCGCGTTGTTCGCCATCTTCACCAGCGGCATCCTCCCCCTGCTCGACAGTTCGCTCCTGAACATGCTGGGCGAACGGCGCGCACACTACGGCGCGTTCCGCGCCTGGGGCACAATCGGCTTTGTGGCCGGCAGCGCGCTGATCGGCGTTCTCATTGACCGCCTCGGCACGCACATCATCTTTGCCGCTTATGCGCTGGGCGTGCTGGTCTTCGCGCTCCTGGCCCAGCGCCTGCCTGACGTCCCCGTCACCCCCGGCCTCGCGCGGCGCGCCGGGCTGATTGCCATGATCCGCCAACCCGACTGGCTGCTTTTTGCCCTGTCCGTCTTTGTCCTCTGGATCTCCGTCATGGGCGCTCTCGGCTTCCTGGGCATTGTCGTCGTCCAGATGGGCGGCGACCAGCGCCTGATCGGGCTGGCTGCCACCATGGCCGCGCTGACCGAGATCCCCTTCTTTCAGTACAGCTCGCGCATCCTACGCCGCCTCGGGCCGGGGCGCATGCTGGCCTTCGCCATGGGCCTGTACGTCCTGCGCCTGGCCCTCTATGGTCTTATGCCCTCGCCGGGCTGGGTGCTCGGGTTGGCGCTGCTGCAAGGAGCTTCCTATGGGCCCTTCCTGGCGGGCGCCGTCGCCTACGCCGACCAGCTTGCTCCTGCCGGACTGAAGGCCACCGGCCAAGGGCTGCTGGCCTCCGTGATGAGCCTGTCCAACCTGGTCGCCGGGCTGGCAGCCGGCTGGCTGCTGGATCACGCCGGGCGCAGCGGCCTCTTCTTCACCACCTCCGCCACCGCCCTGGCCGCGCTGGCCCTCCTGGGCCTCGGCACGTTGCGTGCCCGCTCGTTGCGTGCCCGCCGGGCGCGCGCCCTCTCGCAAACCTCAGCCTTCGGCGATAAGCATGATTATCCCCAAAGCTCGACCTGAAATGAACCGATTTCCAATCGCATCTTTATCACATCTTCATATCCTCGTGCTATAGTGCACATGCTCTTGTTTTCCTCTTTGTGCCAAAAGCTACTGCTGTCGGCAAAGATCTGATCGCGAAGGAGAAGAAGAATGAACCGTACCCTGACCATCGTCCTCGCTGTCGTCGTCTTGTTGGCCGTTGCAGGAGGAAGCTTCTACGGAGGCAGCCTCTACGGGCGCTCCCAGGCCCAGGCGACGCTCTCCGCCGCCCGCCAGGGCGGGTCCGGCGGCGCGGGCAACTTTGGGGCCAACGCCCAGGGCACCCCCGGCGCACGCCGCGCCGGCGGGCAGGGCGGCGGCTTCGTCACGGGCCAGATCGACCAGATCGCCGACGGCTCCCTGACCCTGACCGACAACAACGGCAAGCAGACGAAGGTTCTCGTCACCAACACCACCCTGATCCAGAAGCAGGCCTCGGTGGCGCTGACCGACCTCAAGCAGGGCGAAACCGTCGTCGTATCGGGCAACACCGGCACGGACGGCAGCATTACCGCTCGCTCCGTCCAGGTCTCGCCCGCCGGCAGTTTGCCCGGCTTCGGCGGCAGCCCGGGCGGCGGTCGGACTACTAACCCCACCCCCACCCCCTGACGGCCGGGGAGAGGATCAGGTAGCAATTTCCCGCACAAGAGGTATCCGCA
>Ga0209226_10001642_pt1 | contig 10038 bp, 12 predicted proteins | sample BarGraNGADG00212_2_FD_184497 | JGI IMG/M metagenome (GOLD analysis project Ga0209226, IMG submission 184497) | Arctic peat soil microbial communities from Barrow, Alaska, USA - Barrow Graham LP Ref core NGADG0011-212 (SPAdes) (version 2) | ecosystem: Environmental > Terrestrial > Soil >...
GCATACGCGTTGCCGATGTGCAGGACGAGGGTCTGTGTGCCCAGGACGATGGTAACCGTGTGGGTCTTGGCGTCCCACGTGATCGTACCGCCCAAAGCCTCGATGATGGACGCGAGGGGGACGAACGTGCGGCCCCACTTGATCTGGGGGCCCGCGTCCTTTTTGCCCTCTACGCCGTTGATCTTGAAGGTGTTCGAGCCGATGGTCATGATGATGACCAGTGTCTTGGAGCCGGGGACACCATACACGTCGCCAGGGACATGATACACGTTGCCGGGGACACCATACACGTTGCGTGAGACACCCTCTGCCCTGACGACTGCCGGCGCGATGACCACGGTCAGTGCCAACATCAACATTGCCAGCATTGCGGCGACAATTCTGTTGAACTTCCTCATCATTCCTCCCTTGGGCACTCCTTCATGCCCATGTCGAACAAGATAACCAAGTCCTCTCATTCCCAAGAAGTATATTGATTGAGAGGTAAACGTGTCATTACTTCCGGATGCGCCCATTGGACTGTGAAGGTTGCGACTATGTTCACGACGTGTGAACGGTCATGGTGACATTGAGCTCGACGGCCTTTGCCAGCGTATTGTAGGTTGTACTGCGCCCCAGTGCATACGAAAAAGCTCTCCTTGCAAAAGGCTGCCACAATCGGTACAATGGCGGTTGTTATGAGAGCCCACGGCACAGCTCAGTCCCGCCCTGGAGGAGGTTTCCAACTGTGAACGACGACATGCACCGGTACGACAAGCTCATCCTGGTCCTGGCACTAGTTCCGGCTGCGTTCGGCGCGCTGTTCCAGGGCGGCTACTTCACGTGGCAGGCCTACCTGATGATGCTGCTGGCCTTGCCCGCCGTCCTCCTGTTCGTCGTGACGCGGTCCCGTCACGGCTGGGCTCGCGTGGGAGGTGCGGTCGACGTCACGATGCTGGCCTTCCTTGGTGTCTGTGTGCTGTCCATGGTGGCGACGGTCTACTTCCAGGCAACGATGGTGGCATTCTTCAAGGTGCTGTTCTGTGCCATCCTCTTCTATGTCGTCTTCAACGTGACGCGCCACACGGCTCAGCTCGACCTCGCAGTCAGCATCCTCCTTGGACTGGGCGCGTTGTTGTCCCTTATCGGTCTCCTTGCCTATGCTGGCGCAAGCAACCAGCTGACCGGCCCCTTCTGGACATGGCTCGGTACGCACGGCCTGACGCAGGGTCTCAGCATCAGCAGTACCCTGCAGTACCGCAACACCTTTGCCGCCTTCCTCATCCTGCCCATGTTCCTCGCCCTGGCCCGCGCGCTGGACGTTCGCCGCTGGTGGGCACGCGTGCTGTATGGAGCCCTCGCGGGCTTCTTCGTCGTCATGCTCATCCTCAGCCAGTCACGTGGCGGCCTGCTAGCCTTTCTCATCACCCTCATCTTCTTCCCGGTCATGCTCCCAAGAGGGCAGCGTCTCAAAGGCATCCTTGCTGTGCTCCTCCTGGTTGCGGCTCTCGCCCTCACCTTTTGGCTCAAACGGGACGTCTTCCTGCCCATGCTGCTCAGCATGACCGTGCGCATCAAGAAGCTATTCGCCTTCGTGGGTGGAGTGCAGGATGCCAGCCTGTACGCGCGCATCGTCATGATCCGGGACTCATGGGCCATGCTGCTGCGGCGTCCAGTGCTGGGCACAGGGGCGGGCACGTACCAGTACGTGTACACGCAGTTCCGCAGTATCCCCTTCTACGCCAAGTTCCCGCACAGCATCCTGTTCGAGGAACTGGTGGACATGGGCATCCTGGGGGCAGGCGCGTTTCTTGCCCTCGTCGGCTCGCTGCTGTGGCGGGGCCTGCGCATTGCCCGCAGGGAACAGGGGGCGGTCTTTGCCGGCCTGCTCGCGGGGGCGTTCGGGAATATCCTCCACGCGGCCGTGGACTTCGACTGGTCCCTGCTTGCCATGCCGGTGCTCTTCTTCGTCACGTGTGGCCTGCTGGTGTCGCGCGAGAGGCGCGAGCCGGGTGCCACCGTGCCACATGTCGCCATGGGTTACCACCATGCTCCCCGTTCTGCGCGCCTCCTGACGGGCGTCGCGTTCGTCGTGGTCGTCTGGAGCTTCGTGTTCGTCATCCTGCTGTCGGCCGCCAACACCGCCCTGGCCCAGCGGGCGGAGTCCCAGGGGGACCTCCCCTCTGCCCAGTACCGCTACCGCACTGCAGCACGCCTGGCGCCACTCGGCGCCGAGCAGAAAGCGGACTTGGCGGCGTTCCTGCAGGCGCACGTGCAGGAGACTGCGCGGGACCCGGCCGATGCCTTGCGGGAGGTTCAGCAGCTGTACGAGGCAGCGACACGGCTCAACCCACGCATGTGGGCCTGGCACGATGCACTGGCACGGCTGTACCTGAACCAGGGGGACCCGCGAGCCGTCGTCGAGGCGCAGGCTGCAGTCGACCACAACCCTCTGCGCGCCGATGGCTGGTTCGTCCTCGCGGTCGCGCGGGACGCTGCTGGCGACCAGGCGGGCGCGGACCAGGCGTTTGACCGCGCAGTACAGCTCCAGGAGCAGGGAAGCAGCTAAGTCCAGCTTCCTTGACATCCTATTCCTCACGAATAAACCTGCTCGAACGAGGAATCGCTGCCTCACGTCACAATTTCCTCGAAACCGGATGAAGTTGCCAGTCCCTGGCTTTCCTCAGAATGATGTGGAACCGGTCCTGTTTCTTGGTGAGGACAAGCTCCCGCAGGTGCCGTTCATCGTCAAGGATCGGATCATGGAGGGCGACGGGATCAAGATGCTGGTACTGTTGCCTGAGCGCCTCCTTTGCTTCTCCGTGATGCAGGGTGAAGCCAGGATACGCTCATACGGAGAGCAGGGTGTGTCATACGAGCGGAAGCCCTGGGGCGATGCACGGGACCCTTTCCCTGCGTTGTCGTCGCTCGCAGGGTGCTGCGTGCGGAGGAACGGTTGAGATGCGTCAGGTCCACAAACTCGTTCAGGACCCTCGACTTCTCGTTCGGGGGTGCATGGAGATATTGTCCTCACAGCTCCTTCATGCCGGCTTGCCTTTTCTTCACAGTCAACCCCATCTCCTCACCTCTCATCTGCTCACCCTCTTCCATTGTTCCTCCTCAGTCACCTGTGTTGGAGTAGGTTTACTCGTGAGGCAACGATACGATTTCGAGTAGAAAATAGATGAGGCAATACGGACATTTGACCATCACTGTGAGGGGGGTAGACTTATTAGGCTGGCGCGTGTGAAGAACGCCCGGTGGTTGCTCGTGGACGGTGATCCACGGAAAAGGAGGGCACATGGGTGATAGAACGGCAGGCTTGGTCGACCGTACCCTTCCCGGCACAAGAAGTATCTCGCTCTATCGGAGCGTCGCCGGGATTACTGACTCTGTGTTCTCACAACGTTACGTCATCCTTCATCTGCGAGGTGTCTGCTGATGGAACAGGAACTTAGTCTGCGCGACGTGCTGGGTGTCCTGAGACGCCGAGCATGGATCGTTCTCGTGGTTGTGTTTGTCGCAGTGGTGCTGGCGGCCCTGCTGTCCTACGTGATCCTGCCGCCCGTCTACCAGGCCAACACGTCCCTGATCGTCAACGAGCGCCAGAACGTGGGAAAACCTGTAGATGGCGTCGACATCGGCCAGATCCAGACCTATCGCTCTCTAGCCGTCACGTATGCCAAGATCATCACCAGCCGTGCCGTCCTGCAGGACACCATCGACCAGCTCAGGTTGCCCGAGACGGTGAAACAGCTCACCGACATGACGACCGTGCAGGTGGAGGGCCAGACCGAGATCATCGCGGTCAGCGTCAAGGACAAGGATGCCACGCGTGCTGCGCTCATCGCCAACACCGTGGCCAGCTCGTTCATCACCCAGCTGCCCACCCTGGTCAACAGGGTCGAGAACGTCAGCGTCATCGACCGGGCCGTGCCCGTGACCGAGCAGGTCAGCCCGCGTCCCCTCCTCAACATTGCAGTGGCCTTCGTGGCTGCGCTCATGCTTGGCGTCCTGCTCGCCTTCCTCGTGGACTACTTCGACGATACGGTCAAGACACCCGACGACATCAAGAAGCTCTTCGGCCTCCGCGTGCTCGCGGTGGTGCCGGACATGAATGCAAAGGGGGTCAGCCATGGCAGAGCCTACTAAGACGAAGACCGACAACTACGGCTACGGGTATGGTGGCTACAAGGGCTCACGCAGCCCTGTGGCCGAGGCATTCCGTGTCCTGCGCACCAACCTGGAGTTTGCCGCCGTCGACAAGGAGCTCAAGGTCATCCTCGTGACCAGTCCCTCCCCCGACGAGGGCAAGAGCACGGTCGTGCAGTACCTTGCCCAGACCATCTCCCAGACGGGCAAGAAGGTCATGGCGCTGGATGCCGACCTCATCAACCCGACTCTGCACCGCCGCTTCGGCATCCCCAACCAGCGTGGGCTCTCCAACCTCATCGTAGGCGATGCCGATTCCACCGTGTTCACGAGCCTCAAGGAGTACCCCAACTTGTCGGTCATCACCACCGGCCCCATCCCGCCCAACAGCTCCGAGCTCCTGGGCAGTGCCCGCATGAAGCACCTGATGGACCGCCTGCGGGAGGAGTACGACGTGGTCATCATGGACACCCCGCCCATGCTCCCCGTCACCGACGCGGTCGTGGCCTCATCCCTGGCCGACGGCGTCATCTTGGTCATCCAGGCCGGCAAGACCCGCAACGGCGAGGTCCACCACGCGCAGGAGGTGCTGGAGACTGCGCACGCCAACCTGCTGGGGGTCGTGCTCAACCGTGCCCGACGCCGTGTCAACGACTACTACTACACCCGTACCTACGGCGCATACACTACCGAACCCGCCAAGCCCGAGGAGACGCCGGCGGAGTCATGAGCGTCGTCGACATCCACTGCCACATCCTGCCGGGTCTGGACGACGGTGCGCCGGACATGGCTACCAGCATTGCGATGGCGCATCTCGCTGCCGCAGCCGGCATTAGCACTGTCATCGGCACGCCGCACTGGATCGAGGGCGAGCATGAGACGGACCCCGCCCAGATACGCCAGATTACCGCAGACCTGCAGGCTGAGTTGAACAGCCGGGCCATCCCGCTCACCATCCTGCCGGGCAACGAAGCCTTCATCTGCCCCGACCTGCCCGACCGGGTGAAACAGGGCGACGTCCTGACCCTTGCCGACCGGGGCACGCACCTGTTGCTTGAACTCCCCTACGAGGACTTGCCCACCTACGTGGACGATGTCATCTTCCGCCTGCAGCTGCAGGGCCTCATCCCGGTCCTTGCCCACGTCGAGCGCTACGCATACGTCCACAGCGACTGGCATGTTCTGGAACGCTGGGTCCAGCGTGGCTGCCTTGCTCAGGTCAATGCGTCAAGTTTGGATGGCAGCAGAGGCGACGACGTTGCTCAGGACCTGATGGACCGTGGACTCATAGCCTGCACGGCGACGGATGCACATGATGCAACGCACCGAGTGCCATGCTGCATCTTCAACGAGTGGGGAACGAGTCTACTAGCTGTGATGGCAGGGGAGGCGACATGAAGGCAGTCATCCTTGCAGGAGGAGTCGGTTCTCGGCTGAGTGAGGAGACGGCTCTTCGCCCTAAGCCGATGGTCGAAGTCGGTGGCAAGCCTATCCTGTGGCATATCATGAAGACATATGCGGCGTAGGCTACGATTGTCATGAGAGCACTGCTTTGGGCGTCGACACTAGCCGCCGATGCACTGATTGTCGCCAGACTAGGCATCTCTGGGATTATCTCATCCACATGACCAACCATCGAAGAGGCTACTTGCTGCGCGCCACGATGCTATCTGTGGCCTTCCTTCTGCCCAGCCTGCCGATGGGAGAGGGGCTGCCGGCCGTGAGAGGTGAACAGGTGCTGGTTGCCGGTTATGCCGTGAGCCTACTGGTCGGTATGCTGTTGAGGCGGCGATCTCCGGGCATTCCGAAGCGTGTTCTTGGGATTGCCTTGGGTGGTGTCGCTTTCTCTGGGGCAATAGCAGTATCATTGCTGCATGCGAGTCTGGCCCTTGCAATCATACCGGCAATGAGTGATTGGTTCGAGTTTGCACGGGTGGTCGAGTATATGCTTCTGATCTTTCTCGGGGCAAGTTTCGAATGGAGAGGCGAGGATATTGCCAAGTACGAAAGTCTAGTACTCCGAGTTGGTGCCATATCTGCGCTGGTTGGTTTGGCTCAGTGGGTTGACTTATTTCGAATCAATGAGTGGCTGGCGCCTCTTTACGTTTCGACCCAGCTAGCCGGCCTACAGCAATCCCATAGGATAGTTGGTATGCTAGCAAACCCGAATGAGTTCGGTGCATCGATGTCGCTTATTCTCTGCCTGGCCGTGAGCCGTGCGATATGGGCGGGCAATCGTTCGCAACTCCGGAGGACTGTAACTCTCATCATGCTTATTGGCCTTGCCCTCGCCAGTTCTCAATCTCGCGGTGCACTAGTCGCAGCATCGGCCGGGGTAATGGGAGTGCTTCTCCTCAGCTGGCCACGGCTCAGAGGCAAGAAGTATTCCCGCATTAAGCGGCTACTACCTTGGTTCCTCATTAGTTGCCTGTTGATTGCGCTGTTCTTCGTGACCCCACCAGAGTACCTGGGTCGATTTGGACAGCTAAGGTCCATTGACACTGCCTCCAGTTGGATTGGCCGGCTGAATGCGTGGTCCGTAACCACACAGCAATACTCGGCATCGCCCGTGTTTGGCTTGGGCCCGGGCAAGAGAGTGGACACGCGCATATACGTGGATAATGAGTGGCTCATGCTGGCCCGACAATATGGAGCGGTCGGACTGGCCGTGTTCCTGGTATGGGTACTTGCACTATCGCGTGCTCTTGTTCACTCACCGACTGCTGCCGGGGACGATGTGCACTACTCCATTGCTGCCAGAGCATCACTGCTCGGCATTGGAGTGTACATGATTTCTGCTGCGTTCTATGAGAGTTATCAACTTATGGGCATTTTCCTTCTCACGATGTTGCCCCTTTTCCGAGGACCGGTTAAGTTCCCGGTTGACGTCACATGAGAGTATTGCTGATTGCCCATATGTTTCCGTTGAATAGCGCCGACGTGACATGTTCGCGGGTTGTTGTACGCCAGGCGATGGAACTGGAGAGTATGGGGGCAGAGGTGGTTGTAGTTGCTCCAATACCGGCAGTCCCTTGGTTACTCAGGTGTCTGCGTTCTCGTTGGCGCGGGTTTTTCGCTGTTCCGAACCGAGAGAGGGTCAAAGGGCTAGAGGTCATTCATCCTAGGTACGTACAGTTTCCAAGGTCTCTAAGCCTGGCCAGCGATGGACGACGTGTGGCAGAAGCCACACGTCGAGCTATGGCGCAATACTGGCCCGGTACCGCCTTCGACATCGTCCATGCCCATTTCGGACATCCCGACGGCGCGGCAGCTTGTATCATTGGGCGTCATCTCGCGATTCCCGTAGTTGTCACTTTTCAGGGCACCGACGTTGATTTCACCGTTCAACGCTCTCGTGCGTGTCACCAAGCCCTTGATAGAGTAGTAGAACAGGCGACGGTGGTGATCGCCCCTTCGCCGTCCATGGCGCTTAAGCTTTGGGGGAAACTGCATTGTAGGGCGACAACAATCGCATATGGTACCGACGTGGAGCCGCCGGAGCAGCAGCGAGAGGGCAGCTGCCATATATCGGACGGACGATTGCATGTAGTCAGTGTGTCGCAGCTCATTCGCACGAAAGGGATCGATATCGCCCTAAGAGCAATAGATAGACTGTCTCGTGGCGGAACTCCCGTGGAATATACAATAGTGGAGGATGGCCCCTGTCGTACAGAGTTGGAACAGTTGTCGAAGAGCCTGTCATTAAATGACGTTGTTACTTTTGTTGGCTGGCAGGACAGGTCACACGTCAACGCTTTTCTTAGGAAAGCCACCATATTCTGCCTGCCGAGTTGGCAAGAGACACTTGGAGTCGCCTACCTGGAAGCAATGTCTGCTGGCTTGGCGGTCATCGCTTGCCGGGGAGTCGGAGTCGATGGCATCGTGGAGCATGATGTTACAGGACTTCTTGTTCCGGCCAGAGATGTAGGTGCCGTGGCCGGCGCGCTACGATGGTCAAGTGAGCATGCTTCGGAGTCAGCGGCCATTGGCAAGCGAGCACAAGACCTGGTCTATGGAGAATACACGTGGAAGTCCACCACACAGGTTCTGATGGAGCTATACCAGAGAAGCATAGAGGCGGCAAACCGCGGCCAGGCGGGAGGTACCGATTGAGGTCAATGCATCGAGCCTGGACCGCACCAGAGGCGACGACCTGATGGATCGTGGCCTGGTTGCTTGCACGGCGACGGATGTCTATGATGCAACCAAGCCGCCGCAGTGTTTCTGCGTCATTCGTTCGACGACTTGAGACTGCCATAAGGAGTGCATCGCATGGAAGAGTGGAAACCGCGTTCAGTAGGTGTCATTGGTCTCGGGTACGTCGGTCTGCCGCTTGCGGTCGGATTTGCCCAGGCGGGGTTGACCGTTCGTGGTGTGGAACAGAACGCCGACAAGGTGGCCCGAGTAAAGGCCGGCGACTCCTACATCGATGATGTGGCGCCTGCGCGTCTTCAGGCGGTGGTTGCAAGCGGCGCCCTGACGGCGTCCACCGAATTCTCGGCGCTCAAGGACTGTGACGCCGTGGTCGTGTGCGTCCCGACGCCGCTGACCATCAACAAGGCTCCCGACGTCTCGTACATCGAGAACGTCTCACGCGCTCTCGTGCCGTATCTTCACAAAGGAGAGCTCGTCGTGCTCGAGAGCACGACCTATCCCGGGACGACTGATGAAGTTATGTTGCCCATCCTCGAGAGCAGCGGTCTCAAGACAGGTGCTGATTTCTATCTTGCGTTTTCGCCCGAGCGGGTGGACCCTGGCAACGCTCACTACAACACGCTGAACACACCCAAAGTGGTTGGAGGACTGGACGCTGCTTCGACGGAACGTGCCTGTACGTTGTACGCGCTGGTCGTTCCCCAGGTCTATCCCGTCAGCTCGTGTCGGGCGGCCGAGATGGCCAAACTGCTTGAGAACACTTTCAGGCTCGTCAACGTCTCGCTCATCAACGAGCTTGCTGTCCTGTGCGAAAAGATGGGCATGGATATCTGGGAGGTCATCGAAGCTGCCAAGACCAAGCCATATGGCTTCATGCCGTTCTACCCAGGGCCTGGCATCGGGGGGCACTGCATCCCCATCGATCCGTTCTACCTTTCGTGGAAAGCCAAGGAGTACGATATCGACCTGGAGTTTGTCGAGACGGCGGGCAAGGTCAACGATGCCATGCCTGGCTACGTCATAGACAAGGTAGCGTTTGCGCTCAATTCCGTCGGTCGAGCCATGCGTGGCGCACGTGTGCTCGTACTCGGTGTCGCCTACAAGAAGGACATCAGCGACCTTCGTGAGTCCCCTGCGCTCAAAGTGCTCGAGAAGTTGCGCAGGTGGGGAGCTGACGTCAGCTACTTTGACAGCCATGTAGCCGAGGCACGTGTTGCAGAAGTGACGCTAAGGTCGCTCCCCCACCTGGACACCGATGTGGTGCGCAGCGCTGACTGCGTGCTCATCCTGACCGATCACAGTTCCGTTGACTACGCCATGGTCGAGGACAATGCGCGGCTCATCGTCGACACGCGCAATGCGATCAAGCACAAAGGTCCCAAGCTCTTCAAGCTTGGGGATGGGACAGACAGGCGTTGAACAGTCCAGTGCGATTCGCGCTCATAGGGTGCGGACGTATCGCCCCCAAGCATGTCAGCGCCCTCGCCAAGATCCCGCAGGCGCGGCTGGTCTGCGTGTGCGATCTTGAGGAATCGAAGGCCAAGGCTATTGGCGAGCAGCTTGGCGTGCCGTGGTACACGGAGTACCGCGACATGCTGGGGCATGAACCAGTCGACGTCGTGAACGTCTGTACCGAGAGCGGCAACCATGCCAGCGTGTCAATTGATGTCATGAAGAGGTTTGGCTGCAACGTCATCGTGGAAAAGCCGATGGCACTGTGGCTGTCGGATGCCGACGCAATGATCCAGACGG
>Ga0209226_10001643_pt1 | contig 10037 bp, 10 predicted proteins | sample BarGraNGADG00212_2_FD_184497 | JGI IMG/M metagenome (GOLD analysis project Ga0209226, IMG submission 184497) | Arctic peat soil microbial communities from Barrow, Alaska, USA - Barrow Graham LP Ref core NGADG0011-212 (SPAdes) (version 2) | ecosystem: Environmental > Terrestrial > Soil >...
GACCCCATTCTATTTCACAAAACCCGAAAAGTACCCCCATTTTCCATTTCCAGATATGTGTCCAGATTAACTCCAAGGAATAAAACAACTTAGCCCGATTCGGGCTTAATTATTGGGGGAAGTCCTGAATTAGTTTGTGGGCGGCTTCGGAGAGGAATGGTGGGCGATACAGGATTTGAACCTGTGACTTCTACCGTGTGAAGGTAGCACTCTGGCCACTGAGTTAATCGCCCAGCGGCCCACATTTTAACGATTTCCGAGCGAATGTCAATTTGAGCGGTGCTCGCCCCGCCCGAACGGCGCCCGGCCCGCCCGCCGCTCGAACGATCCGCCTCTCCCGTTGATTTTATTGACTTTTTCTCCTAATCCCTTTATAAATAACTTAATGGCCATCAGGCGTTGTCCCTATTGCAAAGCGATCATCGACGAGTCGCAGAAGTACTGCAATAATTGCGGCACTCAGCTCCTTTTCCCCGATGACGAAAAGGTCGAGGAAGACATCAAAGGGGAACGGCTCGTCGACGAGGACTTCAAGGACACCGACGAGGAATTCCACGATTCTATCGAGCCCCGGGACGACGAGAACGACCCGCCCGAGGAGATCGACCTCGAAGCCGTCTTGGAGAAGGGGACGGGATTCCCGGACGAAGTCAACGCCGGGGGGAAGGCGCCCATCCGCTCCGTCGGGAACGACATCGTGGAGGAACCGGAAAAGACCGGGGAAAAGGCGCCCCTTCCAAAGAGGGGACGGACCCGAAAGGCCAGTTTGGCCGCGCCTTCCGCTCCCGTGAAGGCCCCTCCGCGCCGGCCGACTTCGAACCTGCCGCCCCCTCCGCCCGAAAGTCCGGCTCCGCCCCCGTCGGCGCCCGAAGACGACGAGGAAGCCGAGGACTCCGAAAAGCAGGGCGCGGAAGCCGATACCAAGGAAGAGATCGCCCGTCTGATCGAAACCCTCGAAAAGAAGAAAAAAAAGGCCGATCGAGAGGACACCGGCGAGAAGATCCTCGTCCCCCTGGACGCGTCGAGCGATCTCCCACCCTGGGCCGACCTCTCCGCGGACACGTCCGCGCCCGAACCCGTCGTAGAGGATGTCGAGGAGCGAAGGGAAGCCAGCAGCTTCGTCCCGGGCGATACCATGGATTTCCAGGATGAAGTGATGCGCCGGGCCGAGGCTGCCGCGCCGTCGAAGCCGACGCTCGGCATGCCCGAAGTCCCAGTCAAGAAGGACAGCGCCTACCTCTTCGATCGCGAGGAGGAGGACCGGCCGGCCATCATCGTCCCCCCTCCCATCCCGACCCCCGCGGCTTCCCGGAAGCCCGCCCACGTGCCCCCTGCGCGCGGCGCGGCCGCCTCTGGAGCGCCGCAGGCAGGGGCTGAGGGGTTCGCCTCGCGCGGTTTCGCGCCCCAAGACGCGGCGTCGAATAAGGACGACATCGTCGCGCCTCGCATCGGCCTGGGATTTTTCCGGAGGATCGCGGCCACCCTCTTCGACCTCGTGTTCATCGCCGTCCTCTGGTTGACGGCGGTCGGCCTGGCTTCCCTGCTGATGGATACGGCCGCCCCCGACCTGGTCCAGGCGGCGACGCTGCCCCTCGGGCTGCTGTTCTCGGTCCTGTTCGCCGGGTATCTCTTCCTGTTCTTTTTCTTCCTCGGCGAGACGCTCGGCGGCCGCCTGATGGCCCGCCGGGACTAGATCAGCCTAGCTTTCCACCCGCCGTTCCGCGCCGAAGGTGAACTCCGTCCCCAGGAACCGTTCGCGCGCGCACCGGTCGGCGGCGACCTTCTCCGGCACGTTCTGGATCAGGATCTCGCCCTCTTCGATGACGCACGCCCAGTCGGCGATCCGGAACGTGTCGCGGACGTTGTGGTCGGAAATGAGGATGCCGATGCCGCGGTCCTTGAGCAGGTTCAGGAGCTTCTGGATTTCGACGATGGTCAGCGGGTCGATCCCGGTGAAGGGCTCGTCGAGCAGGAGGAACTTCGGTTGGACGGTCAGCGCCCGGCAGATCTCGAGCCGCCGCCGCTCGCCGCCGGACAGGCTGTGGGCGGGCTGGGCGGCGAGGGGCAGCAGCCCGAATTCCTCTAGGAGGCCGCGCGCGGTCCGGAGGCGATCCTTTCGGGATCGCATCTGCAGCTGGAGGGACATCAGGAGGTTTTGGATGACCGTGGCCTTGAGGAAGACCGAATTTTCCTGGGGCAGGTAGGTGAGGCCGGCCCGCGCCCGCGCGTGGGTCGGGGCCCGCGAGATGTCCTTGCCGTCGAGGAAGATCCCTCCCGAGTCCGGCCGGACGAGGCCGACGATCATCTGGAAGATCGTCGTTTTGCCCGCGCCGTTGCGGCCGAGGAGCCCGATGATCTCGCTCGAGCGGAGGACGAGGTCCACCCCCTTGACGACCGTCCGCCGGCCGTAGGATTTGACGAGCTTTCGGGCCTCGAGAATCGGCATTGAATGGAACGACCTCCGCGGCTAGAATACTAAAGCCCCCCGTGCGGGCTGTCAAGGAACTTGCAGACCTAGCCCCTAGATTCCGAGCGATAGGCGGTCGGCCAGGGCGGGCGGGAGGGCCGAGGCGAGGATCTTGGCCTTGGCGTCCTCGATGTCGTAGTCGATCCGGAAGAACTTGATGAGGTGGGCGTCCGTGTCGTAGATGGCGAACGAGGCGCGGGGGTTCCGGTCGCGCGGCTGGCCGACCGAGCCGGGGTTGATCAGATAGGTCACGCCCTTCTCGAGCTTGACCTCGTTCGAATTCCCCTCGAGAAACGTCCCGTCGACCGCCGCGTCCCTCTTTGTGTAGACGAACGGGAAATGGGTATGACCGAAGAAGCAGAGCTGCAGCTTGAGGTAGTCGAAGGCCTCGGCCGCGTCGAACTCGCCGAAGATGTAGTAGTCCTCGTCGAACGGCGAGCCGTGGCAGATGGCGAACGTCTCGTCCACGACTTGGGGGCCCTTGGGCAGGTGGGTCAGGAACTCGGCGTTCTTCTTCAGGATCTTCTTCTTGGTCCAGTAGATCGCCGCGGCCGCGACGGGGTTGAACGTCTCGATCGAGTCCAGGCCCATGACGGCCTTGTCGTGGTTGCCCCGGATCATGGACAGGGGGTGGAGGCTCCGGACTTTCTGGATGCATTCGTTGGGCGAGGCGCCGTAGCCGACGAGATCGCCCAGGCAGACGAAGTGGTCGATCCGCCGCTTGGCCACGAACTTCATGAGGGCGTTCAGGGCCTCGAGGTTCCCGTGGATGTCACTGAAGATCAGATATCGCATGGACCGGGCTCTGGGGGATCCTCTTCAACGTATCATATAGCTTGTGGGCATGGAAGGAGCTGCGGACGAGCGGCCCGGCCTCGGCGTCGGCGAAGCCGAGGTCGAGGGCGACCGCCTTCCACTGGGCGAATTCCTCGGGCGTGACGTACCGGAATACGGGCGCGTGGGCCCGGGTCGGCTGGAGGTACTGGCCGAGAGTCAGGAGGTCGCAACCCGACGCCCGGAGGTCGCGGAGCGTCCGGAGCAGGTCGTCCTCCAATTCGCCCAGGCCGATCATCAGCCCGGACTTGGTCACGGCCCCCTGCTCTTTGGCCCGGCGCAGAACCTCGAGCGACCGCCGGTAGTTGGCCGCCGGGCGGTTGAGGGCCGGGTAGAGGGCCTCGGTCGTCTCCAGGTTGTGGTTGAGGATGTCGGGCGCAGCCCGGACGACGCTCCGGAGCGCCTCGGCGTCCCCGCCGAAATCGGGCACCAGGACCTCGATCCGGACCCCGAGGATCCGCTCCCGCAGGGCGGCGATGGTCCGGACGAAGTGGAACGCGCCCCCGTCCGCGAGATCGTCCCGGGTGACCGAGGTCACGACGACGTAGGACAGACCGAGGACGGCCGCCGCCTCGGCCACCTGGCCGGGCTCATCGTCCGCGACCGGACGGGGCAGGCCCTTGGCCACCGCGCAGAAGGCGCAGCCGCGGGTGCATGTGTCGCCGAGGATGAGGAAGGTCGCCGTCCGCTGGGACCAGCACTCGGTGATGTTCGGGCATTTCGCGCTCCGGCAGATGGTATGGAGGTTGTGCTTATCGAGGAGCGCGGCGACCGAAAAGTAGTCGGACTGCGACGGAAATTTGACCTTCAGCCAGGACGGTTTCTTGTTCGTGGTCGTCTCTTGGAAAGAAGAAGGGATCAGTATTCGAGGTCTTTTTCTCTCTTCATCCGCCGGCGCATGCGTTTGCGGGCCATCGCTTCCTTCATCCGTTTTTTCTCGCCGGGCTTGAAATAGACGGAATGCTTCTTGATTTCCTTGATGATCGCTTCCTGCTGAACTTTTCTTTTAAATCTGCGGAGGGCGCTTTCGATCGATTCGCCTTCCTCGATCATTACAAATGCCAATAAAATTCACCTCCTCCCGTGGGGGAAGTAGCGCCTTTATACCCAAAAGGGGCTGGAAAGTCAAGCCACGGGCGAGTGGCGAGCCGAAGGCTCGTCCCTTAACTCGGAAAACGGCTATTTTTTTCCAACACTGATCCGCAGCCCGAGCGACCACTCGGCCGTGGGGGCGGGCTGGTAGGAATTGCCGTCCGGGTCCGGCTCGGTGAAGCCGTAGTACAACACGCCGAAGATGTTCCGGCCGGAGAGGACGAGCTCCCACGGCATCCCCGCGATCCGGAGCTTGTAGCCCAGCCGGACGTGGACGAGCGCATAGGGGTCGGTCCGGCCGTATCCGTTGGCGAAGAGCCGGTTCGTGGAGTCGATGTACCAGGAGCTCGCGTATTCGAGCGCGGCGCCGAAGGTCAGGTCGGGCGTGACTTTGAGCTCGCCGTCGACGTAGAGCTGATGCTGGGGGCTGTTCGGCAGCCAGGTCCCGCTGTAGGACACTCCCGCGTCGAGCGTCTGGACGGTGTCGTACTTGAAGCGGGAGTACGTGTAGGCGGCCCGCAGGGCGATCGGTTCGACGGGATACCAGGCGAGCGAGGCTTCGAGCCCGTAGCGGGTGGTCGCGCCGACGTTGCCGTAGAAGGTCTCGAGCGGCCGCGAGGCCATCCGGAACCGGCCGAAGTCGTTGTCCGTGGTCATGTGGAAGAGGGCGACATCGTAGACGAACGAGGCGCCGATCGCGCCCCGGGCCCCGATCTCCTCGCCGCTCGAGGTGGCCGGCTTGAGGTCCTTGTTGAACCCGCCGAAGGCGTTGGGGTTGTTGGCGAGCTCCTCGGTGCCCGGCGGGAGGAAGCCCGTCCCCCAGCTCGCGTAGAGGCCGAAATCCGCGGCCGGGTTCCAGGTCAGGCCCAGCCGGCCGGTCGTCTTCTTATAGGAAGTGTCGCCCGACAGGCTGCCGACGTGGTCGTCGAGCCGGCAGGTGACGTTGTCGTAGCGCAGGTTGAGGGACACCCCCCACTGGGGGCCGAGTTCAAGCCGGTCGAGGACGAACATCCCCGCGCTCGTCTGGGTCATGGTCTGGTTGGATTGGATGTCCGGGCCCTCCACGGCGTCGCCCAGATTGGGGCGCTTGATCTCGTCGATTGTCTGCCATCCGAAGTCGGACCCGACACTCAGGTGGTTCTTGACGTCGCCGCTTCCGGCTGTGTGGTTGAACTGGACCGAGGCGCCGGGCGTGTCGTAGTCGCGGTGGATGAGGGACGAGGGCACGGCCTCCGTGTATTTGGTCCGGCGGTAGAATGCGGTCAGGGCCAGGTCGAGGTTGTCGGTGAGGCCGATGGCGCTCGTCAGGCCGCTCGAGAACCGGCTCGTCCGTTGATATTCGTTGCCGGGCACGCGGTTCACACCGAACATCTGCTGGTACCAGGCGGGCGTGGCCCGGTATTCGCTCAGGGTGTAGGCGTCCGGGTTGGCCAGCTTCCGGTCTTCTTTCACATTGGCGCTGAACCAGTCGAGGTTGAGCCCCTCGGCGTTCTGGTTGAAGAAATCGGTCCAGCCGAGGACGGCCGTCACCTTGATCTTGGGCGCGACGTCGAAACGGAACTTGCCATAGATGTTGTCCGCCCAGTATTTCGTGTGCTGCCGATAGCCTTGGCCGTCGGTATAGGACGCGGCGACGCGGTAGTTCAGGTCGCCGGTCGTCCCGCCCGCTTCGGCCATTCCTTTATAGAAGTTGAAAGACCCGGCGGTGAGATAGGCGTTCGCCGAAACCGGGTCGGGGCCGCCGTCCCGGGTCAGGATGTTGATGATGCCCCCTGACGATCCGCCGCCGTAAAAAGCGGCCGCGGGCCCGCGGAGAATTTCGATGCGGCGGACGGTGGCCCAATCGATGTCGAAGAAGTCGGGGACGAAGCCCGAAGGGTCGTTGAGCGGGATGCCGTCGAGGATGGTCTTGATGCCCCGGGTGCCGCGCTCGGTCAGGATGCCCTGGCCGCGGATGGAAAGATGAACCCGCTCGCCGTCGGCCTGATTGTCGACCTTGACGCCGGGAACGAGTTTCATGGCCTCGTCGATGCCGATGGTCCGGGGCATGGACTGCAGGACCTGCGCTTCGACGACCGTGGTCGCGGCCGGATTCTGCTTCAGCGGAATCTCGACTCGGGCCGCCGTGACGGTGATTTCGATCTTTTCCTTGGTCGGGACCGCCTGTCCCTTTTCTTTTTCTTGGGTTGGGGAGGTCTTCGTTTTGTCCGCGTCCTTTTTATCGGTGGATTGGGCGAAGGAAAGGCCGGTAAGCGCAATCAGGAGAAATAGGATCAGGAACGGAACGAAAATGGATTTGGGGTTGGATTTCGGCATGGATGACCTCCTATATAAGAATTAGACACGGGCCGGGCCCGGTTTCTTCCGGAAAAATCACGATATTTTCGGCCGCATTGACGCGCGGCATCGGCTGGGAATATCATAAAGTATGCCGCGCAAAACGAGCGACCCCGAACTGGTCCGCGCCCTGGCGGTCCCCGCCGACGGGATGTTCGCGGACGAGCGGCGGGCGGGGCATCTGTCCGAGGAGGCGCCGGCCATGGCCGGCGCTCGTGCCGATCGTGAGCGCGATCTTGTTACGGCGGCGCAAAACGGCGACGAGGCCGCGTTCCGCGAGCTCTATAAGACCTATCACCGCCGGATTTGGACGCTGGTCCTCTATTCGATCGGGGACCCGCTCCAGGCCCAGGACATCTTCCAGACGGTTTTCTTCAAGGCGTTTCGGGGACTGCACGCCTTCCGCTTCCAATCCGGCCTGTTCACCTGGATCTATCGGATCGCCCGCAACGAGTGCCTCAACCACCTTCGGCGCCGAGGGGCCCCGGCGATCCCGCTGGAGGCGATTCTCGGCAGCGGCGACGAGATCGATGCGAGATCCCTCCCGCCGGGACCGGACACACGGTCGGAGCGCGATGCGGTCCTGCGACAGGCGGTCATGCGGCTCCCGCTCAAGCTGCGGGAGGTGGTCGTTCTCAAATACCTGGAAGGATTGACCTACGAGGAGATGAGCCGGGCGCTCGGGTGCGCTCCCGGGACCGTGGCTTCACGACTGAACCGGGCCCTGGCCGAGCTCGGCGAGCGGCTGCAGCCGTTCCGCCGGTTTTATTAGGGGGATCGGGAGAAGGGGAGCAAAGGGAAACGACGATGGCCTGCCGACGCTTCTTCCTGAGGAGGACGTTCGTGCCCTATCTCGAGGGCGGCCTCCCGGCCGACAAGGCGGACCGGCTGGAGAGGCACTTGCGCGAATGCGCGACGTGTCGGGCCCTCCTGCGCCGGCTCCAGGCCGGACACCGGCTGGCGGAGCGTCTGGAGCGCGGCGGGCCGGAAGGCCCCGACGGCCCTCCGGACCTGGAGGCCCTGCTGGCGGATGTCGAGGGGGCCCCGCCACGGCGTGGCCGCTTCGCCGGGATTTGGGAGGACTGGCTGGACCTGGTGACGACTCGCGGCGCGGTCCAGGTCCTCGCCGTGATCGTCGTGGCGCTCCTCGTCCTCCTCGCGGTCACAAACCGGCGCGCGTCGCCGGGAGGGACGACGCTCGCCGGGCTGAGACCCGGCGTCCTGGACGTCCGGGATTTCCTTCCGCTCCGTATCGGCGAACTCCCGACGAACACCCGACCGTATATCGCGACCGAGGGTTTTGTGCGCGATGTGCATGTCGACGCGGAGGAAAAGACCCTGCATTTCAAGCTGGCGGAGTCGGCGGAAGCGGCGTCGCCCTATATCATCTGCGAGATTATGCGCCGGGCGGATATTCCCGTTCCGGTCGAGGGCAGCCGGGTGCGGGTTTACGGCGTGGCCCGGTTCGATGCCCAGGCGGGTCGCGGCTGGCACGAAGTCAATCCCGTCCTGAACATCGCCGTCCTGAAGCGCTAAGTCGGACCTCTCCGCGTCACCTCGCCGCCCCCCATCCCGCTTTCCGGATGCAGACCCGCGCGCCGACGGCCATCGGTTCGATCAGCGGAACTTCGATATCGCCCGGCGCGAGGGCGAGCGGGACTTCGGTGCAGCCGGCGATGACCGCTTCCGCGCCCCGGGCGATGAGCCCGCGGGCGGCGCGAACGATCGCCGCCCGCGGACGGCCCGCGATGCGGCCGGCCTTGATTTCGAGGATCGCCGCCATGACGCTTTTCTGGCCTCGGGGAGCGGGGGCGAGGACCTCGATGCCCCTTTTTTCAAAGGGCTTGCGGAAGAGCCCGGCCTGGACCGTTCCGGAACTGGCCAGGAGGCCGACCCGCCGCAGCCCCGGAATGTGCGCCCGGGCGAACCGGAGCGATTCTTCGATCAGGTTGACGAACGGCAGGCCGGCGGCCGCCGTGAGCTCGCGGATGTAGTGGTGGGCGGTGAGGCAGGGCATGACCACGAGTCCCGCCCCGCCCTTTTCGAGGAGCGCCAGCCCTTGGAGAAGCGCCGGAAGCGGGCTCGGGCCGTCCAGGAGGATCGCGTCCGACCGGGGCGGGATGCGCGGGTCGCTCCAGATGAGGACGGGGACGTGGTCCTGATCCGTTGTCGCGGCCGTGGAGGCGATGAGGAGGCGGAAAAAATAGGCGGTCGCCTCGGGCCCCATACCGCCCAGGACGCCGATCGTCTTTTTCATGGCCTTCCTCGCGCCGGTTCGCTGGAAACAATCATATCCGCGGGAAAGCCAAAGGGCAAGGGGAGGCGCGCGAGCGGCGTGCGCGAGTGCCGCGAAAGTCCCTAGGGAGAGCTGCGCCGGGGCCGCGCGAGTTTCATGAAGGCGCGTTCGCGGACCGCAGGCTTGAACGCGGGGGGCGCCTGTTATATATCAGGGGTGGATCGGAATCATGACCGGACCGGAAACGCCCGCGTATTTGACGCACCCTCACTTTGCCGCCGTCCCCTGGCTCGTCCACGGCTTCGGCACGCGCGAGGGGAGTCCCGATGATTTCGGCAGGAATAAAAAAAAGGCGTGGCCCGGCTTCGACGTCGTCGAGCTCCGGCAGACGCATTCCGATGTCCTCCATTTCATCGAGGACGTTCCGGCGCGGCGGCTCCAGGGCGACGCCTTGGCGACGGACCGGCGCGGAATCCTGCTGGTCATCCGGACCGCCGACTGCCTGCCCGTCCTGCTGGCCGACGAGAAGAGGAACGTGGTGGCCGCCGTCCACGCGGGCTGGCGGGGAACGAGCCGGGGAATCCTGGCACGCGTCGTGCGGGAACTCGGGGAGCGATATGGGTCTTCGCCCGCCTCGCTCGCGGCCGTGCTCGGCCCGTGCATCGGCCCAGCCTGCTACGAGGTCGGCGAGGACGTCCGGACGAACTTTCGGGAAGCGGGGCGGGGAGAGGACGCTGCGATTTTCCGCACGCCGGAGGTCCGCCGGCTCGGCGCGGCCTGCAAATATCTCCTCGACCTCAGGGCGGCCAATCGCCTTCAGCTCGCGGCCGAAGGGGTCCGGCCCGGCGCCGTGTTCGACATTCCGCTCTGCACGCACTGCGACGGTCGGCTGCTCTCATACCGCCGCGACCGAGACACGACCGCGCGCCTATATAATTTCATCGGAATCCGGCCCTCATTGGTTTAGAAAAACCGAGATTAAAAAATCGGAGCATGGCCGGAGCTCGATCTGTCCGGCGCCGGGGTCGGTCCTAAGGCCCTCATAGCGGAGGGGGGCCCCGCCTGGCGGGG
>Ga0209226_10001644_pt1 | contig 10036 bp, 9 predicted proteins | sample BarGraNGADG00212_2_FD_184497 | JGI IMG/M metagenome (GOLD analysis project Ga0209226, IMG submission 184497) | Arctic peat soil microbial communities from Barrow, Alaska, USA - Barrow Graham LP Ref core NGADG0011-212 (SPAdes) (version 2) | ecosystem: Environmental > Terrestrial > Soil > Wetlands...
GCAATACATTTGAGATGCTATCTCTGGCTCAACTAATCAAAGAAAAAAGTTCGTTGCACTGAAAGTGAAGAGGTTTCCACTTAATTTGAATAGGATACGTGAAATTAATGGCAAAACCAGTTGAAAAAGGGCAGATTCCACAAACCCCGACAAATGGAACTGTTTTGAATCCGTGGAACAGGCACTTATCAGAAGAAAAGAGAGTTTTTCAGGCATCGGTTTTGTTTTCTCCGAGGATACCGGAATAATTGGGATTGATTGGGATAAGGTGAGGGACCATAAAACCGGAGAATGGAATAAGGATGCCTTAGACGAAATAAAATCATGTGGTTCATATGCTGAACTTTCGCAGAGTGGGGCCGGGGCGCATGTTCTCATTAAAGGCAATATACCCGGCGACAGAAGAAGGAAAGGCAATATTGAGATGTATTTAAAGACCGGTTCTTTGTGGTCACAGGCCAGCATCTAGAGGGCACTCAAGCGGAAATGAAGGAAAACCAGGTAGCTATCAATAAGCTGTATGAAAAACGATTCGGAGATAGTGAACCCAAAAAGGCAGAGAAAAAACAGCAACCTGAAAATAAATTAAAATTATCCGATTCTGAAATTATAGATATCGCCAGCAGGGCGAAGAACTCAGATAAATTTAAGAGTTTATACAGCGGGAGCACAACCAGGTATAATTCAGATAGTGACGCAGACTTAGCAATATGTTCTTTACTTGCATTTTACACACAGGATGCGGGACAGATTGATAGTATATTCCGGGGGTCTGGATTATACCGCCAGAAATGGGAAAGAGCAGACTACAGGGACCGAACCGTAAATACAGCACTCAAAGGAGTAACGGAAACATACAACCCGGAAAAGAAGGGAAAAAAGAGATCAGATGAAGATAAACCAGAAAAAATAGGCGTTCCTTTCGACGTTGTTGCAGAGCATATATTAAAAAACCATCATATATTTTCAATGAGAGACAACAGGCAGATTTACCTTTACAAAGATGGCGTTTACAAAAACGAAAGCATGGAAGCTATTTTAGATACCGAAATTAGAAACGTACATAATACATTTTTTGTGAAATATTGGAATAGCATTAATCCTGATTTTCCTTTATCTCACATACCAAAAGCGACGACAAAGTACGTTAGTGAAGTATTGACTTATATTCGGGCATACTCACACAAAGACCAGAGAGAAATCGACAAAGACGCAGGTAAATACCTTAACTTTAAAAATTGTTTGTTCGATTTGGAGAAATGGGAAAAACTAGAGCATAATCTATCGTACCTTTCTATTTGTAAGTCTCCTGTCAATTATGACCCCGATGCCAAATGCCCGCAAATTGAAAAGTTTCATAGTGAAGTTGTGAAACCGGAGGACATACCCTTTTTGTACGAATGGGCGGGATACTGTCTTACTCCATGGGTGATACATCAGAAGGCTTTGCTTTGTTTTGGTCCACCGGGGACGGGTAAAAGTGTTTTACTTGAACTACAGGAAAGGTTTGTAGGACCAGAAAATACTTCATCCGAGAGCTTACAAAAAATCGAAGAAGATAAGTACAGATCTGCTAACCTATACGGCAAGCGGATTAATATTTGCAGTGACATACCAGGTACAAAAATACACAAAGGTGAAGTTTTTAAAAAATTAGTCAGCGGTATTGATACGATAGACGCTGAAAACAAATATCAACAATCGTTTAAGTTTAAAAATACCGCGAAACTTGCTTTTTCAGCAAATAAATTACCCGAGGGTCCCAAAGACCCAGCATGGTATGAAAGATTATGCTTAATTGAGTGCCTGAATAGGATAAGAGGAACTGCAAAAGACGATAAGCACCTTATTGAAAAACTAACAACGGATATAGAAATGTCGGGATTCCTTAACTTCGCACTGGACGGCCTTAAAAGACTGATTGAAAATGACAAGTTCAGTTACAATAAATCATTTGAGGAAACCGAAAAAGAATATAATATGAATAGTAACCCGGTCGCGTTTTTCATGGAAGAACGTATCACAATATCAGAAGAAGATATGGACAGTACTATACTCTACCTATCTTATGTTGACTGGAACAATACCCACAATATGGAGAGAGTTTCTAATATCGAGTTTTCCAGAAAACTAAGCAAATTGGGATACACCAACCACAGAGAAAATGAGGTAAACCCAATAACGGGAAAAATTAACAATAATAAAAAAATCACGTTGTGGGATAATATTCAGTTAAAACACCCTGAAAATAATGATAAACACAAGGGGGGAGAGAGATAAAAGAGTATTTAGGACAGGATCAAGGACAAGATCAAAAAGATAGATCCTGTCCTAATTTTTCAAGCCATATGATACCGGATTTTTCTATTAAAACCGTATTAGGACAAGATCTAAATCCCTATGTAGTTAACAACAAAATAAATCATCAATCTAATTGTGATAATATAGAGACAGTGGAAGAGGAAGGAAACGCAAAAAATGAAATCCTAGCAAACAATAGGGATAGATCCTGTCCTAAATCGCGTTTTTTCGATAGCAGGAGTATAGGACAAGATGTAATTCACGATCCTGTCTTAGATCCTGTCCTAGAGGCAAAAATCACTATTTTAGACAAAAACAAAGAAAACAACAGTGTAATAAATAATAAAGACTTCACACACTTGAAACTTGATTTAAAAACTTTTAAAAGTGGTTATGACCGAAAGCGTGGCGGAGTTTCAAATATAGATGAATTTGTAGATAACTTTCTAAAAAGTGGTCATAATGGATATATGAATTTGTTCTCCAATGAAGACATTAAATTTGAAGCTGTGAAAATATGCAAGGCGATATCTCAACAAAATACATCAAGTGTCGTCTTAGTGGAAGAAGGTATGCGAATTCTCAAAGAAGAGGGATATTAAATGTTCATCATTCCATTTTTCATCAGATTCAAAAAAGAAGTAATCAAGTTCTTTTTCTTCATGCACTCCAAAACAGCGCCTTCTAATTACTCTATCGTTCTTGTTAACAGCGTGAACATTATAAACTTAGAAGTGAAATATAAAGAAAAATTTGCTTTAAATTTACGTTAAAATCAATTATAATAAACCAATCACCCGATACGGGAAACACAACAGTATAAAAATTACATTGCGAAAAGAGAGGCCACAAATGCGAATTAACAATATTATAAAAAATGATCTGGAAACACTAGCGAAAGAGCTTAAAGGTGAAAGAAAGACACTTGAAGAGATTTCGCGAATCTTAACGGAAGAAGCGAAAAATCCTATAAGTTTGTCTACAGTTTATCGTTATTTCGATTCAAACGAAAAAGCAATAGTTCAGGCAATCGAAAAATCAGATAAATTACAGGCAAAGGTAGCCGATGCCTAAATTAATACAATTACCAAACGAATAGAAATTATTGATCATTTTTTGGATATCGCAGAACAAGCTCAATTATGTGGAGATTTCCGGGCGGCTACCATGGCATTAAGGGGAGCCACGGAAGCCCAAGATTCGCTTGATGAACGTTTAGGCAAACTCAAAGGTCCACAACCAACTACTAATATAAATATACTGAACTTTCAGGAGGCTGTAACCAATGCAAGGGGAGTGCTCGCAAGCAGAATTAATGGCATTGCTGCCAGAGTCGGAGAGATTAGAAATTCTCGGTAAGTTGACTGATGAACAGGCTTATGCTCTCCAATACGATTGGGACTTTTGGGGCAGGCCTGAACAGCTTTCTCCTGAACAGTGGGGAAAGGATGGCTGCTTTATTTGGAATCTTCGTATGGGTAGAGGTGCAGGCAAAACTAGAACGGGCTCAGAACTCTTTATCCGTGTTGTCCGCTTCGGCGGGTGCAAATTCCCGAATCTTGTAGGTGCGACAGCTGAGGACGTAAGAGAAATCATGGTAGAGGGAGAAAGTGGGATCCTGGCATGTGCTCCCGAAGATTTTAGACCTGAGTTCATACCCTCTCTGAAGAAGTTAATATGGCCTAACAAAGTTGAAACTCACATATACTATGGGTCAGAGCCGAATAAGGCAAGAGGTCCGCAATCCGATTATTTATGGTGTGATGAGCTGGCCAAATGGCAGTTTCCCGAGGAAACTTTTGATAACCTCCTGATAGGCTTACGCTTGGGTCCTAACCCTCTTTGCATGGTAACAACTACCCCTAGACCTACACGGTTCTTAATGGACCTTGAGAAGCGCACTGATAAACAGAGTAGGCAATGTACGGTAGTAACCCGAGGGAAAACACAGGACAATTTAAAGAACCTCTCACCTGTGTTTATTTCTACTATCATTAGCAATGAAGGGACTCGATTAGGCAGGCAGGAACTAGAAGGGGAATTTCTCAGTGATAACCCAGAAGCCCTGTGGAAACGCTCAGACATTGACAATAATAAGGTTAAACAGATCCCAGAATTAACCTACGTTGTTGTAGGGGTTGATCCTGCAGCCACAAGTAAAGAGGGTTCCGATGATACGGGCATAGTAGTTGCGGGGAAAAGCAAAGACGGGCATTTTTATATATTGAAAGATTATACGGTCCATGATACGCCTCAGAAATGGGGAATTGCGGCTATTACTGCTTTTCACAAACACCAGGCCAACAAAATAATAGGCGAAACAAACAATGGCGGGGAAATGGTCGAACATACCCTAAAGACAATTGATTCAAATATACCCTTCAAAGCGGTCCATGCTAGCAGGGGGGAAGGCCACAAGGGCGGAGCCGGTAAGCGCACTCTATGAGCAAGGAAGAATTCATCATTTTGGGACCTTTCCCGAATTCAGTACTTCACCAACTGGATCAGAAAATCATCTATCCCCATTACGATTTCAAACATTTAACAGAAAAGTATTTTGAAATCGGAATAAAGCTAGATGATTTTCTGATCCAGTTGGTGAAGTACTGGAATTAGAAGATCAGCTTTGTGAGTGGGTCCCAGGAGCAGAGAAAAGCCCGGACATATTAGATGCGCTTGTGTGGGCTATTACAGAATTGGAAGGAAAGAAGCCTTTAGAGAACTTTAGCCTTTCGTCACTTTGCACAACAAAGGCTAGATGGTGAACGCATGACGCGAGTCAATTTCTCATGCTAAAGCAATGAGCTTGTACTTCTACGTTCTAGTTAACTAGACAGAAGCAGAGGTCAGTAATGCCGTTAAACCCCCTAGAATTAACGCACCTACTGTTTTCAGATCAAGATTGTGACCATGTTTATCGAGAACGCTCTTAAAATGCAACTGGTGGGTTCTCAGGGGCATTTCATGCGAATAGCAATTTGTAGAGAATATTTCAATTCTGGGGTTCATGATCCTGAACAAATCGTTAGTTTGTATAAGTCAAAGTCATCCTATTAGCGTTTCTCTTATTTTTTTGGTTGTCAATCATCTGATTCTAAGCCATTCTAAGCCCTATAGTAAAACGGCGAGAAAACACGAAGGGCACCTAAAGAAAGCTTAACCTTGGGCTCGTGATAAAGCCGAGTTTATTTCTATAGAATTAGTTAATCTAAAAAAAGAAGATTGACTTAGCAAAACAGAATCTTTTTAAAGTGTAATGCAAATGAAATCAGTATGCAACCAAAGAAGAAGCAAATAACTGCAAGAATTCCTATGGAGTTGCATGACAAGTGTAATTTGCTATATGACAACATGACTGACGCTATTATTGCCGCATTAGAGATGTTGTGTAATGCAGAACGTAATGCAAATGAATCTAACTGTAATGCAAATTGTAATGCAAACTGTAATGCAAATGAATCTGTTTGTAATGCAAGTGAAAGCATTAACGGTGAACTGCATGCACGAATTGAAGAAAAAGATATTCTGATAAATGAATTACGATCACAGAACAATATTTTAGCAGGGCAACTGCAAACAAAAGATACCCAAATCGAAAAGCAGGCATTTCATATTCAAAGTCTGATACAGGAGAATAGCCGGTTAAATGTTAAGTTGCTGCCAGAGAACACAGAAAAGAGAGTTAAGCCCTGGTGGAAGTTCTGGTAACTTTGATTTATCTGAATGTCATCAAAAAAAGAAAAACATAAGAAATTTTTACTTCTCACCCCCTTTCTAGAAGAAACTAATTTTCCCTGAGCATTGTATAAGTATGCTGTATCTCCCGTATTGTTCCAAATAAATGAATACTTGTTCCAATACAATGTAGTTGCTGTGTTCTTTCCGCTTCCACTCCTTAAAGTCACTGTAGATTTAGCTTTTAATGTGTAGGATGGGATAGTGTAGGTATGCTTCGCACCTCTGTCTTTAATTTTCCAACCTTTTAGGTTTACTGCCGTTGTACCTTTATTTGTGATTTTAACATATTCTTGATTTGGTGTTTGATGAGGAGCGCCTACATACAAAGAACTGATGTATACTTGATTTGAGCTTGGAGCTGTGGCGCCTAGGGCAAAAGGAACAGTACTCAAAATTAAACACATTGCTATGATAGCTATCGCTAAACGATTTTTCAACATTTATCTCACCTCTTTATTCAATACGTTTTTCAAAGTGAAAACACTTCCAAAAAGGGTATATTTCTTTTGATTTGATGCCAAAAGAAAAGACTTATAATACTCGTTGACTGATGTTGATTATAATAAACATAGAAGGTATATTTATTAAAAGAAATGTATATTTAATTTTAATTGTTCTACTTGCATCAATAGCTTTTGCTGGTTGCACAGGGTCACATGATAAATCTCAAGCAAGTTCACCCCAACCTGCTCAAACTACTCCCGCTAATACTGATAATGGTGATGAAGCTTGGTTAGGTTATGTTAAAAATAACACAGTTGATTTAGGTAATACCATGGATGGAATATCGAAATCAATTAATAGCGGAGAATTTGGATCTCTACAAGGTTATAGTGAAGTTTTAACAATGTCCGCTGACCAATTAATAAAAGAAGATGATTATTATAAGATTTCACCAAAATATCAAGAGGCAAATAAAGAATGGCTTGCAGGCTTGAAGGATTATAGCGCTTGTGGAAAACATCTCCGCGCAGCTTCAATTGATGCACAAAATGGTAGAGTAAACAAAGATGATATGAAATGGGCTATGGAACTTAGGGACTCAGGAACTGGACATATGAAAAAGACGGCGGATTTAATAAAGACTACGTCATAAAAAAGACTCTCAAACATTCAACCCTTTCTCTTTTTAAATTGTAAAAATCCTTATCCCTTACTTATGAGAAAGCCATTGAAGCGCCAGGAGCAAGGAAGCCCTGGTGGAAATTTTGGTAATGTGTTGGAAGCTTATTATCAGGAAACAACAATTAGAAAAAGAAGATTTTGAATCGCAGGAAGCCCCCCTCAAAGCTTCCTGCTCATTCATGAAAGGAGGTTTATATTTACAATCTAACTATGACCTTCTGCTCTATAAAACATATAGAAGAAATTCTTCTGAATATTATTTCGAGAAAGAGCCAATAACTATTTCCTACAGGTTCAAACCCTCATTAATCAAAAAGCCATAGAAGCACCAGGGAATAAAAAGAAATGGTGGAAGCTTTGGTAATGCTCGTTTTCACATCATACTTTAAAATATAAATGTAGTTTTTGGAGGGAGTAGGCATATAAAATTCGGAAAAAATCGAACGTTTTTACCCTATTTTAATCTAGTAAAACGTAAGTTGTAAGCACGATGAAGAAATAATACATTCGAGATTAATGTAATCATGTCTAAAAACAAAATTCTAATAAAATCTAATGTTTTTGCCTTGTTTTTTTTACAAAACGTAGGCTATAAGCATAATTGAAAAAAAGAGCATTAGAACATTTTTGGAATGCTTATTCAGTGCCCCATCAATAAATTATACCTGAGAGCTAACTGAACGTCAATTGATGCTCGATCAGCTCTAGCTACTATTTGCCCAACTTTCCGGTTAAATTCTGCGTGTTGCCTGTAGTTCCAAAGGGTCTGTACTGTGATGTTCAATTTTTTAGCTATTTCTGTGTACTTCATCGGCTCGCAAGCCATTAAGTAAGCCGCTCTTCGTTTCCTCGGAGTCCATTTGAATTTTACCATAGTGTAGTATTGTAATGCAACCTATTTTTATTCACCCCAACGTTTTTTTAAGTTTTTTGAATAAATTTGTTGAAACCCAACAAAATAAGGGTATTTTCAAAACTCAATCAATAACAGAAAACATTAAATGAAAAATCACGTTGCCCTTAAAATTGAATTTTAAGGCTCCTGATTGCATTTTTGAAGTTATTTTAAGTAATCCGGCAAAATCCGGCATTTTTACCTTATTTTAATTTAGAAAAACGTTATCTATCGAGATAAATATTAAAATTAGTGCCGAATTTAAATTAAACCCTATATTACTATTAAATCTGCAGAAAATTTCAGGTTTTTACAATAAATTTCTTTTTAAAAACACTATCATTTGACATTATAAATTAAGACAGCATGAAAGGATATGTATTCACGTTTTGACCCCCCCATTATCCGCTACTTTTGGGGTAAGATGTTTATTAAAATCTTTATCTATAGCCACAATTGATTAAAACAAGTGGGGGGTATTATCAGTTGATGGTTAACATTTTATTCACGCTATGAATATTCATTTTTGGACTATCATAACGAAACAAATTCGAAACAAATTCGAAACAAAAATACGGACAAAGCCGGACAAAATATAGGGTTTTATCCTCGGTTTATTCTCGATTGATATCGATTTTTATTAAATTTCTTTGTAAAGAGTCCGGACAAAACTTTTAAAAGAATCGAAACAAAAAATTATCTAAAATTTATACATGGCTGGAATGTTTCACAGAACAAAACTTGGACAAACTTAGACAAAATCAAGATGTATTACAGTGTTTAATTAATACTCGATACCGTTTTTTAATAAAAATAGTTTTTAAAAATTTAGACAAAAAAGTATATACAGTTCATTCACAACAAAATAGGTTTTACAGGGTTTTATCCCTGCTTCATTCAAGACAATATAAGACAAACTGGACAAACTGGACAAACTTGACAAAAACCGGACAAAACCGGACAAAAACGTGTGTTTGATTTATACCCGTTAGTGATTTTTAGTGGAAAACGGTTTTGCGATGTAAGACAAAAAAAGTATTATATGTGATGGTAACTTTTGAAACTAAAGTGACTAGTAATTTAATATTGTATAGTGAATCTATAGAAGGGTGAATATGACACGCAGCAAAAAAAAAACAAGTAACCCTTTTTATACATTCGGTATATAAGTATTCATTTTTCATTTGAAGAGCACAGAAGGAAAGAGGAACTAAGGGAATTTCAAGGCTCGGGAGGGTTTAGTTTTGATGTGAATAAGGGAAATCACAAAAGAGCATCAAGAAAGTTGAGTGGCAAAGCTTAGATTAAACTGGGTTTCGAAATGAGTTATTTTGATTCGATTTATTTTAAATTGATTCCGGTTCTATTCCATGCTTTTCTTTCCTAGAAGGAGTTTAGGTATAGCAAGATTACTCCTGTTGTCTTTGACTTGTTTGAGTGCGGGAATTGGAAAAACATTTTTACAGAACATGCATAAGTAACCGCGTTTGTTCCGTCTTCTTTGGATGTCCTGCTTATTGCAGGATGGACAAACTTTCACGGTTCTAAAATTTGATTCCATAGATGGCATCCTTTATATTTTTCCTACTTATAGTTATATAGTTTTTTTGTTTTTGGATGAGGTTTCCCGGGACAAAAATTAGTTTTATGGATTTTGGGAATTGAGAAGGGATTACAAAAGGAGCATTAAAAATTTGAGTGGTGGCAATGAGATTAAACCGAAAAAGAAAAGAGTGAAGGAAAGAAGAATATCACTTTCTTTTAGAATCTGCCATATCCAGTGCTGCAAAGATCTGTACCTGCAGAGTCCGCATTATTGCTCTATGCATCGATAAGGTATCATGTTCTCGATACAGTACTTCACCAACTGGATCAGAAAATCATCTATCCCCATTACGATTTCAAACATTTAACAGAAAAGTATTTTGAAATCGGAATGAAGCTAGATGATTTTCTGATCCAGTTAGTGAAGTACTG
>Ga0209226_10001645_pt1 | contig 10033 bp, 11 predicted proteins | sample BarGraNGADG00212_2_FD_184497 | JGI IMG/M metagenome (GOLD analysis project Ga0209226, IMG submission 184497) | Arctic peat soil microbial communities from Barrow, Alaska, USA - Barrow Graham LP Ref core NGADG0011-212 (SPAdes) (version 2) | ecosystem: Environmental > Terrestrial > Soil >...
CACAAGCTTTCGAGAGGTGGAACTACATATTCAAAGTACCCTTCAGGTTGGTTACCTTTCATTTTGCTCATTTTTATGGTAAAAGACAATCCATAAAGCAGATCAATAGCCTGCTGAAAGTCAGAGTTGTTATTCGGATCGCCATTTCCATCACACATAATGAAATTCACAGATGGAATCACAATCAACATCGGCTTATCCTTTGGCATGTATAAATCTTTAAATTCCTTTTTATAGTCAAGTACTCTTTTGTTCGTCATGCTATTTCCCCTTATATCTAACTTTGTTACTTGTTTAATAATCTACTGCAGGTGCTATTTTGAAACTACTATCACTATGGCCAAAGTATACCACGCTATTTGCTTTCGAATTTATCGCGCAGTCCTATTCACACACAGTTATTTCCAGTATCAATAAAGACTGCTTGCTTTATATCAATTTTTAAAACATGTTCATTTCAACCATGAATAGAATTCTTCAGGTACCACCCTAATACAAAGTCCTACAATTATCCTGACAGATTGCTACGGAAGATACACGCGGCTTGTACGATAAGATGTGACTCGAAATTTTAGTTATATATCGCGTAACCGGATTCTGGATAGATTGAAATATCTGTTGAGACAAACATATGGGAAAATTTAATTTTTTAAAAAATTTTGAGCCCCCCCTATACAGTCCTCAGGTCGCAAAACAGGAACGATCCATCCAATTGACTGAGAAAGTAGAAAACCCTACCTTCCCTTTTTGGAGGCGGGAAATTTATCTCTTGCAGGAAACTACCGACTCGAAGCTCTTGATATAGAGCTAAAAGCTCCCCAGTACGAATTGCCCTTGAAAGAGTCAGATTTCTCAAATTACGAAAAATTTTCGAACATTTTTTCGGCTAATAAGACAGCTCTGGAGAAACTTGAGAAGAATGGGTTTGTGGTAGTTTCCAATCCTTACAATCCTAAAGAACAAGAAATCACCGCTATGTATGAGAAGCTAAAAGGAGACGACAAGCCAATTTTCATAACTTCGGATACTCTCCTCCACCTCTACCATGTCCAGTTTGACGAAAGCATGAGTGAGATAGAGCGAAAGAATTGTACGACCTTTTGTGGAAACTCGATAGATCCCTGCTCAATGCTTCGGTTGAAGACTACAAAATCAGTTCCGGAGAAGCAAAGGAAGCCGCAAGAAGAAATGCAGCCTATTTCTCAGTTGCTTTGAGTCTGCTCCAGCCCAAAGAGGACCAAATAAAGGAGATTAAAGACCCTTATGATCCCGAAGCAGGAAAGTACTTTGACCCCGCAGCAAAGGAAAAATACCATTTTGAGATCCCGGCATTTGTAAAGGAGGATATTAAAGCCGAAATGGCTCTTATAGGAGTGCACGAAGGGTTTAACATTTCTCCGATTTTCCTGTACAACGAAGATTACTCTTAATATGTGCCAAGGGGACATTATACTCATTCGGAAATCCTGAAGGATTACTTCAAGGCCTTCATGTGGCACGGCCGAATGAGCATGCTTCTCAAAGGTAAATTGATCGAAGCCGAAGACCCGGAAAAGGAGGCCTGCATCCAGACTATACAGGCAAGCCTGATCACTTCCAAACTTAAAGCTGATCCTGATCTTCTTAAGAAATGGGACAGAATTTACACGATTACTGTTTTTTACGTTGGTGTTTCGGATGACCTTGGGCCCTACGAATACATGGAAGCAGTGGAAAAGGTATTTGGCAACGGATTAAAAGACTTTAATGCAACGGCAATCGGAGAGTTAAAAGTAGAACTTGCCAGGTATCGTAACCCTCAGATTTATGGGGGCACGGGAAGTGGAACCCATGAATCCATTCTCACGGCTGAGCAGGCCGACAAACTCCTTGAAGATACAAAAGGTTTCAGGTTCATGGGGCAGCGCTTCATTCCGGACTCATATATCTTCTCCAGGCTTACCGGCCCTTATACTAAATAATACACCGGAAACCAGGAACAAAAGCCTTTTACTTATGTAAACTCGCCTTTAGGAAACGACAGGGGCTTCCCACGTGGGCTTGATGCCATGGGCCTTCTGGGCTCTAAAAGAGCTGTTTACTGGCTTGATAAACTGAACGATTCCAGCTATAAAAATTACAGTCTCCGGCACGGGGGACTGGATTCGGAATTTTCGAACTTCAGTGCAGCCAACTGGAACAGAAACCTTTACTGGTCCTGGCTTTATTCCCTTCAGCCCCTCTTAAAGAACTATGGAAGCGGTTACCCGACTTTTATGCAGACTGATGCCTGGCAGGACAAAGAATTGAATACAGCTCTGGCTTCCTGGACTGAACTCAGGCACGATACGGTTCTCTATGCAAAACAAACGTATGGATTTGATGAATCACTTCCAGTGCTTGGGGATAAGCCCATAGGATATGTGGAGCCTGTACCCGAATTTTATAATAGGTTGCTGGCTCTTACCCGGATGACTGCAGGCGGACTTAAAGAAATGGGTGCGCTTGATGAAGATACTGAAAGAATGTTTGAAAATTCCGAGCAAATCCTGAAAAAACTCACCGAAATCTCCGAAAAAGAGCTTGAGAATGAGGAACTGACAGAAAAAGACAAATATTTCATCTTCGAATTCGGAGAAACTCTCAAGGCAGTCGGGGATGGAGATGAAGAAGCCAAGAAAGCTCCCCTTGTTGCGGATGTCTACACTGAGATAAATCCCTTAACCTCAATGATCCTGGAGGAAGGTACAGGATACGTGGATATGGTAATTGTAGCATATAAGGCTCCTGACGGCAGGATTTTACTGGCTGCAGGGCCCGTAATGAGCTATTACGAGTTCAAACAGCCCATGCAAGACCGTCTGACCGATGAAAAATGGAGAGAAATGCTGGAGGCAAATCCACCGGGAAGGCCTGAGTGGACCTCCACATACATTTCTTAATTTTTAGTTGAATGGGAAAGAAGTAAGAAAGTGAGAAAGTGGGTTAAAAGGGTAAACTTAAAGAATCAGGGGCTTTCAGATAGAAACCCTTTCTTCTCCCTTGCCTGCAATTCCCTTTTCCTGCCTGACCTGGGCGATTAGCTTTTCGAGATGTTCTCTAGAGATGCTTTTGTGCTTCTCTTCCGTGCAGACCTTGACCATTTCGATGAGGGCACAGAGTTCGTCCCGCTCAAGGCAGAAACCGATGCTGTTGATGATGCCTTTTAAGGCTTTTTTGCCGGTATGTTTTCCGACGATGAGGTTGCGCTTGCCGCCAACCATCTCCGGAAGGAAGAGTTCGTAGGTGCGCGGCTCTTCCAGGATTGCTGCGACATGGATTCCGGATTCGTGGGAGAAAGCATTTTGCCCGACGATGGCTTTGTTGGCTGAGGGTGTGATGCCCGAATATTTGGAGACCATTTTGGAAAGTTCAGTCAGCTTTGTGGTATCATAGCGGTCAATCCCATATTGCACCCTGAGGGCGACTATCACTTCTTCAAGGGAAGCATTTCCTGCCCTCTCTCCGATCCCGTTGACTGTTGTGTGGAGTTGCTTTGCCCCGGCTTCGGCAGCTGCAAGGGTATTTGCCGTGGCCATGCCAAGATCGTCGTGGCAGTGAATACAGATGGACGTATTAACCGATTTGTAAATCTCGCTTACGAGGTAGTTGGTTGTGGTTGGGTTCAGGATGCCTACTGTATCCGCAAGGCTCAAATACTGCACCTTACATTCGGTCTCAACTTCTTTGAAAGCCTCCTTGAGACGGTCGATTGGAGTACGGCTTGAATCTTCGGCTGCGAAACGGACTTTTAACCCGTGGTCGGTTGCGTATTCGATGGCTTCCTTGGCGCAGCCGAGCATTTCATCAAGACCTCTATGGTACTTGTATTTGAGATGCATGTCTGACATTGCGATGAAAATGCTTACAATATCGACATCGCATTCCAGAGCAGCATCAACATCCCCTTTTATTGCTCTAGAGAGGCAGCAGATCTTTGCATTAAAGCCCTGATTTGCAAGTGCCTTTACGATCTCTTTCTCGTTTTCGGAAACTACTGGAAATCCGGCTTCTATAACCTCAATGCCCATGGAATCAAGCTCGCTGGCAACTGCCAGTTTTTGTTCTTGCGTGAATAAAACGCCTGGGGTCTGTTCCCCATCGCGGAGCGTCACGTCACAGATTTCGATATCCAGGGGTCGATGTTCGATAAAGTCCATTAATGTATTTCTTGAATACTGCTCGCTCTCTGACATAGTTGCTGTTTCCTGTGATTTTCGTCATTTTGGGGCATTTTTGATTATTTTTAATGATATATAGATACATGAACTGCCTGAAAGTAAATTAAAGGCTTGAATAAGGAAGTACCTGGATTCAAAGGTCCCTAAAAGTAAAAAATATTGTGTCTTGTCAAAATTAAGCAAATTTAAGCATAGCTTTACCTATACATGTATAAATGTTTTCCTTGGAGGAAAATCACTTCCGCCGGCAACATTTTTACAATATGGAACATGAGAAATTTATTTTAGACACATTGACTCAATTGAGAAGTTTATTTAAGAATGCTTTTAAGTTAGAAGGTTCCAAAGATTCAAGCTTGCAGGAAAAATTCAAGCTTACAAGAGAAGTTAAAATTTGAATAAGATAATTTTCTCAGGTGAGTTTTTTCTGGACTCTTTCATAAAAACAGGTATCCGAAATTTTCACAAAGCGTGCCGGGAATTTTGATTTCTTAAGTTTAACGATATCATCAGGCCTGATTCGGTAGGATTTCTGCCCGTCAATTGCAATTACAGCTTCTTTTCCTGGGGCCGACAGTCTAACTGTAATCTCGCTGTCAGACGGGATAACCCAGGGCCTTGAAGAGAGTTTGAAAGGGGCAACAGGGACGACTACGATCGCATTTATCCTCGGGTTTACAATTGGGCCACCTGCGCTCATCGCATAGGCAGTCGAGCCTGTCGGGGTTGCAAAAACCACACCGTCCGCACGCATATCCTCAAGAAGGCAGCCGCTCACATGGACTTGAAACTGGATAATTTTCGCGGGCTTTGCTGACATTATCGCAATCTCGTTGGTGGCGGTCTCAAGCATTTCCCCGTTAAGGAAGACATCTACTCTCATCCTCTCAAGATACGAAAAACCGTAAAGAACTTCCTCTATAGTCTCAATAGTGTCTTCAGGTTCCACATCAACGAGAAAACCGAGCGTACCCATATTAATCCCGAGTATAGGAAGAGGGTCTTTCATCTTGGCAATGTTACGTAGGACAGTGCCGTCACCTCCGACACTTATGATCAGTTCCACTCCCTCCTCCCGCATTCTTTCAACCGGAGTGCCTTTTATTCCTAGTACATCAGCTGTGGGAGTGGCGACAAAGATCTGTACCTTCGAACTGAAATTGGCAAGAATTGTCCTGACCATTTCAATTACTTCGGGCCTGTCGCAGCGCGAGGAGATTCCTATCTTTTTTATCGCCAATATATCCTCCTTAAAGTAATTTTAAGAGCTTCTCATGCACACGTCCGTTGGACGCTACTATCTCAACCCTTGAGGTAACATTATCAGGAAGCTTTAAAGAGTTTCCCCCCCCGTCTGTAACAAGCCCACCGGCTTCTGTCAGGATGAGTTGTCCTGCAGCCACATCAGTCACGCGCAGAGCTCTTCGGACGTCCACAAGAGCATCAAGCCTGCCTGAGGCTACATAGCACAGTTCGAGCGCAACACTCCCAAACAGCCTTACCCTTCGGACATTTTTGTATATCTTTCGGGTTCTCTCCACATTTTGCCGGTATCCGTACACACAGACACACAGCTCCCTCAGCTCAGAATTCATGGAAGTTTTGACCCTTTTCCCATTGAGGTAAGCCCCTTTTCCGGCTTCTGCGTAATATTCCTCGCACAATGCAAGATTACTCACATACCCGAATTTCACATATGAGAGGTTAAGAGAGGCAACAGCTATTGAGACGTTATAAAAGGGAATGCCTACGGAAGCATTGTAGGTTCCATCAAGGGGGTCAATAACAACAGAAAATTCGGGAGAATTTCCTAGAATACGCTCTCCCAGTTCCTCACTGATAATCCTCATAGACCTGCCATCAGCTTTAAGAACCTCGACGATAGCGTCCTCTGCCGCAATATCTATTTTAGCAGTTGGTGTCCCATCGGCTCCCATACGGACAATAATACCTGCGGCATCAGTGCCTGTAAGGTCAGAGATGGAATCCGATGCAGCTCTAAAAGCTTCCCGAGATAATTTCAAAAGGCTTGAATCTGCTGAATTCATATCTGGGCCAGTTTTCTAATTAAAGATTCCAAATTCCATTATCCAGATGTAGAAAGGGGATTCGGAACGAATCCGGAGTCCTCAAGAGCCGGAGTCTCCGCAGAGAATCTGGATTCTCAGCCTTGTTTTGTTACATAATCCAATCATTGGACAGCCCAAGGGCTTTGTTTGTTTTCTCAATTGACTTTGCACCATCAGTTTCCAATTGCATCATAGCCCTGATTGCATCTATATTTTCGGGGATTGTAACAGCTTCCTGGTGGATAGCCTGGAAATAGGTGAATTCCCTATCATTCACCGCTATGGATTCTGGCCAGATGCAGTTCTCCCACACGTCGCTTCTGCGGTGTCCAAGATCCCTGGCAACTTCCATAATTTCGGATGTAGCAGTAATACCATTCCCAACGAAACGTATCCTTGACTCGGATGAGAAAATTTTCTTGATGTCTTCTGCAGTGCAATCACTGTTAACTTGCATATTCACAGTATGTATATGCATCTCAGTTGTGGGAACTTTTAAGGCTGCAGTAGTTATGTTGATTTGCGGGAGTACACTCCTAACATCAGGCCCGTGATGCGACGGAAGTTTAACCGGGTCTAGTACGATTGCATCAACTGGTCCTTTTTTAATATCATTGGGATCGACTGCTCTTCGTGCAATATTTGCCCTTACCTTATTTACTCCAAGTGCCCTGTCTATAGTTGAAATGGCCCTGCAAAGCCCTGTGGTGTTACAGGAGACAACCCTTACCAGGTTGCGGCCCACGGCCTGTTCGTAATTACTGGCCGCATTAAAGGAGAAACCTGCAATCGTGTGGCTCTCGCCTCCCTGCCAGATTGTCTTTATTCCGATTTTCTCATACAAAGGCTTATTTGATTCCCCGACTCCCCCTGGAGTACAGTCCACAACCAGGTCAGACTTTTCCAGCATTTCTTCAATTGAACCGGCTGCCGGCATTCCTGCCTTCTCAAAAGCTCCCATATTCTCAGCAGGGGCGTATATATCATATCCCAGCTTGCGGGCTACTGCAGCCTCATAGTTGGGCTTTGTCTTGGAAACTCCCACAACTTCCATATCGTCCTGAGCCCTGACGCCGTCTGCAACTCTTTTCCCTATGGTTCCGTAACCATTTACTGCAATCTTTGCTTTAACCATTGTTATCCTGTCCTGTTTAATGCTTTTCGATTCAATTCAGGATATAATCTAAAATATTACCCTAAACAGCTGAAAACACAATTTTTCCGGATTCCAAATCTCCGGGCAGTAGTTAATGTCAGTCCAAAGTTTATACATAAATTATGTATATTGGTAGATTATAATTTTTCTATAAGTTAAATAGTTGCTGCAAACTGCCCGATACGTGATCCAAAATACTCGTCTAGTAGATAATATCTTGAATGTTATGGCTCTACTCCTATTTTTGATATTTTAGATCACATTGAGGTTATAGATAAGAACAGATAAATGCTTTTCCAGAACAGATCTTATCGGTTAAAGAAAATAGAAGAGCGATTCAGAGTTTCCGGAGCTCCCAGACCTTTTTCCAGAGAATTAAAGTAAAAATAAGAAATTCAGTCCGCAAGAATAAGGGCTTCTCCACGGGAGATGTTAACCTCCTTTATTGAGCCTTCGATAGTCATTTTATCCCCGAAAATTCCTGTAAGCTGGATTGAATTTCCTTCAACCAGAATCTTTGCCACTGAATCCATAATCCTTTCACGACTGTCGCCGCGAAGCATGATAACATTAAGTTCGCACATGTTCAATTTCTCCAATAAATCTTTTTTAGTTTGTTTCTTTGCAGTTTGTTTCGCTGTAATCTGTCTGGTCATTAGTTTTCCAATTTGATTAGGTATCAGTTTTATATACCTTTATAAAGAACTCAATTATTAAGGATAATTCATCAGCTTTGCAACGATCAGGCCAGGTTTGAGTCCGAGGTCCTCAGCTACGCACTCACACTTTGTAAGAAGCATATACGCAATAGGCCCGTAGTTATGCTCTGAAAGGGTTTCGTAATTGGCCATGCCTTTGCTGATGATAAGGGTTGCGTCCTTCATTACTTTAATTAGTTCGGCCGGAGCCTCTTCTATCAGGATGCCTACTGCATTGGAGCCTGTAGTCATGACCGTGTCAACTTTTTTATCTATTTCAAACTCCTTTACTTCTTCTAAGGTTACATCCGTAAGAATTGGCCCTCCGCGAACTACAAGAGTTATTTTTCCTCCTAGTTTTTTGATAATATCAAAAACAATCATATCAAAAAGAATCTCCCCACAGTTATCGGCAATGTAAACGACATCCTGCAGGAGCCCAAGCATTTTAGGAGTATCATCCACATCAAGTCCACGTTCGAAATATTTTAAAAATTCGGCCTCAAATTTGTCCTCACTGGCATCAAAACCCATAATCCCGAAATCAAAATAATTAGCAACTACAGAAGCCAGTACTGCCCTCCTGAAAAGCTCTCCATTATCCGGGGAATTTTCATAAATTCTTTCTCTTGCTGCAGGCAGGACTTTCATTGCTGCCTGGTTGATGAGTTTCTTAGTTACCGCATAAGGGTCATTGTCTTCCAGAACTTCATAGCATTTCCTGTGGATTTTAGTGGCTATTGACGCAGAAACTGCTTCAGGGTTATAATATTTATTCATAACTCCAAGGCATTCCTTAATCGTCTTGCTTATAAGGTCTTCATCATCCGTCGAAAGCTTAGACTGGAAGTGTACTCTTGAAAGCAGGCAATAGGTACAGCGTGGGTTCATCTTCATGGAAATATTTCCTGTTTTCTGATCCGGCATAGATTTTCCAGATTGCTACAGGTATTTCTGAGGCAAACGTTATAGAATTTACTACTTGACATAAGAGATACTTAAAAATGTCACATGGGATCGGAGGAAAAAGATGAAGGTCTGGATAAAAGATTGGCCACAGGTTCCCGGAATCCCGGGCAGTTTGTCAGAAAAACATAAAATTAGAGAATTTTATCGAGTTCCGATGCTAGTACACTGCCCTCGGTTACCCCTGTAAAGCGCTTTACTTCGATCCCATCTTTCAAGATGATCAATGTCGGAACAGCGTATATGCCGTATTCTGAAGCAAGCTGCTGGTTTTCATCCACGTCTATGACATTAAAAATAACCTTATCCCCGTACTTTTTTTCGAGTTCTTCAAGAATCGGTTTTTGTGTTTTGCAAGGTCCACACCTGTTGCGGAAAAGTCCATTAAGGTCGGTTTCATTCCGCCGGGCACGTTCCCATCGATTCCTGTTTGATTATCAATCATGTTACCAGTCATGTTACCAGTCATGTTACCAGTCATGTTACCAGTCATGTTACCAGTCATGTTTCCAGTCTGGTTTATAGCGCCAGTTACTGCTTGAACCGGAGTCACTGTTTCATTTGTGCCTCCACCTCCAGTTTGATTTCCACCCTGGTTACCAGTGCATCCTATCCCTAGGAATATGCCAAACAATGCTATCAAAATAATTAGAGCTTTTCTCATATTCTTCCCCATCTGAGTTATGTATTTTACGAGGATGAATTATTATTGATATTGAAGTTTAATAATAACTGCTGATAGAAACTGAACAAAATTCGCTTTTTCACGACTTTATTTGATTAGACAGCCAAATTTTAATCTAATATAGGCGTTATGATAAGGGATAACAAATATATAATTTCACGTATTACTGTACCGATATCTAATGCTAGTTGAAAACTATCACAAGTGATAAAGGACTCGAACTTGATGCTACGCATAAAATATTCGGACGAAATTGAAAA
>Ga0209226_10001646_pt1 | contig 10026 bp, 4 predicted proteins | sample BarGraNGADG00212_2_FD_184497 | JGI IMG/M metagenome (GOLD analysis project Ga0209226, IMG submission 184497) | Arctic peat soil microbial communities from Barrow, Alaska, USA - Barrow Graham LP Ref core NGADG0011-212 (SPAdes) (version 2) | ecosystem: Environmental > Terrestrial > Soil > Wetlands...
CGTCCTTTTAAAGGACGGGAGCCTCACCCTGAAAAAAAAGGTCGGGTCGCCGTCCAAGGTCATCCATGAGCTCGACATGGAAAACTCGAGCGGTTGCAAGTTCATCGGCCAGGTGCGCTGGGCCACCTACGGCGCGGTGACCGACGAGAATGCCCAGCCGCACGAGGTGCATTGCCGGACGCACCTGCTGGGCGCGCACAACGGCAACATTTCCAACACCGACAGCCTGAAGGAATTCCTGCTGGAAGCCCGCCACCAGATCCGCTCGGACAATGACGGGGAAATGCTGGTCCACCTGGTCGAACATTTCTACCACGAACAGCTGGCCGTGCGCCCCAAACCGGATGCGGCAAGTCGGGTCGACGACCTGCTGCAGGCCATTCTCCGTGCCAACCAGAAAGTGGTAGGGTCCTATGCCGCCTGCGTCTCGGCAACGGACATCGAGGGCATTTTCGCCATCAAGGCCGGTTCTTCGCTCTATGCCGGCAAGGGCAGCGATGAAGACGGTGATTTCATCGTCGTGTCTTCCGACCTGACATCGGTCCTGGCCAAGACACGCTTCCTGATCCCGCTCGTCGAAGGCCAGGGCATCTATTTCACCGCCGACAGCTATTTCGTCTTCTCGCTGGCCGATGGCAGCCGCAGCATCCCGGGGCTGAAACGCTCCAAGCTGAACATTGCTGATATCGCCCTGCAGCCCAAGTACCATTTTTTCATGGAGCAGGAGATCGATTCCACGGTGGCCAACCTGGACACGATCCTGAAATACTATTTTTCGCAAAACTGGGAAGACCCTTATTTTTCCGTATTCGAGCGCCATATCCGGGATTGCCAGGATATCGTTTTCGACCTGCTCAAACTTTATTCCATATTCGACCGTGAAAAACTGAAAGGAGCTTTCCTGCGCCTTGTCGGCCATCCGCGCTTCGAGGCCATGGTCAGGGAGATCGACCATCGGCGCAGCGCCGGCCGTCCGGACGCTGCCCCGTCATTCTTTTCCTCCGATGAAGCCCAACTGCTGCGCGAACTGCGCGAATTCGGCGAGGAATACTATCCGGCCCTCCTCACCCTGGACCTGATCGTCATCTGGAAAAAAAAGCGCAAGGTCATCCGTTTCAAGGACAAAGCCGTGGCCCTGTTCCAGCAAAGTTTCACCGCCGGCGGCCGGGTGTTCTTTATCGGCTCCGGCACATCCTATCATGCGGCGCTGACGGCCGGGTATTTCTTCAACAACCTGACCGCGCTGGCCATCGTCCCCTGCAACCCGGACCTGTTCCGTTCCGTGTACATGAGCAGCCTGCGCCCCGGCGACGTGCTGGTGGCCATCACCCAGTCAGGGGAAACCAAGGACCTGGTCGACATCCTGAACCAGGTCCGTGAAAAATTCCGGGAAAAAGTCCACGTCATCGCCGTGGTCAACAACGAAAACTCCACCATCCCTCAGGAAAAAGCAGATTTTTTCCTACCCCTGCTGTGCGGCCCCGAGATCGCCGTGGCGGCCACCAAGTCGTTCAACGCCCAACTGGCCCTGTTTTACCTGCTGGCCGCGGGCATGAAAAAAGGCACGCCGCCGCAGCCGCAGCTGGAGAAGATCAGAAACCTGATCGATTATACGCTGAAAACCTGTGAAGAGGATGTCACCGAGGTCATGCTCAAGTTCTTCCTCAAGCCCTCGATCCATATTCTTGGGACTTCACTGATCGGGCTGGCCCGCGAAGGAGCGCTGAAGATCAGGGAAGTCGTCCTGAACCACGCCGAAGGGTACGATGCGGCCGAATTCAAGCATGGGCCGAACACGATCCTGGGCAAAAACACGCTGTATTCGTTCCTGGACATGGAGAAACTCCTGGCCGATATGGCCGATTTCAGCCGTGACCTGCTGCGCAACCCCGTTCTGCCCGCGGGCAAGCGGGACGAAAGCAATGGCCGGTTTTTCAACTGGATCCGTGATTTCAAATTCGCTGATTTCAGCTCCGAGATCGCCAACAGCCAGGGTTCGTCCCGGGGTAAAAAAAATCGTTACCAGGAACTGTATCGCCGCTTCCGGGAGCAGGTCAATGCCGAACGCTATTTTTCCAACTATCCCCTTGTTTTTATCTGCCCGCCCGACGAGCGTGATATCCGCATCACCATTTCGCAGATCCACACGCATAAGATCCGCGGCGCCGACGTGGTGCTGATCGCCGAGGAGAACGAAGAGCTGAAAAAAGCGCTGGAAGGCAAGCCGGCCGGCCTAAACGATTACTTTTTCAAGTATATCAAGATCCCGGGCAGCGGCGACAGCAATGTTTTCGTTTTCCAGGCTGCCGTGGTGCTGCAGCGGCTGGCCCTGAAAATGTCGGTGGCCAAGATGAAATACCTCAACCGCGCCCATATCGAGAACCACGGCGTCCACCCCGACGTGCCCAAGAACGTCTCCAAGTCGATCACCGTGGATTGAAGCGGATCGCGCCGGGGTCAATCCCCTGCCGGACCGGGCATTCCCGGAGGGTTGACCGGCGCGGCATCGTCGAGGGCGCGTTCGACCATTTCATCGATGACGATCTGCGGTTTTTCCCTGGCGATTTCTTCCGGGAAAAAGTGCAGCCACCAGTCCCAGATATAGATGAGGCGCCGGAAACGCGGCCGGAAAAACGGCTTCAACTGGTGCATGAATGAATCGTGCACGATCAGCGCCGTGGGCAAGGCGCCGCTGGGGCATTCGCTGATGATCTCTCTGGAGAACGGCCCGAGCTTCCTTTTGGCGCTGCTGCTGGAGGGCGGTTCCGGCGCTTTGGCGCGCAGTCTGATTTCCGCTTCCCGGAACCTGCCGTTGGGCAGGGAAAGCATCAACGCCAGGTCGCCGTTGAAGCGGCCGCTGCTTTCCACGGTGAACTGGTCCAGGGAGGGTGGGCGCGCGTCCGGGAATGCCGTCGCCAGTTTTTCCATGGTTTCCCGGAACGCATAATAGGCGCCCAACTCGGTCCAGTGGGTGTCGCTGCGGTAGAAAAGGGGCAGGTTCTTTTTTTCCCGGAGCAGGGTTTCCCGGAGATCAAGCACCGGGAAATCGGGGTCCCGGCGCAGCGCGGCCAGCAGCTGGTCCAGGCGGCTCTGGGCATTGGCCTTGCGGATGCTGGCTGGCAGGTATTCGGGGTAGATCGTGCTTTTGTTGGGGACGACCATGAAGATGTAAAATATGCCGCGCTGGCGGAGCCACTGCCACCTCTGCTGCAGGGCGGTCCGCCAGCGTTCCAGTTCCGGCCCGCTGAAAAGCCTGGTGGAGCGGAAATAATCTATTTCATTGCGGAACTTGGTTTCCCGGCCCAGGAATAGCCAGCCGTCCCTGCCGATGACGACCTTGTCCAGCGGCGAGGTCCTGAAAACCACCACCTGCGTCCAGTTGTGGCAGAAGACCAGGATGCCGCGGAAGCCGAAATTGTCGTTGAAGTAGGATTCATAACCCCGCAAATAGCCCAGCGGATCGTGCAGGGAAAACCGCGGCTGGCCAGCCAGTTTTCTTTTTTCTTTCAACGGGGAGGCCGGGCCGATCTTGAAAAGCTGATCCAGCAGCGGCAGGCTGATGAGGACCAAAAAGAGCAGGGGCAGGCCGGAATTTTTTTTAAAGTCCAACCACAGGCCGATGCTGCGACGAATGCGGGATCCTCTTTGCGGCTGCGTTTTCATCCTGGTCAGAACCTGAAGTAAATGAAGGGATTGTATGTGGCCATGGCCAGGCGCGTGGCGCCGGCCAGCAGCAGGCCGACCAGGAGCAGGGTGGACAGCCAGCGGCCGGCGACTGCCAGCCGCGGACGGTATTTCCCGGGCACGCCGCCCTGGAGACGGGCGAAAACTTTTTTCAGGGCGGGGCCCCCCGCGGCAGCGACCAGGCAGGAAACGGCCAGGACCAAAAGCAGCTCATGGTTCAGGTAAAGGGCGGGGTAGAACTCCCGGCCATTGCCGCGGCTGAAGCCGAGCATGGCACGCCAAAAAAAGGCGGCCTGGGAGAAGCTGGCGGCGCGGAACAGCACCCAGCCGGAACAGACGGCCAGCAGTGCGTAGGTGACCTGCAGCGGCGGCCAGAGGCGGCGGAGAAACTTTTTCAGGGCAAAGCGCTCCAGCATGATGAATACACCGTGATAGAGCCCCCAGGCGACGAAAGTCCAGGCGGCGCCATGCCAGAGGCCGCAGAGCAGCATGGTCAGCAGCATGGAGGGATAATAGCTCCAGGATTCCGCGCGCAAGCCCAGCCAGCGGTCGGACTTGATGCGGCGCGAGCCGGCGTAGGCCAATGGCAGGAAAATAAAATCCCGCAGCCAGGTGGACAGGGAAATGTGCCAGCGGGTCCAGAATTCGGTGATGGACCTGGAAATATAGGGGGCATTGAAATTTTCCATGAAATGGAAGCCGAACATCTCTCCCAGGCCGATAGCCATGTCGGAATAGCCCGAAAAATCCAGGAAGATCTGCAGGGTGTAACAGACGGCTCCCAGCCAGGCAATCTGGGCCGTGAGCCCGGATGCGGGGATGGCGAATATCGGGCCGGCGGCCCGGGACAGGGTATCGGCCAACAGCACCTTTTTCCCCAGGCCGATGATGAAACGGCGGATGCCGTGGGCAAGGAGTTCCGGGCTGGTCTCCCGTTCCGCCAACTGCTGGCGCAGGCGGGAATAACGGTTGATCGGTCCGGCCAGCACGGTGGGAAAGAAGGTGATGAAAAGGGCCGTGTGCACGATCTTTTTTTCAGCCGGGTAGGCGCGGTTGTACACCTCGACCTGGTAGGCCATGGCCATGAAGCTGAAAAAGGAGATGCCCAGCGGCAGGTGCCAGGCGACATTTTTCCCGGTCGCCACGCCCGCTGCCCGCAGCAGCGGCTCGAGATTTGCCAGGAGGAAGCCGGCATACTTGAACGCGGCCAGCAGCGACAGGTTGAATCCCAGGGCCGCGACCAGGGTGATCTTTCTTTTCCTCTGGGAATTGCTGCTATCGATGGCCAGGCCGAAAAAATGGTTGGCCAGGGCCGATGCCAGGAGCAGCAGCACGAAGCCGCCTTCGCCCCAGGCGTAAAAGAGCAGGCTGGCCGCGAGCAGGAAGACGTTCTGGGCCTCTCTTTTTAAGAGCAGGCCGATCAGCAGGACCGGTGGCAGGAACAGGAACAGGAAAGCCGGGGTGCTGAAGATCATGGATCGACCTCGATGCCGTCAGGTTATTATAACATATCCATGGCTTCTATCGGGACGTCCTGGGAGGCGCTCAGCGCAGTGCCAGCCCCAGGAGCCAGGCAGGGGCCGTATCTGCCGGACCATCTTTGGCTTGCAGCTCGAACTGGTAGCCGCAGCGGCCGTTTATTTCCCGGTAGCGGGGCCGGTCCATGCGCACCCGGTCGGAAGCCCCGGGCGGCAATTGCCAGCGTGCCGCCGGCCAATCGAAAAGAGCGACCGTCAATTCCAGCGGCTCCTGCGGGGAAGTGTTTTGCACCCGGACCTCCACGGAGCTGAGCGGTAGCTTTGTCTCGATGCGCAGGCGGCAGCGCGGAGTGGTGATGAGCCATGTGCCTTTTTCGCTGCCGGTGGCGGCCGCCGGAGTGAAATAGACCAGGCAGGGCAGATCGCGGGGGCCGAGCAGCCGCTGGGCACCGGCCAGGCCGGGCCGGGGGAATAGGCTGGCCAGTGAAAAAATGCCCAGAAAAACCAGGCTGGGAGCCAGGCCGCCCGAGCGCCGGCCGGGCGAGCGCCACGGGACCAGGGCGAGCACCACCAGCAGCAGGAAAATCCCGAGAAGCACCACGTTGGGCAGGTAGCCGCGGTTGGCGGTTTTGATATAGGAAGGAAGCAAGCTTGGCAGGTCGATGCGGCTGTTGCTCCAGTTTTGAAACATCAGGCCCGGGCGCAGCAGCGTATCGTGGGTGGTGGGCTGGTAGAGCGTGAAGGGATGTAGGACCTGGTACGCGGCCACGAAAAGGGAATACAGGGGCAGGCACAAAAACGCTTTTTTGAAAAAGCGGTTGCGGCTCTCCCGATAATAGATCACGGCGAAAAGCAGCAGCACCCAGGCGACCGGGGTCAGGTAGCGGCCCTGCGGGCAGTAGCCGGCGCGGATGGTCGAGAAGGCGTGGTTGAGGACGAAAAGCATGGCCGGCAGTGCGGCCAGCAAATGCAGGCGATAGCGCTTGAAATTTTTCAGGGCCAGCAGCAGGCCGGGGAAGGCGAAAAAGTAGAAGGGGTTGTAGAGCAGCAGGCCGTCGCGCTGGTCGAAGAAATAGTCGAGCAGGGTTTCCCAACGCATGTTCAGCGTGATCTTTTTCAGGATGGTGTCGTAGAACGCCCCCGCCTGCGCGGGGCTGAGCATGCCGTAATAGACGGAGTTGGGCGAGAAGTTCCCGTAGGCGTGGTAGAGGTAGCAGAAAAACAGGGCCTGAAAAAGCAGTGGAAAAACGAGCAGCAGAAGCGCCGGCCGGAATTTTTTTTTCCAGAGCCAGTACGCGAAGAATCCCAGGCCGATCGGGTAGATGAAAAGAGCGTACTTGACCCCCCAGAAAATGGTGCAGCCCAGCAGCAGGCCGGCCCAGAGGCTGCGGTTGTCATTCCCGCCTGCTCTGAAAAGCAGCAGGTAGAGGGCGCTTAGGACCAGCAGCATGGCCTGGACTTCCGGGAATATGTGAAAGGAGTAGAAAAAGACCGGAGCGGTCAGGCTGAAGACCAGGACGGCGAAAAAAGCCAGGCTGCGCGAGCGCCAGAGCCTGAGGCAGAAAAGGTAAACCAGCCCGGCCAGCAGGGCGCCGAACAGTCCCAGGAAGGAGCGCAGCAGAAAATAGAGCAGGGGCGGGGACAGTTTGAAAAAAAAGAAGGGGGCCAGGGTCAGGGAAACGCCGGGCAGGTGGTAGGAGTAGATCGTTTTGAAGCCCTTGCCCCAGGTGCCGTGGGCGGCGAGTTTTTCCACCGGCAGGAATTCCTTGAAGCCGCCGCGGAAATACTGGTTGAAAACATTGAGGTCGTGGTCGCGGGCCAGGGACTGGCTGATGGCCAGGTAATGCGGCTCGTCGCCGACCAGGGCCACTCCTCTTTGCGTCAACAGGCCGGCGGCCAGGATGAACAGCAATTCGGCGCCGATGAAAATGGCCAGCAGTCTTTTTGTCAAGGTGCGGGTATTGAAATACCGCAAAAATTTTCCGGCCAGGCGCCGCTGAAGCAGCCAGGAAAAAAAGGCGAAAAGAACGGCCAGCAACAGCAGGTTGCGGACACGGACGGCGAAATCGGCGCGGTCCCAATAGAACAGGCGCATGGGCCAGATCAGCAGACCGGCGGCGAAGGGGAAAAAACAGCGCCGGCACTGCGCGGGCGGCTGTTTCTTTGTATCCAGCAGCAAAGCGAGCAGGAAAAGGGCCAAGGGCGGCAGCCAGAGGTAGGCGGCGCCGCGGAAAATGAAAAAAGTGACGAACCCGGCCAGAATGGCAAGATCGCCGGCCAGGGGCGCGATTTTTTTTGGCATGGCGCTCGTGCTTAGATGAGCTTCTCCTCGATGGCCTGGGCCAGATCGAGGGTTTTCATCTTCTCGCGCCCGGTCTCGGCGATGGCGTCCTGGAACATGATGGAACAGTAGGGGCAGGCGGTAACGATGGTGTCGGCTCCGGTCTTTTCCGCCTGCTCGATCCGGCAGTGGCTGATGCGCTTGCCGGTTTTCTCTTCCTTCCACATGCCGCCGCCGCCGGCGCCGCAGCAGAAGCTGGTTTTTTTACTGGCCGCCATTTCCAGCGGCCGCTGCCGGTTCATGCCTGCCAGCAAACGGCGCGGCTCGTCGTAGATCTGGTTGTAACGGCCTAGATAACAGGGATCGTGGTAGGTGATCTTGGCCGAACCCGCTCCGGCCAGGCGGATCTTGCCCTGGGCCAGGAGTTCGTGCAGAAGTTCGGAGTGGTGCAGGACGCGGTAACTGCCGCCCATTTTGGGGTATTCGTTCTTCAGGACGTGGAGGCCGTGCGGGCAGATGGTGACGATGCGGCGGAACTTGTAGCGGTTCAACGTCTCGATGTTCTGTCGGGCCTGGATCTGGAACAGGTATTCCATGCCGCTGCGGCGGGCGGGATCGCCGCAGCATTTTTCCTCGTTGCCCAGGAAAGCGAAATCCGCGCCGGCGCGCTGCAGTATTTTCACGAGCGAGCGGACGATCTTCTGCGAATGCTGGTCGAAGCTGCCGGCGCAGCCGACCCAGAAAAGGATGTCCGTTTCTCCTTTTTCGCTGAGGAGCGGGATCTGCAGGTCCTTGGCCCAATCGCTGCGGGTGTCGGCGTTGATGCCCCAGGGGTTGCCCTGGTTTTCCAGGCCGCGGTACAGGGTCTGGAATTCCTCGGGGAAGCTGGATTCCATCAGCACGCCGAACTGGCGCATGCCCATGATCTTGGCGACATGCTCGTTGAGCATCGGGCAGACCTCCATGCAGGCCGCGCAGGTGGTGCAGTCCCAGACCTCTTCTTCGCTGACCACTTCGCCCAGCAGTTTTTTTAAATCGGCCGGGGCGCTGCCCAGTTGGGAGCGTGAAGCCAGCAGGTGGTTTTTCAGCTTTTCCAGCATGGTTTTGGGCGACAGGGCCTTGCCGGATTGGAAAGCCGGACAGACGTCGTCGCAGCGGCCGCACTCGGCGCAGGAGAACAGGTCCAGCAGGTCCTTGCGGCTCAGGTCGGTGATCTGCGGCGTGCCGAATTTTTCCTGTTCTTCCAGGTTGAGCAGGGGGATCTCGGCCTTGACCCCCAGGTTCTTGAAGACCAGGTTGATGGGCCCGGCCAGCAGGTGCAGGTGCTTGGAATAGGTGATGAATACGCCGAAGGCCATGATGATCAGGATGTGCAGCCACCAGAGGAATTTTGTCCAGAAAAAAATGGTTGGTGCAGCGATCATGTCATGGACGGGAAGGATATGGATGAATGCAAAGCGGGACAAAGTGAAGCGGAGCAAAAAACTTCCGCTGGCAGGTTCCGCGCCATACATTTTGAACGCTTCGTAAAAAATGAAGCTGACCATCAGGGCCAGGATGAAAAAAAGGACGGTCAGTGACTGATAGGAAGGCCGGTCCAGGCTCTTGACCCGGACAATGTAGCGGCGTACGAAAAAATAAATCACGGCCAGGATGATCAGGCCGGCAAAAAGGTTGGCCGCAAAAAGCAGCAGCGAATAAAGCTGACCGTGACCGAACAGGCTGAGCCCGGCGAAAAAGCCTTCGGCCACGTGGTTGAGGGTGACGCCCAGGAAAACCAGGAAGCCCCAGAAAATGACGGCGTGAAAGAAGCCGGTGACCGGCCTCTGGGCGAACACCGGGACCTGCAGGAACACCCGGTAGAACATTTCCCACAGGCGCCGCCCGGGATGGTCCCAGCGCGAGACCTTCCGACCGCTGCCGATCAAACGGAATTTCCGCAGCAATTCGCTAAAAGCCACGCCGGCGGCCAGGGCCACGGCGGCTATAAAAACAATTTTTTCGATTCCTGAAAGCATGGCGGCCTCCTCAAGTGCAAATGCCGTTTTTGTTGTAAGTGGATCTGCCCTTCATCCTGCTGCCGGCGCTTGCCGGTCATTCACCCTTCAGCCAGTCAAAATTGGGGAAAAACGGCTTTTCCAGGTCGATGTGCCCGGCCAGGGTCTTGCTTTCGTTGCCGCCGATGAGGAACTTGACTTTCTTGATCTCCCCGAAGTTGTAGCAGAGATTGTCGACCAGGAAATAGATGAATTCCAGTTCGGCCGTGGTGCCGCCGGGAAAAGAGCTGCCCAGCAGCTCGTTGAAATCCAGCACCAGCATTTCCTTGCTGTCCAGGTAATAGGCGCCGCGCAGCTGCACTCCGTCGGGAACCGGGGTGATATGGCCGCTGTCGCCGGCCAGCAGCAGGGCAATGAACTTTTTGTACAGTTCCTCGCGGATCTCCGGCACCTCGATCTCGCGGTACACCGGCTGCAGGTAATCGGATGTCTCGCTGAAATAAAACAGTTTTACCTTGATGAATTGCGTGAGCACGGCGCCGCTGACTCCCGCTTTGTTCAACAGCTCGGGTTCAAAGCCGGCCGG
>Ga0209226_10001649_pt1 | contig 10006 bp, 7 predicted proteins | sample BarGraNGADG00212_2_FD_184497 | JGI IMG/M metagenome (GOLD analysis project Ga0209226, IMG submission 184497) | Arctic peat soil microbial communities from Barrow, Alaska, USA - Barrow Graham LP Ref core NGADG0011-212 (SPAdes) (version 2) | ecosystem: Environmental > Terrestrial > Soil > Wetlands...
CAATCCGGAAACAAAAAAAGAGCGGGCAGGCTTTCTGCATTTTTGCGGAACGCACGGATTGACGTTGGAAGGGCGTTTGTTTTTAGCCAAGTTCCGCGCCAAGGGAATTGTTCGCCGGTGTCTTGGCCGGAGTTCGAAATAAGCAGAAAGTAGAAAAGAAGTCGGGAACCAGAAGTCAGAAATCAATTTCAGCATTTTAGCGTTTCAGAATTTCAGATTTTTAACTGCCACAGTCACAATTATTATGCTCAAGCTGTTGAAGAAATGCTTGTGGAATCCACTCGTCAATTCCGCCCGGCCGGACTTTTGTGAGCATATCTTGGATCGGGCGTTGCGGGAAAAATGGCCGGTCAAAAAAACTCATGAACCATTTATTCTGGACTTGCCCATTCCGAACGGGTGCGAGGCTGACCCGGCGGCTCAAGCTGTCTTTACCATGCATCAACGGACGGGGTTCCCGGCGCAGTATCTGGTGGGCATCCCGAACGGCGTGGCGGCGGGCGGCGGTTTTGTCCGGCTTCCTACCGGCGAATTTCTCACCGAAAGCACCTGGCGAATGACCTACATGTGGACCTTGGGTGCGGATTTTTATCGCGCCCGATTTCGCCGGCACAAATTGCATTTGAAGGGTGATTGTTATTATCTGGACATGCTTTTCTCGGTGAATTATGCTCACTGGTTCTTGGATGAACTGCCCAGACTGGTTGCCGCCCTCCCGCATTTGCCTCCCGGCACCCGGTTCATCGTCAGTGATCCGGTTCAAGAGTTTAAATCCCAGTCGCTGGCGGCTTTGGGTGTCACAAAGGATCGCCTGATTCCGGTCAAAGGCTATTTCGAGACTCATTGTGAACGGCTCTGGTTTGCCACCCCGCTGGGCAGTTGTGAGTGGTCCAGCACGTCCCCGGCGGTGTTTAACCAAATACGGAATGCGCTGCTTCTTGCTTACGGCGGCACCAGCGGCCCGACGCCGGAACGAATATACATCTCGCGCAGCGGAGCGGCATTCAAGCGGCTGATCAATGAAAAACAGCTTTTGCCGGTGATTGAGAAATTTGGTTTCACGGTCGTTCGCACAGAAAAATTGTCGCTGGCGCAACAGGTGCGAACTTTTTCAAAAGCCAAGGTGGTTCTGGCAGCTCACGGAGCAGGCATGACCAACATGTTGTTTTCTCCGCCGCCGGCATTGCTTCTGGAGTTGCAGGACGCCAAGTTTGCGCCGCGCCGATGGTATTGGAAAGTGCCGTCAATACTGGGGCATCACTATTCCACCATGACCGGCCCGGTAACCGGTTCGCGATACGAGGGGGACACGGATTTCACCATCCACCCCGATTCGCTGAAACAATATCTTGAAAGCAGTTTGTCCTCGGAAGGCAGCAACACAAAAAAACAGTATTGGGTAAGCCAATAAACTTGTGGAAAATCTGAAATCCATTTCTGTTTTCTGCCATATACAATGAAAATCCTTCACCTTGCCACAGATGATAATTACGGTGGGGCCGCCCGGGCGGCCTACCGTCAGCATCTAGCTTTGCGCGGTGCGGGAATGGATTCGCGGATGCTCGTGCGGCATAAACATACCGACGACCCACAGGTGCAAATTTTTGCCGGCAACCGCGATTTGCGTTTGCGAGTGGACCGGACACTCCGCCGGGCATGGATTAACTATTGCGAAAAAGAGTCCCGCGCCAGCGGTAAAATAGGACTGACAGATCCACGGGCGGACTTGTTGCGGTCGGCGGTGGCGGAAATGGCCGATGCGGACATCATCAACCTCCACAAAACCGAACGCTTTGCCGATGTTCCGGCATTGCTGGCGTCCCTGCCGGCCAGCAAGCCCGTGATCATCACGTTGCACGATCTTAGCCCGATCACCGGCGGTTGTGATTATCCGGGAAGCTGCGGGCGTTTTACGGATGCCTGCGGCAGTTGTCCGCTGATGGGTTCCCGACGGGAGAATGATTATTCCCGAAGGATTTTCCGGCTGCGGCAGGCGGCTTATGGCACGCGTAAGAATTTTGCCCTGGCAGCCAACAGCCAGTGGACGCTGGAAAACGCCCGGCGCAGCGGCTTGACCGCCGCCTGCCGGAGCGAACTGATCCATTACGGCTTGGATCAAACCATTTATCATCCCGAGAACCGGACCGTAGCGCGCGAGGCTTTTGGTATCGCCCCGGAGGAAAAGGTGATTTGCTTTGCCGCCCATGATTTGAGCTTGAAACACAAGGGTGGAACCCAACTAGCCGAGGCTCTGGCCGGATTAAAGTTCCCTGGTGCCATCCACTTGCTGACGATGGGGGCGGGCAGGATGCAGGTGCCGCCTCAATTCAAGCACACGCATTTTGGACGGATTGAAAGTGACCCGCTGCAAAGTTTGATCTATCGCGCTGCCGACGTGTTCGTGATTCCATCGCTGGAAGAAGCCTTTGGCCAGACCGCGCTCGAAGCCGTTGCGTGCGGCACCGTCGTCGCGGGATTTGCCGTGGGAGGAATCGTGGACATCGTCCAAAATGACTTGAACGGGCTACTGGTTGGGCGCGGTGATTCAAATGCCCTGGGGCAGGCAATATTGAGGTTGCTGAAGGATGAGACATCAAGAACTAACTGGCGTGCATCCTGTGTGGCTTGGGTAAAGGAGCGCTTTTCCTTTGAATGCAATGCAATTGCCTATCGGGCGCTTTACGAATCGTTGCTGAAATCCCGTTAATCAGTAGCAGCCGACGTGAGGAGGCTCTGACTTCTAAATCGAAAACAGGAAATTGATTAGAGCCTCCTCACGTCTGCTGCTACAAAACCCATGATAGATCTGGCACAAGCAGGAACAGTTTCAAATCCGGTCGCGGCAGTTCCGGCTCGCAAGCTGAAGATTGGCATCAGCATTTGGAGTTTCACGCCCAACACCGGAGGATTGCAGGCTCATGCTCAACTGTTGTGTCAACATTTGCTGAAACGCGGACACGACGTGACAGTAATTACCCGCAGCGCCACCCGTGTTCCCCAAGGCGGCGACTATTTATTTTTCAATGAGCTAGACGTGCCGATTAAAGTGGCAGGCATACCAGTTACCCCGCTGCGGATTTCCTCTAAATGGAATCCAATTTTGTGGACGATCTTAAAAACTGCCGCTCGCAAACCAACCCTGCCGCTGGCCGCCCGGCTTTATGAAACTGCTTTTCACAAGTCTGCCAAAGAAGCATTTGCAGGCTATGACGTCATCCATCACGTCGGACATGCGACCGCTTTGATGGGGCTGGCGACGGCCCGCGCTGCCAGATTCCACGGCATTCCCTTTTTGGTGCAGCCCACGGCGCATCCGTTAAACTTTGGAGATTCCAACCTGGATTTCCGCCTTTACCGGCAGGCGGATCGGTTGCTGGTTCATACCCGCTATGAACAGGATTTTTTCCGGGAAAGGGGAATTAGTTGTCCGATTGATGTGGTGGGCAATGGGATTGAAGACCGGTCAGATGGCCAAGGCAATCGCTTCCGGGCCAAATACGGAATCAAGGGGCCGATAATCCTTTACCTTGGTCGCAAGGATGTTGACAAGGGATACCCTCTCGTGGTGGAGGCGTTCAAGCTGCTCCAGCGAAACAATCCGGGGGCAACCCTGGTGTGCATGGGGCCAGGTGTTTTGGATCCAAAAAGCAAATCTGTTCCCAGCATTCTTGAATTGGATTTTGTTTCCGAACAGGAGAAACACGATGCGCTTGCGGCTTGCACCTGCCTTTGCGTGCCGTCCGAAGGCGAATCTTTTGGCCTTGTCTACATGGAGGCTGGAAGATATAAAAAACCGGCGATTGGCAGAAAACTCCCTGTTTTGGAGGAGTTGCTGGGCGGTAAACAGGCGGCATTATTGCTGGGTGATCCAATCAACAAAATGAACAAGACCAGATTAACTACAACGGAACTGGCCGATGGAATCCAGCGGCTTTTGAACGACCCCGAACTTCGCCAGAAGATCGGCGATGCCAGTTATGGCGTATCCAATTGTTTTTTATGGCCAAATGTGATCCAACATTTCGAAGGGGCTTATTTTCGAGCCGTCAAAAATCCCAGTCTGGGAATGGGAAAGTAATTTGCCTGTAAAACCCATGATCGCCCATTTTGCATCCCAACTTCCGGGTGGCGCAAATATCGCCGCCCGGCGACTTCATGATGCGTTGCGCCGAAGCGGGCTGGACAGTTATTTTTACTACGGCACGGGAGAATCCAATGATTCAAGCGTTATTCCCTTGTATCAAACCCGGACTTTCTTTTGGCGCAATGTGGCCGCACTGGCCACAAGCTGGCGGAATCGGCGCACAGCGCCCGGTGGCTTTGTCACCAGCCCGTGCTGGATTCGGAAGACACCGATTCAGGCCATCGGAAAACTCCCGTTGGTGGTCAACCTGCATTGGGTGCCACGGTGGCTGGATTTGCCCAGTTTTCTGAACTCGCTGCCGCCGGAACTGCCGGTGGTATGGACGTTGCACGACTTGATTCCCATCACCGGCGGCTGCCATTATCCGGGAGACTGCGACGGCTTTACCAAGGAATGTGGCAATTGTCCGCAACAAAAAAAGCCGGGACCGTCGGATGCAACGAGAAAATTCTTTCATCTCAAGGAACACTTGTATCAACGGGCCAATCTGCATTTTGTGGGCAACAGCGAATGGACCACGGCCCAGGCGCGGCGTTCGGGATTGGCGAAATATGCCAAATCCATCCGCACCATTCATTACGGATTGGACGTCAACCAATTTCAACCGGTTGAGAAGCAAATTGCCCGGAATGCGCTGCGTATTCCGGAAGGCAAATTTGTCATCGGGTTCGCTTGTTCAGACTTCCATGAGAAACGTAAAGGCGCGGAACTGCTCATGCAGGCATTGACTGCTTTTCCGGCAGATGAAATTGTTTTGGTGGTGTTGGGAGGAGGCCAATGGCCGTGCAATGCCAGCCCGGTTGAAACCATTCAAATGGGCAGCATAGGCTCGCCGCGCTTGCAATCGTTGTTTTATTCGGCTTTGGATGTATTTGCCATGCCCAGCCAGATTGAAACTTTTGGTCTGGTTGCTTTGGAGGCGATGGCCTGCGAAACCCCTGTCGTGGCTTATCCAGCCGGCGGATTGGCCGATGTGGTGGCCGATGGGGAAACCGGCTTGCAGGGGTCTGAATTTGGCAACGTGTCCGGTTTGGTTCAAATGTTGCAATGGATGTGGCAGAATCCCGCCGAGCGATCCGCCATGGGAATTGCCGCCCGCCAGCGCGTCGTCCAAAAGTTTTCGGATACCTTAATGGCACGGCGTTATACTGATCTATACCATGAACTGGTTCCCGGTGAGAAAAGCTTTCAGCCGGTTGCCTGACAGTCTGTTAGAGCAGTAGTAACCGAAGTCACGAGGCGCAAACGCTTAAAATGACTTCATCTCTGGCCTCTGACCTTTGACCTCCGATCTCTGCAAATTAAATGAACATTGTTTTTTGTGCCGATAGAGGGGTATTGCCGGGACTTCATGTGGCGATGTATTCGTTGCTGGAGCGCATCAGCCCGACAGTAGCCCAGACACGTTTCTTTATTTTCAGCGATGCTCTGAATGAAGCCGATCTGGCTTTGCTGCACAAAACGCTGGCGGCACTCAAAAAACCCTTTGCTTTAGAACTGCGCCGCGTGGATGCGGCTTTGTTTACCGGCTTTCCGTCTCTGAATGGCAGTTGGGCCACTTACTACCGGCTGGCGGTGCCGCAAATTTTGGATGTTGACCGGTTCCTTTATGTGGATGCCGACACTTTGTGCGATGTGGATGTGAGTGGATTAAACGCGCTCGATTTGGGGACGTCCCCCGCCGGTCTGGTGCCGGAAGCGCCGTTGGCCGGGGCGGCAGATCGCGTTGTGGCAGAGCAATTGGGCAACAGCTCGGTTGAACCTTACTTCAACGCCGGGGTCATCTTGGTGAACGTGACGGAGTGGCGGCGGCAACGGGTCACGGAACGGGCGATGGAATATCTTGCAAAACATCACCCAAATTATTGGGATCAGTCGGCGCTGAACGTGGTCTTGCATGGCAGTGCCATGCCCTTGGACGAGTGTTTCAACTGTATTGCCAACATGCGGAAACATTGGCCGGCGCTCCGCCAATCCTGTGGCCAGGCCGGTCGCCTCATTCACTTTGTGGATTATCCCAAGCCGTGGGACTGGCTCGGCGAATTTGTCCATCCGCAATATGGCCTCTGGCGTTCGGCCTTAAACAAGACGGCGATGAAGCATTTCCGTTCCTGGCATGCCACACCGTCTCGGAAATTTCCCAAAACCCGCAAGGCTTGGAACGGGTATAAAAAAACGATTAAAGACAGGTTGTTGTTCGCTGGTTACGCGCGCGGCTGGTTGAAGAAGGTAAAGGGTTTAACAGCCGATCCTTTCAACGCAAATAATCTGTGAAAGACAATTTTAAAATACACTGCATCGTCTTATGCAAGAATGAGGCGGACGTCATCGAGATTTGTCTGCGCGAGGCCGTCAAATGGGCCGATTCCATTTATGTATATGACGGCGGCAGCACAGACGGCACCTGGGAGATTGTCAGAAGCCTCAACCATCCCCACATTATTCCTTGGAAACAGGATGGAAAGGTCTTCAAAGAAGGTTTGCGGGCGGAAGTATTCAATAAGTTTCGCCACCTATCATCCAATGGAGACTGGTGGTTTCAACTAAACGCGGATGAATTTTATCTCGAAAGTCCCAGAACATTTCTGGCTCGCGTGCCCAAAGAACAGAACTTTGTCTGGGGAACCATGGTGGAATATGTCCTGACGGAAAAGGACATCGCCGTCATAGATTTTTTCCAGCCGTTTGAGAATGTCATGCCGTTGTTGCGCTATTATTATGTTGCATGGTCCGAGCCGAGGGCGTTTCGTTATCGGGGTGGTTTGATTTGGCAAGATGATTCGGCTTGGCCCCGCCATGTTGGCGTCGTTGCTAAAGAACGAATTGTCTACAAGCATTATCCCTGCCGCTCTCCCCGTCAATTGCAGGCGCGCTGGGCAACGCGTAAAGAAAACCGTGAGCGGGGCTTTGAGGGTTGGAAAGAAAACAACGAGGCCTGGCGGCTTGCCATAAAGAATAGCAACGACTTTTTATTTGATGATGGAAATAGTCCGCTCAAAATTGACGAAGCAAAATTGCCGAGGCATCTGGAAAAAAGTCATGTGCGGTTGCTGAAACATATTCTTCATCGTTCAGGGATATGGCCTTGAACATTGAAGAGTGGGCAGGGAAAATTTAATGACCTTTTCCGTCATGATCACGACGAAGAACCGCGCCGCCGATTTGAGTCGGACGCTTCAGGTGCTGCGGGAGTTGAATCCGGCCCCGCTGGAAATCCTCATCACCGCCGATGGTTGCACGGATGACACGGTTGAAATGCTGAAAGCTGAAACGCTGCCCAGTGCAGTAGCAAACCAGCCCGGTGGAATACGGAACAAATTCCACGGGCCAGAAGGACTTCACGGGCCAGGGAAAACGGGAAATGTGAAATTGATCGTGAACGAAATCGGCAAAGGATCGGTGGCGTCGCGGGACCGGATGATGCGCGAGGCGCGCGGCGACCTGGTGCTGGCATTGGATGACGACAGCTACCCGGAGCAGCCGGATTGTCTGGCTCGCATCTCCCAGCTCTTTGCTCCCCGCTCCGCGCTCGCGATCGCCACCTTTCCCCAGCACACGGATGAGCTTCCGGCAACACTCGCGCAAACGGATTTCGGTCCGGAGCATTTGACCCGTTCATTTCCCAATTCCGGCGCGGTGTTGCGCCGTTCAACCTATTTGGAATTGCCGGGCTTTGAGGCAACATTTTTCCACATGTATGAGGAGCCGGACTATGCGCTGCAATGCGTGGCGGCGGGCTATGAGGTGTTGTTCACGCCCATCGTGACCATCCGGCACCATTATTCCGGCGCAGCGCGCAGCGAATTGCGCAATCATCAGCGGCATTGCCGCAATGAATTCTGGAGCACGGTCATGCGGTGTCCGCTGCCGCAAATGCCGCTGCTGGTAATATACCGGGTCTGCTCACAGTTCCGGTTCGCTTGCACACGCGGCATGGGCTGGGTCATTCGCGAACCGCTGTGGTGGTGGCAGGCGGTGCGGGGGATTCCAATTTGTTTGAAAAAGCGCAACCCAGTGACGTGGCAGGGTTATAAAAAGTGGTTGCGACTAAAAAGCTGACATTTTAAAAAGTAGAAATTTGGAAAGCAGCAAGCAGAAATTGGACAACAAGACCACGGGACGGCGGGACAACAGACCATGAGGCCGGAAAAGCTGAAACCTGAAACGCTGAAATTTTGAAAGCCGAGAGCAGAAACCGGATTGCCTGGGTGGATGGCTGCAAGGGGCTGGCCATAGGGTTGGTGGTTTATGGCCATGCAACCTACTTGAAATTCCCCTGGCTCTTTCGGTGGCCGCTGTTGAAAGGAAAATGAAATTGGGAAATTGGGAAAGTAGAAAATAGAAATAATTCCTGATTTCCAAATTTCTGCTCTCTACTTTCTGTTTTCAAAATTTGATTTGTGAAATGGATCTGCCTTCAAAACGGCGCGCGCGAGCACTATGCAATTCCGCGGGCGTTGAAGCAATCGGGGCGGTTGCGGGCGTTGTTCACGGAAGTGTGGGCGGGATGGTTGTTGCGGCGGCTGGCGTTCGGGCCGTTAAGGGCGATGGCGGGACGTTATCACGCAGGGCTGGAACAAAATTCTAAAACGCTAAAATCTGAAAAGCTAAAATCAGATGTCAGCATGTCAGCATGTCAGTTGTCAGCTTTTCCCAGCCAGGTTGTTTCCTGGAACTTCTCGTCCGCTCTGCGCAATGTGCGTTGGCGGTTGCAAAAATCTAAAATGCTGAAAGCTGAAAAGCTAAAATCGGATGTCAATATTTCAGTATTTCAGGGTGTCAGCGTTTCAGCGTTTTCTTATCAGCGCTTCATCTACGACGGTCGTTGGTTTTCGGTGAAGGTGCGGGATCATCTGGCGCGACGGAACACGGATTTGCGGAACACAATTATATTCTCCTATGACACGACGGCGTTGGAGTTGTTCCGTTGGGCGAAGGAACGTGGCGCAATCTGTGTGCTGAATCAAATGGATCCGGGCCGGGTGGAGACGGAACTGGTGCGCGCGGAGGAAAGGCGGTGGCCGGGATGGGCAAATCAAAACGCTGAAACGCTGAAAGCTGAAATACTGAAATTGGAGGACGGAAGCCAGAAAGCGGAAATCGGACACCAAATTCGACACCTCACCCCAGCCCTCTCCCCGGTCGAGGCGGAGAGGGAGCGGAACTGGGACGACAGAATTGAAAATGCTGAAACACTGAAATCGAAACTCGGAAAACAGAAAGCAGAAAGTAGAAATCGAAGCACCTCATCCGGCCTCCGGCCGCCTTCTCCCCAGAGCGGAGAAGGGAATGGCGGAGATGACAGCGTGGAAGCGTATTTTCGGCGGCGCGAGGAGGAATGGAAACTGGCGGATCGCATCATTGTGAATTCGCGCTGGTCGTTCGATGCGCTGGTCAAACAGGGTGTGCCGGCGGAGAAGCTGGTGATGGTGCCGCTGTGCTACGAAGTAAACGCTGAAAAACTGAAAGCTGAAATTCTGAAAACAAAAAGCAGAAAGCAGAAAGCAGATGTCAGCGTTTCAGCGTTTCAGTTTTCAGCTTCTTCGCCGCTGCGCGTCCTCTTTTTGGGCCAGGTGATTCTGCGCAAAGGTATTCAATATCTGGTGGAGGCGGCGAAGTTGTTGCAAGGGGAGCCGGTGCATTTTGACGTGGTGGGGCCAATCGGCATTTCGGCTGACGCGATAAAATCAGCTCCGCGCAACATGACATTTCACGGGCGGGCGAACCGGGATCAGGCGGGTGTCTGGTATCAGAATGCCGATGTGTTTGTGCTGCCCACGCTTTCGGACGGGTTTGCGCTCACGCAACTGGAGGCCATGGCGCATGGTCTGCCGGTAATCGCCACGCCAAATTGTGGCGAGG
>Ga0209226_10001652_pt1 | contig 10002 bp, 10 predicted proteins | sample BarGraNGADG00212_2_FD_184497 | JGI IMG/M metagenome (GOLD analysis project Ga0209226, IMG submission 184497) | Arctic peat soil microbial communities from Barrow, Alaska, USA - Barrow Graham LP Ref core NGADG0011-212 (SPAdes) (version 2) | ecosystem: Environmental > Terrestrial > Soil >...
GAACATGGGATAAGCGAGGCCCCTGACTATGAGCCCGTAGTTGAGACTCTTACTGAGCATTGATTCATTCAGTGAGATCTCTCTGCCATCTTTTTCTTCGCTACCGCCCGCAAAAACGAAGGCCACAGGACGGCGATAGCTCTCCGTACTGCGGGCCAGGATGTACCCTTCCGTCCCGTCCTCAGCCTTGATCACTCTCTTTTGCGCCTCATCCCAGACGACCTCACGAATCCCAAGGCTGGAGAGGAGATAGCGTACCGCAGGCCTGGCCAGCCGCAGAGGCTGGTGGAATCCCAGATAGTGAGTCTCCAGGGCATCGACGGCCTCCATGCGAAGACTGGCATGGCCCAGGGCATTCAGAGCCACCGCAGGACCTGATAGCTTCTTCCAGTTGTCGGAATCGTCTGCTTGAAATCGGATCGAGTCGCCATCCAGACGGTAACCCAGCACATGGAAGGTTCCCTTAATCAGAACAAACGTCATTTCATATCATCCTAAATATCTTTTGATTAGCCCCCTATTTTAAGTACTGCGTAATTTTAAGAATTTAAATTTTTTCATTGAGTAATAGAATATTGTCTAAAGGATAAAATTCGGCAAGTCCGCCAACTTTGGCGGCAACTCCTGGCCAAATGTAATATCATATGGAATAGCAATTATTGGACCCAGATCTTCCGGAGACGATTTTGATGCATTTATCATATCATTACGGCCGTTTGCAAAAGGTTATTTGACCGGGCAGAATGACTCCATAAAGATGAATCCGAGCCTCGCCGTCTTTCGCGGTCTGAAGCGCGCCGAGATAGACTTCGCGACATCCGTCCCCTGCGTCAACCTGCAGGAGCTGTTAGATCTCGTGGGCAAAGACCCAGAGATAATCCACGTGCCCGTCACCCGCGAAGAGGAGGGCGTGGGCCTCTGCGCAGGGGCCTGGATGGCAGGGCAACGGCCAGCGCTACTCATGCAAAATTCGGGCCTCGGGAACTGCATCAACGCACTGGCGTCATTGGACATCCTCTATGGCATTCCACTGCTCATGGTAATAAGCCACCGAGGAGGCTTGGGCGAGCCTATGGTGGGCCAGGTGCCCATGGGACGGCTCACCGCTCCCCTGCTGGACGCCATGGAAATCACTCATTTTTCGCCCGACTGCACGGAAGCTGAGGATGCGGTGAATACCGCCTGGAGCCTGGCGGCGGCAAGCCGCAGGCCTGTAGCCGTGCTTCTGGGCCTTGATTTTTGGAGGGGGACATGAAGCGCATGGAGGCCATCAAACTAGCGGCAGAGGCGGCCCAGGCCCAAGACGCTCTGCTGATCTCTAACATCGGTTATCCCAGCCGGGAGCTTTATGCCGCAAAAGATCGCTCTATGAACTTCTACATGCTCGGCTCCATGGGCCTGGCTTCCTCCATCGGCCTCGGCTTAGCTCTGGGCCTGCCTGCGAGAAGGGTAATCGTTCTGGATGGCGACGGCTCAGTGCTCATGAACCTGGGAACTCTGGCTACCATCGCCCATTATGCACCGGAGAATTACCTATTGGTGATTCTTGACAACTGCTGCTACGGCTCCACCGGCTCTCAGCCCACCTGCACGCATCTTGGCACTGACCTTTCCGTCCTCGCCCTGGCGGCAGGCGTCAAGTTTGTCAGAAAAGTCAACAATCTCGATGATCTGCCTCCGGCCCTCGTTGGCCGAGGAGTAGTGGTAGTAAAAGTGGAGCCGGGCAACGCCAGCGTTCCCGTTATCGACCTGTCTCCAGATGAGATAATCGAGCGATTTATGAGATCGATTCGACTGGCTGAGACATCCTGAAGGAGCCCTCGAGTATCCTTCTCTTCAGATCCTCTGCGAAGCGCAGCGCTCGCAGCTTATCCGATTGGCGCAAGACCACAGGTATGGTCCTGATTTTTCCTGAGGCGGTCTTTAGCCGGATGGCACCCATACGGCATTGAAAGGCTCCGTTTGGACATTCGCTGACGCATAGTCCGCAGTGGAAGCAGAGCGACTCATCACGAAGGGCGCGAGCGCCCCGTCTATCGAAACGGACGGCTTTCATGGGGCAGGCTTTCATAACCTGGCACCGTTTGCAGCCCTGGCATCTCTCTGGATCGAACTCCACCTCCAGGTCCACCCCTTGCCAGACGTCGCCGTAGCAGGCCTCGCCGATGACCTTTCTGGTGTTTATATCATTGACAGGCAGCGCAATACTTCGGTCTAACCTCGCAATCTCCTCCAGGATTGTATCGCTTATAACAGGGATGGGCACAGCCCAGGAGCAGATGCACTCCGGGCCCGCTGAGGTAGCAAAGCCGCCCATATACTCAGCCGACATTTGATGCATATCTGCAAAGCCTGACAGGTTCGGCCGCTCTCTTGTGCTACGCGTGCCCGTACCCAAAACATAGCCCTCAGCACCGTTCAGGAGAATGCGCGTTCCTATGCCGATCGTTTCCAGCAGCGGATCATTTTTTAAGGGATTTATCTGGCCGCAGCCGGAGAATGTCGCCCCCCGGCAATGAGGCTCGAAGCCGCGCGCATGAAAGATGGTGCTAACCGGCTCCGCCCCCGGATTGACAAACGCCGAGTAATTTTTGAAGGCATGACGCGATCCATAGATTCGAGCATATGGCATATCATCCAGCCCGACCTCGGCTTGAAGCGATCTTCCATCATCCGTCTCGACATCGACCTGCGCCGTCTTTTTCTCCACCAGATCACGAAAGAGATGGCCGCCTCCGTAATTGGGCCGATCGCGGCTGTGGGCAGTTCCAAAGACCACCAGATCCAGAACCCCCAGGTTTTCGTTGGGACAGGGGCCCACCTGAGCGGATATGCCGTTGATCCAAACCCGCTTCGCCCTCAGAAATGATGCTGGCCTGGCCACAGGAAAAGAGAAGATCGCGTAGGTGCCGCTCATCACCGCTCGCGTGGCCGTGGTGACAACGTCCACTCCCGCCAGACGGGATTGGTCCCCTGACTCCACCAGCCGCGAGACCTCTTCCGCAGTCATAACTACAGCTTCGCCGCGCTCGATCTTGTTCAGAATTTCCGAATGCGATCTTTCCATGAAACCTGCACCCTTTAGGGCATCACTTCGCTTTAACCTGTCGATTCATGACCCATGGGCATTCTTGTGTCCAAGATTCTACCTATTTGTACTATTTGTACAATTTGCCTATTTGTACAATTGGATTACGCCTTCAATTTGATCAGGATTGGAGCCCATGGAACTCATGGATAGCATAATTATTTTAGTTCTAGAAATGTTTTTTGCCCCGGCTGAACAGTTGTTGATACTATTGTAATATTATTCTCGAATATTGCCCTTTTTAGGAAAATATTGCCCACGGCTGGAAACAGCTTTATACTGATCCTTCTCTATATAGTGGGCAAAGTCGGTATAGGTGATCATATTTGAGGAAATTCATATTCATAGCCCTTCTGGCAGCAGTGGTAGTGGTGACCATGGGCTGCATCTCATCTCCGGAGAAGAGTGGCAATGCCACCTCATCGGAGAAGACGACTGTCAACATAACCACCCTGCATATCGGGTACCAGCCCAGTACCCATCAGATTGCTGAGATGGTAGCATCAGAGAAAGGCTGGTGGGCAGAGGATCTGAAGCCCTTAGGAGTAGCGACCGTCGATGAGAAGGTATTCCAGTCAGGACCTCCTGAGATGCAGGCCATGCTCGCAGGAGCTTTGGACATTGCCTACGTGGGCACGGCTCCGCCAATAACGGCCATAGCCCAGGGCTTGGATGCAAAGATCGTGGCCGCCGTAAATATCAACGGCTCCGACCTGGTCCTGAGACCAAACATACAATACAGTGGACCTAAGTCCCTGGAAGGCCTGAGCATCGGCACCTTCCCCCCTGGATCCATTCAGGATATAGTTATGAAGAAATGGCTGGAGGATAACGGGGTTGACATTTCCAAGGTCCAAATTCACGGTATGGGACCTGGAGATGCCGTGACTGCCATTGAAGCCGGAAAGATCGATGGTGTCTTCCTGCCCCACCCATCCCCCTCACAGATTGCGCTGGACGACAAAGGCAGATCTGTTGTCCAATCAGGAGAGATGTGGCCCAATCATGCCTGTTGCAGCCTCCTCATCAGCGGAAAGCTGCTCAGAGAGCAGCCGGCTCTGGTGGAGCAGATAATCAAGACCCACATCAAGGCCACAGAGTATGTCAACGCCCACCCGGATGAGGCTGCGCAGATCTACGCTCAAAAGACCGGTCAAAACCTTGCTATGGTGAAAGAATCAATCAAGAACTGGGATGGAAAGTGGGTCAGCGATCCCACAATTCAGATCCCGTCGACGGTGGAATACGCAAAGATCGACCAGCAGTTGGGGTACATCAACAAGACCCTCAGCAAGGACGATCTATTCGACACGGGCTTCTATGCGAAGGCGGTGGCCTGAGGACGAAGACGGGAATGCAAGATATGGTCAAGGCCAAGAGGCTGGAGGATTTGATCAGCGGGCGAGGCATCGAGGCTCTATCCATATTGGGCTTGATCCTCGTCTGGCAGATCGCGGCAGCGGCAGTGAATGACAAGCTGCTGCTGCCAAGCTTCCTCCAGGTAGCCGCGGCCTTCTCCAGAGAGTGGCCGACGATATTAACAGAGGATCTTCCCACCAGCCTGCTGCATTTTCTTATAGGAATGGCAGGCGGTCTCCTGGTTGCTTTACCTCTAGGCATGATCATGGGCTGGTTTCGAGCGGCAGACAGAATACTGGACCCCATTGTGGAGATCTTCAGGCCCATACCCCCGCTGGCGTGGATTCCCTTCGCCATCGTCTGGTTTGGCCTGACCGATACGGCTGCAGGCTTCATTATCTTTGTTGGTGCAGTCTTCCCCATCCTCATCAATACTTACGTGGGCTTTCGCAACCTCCCACGAGTTTATGTGGAATCGGCCAAGGTTTTGGGAGCTACCAAAGACCTCGACCTGGTGAGATATGTGGCCTTTCCCTATGCACTGCCCTCCATTGCAGGAGGAATCCGCATCGCCATGGGAATCGCCTGGATGTGCCTCGTGGCAGCAGAGCAGTTCGGAGTAAGCTCCAGCGGGCTAGGCTATAAGATCTGGTCCTACTACTATCTGCACCAGATGGACTATGTTCTGCTTTACATCGTTATGCTGGGCCTTCTGGGACTATTCATCGACAAGACATTCCGCTATGTAGTAGAAGAGAAGCTGCTCAAGTGGCAGGTGGGCCTGACGCAGTAGTGGCGACCTAATAATTGGCTTATGGAAGTTGCTTCCGGCGACGGAGCATGTTTCTAATTTTAACAGGTTCAATTGCAATATTATTTGTCCCGATGTTCTTTGGCTGCCGCAAGTGCAAAGCATTAATATGGCATTGGACTTCTCAAACATCTGAATTGCAGTTATGAGATTAAACAAGAGAATCGCATTTGAGGAACGGTTATGAAGAGAAATATCAAGGTTGAACGCCTCAATCAAAGACCTTTGGAGCAACAGGAGATAGAGCTTGTAGAACGCAAGGGCATAGGCCACCCGGATAGCGTTGCAGACGGACTCGCGGAGTCCATCAGCCGGGCTCTATGTCAGGAATACCTTGATAGATTTGGAGCGGTGCTGCACCACAACACTGATAAGACTCAGATCGTGGCAGGAAGATCCAAACCGACCTTTGGCGGTGGCGAGGTCATCTGCCCGCTTTACATTTTGCTTACCGGGCGGGCCACGAGGGTCTTCAAAGAAGAGGAGATTCCTGTGGACACCATCGCCATCAAGGCGGCACGCAAGCTTCTGGCAGAGTCGCTCTCCAACCTGGATGTCAACAACCACGTCATCCTTGATGCCAAGATCGGCATGGGTTCCTCTGATCTGCGAGATGTATTCGGCCGGAAGGTTCCTTCGGCCAACGACACCTCCTTTGGAGTGGGGTATGCGCCGCTCTCCGAAACGGAGAATATCGTCTTCAACACGGAGCGAGAACTCATGAGGCTCAAGAAGAGCATCCCGGCCATCGGAGAGGATATCAAGGTTATGGGCATGCGCCAGGGGGATGTTATCAATCTCACCATTGCCTGCGCCATGGTCGATAAGCATGTGGCAAACCTCAAGCAGTACGCGGACACGAAGAGGGACATAGTTGAGCATGTCATAGAATATGCCAGGCAATTTACTGACCGCGAGGTAAATGCGCAGATGAACGTGGCCGACAATATCGAACTGGGATCCGTCTACATCACCGTCACAGGCACCTCGGCAGAGATGGGAGACGATGGAGCGGTGGGCCGCGGCAACCGGGCCAATGGACTCATCACTCCTAACCGGCCCATGAGCCTGGAGGCTACCTGCGGCAAGAACCCCATCAATCACGTGGGCAAGATCTACAACCTGCTCTCCATTGAGGCGGCAAGACAGATCGCAGCCGAGATACAGGGCATCGACGAGGTCTACATTAAGATGCTCTCTCAGATCGGAAAGCCCATAGACGAGCCGCACATTGCCAGCGTGCAGATCGTTCCCAAAGAGGGAGTGGACTTGAAGACTGTTGAAGCGGGAGCGATAGAGATCCTGGATGAGTGGCTGGCCAATATCCCCAAGCTGCAGCAGATGCTATTCCGAGGAGAGCTCAGCACCTACTGAGCTCAAGCGGGATATTATTGCCCTGGAGAGACTCAGCCAAGAGACTGAGCTCCATCTATTTTCAAATCTATCCCGTTCTTTCTCTGCGGGCCATCCCTTCTTCTCTTTTCGGCGGAACCTTTGTAGGGCGTATTTGCGGCCCCACGAGAGGCTGGAGATAATCGAGGAACGGCTTCATGGCCGCAAAGACCGCCATTGCATAGTCGGCAAAATCCGGGCCAAGAACCTGCTCATCGCTGAGCGAATGGTGGACCATGAATTGCTTATGCCGGATCAATTCGATTTGTGGATCGTCGACTGCATATCCTCGCGGCGCAGTCTTGAGTTTCTCGCCAGAGATGCCTCCAAAATATTTCCGGAAAGCCGGGGCCTCGATCACCCTTCCGATCTTGACAGGATCTCGGGCTATGGCGGAACGGATGGCTTGCAGATCCGCGGATGTAGGCATGTGGGCGCCGCCGGCGATCAATGAACCTCCGTCGGGCATGATGTGAATGTAATAAGGCAGCTGCAGAGAATGCCTGCAGCCGGGCGCGAGCACGGCTGAGAAATGGTTTTTGTAGGGAGGCATATTCCTGGCAAAACGCAGGTTGTTATTGATGCGGAAGATGGCGTCCTTGGCCGCTAAATCGCCCAGGGGCTCGATTGTGTCGAAGCGGAAGATCAAGCCCTGAATGAACTTTTCAAACCCCATCTTGGCCAGATCATATTCAGAACGATGCGATTCGAACCATTCGTGGTTATTGTTCTGGCGAAGTTTGCGCAGAAAATCGAAGATCGGCTGGAATTGGGTCATGAGAATAGAAGATGTCTTCAAGCTTTAGATAATTTTCACTTATTAAAAGTCAAACAGCGACTTCTGTCCCCTTCCCACCGCCGGCTTTGCCACCTTCTTCTCGACCTTTGCCTCGTTCTCCTCTTTGCGAGGGTTGCCCAGCCTGTTGCCTTCGGGCTTTGCGACAGTCCCTTCTTGCCCCTGGTTGGCAGTCGCTGGCTCCACCTGTCCGGGCCCGACCGCAGAAGCAGGAAGGTCCGGATCGTCCCTGAGGGGCTCTGAAGTTGCACTCAAAGTGCTATCCTGCACAGCACCTGTTTTCATGCTCGCCGCGCCCTCATCCACCTCGCCCGCGCCCGTGCGCGCAGGCGTCGCACGCGCTTCGCTTGCGCCCACGAGCGAATGCTGCGCTGTGCTGTGCCATGCCATCTCGATATCCTCTATCTCCTCAGCGTTTCGAATCTTCATAGCCTCCTCGAAGATGGTCTGCACCTTCTTCGTAGTAGGAGCGCTGCCCAGAAGTAGAGCGATCTCCTCAGCCTCCAGATCCAGCTCTGCGGCCAGCGGAGCTGCAGTCTTTTTGTCTTTTAGCATCAGACCCACAAAGCCCATCAGCTCCGACCGGGCGAAGCCTGCCGAGACATGGCAGCGTCGGCCGATCTTTTTGGCGGAACTATCTCGAACGCTGCGCGCCTTGCGGGTCTGTCCCATCCTGCGCCAGAGGCTGGGCGGCCGGAAAGCAACATAGCCCTGCCCACGGGCAGCCTTGGATGCCTGCACCCCCCCAGTCATGAGAAAGCTGGCATAGCGCCACAGACCGTAGACCTGCCTCCGTCGCACCCGACCCAGAAAGATGTCCGCCCGCGCCAGACGATCGTACCCCCAAAACAGGTCCAAACCTTTGTACGCCAGGGGCAGGTTCTCGTCCACCCAGTTGATCAGGTCTTCCGGGCTCTCATCAAGATTGTAAGACGCCTGCAACGCCTCGTGGGCATTATTGCCCTTGAAAATAACCTCTAAAACCTTGAAGATGGACGACTTGACATCCCGCTCGGCAGTGGCTACATCTTCCATCTTCAGCTCCGTCTGGCCCTGGGCTGCCGCCTGCAGATCGTTGATCCCGGAGCGCATGTCGCCTCCCGCCCTCTCGGCAATCAGCGTCAGAGCATCCGGATCGCATTCCACCTCTTCCACTCTGCAGATCTCCCGCAACGCCTGTGCAATGGTAGTGGAACGAACCGACCGGAACTGTATGCCCTTCATTGCGTCCCGCAGAGGCTTCTCGATCTCATAGTACTCATTGGCGATGAGCAGGACGGGCTGCGAAGCGCTCCGCACCAGCTTCAACATGGCCGCAGCTCCTCCCCTGTCCGCAGTGCCGTGCAGATTGTCCGCCTCATCCAGAATAACGAGCCGGGGCTTTCCTGAGAAGGTCCGGCTCTGCGAGGCGGGACCCGCAATCTTCTGAATCATGCCTGCCGTGCGCGCATCCGAGGCGTTCATCTCAATGTAGTCCCAGTCAAACTCGCTTGCAAGCGCGAGAGCGGCTGAGGTCTTGCCCGTGCCTGCCGGTCCGTACAGAATAGCAGCACCGGTGATGGGTTCGCCCCTCTCCCAGGACTGGCCCCATGCCAGCAGCTCCTCTATGGCCTTGCCGTTGCCCAAAATCCGTTTAAGGGACTCCGGACGGTACTTCTCTGTCCACTTCGTGGCAATAGGCATTCTACCAGACGCCCTCTCTGCCCGTAATCTCTTTAATATTTATCTCCCAGATGGTCATATCCATCTTCTCCAGCTCCTCTCGCGGGAACTGCTTGCCACCGTGGCCGCCCTGGCCCTTTTCTATGAACGCATCGAACATCTTCTGCTTGGCTTCAACACTATCAGATAGACTCGCTGTGCCAAAAACGGCAACGCTTGACCAGCAGTCTTTCTGGATAACATCTATCTGGAAGCACACATTGGGGTTCTCAGTCACACACGCGACCTTCTTTCCGTTTCCACGAGAGTGAAGGTAGATCACATTGCCGTGATAAACATAAGACATTGGAACAACATAGGGCAAGCCATTCCCGGCCAATCCCAGCCGACCATACCTGGCAGAGGAAAGAAGAATTGAGCATTCGTCCTCGGATAATTCCCTGGGCTTCATGCTCTAAAATTAGATCTCCTGGATTTTTAGCTTTTGCTAAGGCCCGAGGTATACCCCGGGAATGGCACTCACTGCCTGCCCGACAGTGCTGCGCCCGCGATCAGCAATATCATTCCCAGTGCTATCATGGGCACACCCGGAAATGCAGTTTCTACCTGGAACTTTGTAGCCCCGGCCTCCGCCCCGATGAGCTTGAAGCTCTGGTTTTGCATCTCTCCACTCTTGCTATCCATAACCTGTATCCCAACCAGAGCAATGCCGGTCAGGATTATGAGCACACCCATGACGACAGCCAAATTTACTTGTACCATTAGATCCCCCCTTTGCCAGTAATATTTAGCGCTATGGATATAATGTTTTGCTTATTACGATTCCAATCATACTCAATTATCTTTGCAGATGCAACCATCAGATTTGGAAGTCGCGACATTTGGTATGGGACA
>Ga0209226_10001656_pt1 | contig 9989 bp, 10 predicted proteins | sample BarGraNGADG00212_2_FD_184497 | JGI IMG/M metagenome (GOLD analysis project Ga0209226, IMG submission 184497) | Arctic peat soil microbial communities from Barrow, Alaska, USA - Barrow Graham LP Ref core NGADG0011-212 (SPAdes) (version 2) | ecosystem: Environmental > Terrestrial > Soil > Wetlands...
TGCACCGATCTCACGGAGACACCCGCCCAAATCGTAGCCTGGTTCGTTTTGCGCTGGCACGTCGAGGTGACCTTCGAGGAAGTCCGCCGCCACTTGGGCCTTGAGACGCAGCGCCAATGGTCTGACCTGGCGATCCTGCGCACCACACCCGCTCTGTTGGGGCTGTTCTCGCTGGTCACGTTGTTGGTTCAGGGTTTGCTGCAAGGCAAAAACCTGCCGACCCGCCAGGCCGCCTGGTATCAGAAGGCAACACCGACCTTCTCAGACGCCTTGGCCTTCTTACGCTTGGAACTTTGGCCCGCCAGGGTTATTTGGCGGTCGTCTACCCAGCCCGACATGGTGGAAATCCCACGCGAGCTGCTGGAGTGCCTGACCGACACGCTGGCTTTCGCTACTTGAGCCAGCCAAAAATGGATAAAGTCGAGCTTAGTACGTGGTCCAGTTTTCGGGGCTAATTATACAGGATTCCTGACCCAGCAACTGGGCGGGAGATCGGGACTTGATGCACGAAAATGCCTCCTGCAGTCAATCAGGGCTTGATAATCAGCCTGACAGGCAAGGTCACGATGTCACCTGGCAATACCTGCCCTGCTTTGTCGAGCGCTGCCAGGCGGCTGCCCGTCGCCGGAGCGTACCAACCTGCGGCGAGTGGGTAGACGCCGGGCGCGACGCCGGCAGGAACCTGCAGAACGAGGGTGTCTGTCAACACCTCGCCGGGTAGCCACGATGTCGTGGGGCACGCACCGTCGCAGGGCGGCCCATCCCGCTGGGCCACCGGGCGGCCATCCGCGCCAACAGCATGGACAAAGCGGACAAGGTCAATCTTGGACGTGCTCAACGCCTGCCACACCACCGTCATTGAAATCGAACCACCAGCAGAAACGGGGATCTCTGGCGGGGCGTCTACACCGAGTAACACTATCGTGCCACCAAAGCGCGCGTCTACCCGCTGCCTCAGCGCTGGTACCGCGAATTGCCGTGGGCGCCCGAGCACCTCAATCTCGCCCAGGTCAGCTGGCGGCCCTCCATTGTTCGTCGCCATCCGCAGCATGTACCGGCCTGCTGGTGTCTGGGCAGGCAGTCTTAAATCGAGATAAGTGTGAACTACGCTCCCCGGCGGCATTTCTGCCGGAACGCGGCCCTCGGTGCTTGCTGTGCGCTGGCCTGCTACATCCAGCCATGCCGTGAACTGATTGCTTGCGGCGCCGGTGTCCCCAATCTGCCAGAATAACCGCAGGCTGATCACTTGACCGGGGTCTGCCTGGACAGGCCATCCATCCAGGCCCAGCAACTTAGTGCCATACGCAAAGTTCAGCTGCAAGTCACGGTCCAGATGAAGATCGGTGAGCGGCAGTGGGGCGGAAGGAGGTGTTATGGCAGCAACTGCCACAGCTGCACTAAGGCGCGAAGTGCCGTTGGCAGGCAGCAATGGTTCGAGTGTGGATTGATCGAAGACGCGCGCTTCCAGGCTAAGGCGGTCGGCAGGTTGCGTCTTCGGCACCATTATGAGGTGGTAGGTCTGAAAGGTAGTGCCTGGTGCCCATGTCGCGGCAGCTTCCTGGCTTGCGTCCATCAACGGGCTTTCGCCGCTGGCCAGACGGTGTCCCGCTTCGTCCACAAGATCCAGCGCCACCCTCCGGTGTGGCAGGGCGCGCATCAGGCGCCAGGTGCAGATTGCCCAGATGCGCGTGCCGGCAGCCGCGGTTGCGGAGCTTCGGTCCTCATTCGGCGCCGCCCCGCCCCAGCGAAGTCCCACTAGCGATAGGTCGGAGCCAAAGCTCTGATCAGGAGTCGTACGCTGCCCATCCGCTATGAACTGCGGGTGCGCATCCAGCCGGTAGCTCAGCAAGGTGAAGCCGCGGTAGTCCCGCGCACCCTCCGGCATACCTTCCCTTGCGAGGTAAAAGGGCAGTGCGCCTGCCGGGTCGGCCAGCAGATTGGCGCCTTCGAGCCACACGGGTGTCATGATCAGGCTGCCTGCCGCACGGGCCAGCCGGGCGTTAAGCCAGGGCTCAGCCTGCTGATTCCCGGCCGGCCACTGGAGAATTGGAACATGCTCGAAGGCGTAATCCAACTGGTAGCCGTAACCAGGGTTGAGCGGCACCACCCCCAGGCTGCCGGGAGCACGACGTACGGTATCTCCAAAAGCCCAGAGGTCGCCCTGGTAGGCAGCGTAGAGGTCGGTCTGCTGCGCCCACTTCACGAAGTAATCCTGAACCGTACGTAAACCCTCACAGGCAAGAAGGATGGCCAGCAGAGCGCCCGCTCCCCATGCTGCTGCGCGCCAGCGGTGGCTGACTGCGCTCGCAGCCCAGCCCAGGGGCCACGCTGCGAGAAGCAATGCAGCCGGTAATGCACCGAAGAGCCGTGGAAAGCTAGGAGTGCTCGACCGGGCCAGCACACTCGGCACGCACATGATGGCGAACCAGATCACGAGCGTCCATGCGCATTGGCTCCTCCGCCAGATCGCCTGAACGAGGCCTGCAGCCAGTCCCACAGCAAACAGCGCTGCCAGCGCGGGGCTGAACGGCGGCCGGCCGGGAATATTGTGCCGGTCAATTGGATCGCCCGCCCACCCCAGGAAGTTGCCCCATAGCTCATGCCAAGTCCAGCGGAAAGGCTCGCTCGCGCTCGGACTACTCTGCTGCACGACGCTAAAAGTCTCGATGCGTTCGAAGATGAACTGCGGATGCAGGATGAAGAAAACCACCAACGGCGCGACGACCACCGCAAACGCCAGCAGCGCCCAGGGCAGGGTCGTCCGGATTCCTTGCCGCTGCTGTCTGGAGAGAGTCAGGTACAGGGCGAGCCAGATCAAGGGCGTAATGCGCGCCGCCAGGTAGGTCAACAGAGTCAGGCCGGCAAGCAAACCGAAAACGAGGGCGCGCCCGCGCAACGGCCGGTGGGTCCAATTCAGCCACGCGACTACGGCCAGGGTCAGCATGATGGGAAAGGCGTTGACTTGAAAGCCGATGCGGTTTATGCTTTGCGGCCAGTAGTTGGTCATCCAGAGGCCAGCTGCCGCTACACCAGCCCAGAGACCCGTCACCCGGCGGTCTCGCCACAGAGCTCGACCCGCGAGATAGAGAACCGGGATCATGAGAGCACCCAGCAGGGCACCAGCCAGCCGCACCGCACCAGGATGACCGTCCCAAGCGGCGACGAAAGGCACCGTCAGATAAATGTACAGCGGCTCCTTGCCAAGCGCGCTGGGAAAGAAGACCTGGAAGTGGCCTTGCAGCAGCTCACGTGCATCTACACCCTGGGTGGCTTCATCCCACCACAGCCAGGGCGGAATCGACTCGAGGCGCCAGGTGCGCAATAGCAGTGTGAGGATCGAAAAAACAAGGAGGACGATCGGGACCGCGTTTCGGGTCCGGACGCGCAGAAGGACATTCATCTAGAGGTACCCCAGATCATGTGCTCAACGTTCCCTTACTATACAGTGTTCCGGGCTCGCCGGCAAATGCGGAGGAATGCGCACCCGCCCTGGACACACCCATTGCCTACATGGTTCCGGACCGGCCTGGTTACTTCCCATACTCGGACGGGGTTTACACAAGCGCCGAAAAGCGCTTGCGGCAGACGAGGCGCCCATCCACTCGGGTAGCCAGAGGAATCCGATAGAAATCAGGCAGCGATGGCTGCTTCGGCCGGCCAGGTGGCCGGCGAGTTCAAGAGCGACCGCCACCTGGCCGAATTCAACCCGTCGCAGTTGACTTCCGAGGGATTTTAAGTCGGCGACTACGCAGATGGCGACAGCGATCATGAATCAAAACATGAGTCATCCCGGAGTTTAGGGGGTGACCACATAAAGGAAGAGACCTCCCGAGGTAGACTGCGCTTGTGACAACCAGACTATCGAAAGACGTCCTATCGTTTGTCAAGCCCCCAAACGAGACTTGGGGGAGCGGTAGACCGTCGATAAGGGTGACCGGAAACAAGATCATCGAAGCGATTGCCTTGGCGAGTGGATGTGACGGCATCTGAGCGGCCGCAGGGGCCTCTGATACTAAACTGGTCGCAAGGTGAAATGCGCAGATCTCGTAGGTCACCGCTTTCAGCGTGACGGCTCAAGCAGCGAGACCTGTCATGCTACAAGCGATGACCTACGCTGGCCATGTAGGTTTCATGTTGCGATCAGTTTAGGCAAACGGCGGGCGGCGGCCGGGCTCAGACACGGCTAATGGTTGGTATGCGGGTGCTCTATCAGGTATTGGCGATAGTCTTCAGTCTCCAGGAAAAACGGGCGCTGGTGGCGCCACATGTCGTAAAGCACGTTCGTCGTGAATTGGCAGGCGATGGCCAACAGAGCGACGAAATGGCCCTTGTGGGGTGGTTTGCGGCTGGTGATGCGTTGGTACATGGTGTTGTAGTTAGGCACCTTGTGACGCAGGTGGTCGGCCAGGTTCACCGCCGCATAGCGGGCGTTGGGCGCACCCTGTTTGGTGATGTGCTTGGCCTTGTAGACGGTGGTGCCCGAGATGTGCTTGGAGGTGGTCAGGCCCAGGAAGCTGGCCAGATGCTCGCCATCCGGGAAACGCTGGACATCGCCGGCCTCTCTGACGAGGGCCAGGGTGTTGCTGAGGCCAGCGCCGGCAGTCTGCTTGATCAGATCATAGCCCAGGCGGATGAAGTAGCGCTGTCGGGAGCGCGCGGTGGTGATGTCGTCTGCCAGGTTCAGGGCCCGCTGCCGGATCACCGAGCGGGTGATCGGGCAGAGCAAGACGGTCCGGCACAACTCCACGAGTTGTTGCGCCACAGTGGCATCAAAGGCCGTGTGGCAGTGGCTGGTCGGGACAGCGGCGATGACTTCCGAGCCGGCGGCGACGATCTCATCGGGGAAGAGGTACTGCTCGTAGAGGGCGTAGACGGCCGGGTGGTGGATCTTGTCGCCCGGCAACGCTTGGGTGAAGGCCGGGCTATAGGCCCGCAGCAGGGCGCGAAGTTGGTTCTTCTTGCGGTTGATCTGCTGGGCCAAATCGCGGCGCTGCGCGAGCAAAAGCGCGCCGACAGCAGGTCGGCATCCTGGCTGAGGACGACTTCGGGCGTGCTCCCCTGGCGGAGCTGCTCAGCCAGCAGGTCGGCGTCCACCAGCTCCGTGCGGAGCCGCCTGGACAAGACCTCACCCATGTGCTCGGTGGTGCGGGGGTTGTACAGGATGCTGGCCAGGTTGGGTTGCTCAGCCAGAGCATCCCAGAAGCCCCAGTAATAGACGCCGGTCGCCCACAGGCGACGGCGATCATGCGCACGTGGTGTTGACCGCGCAGCTTTTCCAGCCAGGCGGTAATCTGGCGAAAGTCGCTGGAGTTGTTTGGCACGTTGGGCAGGGAGACCAGTTCCTCCGTGCGTGCGTCGATGGCCAGCAGGCTCAGGGTGAGGTCCGCCACGTCCGCACCCACAAACAGGGTCAGTTGATCCAGGTAGGTGTCGATCAGCTTGTCGGACTGGATCCCTGGCAGGCCAGGCAGGAGTGAAGAGCGCAAATCTTCACTCAGGGTTTGACGGATAGGTTGCAGTTCACGGTACATCGCACACCTCCAAGTGAAGGTAGTGGGCCGGGAGGCGAGGGATAGTACCCCTCAACACCGACGGCGACGCAGCCTAAACTGATCGCAAGGTGAAAATGTATGGTGCGTTCAAGCGACCACCTGGCTGGCTTTAGCCACAAGCGCATCGACCTGGGCTTGCAGTTCCCGGCGACAGCGTTGCTTGACTTCGCTCGTGCGCTCGGCCAACCCAGCGAAGAAGGCATCTACCTTTTCGCGCACCTTGGCTGCGGTGCCAAAACAGATATCTGCCGTCACTTCCTCACGGACCCAGGCCCAGATCAGCTCGTCCGGGTTGAAGTCGGGCTGTAGCCAGGCAAAGCGACCAGACGCAGTTGGAGATCCGGCGTAGTCAAATATTCCCGCATCTCCGGCCCATGATGCGCCGGACCGTTGTCCCAGATTACCATCAACGGCTCTTTATGTTTTTCACGCAACTGCTTCATGGACGTGACCGAGGTCTCCGCTGTGGTGTTGCCGCTCACGTTCATAACCTCGACTTCGCCCGTCTCCAAACAGACCGCCGAGTAGTAGGTGGCCTTCTCACCCAGTTTGGGGCTGGTCGAATCGACCAAGGCTGGCTCACCCCGCAGCACCCACTTGGCGCGCAGTTCGACATCCGCTCGGAAGTGGGCTTCGTCCACAAAGAAGATCTTGGCTCCTTGGGCTTGCGCCTCCGTCCGCAGGGCGACGTAGGCGGTCACGAAGGCTTCGCGCTTCTCGGCGTTGCCCTTCAGCAGGCGTTTCTTGGGCCGCTTGACCACGAAGCTCAGCCGGTGCAGGTAGTTCAGGCAAGTGCGGCTACTGAGCAGGAGGTCAAAACGCTCTTGCACGAACTGCCGCACCACCTTCCAGTTCCAGTTGGCCAACTCCAGGCCCGCCGCACTCGGGGCGGCCTGCACCGCCGCCTTCAGTTCGGCTTGTTGCGCCGGGCTGAGGGCGGGGGGGAACCACCGCTCTGCTCGAAGGTCACACCTGCCGCACCACGCTGCTGGAAGTCCGCCGTCCAGTCAGTGATGGTCCGCACGTCGCGCCCCAACGCCTCGGCAACCTGCTCAGCCGACCAGCCGCGGGACAGGAGCCAGAGGGCGTGCCAGCGTTCGCGCTCACGGGGTGTGAGTGCCCGGTACACCTGCTCCCGCACCTGGTTCACATCCAACTGCCAGCGTCCCAGCATGACCAGCATATCGTTCATCAGCAGAGACTCACATAGCCGTGGTATCACTGGCAGTATACCAGGCGCGCTCTACAATTTCACCTTGCGATCAGTTTAGTCTTCCAGTCGGTTGAAGAACGCGACGGGATGCTCCAGTCGGGAATGGAGGAAGGGGCAGCCGAGACAGTGGATCGGCTCGAGGCACTTTTGAAGGAGCTTGCCGACAGGGTGTAATGGGCTGGCAAAACTAGACACGAATCTCCTTATGGTCAATCGGCCGAGTACGCCGCTCAGGTGCTTGCGCCAGACCAGACGGGTCGTGTCATGTGGCCTTGGGCTGTGCGTAAGCGGTGAACCGCCATCTTTTCTGGCGGTTCACCGCTTACCGATAATCCCTACTACGGCGACTGTGCTTACGGCAACCTTAAAGAAGAAACGAGTTCGCTACCTTAAACAGGACCGATTCTCTGTCTTGGCAAACCCGTCCACCTTAAGCGACCCGCTGAAGGATACGGCCGGGCCGGCGTTGAACCCGCTACTAAAAGTGATCAACCTGATCTCGGTGATCATCGCGCCGATGATCGGCGCGATGATCAACCCGGCCCTCAAGTACGGGCTGGCAGCCATCATCCTGGCTTTCCTCGCTTGGCTGGTCTGGCCGCGCAGCCGGGCCGCGCCAAGCTCCTTGGTGGCGCCTATAGGGGCCAGGCAGGTAGTGGCGCCGGTGGTGGCGGACGGGGACGGACCGGCGGAGTAAGCGCGGCGTTCTGGAACACGAATAACGCGCAGGTTCACGAAGTGCACGCAGCGCGCAGGTCGCGAAGGTTTTCGCCGCCTGCGCGCTGCGAGCTTTAACCGCTTGAGCCTGCGCGGCGCACCCCGTCGTCCTTCGACCTGCGTTCGTTATTCGGTCAGCAGTGTGATACACTGTGTGATACATCGTGTGATAACACCGTGTAACAACACCGTGTGACAACACCGTGTGACAACACCGTCGTCGCACCACCCGGCGCCTCCCGACTTGAACCCCAGGAGCAATCGATGCAACAAACTCGATCCGGCAGATTATGCGCGGGCGCAGGGCGTCTAGCAGACGCTGGACCGACACCTGGCCGTGCAGGCGATCCTGGCGGGAGACGTGCCCGGGGCACGGGTGTTCGTCGACGAGCCGGCGCGTCCCCAGGCGGCGCTGGCCTGGTCCAAGGACCATCTATACCTGGCCGGCAGCCCGGGAAATGCCGCCTTCAACTTACCCGGTTTATTGCGCCTGGTACGATGCGGCCCCTGACCTGTCGACGAAAGGCAACGAAAGGACTGATATATGACAGAAACTGGCAGGCGAGCGGCGGGGCAATGGCCTTACGCCCGGCACCGGGACTACCAGAAGAAGCTCCAGCAAGTGGCGGCGGCCTGGCTGAAGAGCAAAAACGTCAACGCCGGCCAAAAATACTCTTACATCCTGGCAGACCGAGGCGGCTGGCGCGATAACGTGATCCTGCCCGAGGTGGTCGACTACCTGGTCGCGGAACAGCGCCGGCGGGCTACCCAGGGCGAAGCTTTTGCCTTCCACAAGTACATTCACCACGGGCTGAGCAGCCAGGCGATGCTCTGCAACCTGGCCGGCCCGCTGATCGTGCGCAAGGACCTGGAGCCGTTGCGCGTGGCCTGCGAGGCTGCGGGCATCCCGTGGCCAACTGCTGCGACGGCGACGTTTGAAGTGACTGACCGGAGCGTGTTCAACGAGGAAAGCGCCCAGCCCACCTCCATCGACCTGGTGATCGGCGGGCGGGGCAACTCGGCTGCGCTGTTCGTGGAGGCGAAACTGACCGAGACAGAGTTTGGCTCCTGTTCGGTGTTCCAGTCCGGGGACTGCGAAGGGATGAGCCCGCTGAGCGACTTCAACCTGTGCTTCCTGCACTTCATCAAGCGCAAGTACTGGATTAAAATGGCCGAGCACGGCGCACTGGCCGGCCCGCTGGCGCGCAGCCCGCTCTGCCCGATGGCCACGTATTACCAGTTCTACTGCGAGCTGTTGTTCGCCCTGGACAAGGGCGGCTACTACGTGCTGCTGTACGACGAACGCAACCCGGCCTTTGTGCGGGCAGGCGCCGGGGCTGCCGCGGGCAGCGAGCGCGGCCTCTGGCCGTTCCTCACCTCGCTGCTGCCGAAGGAGCTCCAGAAACGGACCCGGCGCGTCAGCATCCAGGCGGTCCTGGCGTCCATCCGGCAGTCGGGCCGGCATGAGGACTGGGCGCCGGAGTTCGCGCTCAAGTACGGGCTTTAGGACAGCCCCCTCAAATATCGGCCGCGACCTGGCCGGCCGCGGGCGCCGGTTGCGCCTTACGGTAGGACGCGGGCCGGGCGCCGGGGACCAGGCTCAATAGTTCCGCAATACATTGCAGGCGGGCGCGGCGCCGGTCATCGGCCGGGATGAGGTGCCAGGGAGCTTGCCCAGCGTTTGTCAACGACAGGACGGTCTGGCGCACGCTGGCGACGTCCAGCGGATGGGCATCCTTCGGCAGGGTCGGCACCGGTAGCTGGCGTTTTTTGGCCAGCGCCGCGATGTGCGCGCGGAAACGCCGGTCCTGCTCAGGGTCCTCGGCGCTGAACCAGAACTTGACCAGGGTGATGCCCGAAAGCACCAGGGTGCGCTCGAACTCAGCGCAGGAGCGCAGGAACTCCTCGAACTCAGCGGCGGACGTCAGCCCGAGAGCGTGCGCGGTCGCCGGGTAATGGTACCAGCTGCCGTCGAGGATGACCATCTTGCCGGTCACGGGGAAGTGCTCGACAAAGCGCTGGAAATGCCAGCGGGCGCGCGCGCGCTTGTTCGGCGGTTCGAGCATCACCACCTTGCAGACCCGCTGGTCAAGGCCTTCGGCGATACGACGCGCCGTGCCGCACTTGCCGGCCGGCCCCAACCCCTCCAGGATCACGACCAGGCGCAGCTTCTCGCCCACCAGCCAGGTCTGGAGCTTGAAGAGGTCGACCTGCAGCCCACCCAATTCCCGCCGGTACTCCTTTTTGCGCAGCTGTCCCGCACGCGGCTGCGCCGCATCCTCGTCACCCTGCCGGCTATCCTCGGACTGCGGCGCCGCGTCGCCGGTGGCTTCGATCGGGAGCTTGGCGGGCGCGCCCTCCGCTCCCGCCTGCGCCTGTTTGGACTTCTTCTTTGCCATGGCCGTCTTCTCCTCTGCGCGGATACCCCGCGCACACGCCTGCGCCACACGCACACACCTGCGCCAGGTGCATACTCCCGCGCCTGGCTGCTTCAACAGGCAGCCTGC
>Ga0209226_10001658_pt1 | contig 9985 bp, 12 predicted proteins | sample BarGraNGADG00212_2_FD_184497 | JGI IMG/M metagenome (GOLD analysis project Ga0209226, IMG submission 184497) | Arctic peat soil microbial communities from Barrow, Alaska, USA - Barrow Graham LP Ref core NGADG0011-212 (SPAdes) (version 2) | ecosystem: Environmental > Terrestrial > Soil > Wetlands...
TAAAAAGACGAACAAGGAGGCGCGAAAACGTGCAAACACTCGAAGCCATTCGCAAGCGCTGCAGCCTGAAGACCCATCTCTCGAAAAAGCCCGTCGAGCCCGAGAAGATCGAGCAAGTACTCGAGGCGGCGCGGCTGGCGCCCTCGGCGCGCAACCTTCAGCCCTGGCGCTTCGTTGTCGTGCAGGGCGACGAGGCAATCGAGGAACTGGTGCGGGGCGCCTTCCCGGAGTCGAACCAGGTGATGAAGGAAGCGGCGGCCCTGATCGTGATCTGCGCCAGGGAAGAGGACGACGTGATCCGCGAAGGCAGGCCCTACTACCTCTTCGACGCCGGCCTGACCGTCGAGAACCTGCTGCTGGCGGCGACCGACCTGGGCCTCGTCACCCACCCGATACTGATGTTCGACGAGGCCGAGACGAAACGAATCCTCGCAATACCCGACGACTACCGGGTCGTTCTCGTCACGCCGCTTGCCTATCCGGCCGAGCCGAGCTACGACGAAGCAGCCGAGGAGAGACTGAGCGAGCGCACGCGAAAGTGCCTGGGCGAGATAGCTTTCTACGGGAAGTGGAGCTCACCGAGAAGCGGTTGATTTGCCGCTCGCCGGAGGCGGTAGGGTACGAGGAGCTTCTGTAAAGGCCACCTAGCGCCTGGTTGAAAACCCGAGAGAAGGAGGGCAAATATGCCGGAGTTTGGATCGCCGTTTTCGGGACTAGCGAATGACCGCAAGCTCACTGACGAAGAGCTGATCAGGGCCATTCGCTTCATGGTGTCGGCAGAGTACGAGGCAATTCAGCTCTACATGCAGCTGGCCGAGTCGACCGAGAACAAGCTCGCCGTAAATGTGCTCGAGGACGTCGCCGACGAGGAGCGCGTGCACGCCGGCGAGTTTCTGAGACTGCTGCACGAGCTCGCTCCGGACGAAGAGAAGTTCTACGCCGAGGGAGCAAAAGAAGTCGAGGAAGAGATCGAGAAGCTGAAATAAGCGCATTTTCTGCACCCTTCAGCAGGCGCTTAAGGGAGAGCAACCATGATCGATCACACCGGTGTTAACGTCACAGATTACGAGCTGAGCAGGGATTTCTATAAGAAAGCGCTCGCGCCACTTGGCTACGGCATCTCGCTAGAGCTCGAGGGCGTCGCCGGTTTCGGTACGCAAGAAGGTGGAGGAGACGATCCGGGCGGCGACTTCTGGATCGGGGCCGGCGAGCCGCAGACGCCGCGTAGCCATATCGCCTTCCGCGCGACGAGCGAAGAGCAGGTGAAAGAGTTCCACCGAGCCGCGATCGAGGCCGGCGGAACCGACAACGGTCCGCCGGGCGAGCGTCCGCATTACCACCCCGGCTACTACGCGGCTTTTGTGCTCGATCCCGACGGCTACAACATCGAGGCGGTCTTCGACAGCGGGTCGCGGGCGGGCTGATGGCGCTCCCCGATCTCAGTCCGCAGAACAGCGTCCTTCTCGTCATCGACGTCATCAACTCCTGCGCGCACCCCGACTATGAAGACGCGGAGCGGAACATCCACTTCTCGAAGATTAGGCAGATGGTTCCGGCACTCACGGAGTTCATCGGCTCCTACCGGCGCCTCGGCGGCCGGGTCGTCCTGACCACGACCGTGCCTTGGCGCGAGCCCTTCCTGGCCGAGAACATCAACGACCTCTATCGGGAGAGCGAGGACGCCCGTTACTGGTCGAGCGACGAGAGCGGGCGGGCGGAGCTCTTCTACGAGATCCCGACCGAGGGCGCGATGGTCTTCGCCAAGAACACGTACGACGCCTTCGGGGACGAGGAGCTCGTCTCGGCGCTAGCGACAATGAGTCCCCGTTACGTGATATTTGCAGGGATTTTCAGCGACGGCTGCGTGATGGCGAGCATCTGCGGCGGCTTCTCCAAGGGCTACCGGCTGGTGATTGCGGAGGATCTGATCGAGACCACCGACGACGAGGAGCGGCAGCGGCTTCAGGGACTTCTCAAGGAAAGAACCTGGCCCCTGATGTACGGCGCGGCGCTGAGCTCGCAGGAGATCCTGGCCGCTCTCTCGCAGGCGTCCTCCGCCTAGCTAGAAGCGGCGCGACCGCTCGCGGCTTAGGAAGAAGCCGTGCCCGCTCAGGTTCTTGCAGGTCAAGCCGGTCATCCGGGACGTACAGGTGAAGCCGTCATACCGCCAGGTTCTGCCGTAGGCGAGCGGCTTGCCTCCCAGCGCGGTGTCTCCGTGGCAGACGGTGTTCACGCCGCCGTGTCTCTGCATCGCCAGCGAGTCGCCCCAGTCGAGGTCGCAGTTCTTCGGCCGCGCCGGTTTCGGGCGCAGGCCGCTGCGGATGTCGCAGCGCAGGTCGGTCGGGCTGCCAGAAAGGCGGGCGTAGACGCAGCCGATGTTGCCCGAAGGCGTCGCAAACTGGATCACCTGATCGCCGCGAGCGGCGGCTCCCACTACCGTTGTCGTTACGAGCGCGGCAAGCAGAACGGCGGCGAGAACGGTTACCGATCGGACGCGGTGAGGACTCCGCACGCCGCGAATCTGTCACGCCCGGCGCGGTCTGTCAAGAAGGACACGCGCTAGTCTCCGCCAGTGCGCCTGAAGCTGACGATCGAGTACGACGGCACCGCCTTCTACGGCTGGGCCGCGCAGCCCGGGCTGGAGACCGTGGAAGGCGAGCTGCGCAAGGCTCTGGAGAGGGTCTTTCCGGGCTATGAAGGTCTCGCGGTCGCGGGCAGGACGGACGCCGGCGTGCACGCGCTCGGCCAGGTGGCGAGCGTCGAGGTCGCGACCGGTCCGCCGCCCGAGCGGGCGGCCGCCGCGCTCAACGCGGAGCTACCGCAGGAGGTGGCGGTGATCGTCGCCGAGCAGGCGCCACCCGACTTCCACGCCCGCCACTCGGCGCGCTCGCGCAGCTACCGCTACCGCATCTACCGCCGCCGCCTGCCCTCGCCCTTCGAGTCGGGCCGGAGCTGGTGGATTCCACGCCCGCTCGATGAGGAGCGCCTTGCTCACTCGGCCAAGTTGTTGCTCGGCGAGCACGACTTCCGCGCCTTCACGCCCACCGATACGCAGCACGAGGTCTTCCTGCGCAACGTGATGCGCGCAACCTGGTTCCGCCGCAACGACGCGCTCGAGCTGGAGATCACCGCCGACAGCTTCCTCAGGCACATGGTGCGCTCGCTTGTGGGCACGATGATCGAGAAGGAGCCTGAGGAGATTCGAGCCCTGCTCGACGGCCGTCCGCGCAGCGAGGCCGGCAGCACCGCGCCTCCCTGGGGGCTGTATCTCGAGCGCGTCGAGTACTGAGCGGCTGACGCCTGTGGTGCGGCGGCTACGATGGCCGCGAAGATGAAGACGGCTCTCTTCGACCTCGACGGCACTGTCATCGACACCGGGCCACTGATCGCGGAATCGTTCCGCCACGCGGTTCGCACGGTGCTGGGGAAGACGATCGGCGACGAGGAGATGCTCGCCTACGTTGGCGGCTGGAGCCTACGCGAGCAGATGTGCAGGCTCGCGCCTGAGCGCTCGCAGGATCTTGTCGAGGCCTATCGGGCCTACAACGAGCCGCGGCACGCCGGGCTCGAGTACTGCTCGGGCATGCACGAGCTGCTGCTCAAGCTTCGCGTGGAGGGCCTGCGGCTTGGCTTGGCTACCGCGAAGCGTCGCTCTACCGTGGAGATCGCCTTCCGCTATCTACCGGAGCTGGAGGGCCTTTTCGACGTTATCGTGACCGCCGAAGACACCGAGCACCATAAGCCCAACCCCGAGCCGCTGCTGCTCGCCTTGCACAAGCTCGGAGCCGGGCCTGCCGAGGCGGCTTACGTCGGCGATTCGCCCTTCGACATCGAGGCGGCGAAGGCGGCCGGTCTGCGCGCAATCGCCGTTACCTGGGGTGGAATTCACGGCGAAGAGCGCCTGCGCGCCGCCGCGCCGGACGCGATCGTATCGACGCCGGCCGAGCTAAAGGCGGCGCTCGAGGTTTCTCCGGCCTAGCCCGCGGCTAGATTTCTCATATGGTCGACGCGTCAACCGAAGAGCGCGTTCGCGAGCTGCGGACGCAGATCGAGCAGCACAACTATCGCTACTACGTGCTCGACGACCCCGAGGTCTCCGACGCCGAGCACGACCGGCTCTTCGACGAGCTGAAGGCGCTGGAGGCCGCTCACCCCGAGCTCGCCAGTCCCGACTCGCCAACCCAGCGCATTGGAGCTGCGCCCTCCGAGCGCTTCCAGAAGCTGCGCCACCTGCAGACGATGGGCTCGCTGGAGAAGGTGACCAAGGCCGAGGACATACTCAAGTGGGTAGAAGATGTTCGTCGCCGGCTCGGCTCCGACGAGCCGCTCGCCTTCGTGACCGAGCCGAAGATCGACGGCTCCGCCATCTCGCTGGTCTACGAGAACGGTCGTTTCGTGCGCGGCGCCACCCGCGGCGACGGCGAGGTGGGAGAGGACGTAACCCGCAACCTGCGCACGATCCGTTCTATTCCGCTGCAGGTGCGCCTGGCCAGCGGCGAGCAGGCTCCGCCCTTGCTCGAGGTGCGGGGCGAGATCTACCTGCCGCTGGAGGGATTCAAGCGCCTGAACGAACAACTCGTGGCCGAGGGCCGAAAAGCCTCGCCCAACGCCCGCAATGCCGCCGCCGGCTCGCTGCGCCAGCTCGATTCGCGCATCACGGCCTCCCGGCCGCTGACTATCTGGGTCTACGCCATCGGTGTCAGTGAAGGGCTCACGCTCGAAACACACTGGCAGGCGCTCGACTGGTTGCGCGAGCACGGCTTCCGGGTCAACCCGGGCGCCGAGCGGCACGAGTCGATCGAATCGGTCTTGCAAGCCTGCGGGGAGTGGGAGCGTCGCAGAGCCGAGCTCGACTACGAGATCGACGGGCTCGTGATCAAGCTCGATTCCTTCGCTCAGCAGGCAATTCTTGGCTCCCTGCACCAGCGCCCGCGCTGGGCGCGCGCCTTCAAGTGGGCGCCGACGACGGCGCAGACCGAGCTGCTCGGCATTCACGTGCGGGTCGGGCGCACGGGAGCTCTCAATCCCTGGGCCGAGCTGGAGCCGGTGGAAGTGGGGGGAGTCACGGTCTCCAGGGCCACACTGCACAACGAGGAGGACATCAACCGCAAAGACCTGCGCGAGGGCGACACGGTGATCGTGCAACGAGCCGGCGATGTCATTCCGCAGGTGGTCGGGCCGGTGCTGCCCCATCCGCCTGAGAGCGAGCCCTTCCGCATGCCACCGCGCTGCCCGCTCTGCGACGCGGAGATCGTCAAGCCCGCAGGCGAGGCCATGCACCGCTGTCCCAACCGCGCCTGCCCTTCGCGCGGGCTGGAGACGCTGATCCACTGGGTGCAGGCGGCGATGGATATCGAGGGCATCGGCGAGAAGTTCGTGCGCAAGCTCTGGAGCGAGGGACTGCTTCGCTCGATGCCCGACCTCTACCGGCTGCGCGCCGAGCAGCTAACCGAGCTCGAGGGCTACGCAGAGATCTCGGCGCAGCGGGCGATCGAGGCGATCGAGCACTCCAAGCAGCACCCCTTCTTCCGCGTCCTGTTCGGGCTCAACATCCCCTACGTGGGTTTTGTCACCGCGCAGGCGCTCGCTTATCACTTCGGCTCGGTCGAGAAGCTGGCCGCGGCGACCCAGGAGGAGATTCAGGCGGTCGAGGGAGTCGGCCCGGTCGTGGCCGAGGCGGTCGCGGAGTGGTTCGCCGATGAGGAGAACGCCCGCCTCGTGGCCGAGCTCGGCGAGCTGGGGCTGCGGCTCGAGCTGGGCGACGAAGAGCGACCGGCCGAGGGCGCGCTTTCCGGCAACACCTACGTGATCACCGGTACGCTCGAGCGCTTCAGCCGTGCCGAGGCCCAGGCGGCGCTGAAGGAACGTGGCGCTAAGGTCACCGACTCCGTATCGGCCAAGACGACGGCCGTGATTGCCGGCGAGAATCCGGGCTCGAAGCTCGAGAAGGCGCGGCGCGCAGGCGTAGAGATTCTCGACGAGCGCGGCCTGGAAGAGCTACTGAGCGGCTAGTACGGTTACGAACTGGTCCTGGGCCGCGCGCGCCCGGGTGGCCGAGACCGGGCTTCCGTTCTGCAGGATGGAGAAGGCGTAGCGACTACCAACGTAGCCGGAGAGCGCCGAGGCGGCGTTGGTCGTCCCGGTCTTCGCGAACACATTGCCGAGCGCGGGGCGCCAGCGTAGGCGGTGACTGAGCGTTCCGACGCGGCCGGCAATCGACAGCGAGCCGACAAACGGGCTTCGAATGGTCTCATCTCCCCAGGCGGCTACGAGGAGCTGCGAAAGAGCGCTCACGGTGAGCCGATTGCGCAGCGACAGCCCTGAGCCGTCGGCGATCTGCACTCCCTCGAGCGGGACGCCGGCATCGGCCAGCACGTTTTTCACTGCGACGGCGCCGTTCGCCGTCGTCCCCTGATCGTTGTTGTAGGCGCCGATCTGCTTGAGCAAGAGCTCGGCGCTGTAGTTGTCGCTCTCGCGATCCATGAAGCGCAGCAGTTTCCAGAGTGGAGGCGACTCCACGGAGGCAATCGAAAACGCCTCAGCCGAGGCCGCGCCCGGGCGCGGGCTGTCGTCCGCCGTCACGCCGACCGAGCTGAGCATTTTCTGGAACACGCGCGCGGCGACGAGCGGCGGCGAGGCGCTCGTGTCGAGCCCACGGTCAACCGAGAGAGCGGAGATCGGTGCGCACTCGTGCACGCGGAAGAAGCTCTTCCAGCCCGGCGCGGTCCTGCTGCGATCGAAGAAGCTCTCGTCGCCGATCAGATCTCCCGTGACCGAGCGGATGCCCGCGGCGCGCACCTGCCGCGCAAGCAGTTTCAGGTCTCCCGCCGAGAGATCGGGGTCGCCGTACCCCTTCAAGACCAGGTCTCCGAGCCACTTGCTACCCTGTTGCTCGCCCTCGCCCAGCACCTCGGTCGCGATGTGATACTGCGGACCGAGCAGCGTCAGCGCCGCCAGCGTAATGGGCAGTTTCTCGTTCGAAGCCGGTGCCAGCGAGCCTGTCGCGTGCCGCGAGTAGATGACTTCGCCGGTCGCCAGGTCGACTACTTCGGCCGCCCTCTGCGACGACGGGATCTTGGCGCTGGCCAGGGCAGCGTTGAGCTTGTGAGTCAAGGCCTCTCTCGCCGCCGCGCTCTCGTCGCCTGCCTGCGCGCTCTGTGCTGCCCCGAGGGCAGCCGAGCTGCCGTATAGCGCCAGGCCAAGCGTGATCGTGAGCGCCAGAACGGCCAGGCCGGTGAGAATCGATCTTGTCCCCATTTGCCGCCGTAGGATACGCCCAGCTTCGGCGTGAGGCCGTCTAGAGGATCGTTATGGTCAGCGTCTGTCGGCCGTAGGCCGCGGCCTTGCCGCAGTCGGCCACCCAAAGGTCGATGGTCAGCCCTTGAACGGCCGAGCCCGTGTCGGCGGCGACGCCGTTTCCGTAGCCGGGAATGTAGACCCGTGTTCCCAACGGAATCACAGATGGGTCGGTGGCGATGATTCCTGGGCCGACCGGCAGCCCGCCGGCGGTGTTACCGCTCAGGCAGTAACAGGTGGCCGACACGGTCAGGTGTTGCCCCTTTGTCACCGGGCCACTCGAGGAAGGCGAAGTTGTGCTGGAAGTTGTCGTGGTCGTGCTTGCAGGGGCGGATTGACTCTCCGTCTTGAGCGATCTCGCCGCCGCTTTTGTGGCCTGCGTCGAGAGGCTCGCCACTTGCCGACCGGTCAGAGCACTGGCGCTCCTTAGCCGGTGGATGGTGTCGGCCTTGACCGAGCGAGCAGCCTCCAGGCTTTGGGCGCTGGCAGCTGCTGCGGCGCGTAGCCGATCGAGCTCGCCCACACGCCGCGCCAGGTCGGCCTTCAGGAGCAGCAGCTTGGTCTGCGCCAGCCGCGATTGGCGCAGAATCAGGTTCTGCTGGTTGGCGATCTGGTGAACGCTCTCCAGCCGCGTTACGGCATCATCGATCGATGTGGCACCGAGCATGATTGCGATCGGGTCGTTCGTGTCTCCCGACTCGTATAGAGCCCGCGCTCTTTCAGCGAGATTGTGCTGGGTAGCCGAGATCGCCCGCCGTGCTAGGCGCAGGCTTGTGCGCGTGGAAGCGCTCTCGCGCTTGAGCCGAGCTTTCTGCGCATCCAGCTGCGCGATCCGGACTCTCGCTCGCTCGAGGCGAGTCTCAATCGAATAGAGCTCGAGCAGGGCGTTGTGAGAGCGGCGCTCGAGTTGAGCGCGCTTGGCGCTCTGACTGCCGGGCGCGCCGCTCACGGCTGCCGGTAGTGCAACACCGATCAGTACCGTCACACCGAAGGCGAGCGCTACCAATCGCAGCGTCTGTCTGCGTGCTCGCACGAGGCGCGGACCGTAGCACAGCCGCCCTCGCTACGAGCGGGTTTTAGGCACTGTGGGGGCACTGTAGGTAAGCTATTCGAGGCACCCTTGTCGGTTGCAGGCATCCGGACCGCTTGCTAGGGTGCTGAACTTGAACGGGCCGTCCCTTCGGCCCCGCTGTCCCCTAAGCAGCCCGTGAACGGCTTTCCAAAAAGACAGCTCGCGACGTTCCTCGTAGCCCTACCGGCGCTAGTCGGTGTCTTCGTGCTGGCCGGAAGCGCTGTCGCCAACCCCACAGTCAGCTCCAAGCGCGCCGACGCCCAGCGGGCGATGGATCAGATCGCCCAGATGGACCGGCAGCTCGAGGTGGTCGGGACGCAGTGGCAGGGCGCCCAGTACAAACTGGGAAAGACCACCGCCAGGCTAAACGCGACGAAATTCTCACTCAATCTCGCTCGCAAGAGCCTCGTCGCTTCGCGCCACGCTCTAGCCCAGCGCATCATCGCCGTCTACCAGGACCAGGGCGACGAAAGCAACTCCACTGTCGCCATCCTCCTTCAGGCGACAAGCGTCCAGAACATGATCGATCGGGTCGATGCTGCTCAGCGCATCTCAGATCACGACTCTCGAGTCGTCAAGCAGGTCACGGCGCTACGCAATCAAACCGCTCGCCAAGCCGCCGAGCTCGGGAAGATGCAGGCCAGGCAGAAAGCCCTCGTTGCCGAGATGGCATCCCAGTGGAACGAGCTCAAGAGAAAGCAGAACGAGCGCAGGGCATACGTCGCGAGCGTTAAGCGGGAGATCGCCTCGCTGATCGCCGAGCAGCAGCGTCAGGCGGCGGCAGCGGCCGCGCGAGCGCGCCAGACGATCGCGAGTTACAACTCGGCGCCTACCACTTCCTCGAGCGTACCCCCCACTTACAGCGCCCCTGCGGCGTCGTCGGTCGGGCAGAGTGTTGTAAACGCCGCCATGTCGAGGCTGGGCGCGCCGTACGTTTGGGGCTCCGCGGGCCCAACCACATTCGACTGCTCCGGCCTGGTGGTTTGGTCCTTCGCTCAGGCCGGTATCAGCCTTCCCCATTACAGCTACAGCCTGATGTCCGGCGGAGCCGCCGTTTCTGCCAGCGATCTCCAGCCGGGAGACCTCGTCTTCTTCTACGGCGGTAGCCATGTCGGCATCTACATCGGCGGCGGGCAGTTCATACACGCGCCGCACACCGGCACGGTTGTCCAGGTCACAAGCCTGGGCTCGTACGGCTTTACCGCCGCCCGTCGCTACGGATAGGCGCCACCTCGCTGGCGAGGGTTGGAAAGCAGGGCGGCACTAGCGTGCCGGCGTCCTGACTCTGATGATGTTCGTGCACGGCCGAGCGGGGCTATTCGCCCGGCTGTGAGGCGATCTGGCTGTTACCGACGAGACGCTGCTACGCCCATCGCCGCGAGTTGAGCCTGGAACAGGTACCTGTCGATCTTGCCGTGATAGATCGGCACGCCTTCCTTCATGCAGACGCGGATTACTTCATCACGCTCGATCCCAAGCTCCTTGGCGATCTCTTCGGGCGTCAGGTGATTGGCCATCTCGCTCCTTTCGAAAAAGAAAACCCGCTCGTGCAAGCGCACCTAGCGGGTCTATCCGTTCCTCCGCAAATTATGTATGGCGGCCATCAGGCGCACCGCC
>Ga0209226_10001659_pt1 | contig 9985 bp, 10 predicted proteins | sample BarGraNGADG00212_2_FD_184497 | JGI IMG/M metagenome (GOLD analysis project Ga0209226, IMG submission 184497) | Arctic peat soil microbial communities from Barrow, Alaska, USA - Barrow Graham LP Ref core NGADG0011-212 (SPAdes) (version 2) | ecosystem: Environmental > Terrestrial > Soil > Wetlands...
AGTTTTGAATAATAAGCATGTTTTTCTGGAAAAACCAGTGGCCGTCGACCCTGTTGGAATAAGATCGATAATAACTTCAGCTAAAAAGGCAGAAGCAATCGGGTTAAATGTTGTAACAGGAACTCAAAGGCGCCATCAGGAAGATTATATTGAAACCTATAAGCAGGTAATGAATGGTGCCATCGGTACCATAACCTCTGCAAAAGCCTTCTGGAATCAGGATCATGTATGGTATCGCGAACGTGAAAAGGGATGGAACGATATGGAGTATATGATCCGTAACTGGAATAATTTTTGCTGGTTATGCGGTGATCATATACTTGATACACATGTACATAATATTGATGTTATCAACTGGTTTATTGGAAAACATCCGGAAAAAGCTATTGGTTACGGCGGTCGTCATCGCAGGGTGACAGGAGACCAGTACGACTTTTTCAGTATAGATTTTGATTATGGCAATGGCGTTAGTTCTCATAGTATGTGCCGTCAGATAGATAGTTGCGCCAATGGTACAGGCGAAGTTATTATGGGAACGGAAGGTTATACAAATTGTCAGAATACAATATGGGATCTTAAGGGAAAGATCAAATGGCAGTTCGTATATCCTAAGGACGAAAATGGTAATCCAATGAATGCAGTTAAAATTCCTCCTTATGTTCAGGAGCATATGCATCTGGTACAGGCTATCCGTACCGGGAATTATGTAAATGAAGCTGAAAGGACAGCAATATCCACACTTACTGCTATAATGGGAAGGACAGCTGCTTATACAGGTCGTTTGATTACCTGGGATGAAATTTTCAAATCTGACATGGACCTGGGCCCATCTAAAATTGAGTTCGGACCGGTTGATATGGTTTTTGAAACTCCAATCCCGGGAACTCCTGTAACATCATAGTATTAAACATATTATAATATAGATAACCTAACTGAATTTATCATGACAAATAAATCATCAAGACGGGATTTTGTTAAACGATCAGCTGCTGTTATTGCCGGAGCTATTGTGTTACCACAGATAATACCTTCATCAGCACTGGGCATGGGAGGAAAGAAACCACCAAGCGATCGTATTGTTTTTGGTTTAATTGGAACAGGATCGCAGGGAATGAGCGATTGCAGGGATTTTCTGAGACTTAATAACGAAGTTCAGTTTGTTGCACTTTGTGATGTCGACGCAAACAGGCTGAAAAAAGCCAAGGAAGAAATTGATACTGCCAATAAGAACAAAGATTGCAGAACCTACGGTGACTATCGGGAATTACTGGAAAAAGAGAAACTCGATGCAATGTTGATTGCGTTACCTGATCACTGGCATGGTATAATATATTCTGCAGTAGCAAATAAAAAGATAGATGTCTATGGTGAAAAGCCAATTTGCCGTACAATTGAAGACGGTCAGACGATTGTCAGTGCTGTAAAAAAGAATAATATTATCTGGCAAACAGGAAGCTGGCAGCGCTCGGAGGCTAATTTTCACCGCGGAGCAGAACTTGCAATTAACGGAAGAGTTGGAAAACTAAAATATATTGAAGTAGGATTGCCCGATGGAAACAGAGGTATTGGTACTCCTCCGGTACAGGAAGTTCCACCTGAACTTAACTGGGAAATGTGGCTTGGTCCTGCTTTAAAAGTACCATACCGTGGCGTTTCTCATTGGAACTGGCGCTGGATACTCGATTATTCAGGAGGTCAGCTGACCGACTGGGCCGGGCATCATATTGATATAGCCAACTGGGGAGCAGGACTGGAGAATACCGGTCCGGTTGAGATTAAGGGAACAGGTGTTTATCCAGTAGATGGAATATATAATGTACCTGTTGAGTACGATTTTCTTTGCAAGTATTCAAATGAACTTGAAATGCGTGTTGCAAATGCATCCAGGCTCCCTCTTGGAATGGGAACTACATGGCATGGAGATCTTGGATGGGTCCATGTTGACAGAGGAAATATAATTTCTGCATCTGATCCAAAAATTCTTAATGAAGTAATTGGCGAGAAGGAAATTCATTTATATAAGAGCGACAACCACTACCAGAACTTTGTAGATTGTGTCCGTTCACGAAAGGAAACAATTGCTCCGGTTCATGTAGCTTACAGAGCAATATCAGTTGCACTACTGGGTGAGATAGCTATGACAACAGGCCAGACAATTAAATGGGATCCATTTAAAGAAAGTATAATTGGGAATCAAAGAGCCAGCCGTATGCTGAGCCGCCCTTACCGTCAACCATGGACATTACCAACAGTTTAAATATCAGAAGCATGAAAAAGCAATATTTACTTTTAATTATAGTGGCTGGTTTATTAACTTTATTCTCAGCCTGTAAGAATGATTCCAACTACAAGACATTGATCATAACAGGTCAGAATAACCATCTGTGGAAAGCAAGCTCTCCTATTCTGAAACAGATTCTTGATGAGACCGGGATGTTCTCATGCGAGATCATGTTGGCACCTGAAAAAGGCGGAGATATGAACACTTTTAATCCCGATTTTTCAAAATATAAACTTGTAGTACTCGATTATAACGGTGATTCATGGTCAGACAAAACCAAGTCCGGATTTCTTCAGTATGTAAAAGACGGAGGTGGGGTAGTTGTTTATCATGCTGCCGATAATTCGTTTCCTGAATGGAAAGAATATAACGAAATAATCGGACTGGGCGGATGGGGCAACCGGAACCAGAAAGATGGACCTTATGTTTATTATAGCCATAATGAGCTTATTAAGGATACTGCTGCCGGACCAGGAGGTTCTCACGGGAAGAGGAGAGAATATCTTGTAAAGACCAGGATGGATCATCCGATTACCAAAGGGCTGCCCGACAGATGGCTGCATGGCACAGATGAATTGTATAGCCAGCTTCGCGGACCTGCAAAAAACATGCAGATCCTGGCAACTGCATTTGCTGATTCAGCTTTAGGGGGAGGAACTATGAGGGATGAACCAATGCTTATGGTTCTTAGCTATGGAAAAGGAAGAATTTTCCACACCACAATGGGGCATGCTGACGAAGGTGGTGGTCCGGCTATGCAATGCGTTGGATTCATCACAACTTTGCAAAGAGGAGCAGAATGGGCCGTAACAGGAAATGTAACTCAAAAAGTTCCATTTGATTTTCCAACAGTTGCAGGTGTATCTCTTCGTTCCGATTTTAAGCAGATGACTATTGAGGAAGTTATGGCAAAAATCGGAAGTTATGACATAACAAAAAGTACTAAATACTTTACGTATCTTGAAAGTGAGATCAGGAAACAGGCAGGCGATGAAACAAGATTACTGAATCTCGAGAGAATGATTGTTACAGTACTTAAAAATAAGGAAACAACCGTTGAAGCAAAAAAACTATTGCTTAAGGAATTAAGCTGGATGGGTTCAGAATACTCTGTTCCGGCTATCAAAGATCTTTTAACTAATAATGATTTGAAGGATGAAGCAGCATTTGCATACGCAAGGTTGCATTCAGCAAAATAAATTTGTATTATGCTTTCATTAGTAATACCAATATTTAACGAAGAGAAGCTGATCGATGAATTGGTTAAGAGGACTATATCATCTCTTGATTCATTTATTCAGAACTACGAAGTGATCTTTGTTGACGATGGAAGCACTGACGAAAGCCTTAAAAAGATTTTGTCATGGAAGCAAAAAAACAGTAAAATTAAAGTACTCTCATTATCTAAAAACTTTGGACATCAGGCAGCTTATACAGCCGGTCTGGAACATGCCGGGGGTGATATTGTTGCAATGATGGATGGCGATCTGCAGGATCCTCCGGAGTTGCTTTCCGAAATGTACAGGAAAATCAGAGAGGAAGATTTTGATATTGTAAGCGGTAAAAAGATAGGTAGAAAAGGGAAGAAAGGGAGAATTCTTTATGCACTTCTATTTCATCTCTTTTTTAAAAAGATCGGTGAGATAAAAGATATGGAGAATTCGGGAAACTATTCAATGCTGAGACGTGAAGCTGTCGACGCACTACTCATGATGAAAGAGAAAGTCAGATATCTTCCTGGTCTGAGGACATTTATAGGGTTTAAGCAGGGATACGTTGAATTTATAAGAGAAGACCGATACAAGGGCGATCCAAAAATGAGTATTCGCAAGCTGTTTATTCTCGCAGCTGATGCAATTTTTTCTTTTTCAAGATTTCCAATACGCTTATGTTTGATAATGGGAACAATAGGGGCTCTTGTCTTTATGGGTGCCGGAATCTATGTAATAATTGCCAAGATTTATGGGTTCGCTGTAATCGGCTGGTCATCAACCTTGTTAAGTATTTATTTCCTTGGTTCCATACAATTGGTATTTATGGGTATCCTTGGTGAATATGTTTACAGAAGTTATAAAGAAACACAAAACCGCCCACTCTATTTCATAAGAAAGATTTATGACGACGGCTCAGAAAAAAAATGAAAGAGTCAAGGCTGAAATATATCTTTTATTTATGCTCCGCAATTTTACTTTTTCTGATGCTGCTAAACAGCCGGGATGCGGGTGTAACATGTGATGAAGTTCTTCACTATAATCATTCTGTGTCTGTTTACAACTATTTTGCATCTCAAGGCGCTGATAAGTCTGCCCTTAATACCCCCGTTACACATCTGCAATACTACGGACAGTCGTATGACAACTTTGTGACTATAATCATAAAATGGTTTCACATTGATGATATTTACGGGTTTCGCCATTTGATGAGTGTGATTGCAGGCTGGCTCGTTATTTTATGCACGGCTCTTTTTGCTGTCTGGCTGACAGGTTACGGAGCAGGAATTATGGTCGTTATTCTTTTTGGCCTCTCACCCGGGTTTATTGGCCACACAGTAAATAACCTGAAGGATATTCCATTTGCGCTCGGATACATAGCAAGTACTTTCTTTATACTAAAGTTCCTGGTTTCAGACAAGAAAAAATCCGCACTTCAAATAATTTTACTCACTGCAGGTATTACTTTTTCGATTAGCATAAGGGCAGGAGGATTACTTCTGATCTGTTATCTATACTTTTTCTTTTTTCTATTCTGTTTATATAAATACCTGAGAGAGAGGAAAATTGATTATTCTGAGTTGGGTATAAAACTCTTTTGGATAATGAGTATCACCTTAACCTCGTGGATATTAAGTATTATATTATGGCCTTATGCCCTTCAGAGCCCTGTTAAAAACGTACTTGAATCATATCAGGTTATGGCACATTTCCCCGATACTTTTCGTCAGATTTTTGAAGGAAATGTTGAATGGTCTGATTTTATGCCATGGTACTATTTGCCTAAGTCAATGTTAATTACCATCCCCGTCATTGTATTGATTGGGTTAGCTTTTTTTAGTTTTTCAGTCAGAGGGATAATCAAAAACGGGAAAGCAGGCTTATTTGGATTGATAATTTTTACAATTATATTTCCAATAGTTTTTGTGATGTATGAAAAATCTAATCTCTATAGTTCATGGAGACAGTTCCTTTTCGTTTATCCTGCAATTGTTCTGTTGGCTGCCACTGGATTTCAAAGTTTATTTGAGAATCTGAAAAGCAGGATCTTGAAATGGGCTGCAATTGTGATATTTGTGTTACTGTCTATTCATCCTCTGAAATTCATGATCTCAAATCACGTGTACTCTTATTTGTATTATAATCAGTTTGTTGGAGGAATAGAGGGTGCCTATAGCAAGTATGAAACAGATTATTATTATGTAAGTCAGACGGAAGCAGCGAAATGGCTGATTGATTTTCTCAAAATAAAGAATAGTACAGAAGAAGTAAAAGTTAAGGCGACTTATTCTGTGGAATGGCAGTTTCGCAATCATCCTGAAATTAAAACATCTTATTTCAGATATGAGGAGAGAAGTCAGTCAGATTGGGATTTTGCCATTGTAACTAACAGGTATATTTCTCCGTATCAATTAAAGAATAAAACATGGCCACCGGCAGATGCTATACATATAATATATGCTGACAAGGTTCCTGTTTGTGCGGTTATTCAAAGAAAGTCGAAAGATGATTTTTATGGTTATAATGCTTTAAATGAGGGGAGGAACAAGGATGCAATAAATTACTTTGATAAGGTTTTACATGTCGATGATAAAGATGAAATGATTTTTTATAATTTTGCGGCAGCTTTAATTAATGACGGACAGTACCAAAAAGCAGACTCGGTTCTGAAAAAAGGGTTGGAATTAAATCCTGATTTCGAACCTATCCTTATGTATCTGGGAAATATTGCAAAGTCGCAAAATAAAAAGGATGAGGCGATTAAGTACTATACCAGACTCATTAAAGCAAACAGAAAGTACTTTGAAGCTTATGTGGAATTGTCTGGGCTGCTGATTGACAGTGATTTAAAACAATCGAGGAAGATACTTTGGACCTGTTTAATAATGAATTCGAGGTTTAGACCAGCAATTATTGCATTGGCAGATACATACAGGAAATCAAACCCCGACATTGCAAAGAAGTATGATGAATTGGCAAGTACAATTAAATAAATTATAATAATAAAAGAAATGAAAAAATCAATTTTAGTGTTTTCGATGGCATCGCTCCTTTTAATCAGCGGTATGAATATGGTAAATGCTCAAGAGCAGCCTAAACCAAAAAAGGATACAGTAAATATGGATACTGAGGCTAAACCAACATTCTTTTATGCTACTGAGGATGACAAAGGTGCATCAAAAGGAAGTTTCGGAACTATTGCCATAATCGCCGGAGCAGTTGTGGTAGTTGGTGCTGTCGCATTTTTTCTTTTAAAGAAAAAGAAATAAATTTTTCATCAGTAATAGGTCCATTGATTATTTTCATGAATGGATAAGATTAAAATATCGACTGCTCAATTCGAAAATCGGAGCGGTGACAAAGAATACAATCTGTCACAAATTGAAGGGTTAGCTAAAAAAGCAGCATTTGGAGGTTCCAGGGCAATAGCATTTCATGAATGTTCTGTTACCGGATATACCTTTGCTCGTCATCTTTCAATGGACTCGATGCTTGATCTGGCTGAATTTATTCCTGATGGACCAAGTATTCAGAAACTTACTCAGATTGCATCGGAGAACAACATTGCAGTTCTTGCAGGACTATTCGAGAAAGACAAAGACGAAAAGCTGTATAAATCTTATGTCTGCGTCGATAAGACAGGATTGATCGCTAAGTTTAGGAAACTCCATCCTTTCATTAATCCATATTTGACACCCGGGGACAGCTACTGTGTTTTCGACCTGTATGGATGGAAATGCGGAATATTGATTTGTTACGATAATAATATTATTGAGAATGTCAGGGCTACAACCCTCCTTGGTGCCAATATCATTTTTATGCCGCATGTCACCATGTGCACCCCATCTCCAAGACCCGGAGCAGGTTTTGTTGATCTGAAATTATGGAAGAACAGAGAATCTGATCCCACATCACTAAGACTGGAATTTGACGGAATGAAGGGGAGAGGATGGCTTATGAAATGGCTGCCGGCAAGGGCTTACGATAATGGAATTTATGTTGTGTTCTCAAACCCGATAGGCATGGATGACGACCAGTTAAAGAATGGCTGTTCCATGATTATTGATCCATTCGGCGATATAATAGCAGAATGCCGCGCTCTTGGTGATGATTTTGTTACAGCCACGCTTACACCTGAAAAGTTAACTGATTCAGGAGGCGCCAGATATATAAATGCCAGAAGCCCCGATCTTTACAAAAATATCTTAGGAAAGGATCATGTACCTGAGCAAAAGGTGATCTGGCTCAATGGAGCAAAGAAACCCGGGGCCAAATAGCAGGTTTTTTGTATGGCTTCTTTAGTCACTAATTGTAATGAGTTTTAGTGATATGAATCCAGACTCAAAAACGGAAACCTTCTTAAACAATCTCCATATTGAAGAAGGTACAAATGTAAAAAAAAGCACTTCTTACCAACACTTTAATTCGTTCAATAAAAAAATAATTCGGAATACTTTACTTAAATTTGATAGTCGATACTGATAAAAGGTTAGTAAGTATGTCTTTCCATTTTATTTTAGCTTATGAATTTGTCATTAAACCACTAGAATCATCATCAATTTCTCCAATAAGTCGTATTTCATTTGAAAATAATTACACAAAGTTTAGCTATAACTAAACTATTATGCCTAAATTCGCGTTAATAAGGATAAACCAGATAAAAGGCAAAATCAATTTCTATAAATTGGGGATTGATGGCAAATGTGACTTTGATGAATTTTGTGAAGCATTCGAAACTGCTGATGAAAAAAGGATATTACTTACGATCTATGCTATAATGGACTCTGTAGCGAACTTGAGCTTATTACCAAAAACAAAGTTCAGAGAATTGAAAGGAAGAAAAAAAAGCGATAAGACAAAGGATTATGAAATTAAAAAAGATACTATTAGAATGTATCTCTTCAAGGATGTAGTGGGTAATATTGTAGTATTCGGCAGTTCAAAACAAAATCAGAAAGAAGACATAGCCAGACTTAGAAAGTTAAAAGAAGAATATATTAAAAGTAAAAGTTATGATAACAAGAGAAGAACTCCTCAAAAGTAGTGAGTATTGGACAGAGATAATTCAGAACAAAATTTATAACGATCTTGCGGAATTTATTGAAAACCATGAAATTTCTAACAAGCAAATCGCTGAAAGTCTAGGTCTATCAAAGGGAAGAGTTTCACAGATTTTGAGTGGGGGAAACCTTAATTTTAGAATTGATACACTTGTGAAACTATGCCTAACAATTAACAAGATTCCTGATTTCAATTTAATAGACGTAAATGAGTTTCTTGCAAAGGATGGAGTCACTATAAACTCAATCATATTTAAAGAAACAGAAAGTTCTCACGTTATAATAGACGAGATGCTGGCTTATGAACCAAGTATTAGGTCCAACAATTATAACATTAATGTGAACTCTCATATAACAATTGGGAATAGTGTCTTTTTACCTGAAACAATTAATCCTGGATCAAAAGCAGCATGATATGAGTGAACCAGCATTGCAATATAGTCTTCAAAGTATAAAAAAGTTAACCTCTTATTTGAACTCACTCGACACTTTACCAATTAAAAGTCTTGAGGAAGAAGTAATTGGGGTTCGTAAGGGTTTTCAGTTCGGATTTGATAATAAAAAAGGGATTTTCACTGTTAGGTTCCTCACGGATTTTCTTTGTCGTGCCGAAACATCTGACCCTATTAAACTGTTTGGGGCAACAATACAATTTGACTATCTTTTTAAAGATTATGAAGGTCTAGTCAATCAAACCGAGGAGCATCAAGTTAATCTACCTGATGATCTTCTTATAACATTGATGAGTGTAGGTTTCTCCACTGCGAGGGGAATGTTAGCAGCTTTAACGGCTGGCACTGACTTTCAGAATATTTTATTGCCGCTGGTTAATATATCGGAATTTAAAACTATGCTTAAGCCACCTGATGGCAAGTCAGAATCAAGATAATTACCTCTCACCTTTTCAAATCTTATCTTAATGGATCTGATCATTTCGTTGACGTCAACAAAATGATCGGATTGGGTAAAGGTGGACATAGAAAAGTAGAAGGTATCATGCTTACCCGGTACGCTTTTACCTTATTGTCCAGAATGGCGACCCTAAAAAAGAGCAAATCAAGGATTTTGATGAAGTCGTTTATACAAAAGTGTAGTGTGTTACTGATCTGCCAATCTGATAAAAAAAGCACAGAACCCGGGTCCTGTGCTTTTTTCTTTTTGTCTTCCGCCTTTTATAATTTCATCCAGGTATTCCCCGCTTTATTCGAATCTACAACCGAATGTATAAATTTCATTCCCCTTACACCGTCATGAACAGTAGGGAATTCTCCGGGAGTAAATTCTTTTCCTCTTATTGATTTCGCTACACCTTTATATATATTGGCCAAAGCTTCATATATTCCTTCCGGATGACCGGATGGCATCGTATGGCTGGCCTCTGCAAGCTGATCATTAAATCCATGAGCAGGCTTATATATTTTAGTCGGTTCGCT
>Ga0209226_10001660_pt1 | contig 9983 bp, 6 predicted proteins | sample BarGraNGADG00212_2_FD_184497 | JGI IMG/M metagenome (GOLD analysis project Ga0209226, IMG submission 184497) | Arctic peat soil microbial communities from Barrow, Alaska, USA - Barrow Graham LP Ref core NGADG0011-212 (SPAdes) (version 2) | ecosystem: Environmental > Terrestrial > Soil > Wetlands...
GGCGGGAACAGCAGTATTCTCTTTCCCGGCCATTAAAAACTGTAATATTGCCATTTGTGCTGTAGCATCCTGCATTGCTACCCTGTCGGGCATAAAATCTACATAATCAGTACCCCTGGTATATGACTTAATATTACCTGCTTGATAAGTGTGGCTGTAAAGAATTTTTTCACTTAAGGTCAAAGGGCGATTCAGCTTTTTTCTGATTTCCAGTATACGTGAGTCCAGTTGTTTGTAAAAAAGATCGATCAGCTCAAAATCAAATATCATAAAGCTTGAATATTAAACAGTTTATTTTCTTATCTGCCCGTTTCCTTCAATAATCCATTTATAGGTTGTTAAAGCCTCCAGCGCCATTGGTCCCCTTGCATGTAATTTTTGAGTGGAGATGCCGATTTCAGCTCCAAGTCCGAATTCTGACCCATCAGTAAACGCGGTTGATGCATTGGCATAAACTGATGCAGCATCTATCACCTGATAAAACAAATGAATATTATTTTTGTTCTCAGATATAATTGCTTCACTGTGCTTTGATCCGAATTGGTCAATATGGTCAACCGCCTCTTCAAAAGAATCAACAGTTTTAATTGCCATCTTATACGAAAGAAATTCTGTACCGAAGGATTCTACTGTAGCTTTTTGAAGCAGTTCTGAGGGATATTTGCCTGTCAATGCTTTATAAGCTTTTTTATCTGCATAAATAACAACATTTGAGTCAGGGCAAAGACCAACAATGTAATCAAGATCATTCAAACGGCTTTTATGAATTATGAGACAATCCAGAGCGTTGCAAACACTTACCCTGCGAGTCTTTGCATTATTAATAATTTCACGTCCTTTTTCTTTGTCACCTGACTCATCGAAATAAACATGACATATTCCGGCTCCCGTTTCTATTACCGGGATGGAAGCATTGTCCCGGACGTAATCAATAAGGCTCCTGCTTCCCCGTGGGATTATCAGATCAATATATTCGCGTGCATTCAATAACTGGATAGTTTCTTCCCGGCCCGAAGGCAGGAAAGTAAGTACATTCTCATCAATTCCATTCTTTTTAAGAACTTCCCAGATTATCTTCACAATTGCGGTGTTAGAGTTGACAGCATCGCTTCCTCCTTTAAGAATACAAACATTCCCCGATTTCAGACAAAGAGAAAAGACATCAAAAGTAACATTTGGCCTTGCTTCATATATTATGCCGATTACGCCAAAGGGAACCGATATTTTCGATATAATCAGCCCGTTTTGTCTAGTATGTTTCATCAGAACTTTCCCAACAGGACCCTGCATTTTTGCAACATTCCTTATATCGGATGCTATATCGTCAATTCTTCCGGCAGATAGCATCAAACGATCATATCGCGGATCCGATTTCTCCATTAATTCCAGATCCTTTTGATTCTCAGCTAAAATGAATTTTGCATTTTCAACAGCTGCGGCAGCAACTTCTGTCAGAATTTTATTAATAGCATCTGTTCCCAAAACATTCATTATCCGGCTTGCCTTTTTTGCTTTCCTGAACAGAGGTGTACAATCCATCTCAAAAATCAATTTTAAAAAGTTATTCTTAATTCCTGAACTAAACTTTTGTTCTTCTCATTGATTACCAGGTAGTCATAATGAATAAATGGCTTATTGAGCTTTTTCCCGATACTTTGCTCTGCCTTCTTTGAGTCATATTGCGATTTGCCTAATCCGATATTGTTTCCGTCTTCATCAATAATCCTTACGATATCACCGCTTTTAAAAAATCCATCAACTCTTATTATTCCGATCATAAGCAGGCTGGTTGCCTTCTCATCAAGCAACGCTGCTTTTGCTCCGGTATTAATGACAACAGCACCTTTCGCAAACGTATCGGAGTGGGAAAGCCATTTTTTTACACCTGTAGCCTTTTTACTGCTGGCAATAAAATGCGTGTAAGGAACCTCTTTCCTTCTGACGATATCAGATATTATGGAGTCGCGGGTTCCATTTGCTATAAAAACATCAACACCCTGAGAAGCTATTTTCCGCGCAATTGAACACTTGGTGAGCATCCCACCCCTTCCGAATCCTGACTTCTCAGATGAAATATATTTATCAATGTCTTCAGATTCTTTATCTATTGTTGTAATAAGTTCAGTTCCTTCTCTCCCTGGAATTCCATTATAAACACCGTCAACATTCGAAAGAATAATAAGCGATTTGCAGTCCATCATTGATGTAATAAGGCCTGACAATTCATCATTATCAGTGAACATGAGTTCATTAACAGCAACGGTGTCGTTCTCATTTACGATAGGTAACACACGGTTTTCGAGCATTGCTGAAATACAGTTCTTCATATTCAGATAATGTCTGCGGTCTCTGAAACTCTCTTTTGTTGCAAGAAGCTGTCCGGCCTGAATCCCGTATTTCCCAAAAAGAAACTGGTAACTCGACATTAGTTTTACCTGTCCAATTGCTGCCCATATCTGTTTGGCAGCTACAATGTTAGTTTTTTTTGAAGGCGATACTTCACTTCGTCCTGCGGCCACTGCTCCAGACGAAATTAAAATAACTTCGGTCCCCTGCTTATAAAGGATAGCGACATCCTCAACAAGACGTAAAATTCTTCCGTCATTGAGAGAACCATCGGTTTGAGTAATAACATTACTGCCTACCTTAATGGCAATCCTTTTAAAATCCGGTTTACTATTTTTCAATTTATTACTAATTATACCTTTTATTATAAAATTAGTAGCAAAAATAATAGATTATGTGAAGATATTATAGCAATATCGAATATTTCAAAGCATACATTTACATTCAATTTTTTTACTACTAAAGACTATAGCAGCAGTTAGCTGAAAATAAAGATATAGTTGGACAAGTTATCACAGATAGTTAAACAGAAACAAATAACATGACAATTATCATGTATTTAGTATCCAGGTAATATCAACCTCTATTTAACTGCAATTTCTCCGTGAAGCAAAAATTCCTCAGAGGATGATCCTATAAAGAATTTCACCGTACCCTTTTCCAGAACAAAAGCCTGTTTATCAGTATCCCAGTAAGTTAAATCGGATGCTTTTACGGGTATTGTGACTTTTACAGTTTTTCCTTTGCCGACAAATACACGCTTAAAACCCTTTAAAGCTATATCCGGTCGATCTACTTTGGATTCAGGAAAACTGACATAAAGCTGTGTCACCTCATCGCTGTCGTAACTGCCTGTATTCTGAAGGTTAAATGAGAGATTGATTACCTCATTATTTTTGATGGTACTCTTGTCTGACTTTAATCCTGAATAATTGAAACTGGTATAAGTCAGCCCATATCCAAACGGAAAAAGTGAAGCGCTTTTTTTATACATATAAGTCCTTCCGTTCCTGATATTATAATCGAGAATCGGAGGCAACTGATCAATTGAAGATAACCAGGTCTGTACCAATCGTCCTGCCGGACTGATTTTGCCGAAAATCACTTCAGCCATTGCAGTACCCATTTCCTGACTGGACTGACTAACATGTAAAATTGCAGGAACATGTTCTTTTGACCAGTTTATTGCATACGGAAAACTTGATACCATTATCAGGATAGTTCTTGGATTAGCAGCGAGAACCAGCCTGACCAAATCTTCCTGCTCTATTGTAATAGCCTGCCTGTCAACATCTTCACGGCCATCACTAGCCACATGGTTTTGTCCCCAGTCAAGTCCGTAGCTTAGTGGATGATTACCAATACATACAATAGCAACATCACATTCCTTTGCGGCGATAACAGCTGAATCTGCTTTGTTTCCGGCTGCGTATCTGACAATTATATTATCGCCTGAAGCATTTTTTATTCCCCTTAGAATACTTATTTTATAAGGTGGCGTACCGGAATACCAATCAGAAATTACTGAATTTGCAGATGGACCGATCACAGCAATAGATTTTATTTTTTCCTTATTAAGGGGAAGCAAAATGTTTTCATTCTTCAATAGTACAATCGATTTTTCGGTAGCTTTTCTTACCAAATCACCTGCCTGACGCTTCGACCAGGGAGCAATCGTATCTGTAATTCCTATATCTGAATATGGATTTTTTGGTGAATTATCCAACAAGCCCAATTTCAGCAGAACTCTTAAATTTCCATATATAGCATCTTCAATTTCCTTTTCAGTTACTAACCCCTTTTCCAATGCTTCTTTGAGTGAAGGTCGGTAATCGTCGAGAAAGACAGTTATTCCTGCTTTAATGCACCCGGCAGCAGCAAGCGGTAATGAGGAATAATATGCATGTGTTGTTACTAGTTGTTTAAAAGCACCACCGTCTGTGGCGATAATACCTCTTAATCCCCAATCCTTCATTACCACTGAGCGCAGCACAGGATTAACCGTGCAGGGTATACCATTAAACTTATTGTAAGCAGTCATAAAAGCTTGCGATCCACCCTCTGAAACACCTTTATAGAAACCATAGGAGTAGTATTCACGGAATAACCGTTCATCAAAATCAGAGCTGGTGTAGGTGCGATTGTTTTCATTACTGTTTGCAAGAAAGTGTTTCATCAGAGAGGCTGTTTTCCAATAGACGGTATCATTGCCCTGTAGTCCTTTTACATAGGCAGTTACAAGTGTCCCGGTCAGAAAAGCGTCTTCTCCGTAACACTCCTCTGTCCTTCCCCATCTGATATCCCTTCCAAGGTCAGCATTAGGGGCAAATACTATCAATCCTGAAATTCCAAAATTTTTATTCTGAGCAAGATACCTGCATTCAGTGGCTTCCCAGTCAGCAACCTCCCGGATCATGTCAGGGTCCCACATCTCGGCAAGTCCGATTGCCTGGGGAAACGTGGTGGTAGGTGAAGCTTTTGCTCCTTTTACAGCCCAGTTAGCGGGACCGCTATATGCAAGGCCATGGAGGCCTTCAATTGTCCGGGTGCCTTTAACTCCCAGACGTGGAACAGATATGCGGGTTGAGAGGCAGTTGATTTTTTCATCTAATGTCATTAACGAAATCAGATTTCTGATCCTCTCTTCTTCATTCAAGCTGGTATTCTGAAAAGGATAGTTTTGAGCATGTGTAATTAAATGAACAAATACCAGACTGATAATCAAAATTACTTTTCTCATTATTCAAGGTTTTTTGCTCCACTAAATTAAAGAAAAATGCCAGAATGGTTCTTATAAACCGAAATAAAGATTAACAATGCGGCAGCCGGGCAAAGCCAGGTATGCTACGGTTTATAACACCCACGCTTTTTATATAGGGCGGCAGCGTAACCGGCGCCGGTTCAACAACATTAAGATACAATTGCTGAGTCTTACACGAAGCCAGTGCTATTGCTATCAGCAGGATGACATAGTATTTCTTCATAGATAAATCGTCCGACGATGTCGGAGGCTGAAAGGTTGTTCAATGGAGTCATTTTTCAATTATTTGTAAATGTATATTGCGAATAGCCGCAGTTGTATTCCACGATGCAATACCAAACGGCCTGGATAATTCAACTTCAGGTCGTATGGATATTTTTCTTCTGCCAATATTAAAATCAACTACTTTGACACTGTCTATCCATGATTTTATTACACCCCCGCTAACAACCAGCCTGATATGATACCATCTGTTTTTGTCAAAGTTGCGTATTGTTGTGGTTTCGTTTTCAGAAGCGTCTTTACCATCAATACTGGAAAGACCAACCGTGGCACCTCCCCATCCGCCTATTATCAGTGTACAGGGGTCATTCCCTGCAGGAAATGTCATTCCGCAGAAAAAATCATTTCCGGCCACGCGCATTGCCTCAAGTGAAACTTCATAATCTGTTCTGGGAAAGGCTCTTTTCCAGGTGATACCGGTGCATCCATCTCCCATTCCAAGAATGATCTCGTTTCCTGAAACATACACTGGTCCCTGCGGGCCAAAGTTTGTAATCTCCCAGCCATCGAGAGATTTTCCGTCGAAAAGTAAGGTAGAATCCAGAGTTTCCATAGTTTTGGCTACTCCGGCTGTTTTAGGTTTCCGGCTATCTGAACAATTAGTTATGAAAATCGTGCAGAACAGTAAAGATGAAAGAATGCAAAAAACAAAATATCTTTTTGATGTAGTCATTTATTTAACCTTAATGATTTTATGAAATGAAAAAAGTCTTCCATCTTGCGTAATACCTTGAATATTAATCAAATAGTCTGCTTTTTTATCAGAACTCCAGAATTCAACACTTGCCTTACCATCGTGGTCTGGTTTAATTGAAGGATTCCAATAGAGTGTATTTCTGAAATCCGGAATCCTGCTTTTTTTCATCGCTGCAGGTGAATAATCGGGGGAAATATACGAATTAACAGGATCTATTACTCTGAATAGCAGCCTGACAGCATAATCTGGCAGAGTCACATTGCTAAAATCTCCTGCCTTAGTTATGATATTCACAATTCCATAAAAAAAATAATCACCAACGAAATACCTTTCTCTTATAACATCAATTTTTTCAACAATCTCAGGATCCAGTCCGGCTATTACCGAGGGATCTTCTACTTTTACGCCATCAACGAATAATGCAGGGGGCGTTTCATAAATTGTGTTATTTTCCGGATCAGAAATTGTTATCTCATAACCCGATTTTTTACTTTTCAGAAAAACACCGAATAAAAGCTCGAAAAAGACCTCTTGCATGACAGGAAGAGTAATGTAGTCTTTCATATTCAATTCCTGATCAGGTTTCCCATAAAATCTTTTGGCCTTCGGTTGCGAAATATCCTGTTTGATTGGTTCTCCAATAGAAGAAGTTTCATAAATTTTCATTACCTGGTGGTTTACACTCCATGTTGAAATATACCCGGGTATCGGTTTACTGATTGAATCAACCAATCTCTCTGATTTAAGATATTTATCCGAGAATGATGATTCAATATTAACAGATTGATTTTTAGTCACTTCATCCGGCTGGATAATTAAATCATTGACCTTATCATCAATTTTAATTTTAAAGCTGAAATCCCCTTCTCTGTCTGTTCTGGCATATTGAAAATCAGCTATTTTGCCAGGATGTGACAATAATACATACCTGTTGGTATCTTTTTCCTTCTGATCGCCGGTTATGAGTTTGCCTGAGAGGTAATAATCTTCTGTTTCGATTTTGTATTTATAATCAGGCGGCTCATCTGACAAGATAGCGTTCCAGTCCAACCAGTTGCTTTTAGCTTTTTGAAGAAGACTATCAACGATTTCTGGAGCTATCTTGCTAACTTTTATACCTTTAAATACATCCCCAGGCAACAAACCATATTCGGTACCAAAGATCATATAATCATTAATATCCGGGAAGGACTGGTTATTTGTCTCGGCGACAACAGATATGCTTAAATTATTTGAATTCAATTTATTTGGTATTGTATCCGGAAACGCAAAATCAAGAGAAATTTTATCCCTGAGCCCTGAACTGTCGGTCGACTGAATCGTTACAACAGTATTCTCTTTTTCAGGCGTGTAAATGAACCTTTCACCAACAAGCCGACCTTTTGCATCAAATACAGTGATTTGATTGATTCCGGCTGGAAGTTGATTTTTATTAATAAAGATTTTGGTATCTCCATCTGTTGTCCTCTCAGAGCTTACGTAGTTAATATTTCCATGAGTCTGAATAAACAAATAAAACTGATTTTTATTCTCGCCACTATATTTTTCATCAGTTTTTACATCGATTTCCAGAAGATCTGGTTTCAGATTATCTACTCTCAGAGTAAGACCGGCATTTGATACGGCATGATAATAATCAACGCTGGTGCCTTCTGAAATTTTCTTTACTGAATATAGCTTTTCTCTAAATGACCTGGAACTGAATGCATTATAGATATGAATATCCTTTGTAAAGCAATTAACAGGAAGAAAATTTTTCATCCAGTTGGTATATGCCCTGATTGTATATATCCCACTACTCAAAGTATCGGGAAGAATAATTTGTCCCGGACCAAAACCTCCTTCAAGCAGTATCCTCTTTTTAACTATCGGACGGTTCTCAGGGTTAAGTAGTTCGAAGTAAGCAATTTTACTGCCAGAAGAGGGTTTAAAACCCTGCCTGTCAATCAAATAAATATTAAACCACAGATCTTCTCCTGATATATATTCGTCCCTGTCGGAGTGTATATATATTTCTTCCCAGGGAACTGTCGTGGTATAATTCAAAAATTTTTGACGAAGATAATCTGTCATATTCGCCGGAATCTGACCAGAAATACCATGCAAAAACAGGAAATGAATCAGAAATAAAACCGCTGGTCTTAATTTTTTTTTCATTTATTATACTTTCATCGATAGTCTGTTACTTACCTTCTTTCCAGAAATCAGGTTCAATAATTGTGCCTCTGACAGTACAATCTGCACAACCTTTGATATCTGTTACAACTCTTATTGGAGGTATAATATTAGTCAGTAATACCCAGATCCCTGAATTCAGATATGGAATAATATCATTTCCGTAAATAGTATCAGTAATACATATATCATTAGTGTACTGAGTAAAAATACCCGCAAAATGATCTTCTATAAAAATCCTTTTGGATGAACTGGCCGAAGCACTGAAATAACCAAGAACTTTTTCATTTGGATTCTCAATACAATATACATTGCCGGGAATACCAGCTGGTATCATATCATAAAGACCACCCACCTGATCTGACATATTTTGCAATTTTTCCCAATAGAGGTATTCATCTTCAGTCAAAGAATATTGGTTTACTAACAGGCTGTATTTTACCTTTAATCTGTCTGTCTGGTTCGAAATAAAAAGCAGAGGAAATCGTTCGATCTTGTCCTGTGCAAGAACAGAAGTGTTTTTTATATTAATCGCACTGGAATTATTCGATATCCAGCATACTCGATTCTGTACATGATATGGTATTTGAAATTCCCACGTCTCAGAGAATTCCCACCGGAAGAACTTACACATATTTGCAGGATCATGTGTATTTAAATAAATCTGGCAACCCTCCTGTTTCTTGACCCCCTCAATTTCCTCAATTACCTTTTTTTCATAATAAACGCTATCGATAGGTGGAACAGGTTTCATCTCCACCGGTAATGATTCGTAATTATAATTATTATTTAAAGTGTTTGTTTTGATGTGCAAAGAATATTTTCTTCCAATTTCGCCCTTAAATATTTCCGGGTCAGTAACATAGGTTCCGGAATGAATTTCGCTTAGTGGGTACATATTGCCAAGATCATCGGAGATTGAAACAATGCAGCCATCTAAAGGGTTCGCCATGTTTATTGTTCCAAGAGGAAGGGATTTTGACAGTTTTATAGTATTTACAACCGGTTGATCAGTTATTAAACCTTCAACGACAAGTAACTGTTTATCTACATTCGTTTGAGGAATAAACTGGGTGATACAACTGTTCAAAAAAAGAAAGATTAAAAAAAGAATAAGACATTTAGACTGCATACATTTTCTTACAAGTCGCATGAAAATAAATAAATTAATACTATTAAATTGTTCCATAATTATTTAAAAGTCAAAATTAAAAGTAATAGAAGGAATTGCTCTACCAAACACTGACAATTTGTATCCCTTAACCATATTCACATCATTTTTAAAATAAACTGAATATATGTTTTCCCGCCCGAGAATATTATAAACAGAGAATGTCCAGTTAGGATGAGCAATTCTATGCGACCTGAGATTCCCGCTCACTTTAACTGAGAGATCAAGCCTTGAATAATCAGGAATTCTGTATTCATTCCGGTCCGAATAGGTTATAAGCAACTTATCACTGATATTATACGTTGCGATAGGATATGTTATTGGCCGGCCAGAGCTATATGTATAGTTTGCCGAGAAACTTAATCGGCGTGAGTACAAATAATTATATGTAACAACAAGGTCATTGGGTTTATCAAAATTAGCAGGAAACCACTTTCCTGAATTAATAATTTCGTCACTAAAAGTACCAATGCTTTTAATGAAGGTCCTGGAATATGTATAGCCAATGCTAAAGCGGCTTTTTCCCTCGGTCTTTTTAAGTACCAGTTCTA
>Ga0209226_10001661_pt1 | contig 9982 bp, 7 predicted proteins | sample BarGraNGADG00212_2_FD_184497 | JGI IMG/M metagenome (GOLD analysis project Ga0209226, IMG submission 184497) | Arctic peat soil microbial communities from Barrow, Alaska, USA - Barrow Graham LP Ref core NGADG0011-212 (SPAdes) (version 2) | ecosystem: Environmental > Terrestrial > Soil > Wetlands...
GAGCGGGAATCCCATGATAGCCGTATCTCTTCCATAGGGAGAGGTCGACGTGCGCATGTTTGGCAGGGTTGTGGGGGCCATTTGTCCTCCGGTCATACCATAGATCCCGTTATTGATGAATATCATGGTGAAATGCTCTCCGCGGTTGCATGCATGAATGGTTTCAGCCGTCCCGATAGCAGCAAGGTCACCGTCGCCCTGGTAGGTGAAAACAAAACGGTCAGGCCACATCCTCTTAATGGCAGTTGCCAGCGCGGGAGCTCTTCCATGCGCAGCACCGAGCATGTCGATATTCATGAAATCGTAAGCGAGAACAGAACAACCTACCGGTGAAACACCGATCGTTTTATCCTGGAGCTCCATCTCTTCAAGGGTTTCCATCAGCATCCTGTGTACGGTGCCATGGCCGCATCCGGGACAATAACTGAGTGGACGGTCGACAAGGAGATCGGTTCTTTTGTAAACGATGTTTTCGTTCTTGCGTATATCAAGTTTTGCAAATTGTTCTTCCATATCAGCCTCCGATTATTTGATTTTCCATCGCTCTTACAACTTCATCCGGAGCAGGGATGATACCGCCAAAGCGTCCATAATGTTCGATCTTCAGGGAACAGCCGGCAGCGAGCCTTACATCCTCAATCATCTGTCCTGCATTCATTTCAACAACCAGCATGCCTTTCACTTTCTTAGCAAGTTCTGCGATCTGTTTTACGGGGAAAGGATAAAGGGTAATGGGGCGGAACAATCCTACCTTGATTCCTTTAGCCCTGGCAATATCGATAGATTTCTGGCAGATGCGTGCAGAAAGTCCGAAGGCAACAAAGATATATTCAGCATCCTCACAGGAGATCATCTCGTAACGGACTTCATCCTGTTCTATTTGCCGGTATTTTGCCTGGAGCTTCAGGTTTACTCTTTCCTGTCCGGCCGGATCAAGGTCGAGTGAAGTAATGATGATATGATCCCTGTTTTTCGGTTTTCCAGTGGCTGCCCAGGGACATTGTGCGATCAGTTCCGCATCAGTCCTGCGTGCGATAGGGTCAAATAATTCCACTTTTTCCATCATCTGTCCGATGGCTCCATCGGAAAGGATCATTGCGGGGGTCCTGTATTTAAACGCAAGTTCGAATCCGAGTTTGGCAAAATCAGCCATTTCCTGAACGGAAGCAGGAGCCAGGACAATCATTTTGTAATCACCATGCCCGCCACCTTTCACTGCCTGGAAATAATCAGCCTGTGAAGGCTGGATGGTGCCAAGACCTGGACCGCCCCGGACAACATTCACCAGCAATGCCGGTAATTCGGCACCTGCCATGTAACTGATACCTTCTTGCATGAGGCTGATACCGGGACTTGATGAAGATGTCATCACCATTTTTCCAGTTCCGGCACCGCCATACAACATGTTGACTGAAGCAGTCTCGCTCTCTGCCTGCAGCACAACCATTCCTGTTGTCTCATATGGCTTCATCGCCATCAGGTATTCCATAATTTCTGACTGGGGCGTGATGGGGTATCCGAAATACCCGTCGCATCCGGCACGGATCGCTGCTTCCGCAACAGCCTCGTTACCTTTCATTAATCTGAGTTCACCCATTCGATATAGTTTATTAGTTTTTTTACTCGGCCATTACCTTTGCCCTGTATACGGTGATCACACCATCAGGACAAACAATAGCACAGTTCATGCAACCGGTGCAATCGTCATTGACTTTAACTGCATAATGATACCCTTTGCCATTCACTTCCTTGGTCATAGCGATCGTGGAAAAAGGGCAAGAGGCAATGCAAACTTCACACCCTTTGCATCGTTCTATATTGATCACGATATCACCCTTGATTTTTGCCATAAATTTTTGAGATTTAAAATATTTTGTCGGAAACGATAGCACGAAATTACAGAAAATTTCCCGAATAAAGGGAGAGAACACTCCTGTTTTTTAAGAAAAATCGGCCAATTTAGAAAGGATTTAATTTAGAAGTCAGAAGTCAGAAGTCAGAAGTCGGAGGTCAGAAGTCGGAGGCCAGAAGTCAGAGGTCGGATGGCATCATATCCAGCATCCAGCATCAAGAATGCTGTTCATGGAATTTTTTTAACCGGTATTCCAGTGCAGGGAATTGTTCCCGCTTTACCAGTGAAACGCAGGCCCGTACCCCCTCACTGCGCTGGCTCCCCGTGATGGAAAGCGCAATGGCGCTGATTCCGTAATATAAAAGTTCTTCAAGAAGCTGCTCCCCGGAAAATCCCGGGTAGGCAAAAGTAAAGTAGAACCCGTCGGCGATCGGAACTCCTTCATCCTGGTCGTAAACGATATGAAAACCATTGTCAATAAAAAGCTTCTTCATGATCTTTGCCTTCTCACCATACTCCCTTACGACTTCAATAAAGTTATAGGTGCCGTCATTCACGGCTTTGAACATCGCAGCAAGCGCATACTGAGCAGAATGGCTCGTGCCGGCGCTCAACGCATAAATGGTTCCGTATATCATGGCTCTTCCGAAATTATCGGTCGTGTAAAACCTTAGCAAATCCGGCATTTTGGAATGAAAGATCTTATTGGAGATGAACATGCAGGATACCCGCTGACCGGCATAACTGAAGGCTTTTGAACTCGAAATCAGTAGGATGTAGTTCTCCGTGTACTTGGCAACCGTAGGCTGGAATGGAGGAACACCTGGTTTGGAATAATCCTTCCTGAAATCCATACCGATATAAGCAAGATCCTCCAGGATGACCACGTTGTATTTATTGGCCAGGTCACCGATGATCTTCAATTCATGATCCGTGAAACAAATCCAGGATGGATTGTTCGGGTTGGAATACAATACCGAATGAATATTCCCTTTCGAAAAATAGGATTCAAGTTTATCCCTCAATTTTTCACCGCGGAAATCATATACATCAAACGACTCGAACTTCTGCCCGAGTACGATATGCTGCTGGTGATGAACCGGGAACCCGGGATCGATCAGCAAAGTCGTATCCCGCTCTTTATTGATTCTAGCCAAAGTTATAAAAGCTGCGAATCCCCCCTGCATCGAACCTACCGTAGGGATACAACAAGCTTCATCCACATCAATATCAAGAAAAAGTTTTGCAAACCGCGCTGCTTCCTTTTTGAGCGGAGCAATACCTTCAATTTCCGGATAGATTGCAGCCACACCCGACTTCAGTGCCTCTATCTCTGCGTTGATCCCAACCTCGGGCGGAACCAGTCCCGGTACCCCCATTTCCATCCTGACAAACTGATCGCCGGTTTCTTTCTCAATATTATTGATCAGCCGCTTTATTTCACGGATGGAAGCTTTGCCAATATTTTTTATATTACATTCCCGAATATGCCTTCTGACAACATCGTAGTTTATAGGTGTATCATGCATGATAGGCAGAGATAAATTGTGGTAAAAAGATTGTGTGAACAAAATTGAAAAGAATCTGCGAATTATGCAACCTTTTTAATTGCTTAAATCAGGTATTTATCGGAATTTATTAACAGTTGCTGATACAACCTGGGATCGGAGACCCCAGGATTGTCGGAAACGGCTTCATTAGAATGGTTATTAAAGCACAACCCCTTTTATAATCCCTTCTGCATTCCCGTTGATTAATTTGAAAATATAAGTGCCCGCCGGAAATTGATTCCCGCCCAGATCATTGCGGAGGAAACGGAGATTATTGACACCTCTGTGCAGGTTCCCGAAATATTCTGTTCTTAAAAGGGTTCCTTGCATGTTATAAATGAAAATTATCGCAGGCTGATCATTATTGATGGTAAATTGAATATGGAACTCATTTTGAATAGGATTCGGGAAAATATTCAAGCTCAGCTTTGCAGTATAAAGTTCTTTGACCCCTGTAATGTCACCAATGTTGATCCTGTACATAGACCTGCCATAAGTAGCTGCATACAGGTAACGGCTATCAGCATGCAATGCCAATTCATTGACGGGAACCAAAGGAAGAGTTGATCCTAAAAGTTGCCAGTGTAAACCAGTGTCTTTCGAATAGTAGACCCCTATATCCGTCGCCAGATAAAGGATTGCAGGATATTCAGGATCCTGCAGGATGTCATTGACGGGGATGTCGGGCAGGTTCCCACAGATATTCGTCCATGTTGATCCACCATCAATGGAATGATAGACATGGGCAATGCTGTCGTTGAAACGGTATCCCGAAAAGGTCACAAATACTTCCAGCGGGTTCCCCTCAGAAACTTTCACTGAAGTAACCCACCGCTGAGGCAACCCGGTGTTGATCTTTGTCCAGGTTGATCCGCCGTTTCTGGTTCCCCATAGATTGGCATCATCGGTTCCGGCATAAATATATTCTGAATCTGACGGGGCCACAGCCAGTGCTGTCACAGTCCCGTAAACAACAGAACTGCTCCCTGGTCCGTTACTCAGGTCACCACTGATCGATTCCACCGTGTATCCGTAATTCGCAGATCTATACACCCGGTTACTGCCGATAAACACCATACTTGAATGGTGTTTATAAATGGTCATCGGGGATTTCCAGTTGAACCGGTCTCCTCCTGAGAACCCATTTGGAAAATAATAACCGTATGCCGGATTCGAAAACTGGAACCCGCCATATTGATAGCTGCCATAGAAGATCTGCGGATCATTCGGATCGAACTTCGACAGTACTCCGTCGCCTCCCACCACAAGGTGCCATTCCTGTGGAGGAATATCTGATTTTTCGGCAACTCCGTTATCCTGTAAACCCCCGGTGAGATAATTGGGCGTGCTGCCACCAGGGAATACATCCATGCAGTAGAATTGTCCGATCGGAAGATTCTGTTGATCGGTCCCGGTGACCGTCAAGAAATTGTCTGAAGTAAAGTTGACACCTCCGTCATTTCCAAGAATCCGGTATTGATGATTTGTGGGAGATAGATAAAGGGCATGTTGGTCCACATGTGCTCCGCTTGCGATCTCTGTCCAATCGTGTCCGGTGCCTCCTGTTTGCGATCTGTAAGGGTACATCATCAGTAAATAAACCTCATCAGGGTTGACCGGGTCTACCTTCACTCCTCCAAACCACCAGTCATATGGTGTCGTATAGATCAGCGATGTTGCATTTAGGGCAATCCAATGATCGCCTGCATCCGTACTTTTATAGACATCAATCAAAGTTTCGGTTTTTCCGACAATGCTGGCATAGATGATGGCAGGATTTGCGGAACATAATGCAAGGTTGATCCGGCCCAATTGCTGTGTCGGTAAACCGTTAACAAGCTTATTCCAGGTAGATCCACCATCGGTTGACTTGTAAATTGCGCTTGTTGGCCCTCCATAAACGCGTCGATTGGGCCTTCGTATTCGTTCCCATAGCGATGCAAAGATGATATTCGGGTTTAGCGGGTTCAGAACAACATCAATTCCGCCGGTTGAATCGGAGACATAAAGGACATTTTGCCAGGAAGTACCTCCATCTGTACTTCGGTAAATACCCCGTTCCGGGTTGTTTGCAAAGAGTTTACCCATCACAGCTACGAAAATCCGATCAGGATTCAGCGGGTCAAGAGCAATTTTTCCGGTACTGCCGCATTCAACGAGGCCAAGATTTTGCCATGTTTGTCCGCCATTGGACGACTTATAAATACCATTGCCATCATAGGCTAGCGACCCTCCGCCGGCATTGGGTTCCCCAGTGCCTGCATAGATCATATTCGTATCAGTGGGTGAGATCGCAAGGTCCCCGATGGCAATGGACGCTTGCCCGTCAAATATGGGAAACCAGGTATTTCCCCGGTCGAAAGATTTGAAGATTCCTCCTGAAGCTGCGGCTGTATATACCGTATTATCACTTCCTGATGGAACTTCAATGTCAGTGATCCTTCCTCCCAGGTTAACAGGCCCGACAAATTCCCATTCATTCTGCAGATTTTTATTTTTCTGGAACACCCTTTCTTCCAGGGCTTGCTGAATGGCTTTATTCTGTGCAGCTTCATCGATCTTCCCGTAAGGAAATGAACGCTGCATAAAGATCCATTCATCAGGGGCAAAAATGTTTTCAGGTTGTGTCTTCTGATGTGATTTGTCAGACTGAAGGATGATGAGAATGACCATCAATAAAAAAACACTATAAAAGTTCCGGGTCTTCATGTTCTGTTTTTGAGCAGGATGAATAAAATTTTATCTCAACCTGGTAGGCTGGTGTTATAAGATGCTATGCATGCTTCCGGTAGAAGAATTAGTTGAAAGACGGGTCGGCCGGGAAGTTGGCCCAAAGTGCATAATCCTTGCCCATGTTCTTCAAATGAGTACGCCACAGGTTTTCGGGTTTAGGGTGAATCACTTCTGCAACCGTGGTGTGGGAGAGTATCCATGATTTCTCGCTGATCTCACGGTCAAGCTGCGCAGGGTCCCATCCGGAGTAACCTACATAAAAACGGATATCATTTTCGGCAATCTCATGCAGGTTGATCATCTCCCGGATGGTTTCCATATCACCGCCCCAGTATAATCCTTTCATGATCTCAAGACTGTTTTCAATTTCGGGTTTGGTATGAAGAAAGAAAATACTGTCGGTCTTAACCGGACCTCCAAGGTAAACAGGTGCATTGAAATCAGGAAAGTCCTTCAGGATATCGTTCAATTGAGCTTCAATGGGTTTATTGATAATGATACCGAACGAACCCTCTTCATTGTGCTCTGCCAATAACACGATGGATTGCCGGAAGTAAAAATCCCGCAAGGATGGCTCGGAAATCAGAATGATGCCTTGTTGTGGTTTGATAATTGGCTTTTCCATTATTCGGCGTAAATTATTACTTTTGTGGTCGCACAAACGCAAAATTAATATCATTTCATGCCAAAAAACAATAACAAGGAAAAATTTCTTAGACTGCGGGCCGAATATCCATTTTTAGCTTATGATGGTTTTGATTATCAATACTCAGATAAAGGATTACGGGTGCAGTTTCATTTTTCTCTCTCGGATAAATATGTATTTCATCCCACGATGATGGTTCCGGCAAAGGATTTTTTTATTCCCGGTAATATCAATGAACCTTTTCTTGAAAATATTCTTTTCCAGATCGGAATGGTGGAATCCATCAGCTACTGGAAAGCTGCCTGCCCGCCGAAGCTGTTCATTCGTGGCCATTCGCTTTCACAGGAGCAGGTAAACTGGTGGAAAAAGTTGTATTATAACGGACTGGGAGAATTTTTATACCTGAACGGGATATCGATGAAACCTGAAGATTTTATTCAGATTGAAAGTGAACCGGGACACCTGTTTAAGCCATTTTCCCTTCAACTTGAGAATACTGCAATCGTTCCAGTGGGTGGTGGCAAGGATTCGGTGGTTACGCTTGAGATCCTGGGCAACGACAACGGTAACGGTAACATACCTCTGATCCTTAATCCGAGGGATGCAAACAAGGGAACTGTGATGAAAATGGGACTTTATTATGATTCGATCGTAGAGGTAGAACGGACCATTGACCCGGTTCTCCTTGAATTGAATGCAAAGGGATTCCTGAACGGCCATACGCCTTTTTCTGCATTGCTGGCATTCATATCTGTTCTGGCAGCAGGTTTATCCGGAAAAAAATACATTGCATTATCGAATGAGTCGAGTGCCAACGAGTCGACAGTGAAAGGATCCGAGATCAATCACCAGTATTCAAAATCGGTGGAGTTCGAGGAAGACCTGAGGTATTATGTGAACAATTTCATCACTCCCGATATCGAATATTTCAGTTTCCTCCGGCCATTGAATGAATTGCAGATCGCCCGGTTGTTTTCGGGATTCCCGAAGTATTTTGATGTTTTTAAAAGTTGCAATGTCGGAAGTAAAACCAATATCTGGTGCGGGAGTTGTGCCAAATGCCTGTTTACGTACATCATTCTTTCTCCCTTCGTTCCCCAGGAAAAACTGGAATCGGTATTCGGGAAAAACCTTTTAAATGATGTAGATCTTTGGCCTCTTCTCCGCCAGCTTTGCGGAATGACTGGTACGAAACCTTTTGATTGTATCGGAACTGTGGATGAGGTAAATGCCGCACTTCAGATGACCATGAATACGATTCCTGAAACCGGCTTGCCTGAATTGCTGAAGCTTTATAAGGATTCAGAATTATATTCGCGGTACAGGAATTTTGATGCCGACACCCTCCTGCATTCGTTTAATAAAAATCATTTCCTGCCGAAAAAATACGAGGTGCTGTTAAGATCGAAAATCCATGCTTGATCTGATCAGGACAGAATTTGAAAACAAGAAGGTGCTTCTCCTTGGCTTCGGGAGGGAAGGACAATCAAGTTACCGGTTGATAAGGCGCATTTTGCCGGAACTTCCCATTACCATTGCCGATGCTAATGAATCGGTTCGTGAAAATGAATTGCTGAATGGGGATAATTTTGTGGATTTCCGGTTGGGTGAAGGTTACCTGGTAGGATTGAATGCCTTTGGCCGGATCCTGAAATCGCCCGGTATTTCTTTAAAGGACATTTCGTTCGATCTTGATTCTACATCAATAACCTCACAAACGGATCTGTTTCTCCGGCGGTTTCGCCGCCAGGTTATAGGAGTTACCGGCACCAAGGGAAAAAGTACTACTGCTACCCTGATCCACCATATTCTGAGACTGGCTGAAAGAGATTCGCTTCTCATGGGAAATATCGGCCGTCCTGCATTTGATGTCGTGGATGAGGTTGGCCCCGCGACAAACCTGGTCTTTGAATTGTCGTCGCACCAGCTTGAATACATCAGCCATTCGCCTCACATCGCAGTGTTGCTCAATCTTTACCAGGAACATCTTGATGCATACCGTTCATTCCATGATTACCAGATTGCAAAGATGAACATTGCAAAATACCAGGAGCCTGGTGACTATTTCCTTTTCAACAACGATGATGAAAGGATCAGGCAACTTATTTCAACGATGGATCTTCCCGGGCATTTTCTTCCTTTTTCCTTTCATACTGTTTCGGCTGCAGGTTGCTGTGTGCAGAACGGGCAGATCGTTTATTCCTCCGGAGGAAAAACTGAAGAGATCCTCGACCTTAGCAAAAAAATAAAATTGAAAGGCGACCACAACCTCCTGAACATCATGGCGGCAATCGGTGTCTGTAAACAATTAGGCATTGACCGAGGGATCATTTCGGAAGGGATATCATCATTCAGGGGATTGGAACACCGGATCGAATATGTGGGTGAGTACAACGGAATTTATTTCTATAATGATTCCATTGCTACGATCCCGGAAGCCTGTATGGAAGCAGTGAAGGCGCTTGGCAATGTGGATACCCTCATCCTCGGAGGGTTTGACCGTGGGATCGATTATTCGGGGCTTGCAAAATTCCTGTCCGCATCCACCGTTAGAAACCTGATCTTGACCGGTGAGGCCGGCCGGCGGATCTTGCATGAGATCAGGGATATTAAAAACTCAGGGCAAACGTTGTTTTTATTGTCACGGTTTGATGAATTCCTGGAGGTCGTCTTAAATGTTACGAAGCAGGGTTCCATTTGCCTGCTGTCACCGGCGGCTGCCAGTTATGATGAATTTCAGAATTTTGAGGTTCGGGGACAAAGGTTCAAGGATCTTGTTAGAAATAAAATAAAATAGTTCTCGCAGATTTACTGCAAACCTGCCTGCGGTAGGCAGGTTTTCACAGATTAGATTAGTATTTTGTTAAAAGAACCTGAGCAAATATTAATACTAAAAAATTTTCTGCGTGAATCAGCCTTTAATCTGCGAAAATCTGCGAGAAAAAATTGTAATCAATATGTCAGGCAGCATCCGATTATTGACCAGGATCATTTCTTGTTTTTGCTTGTTCATTAATGGTACCACCACTTCCGCTCAGATTAATGATTTTGAGGTGGCTGTGAGATCGTACATCACAACTTACCGTGAAATTGCGGTCAAGGAGATGATGGAATACCGTATTCCTGCGAGTATCACCCTTGCCCAGGGAATTTATGAATCCAATGCCGGGAGAAGCCGGATGGCTATAGAAGCCAACAATC
>Ga0209226_10001662_pt1 | contig 9976 bp, 10 predicted proteins | sample BarGraNGADG00212_2_FD_184497 | JGI IMG/M metagenome (GOLD analysis project Ga0209226, IMG submission 184497) | Arctic peat soil microbial communities from Barrow, Alaska, USA - Barrow Graham LP Ref core NGADG0011-212 (SPAdes) (version 2) | ecosystem: Environmental > Terrestrial > Soil > Wetlands...
ATCTCAGATAGCCTCGCTCACGCCGGAGCAGGCCGGAGCTAATTTGTACGATGACGACGTGCTCCGACAAGCACACGTTGGACTATTTGGAGACCGCGAGTTCTTACGGCTGTATGCGGTCCTGGACAAGCAGCAGAAGACCTCGATCTTCACAGAGAGAGGGCTATACCTGGACTCGCTTTCCGACAATGGTTCAACTACAGTGCAAGCGTTGCTGAAGCGCTGTGCATCTGTAAAGGGATCCTCTGATGGTGGACTTCGCCTTATTGGCAAACGCGCCAAGGTGGGCGAATCCACTCATTACGATCTCAGCGTGATCACATCCGCCGGAGACAATACCGGCATTCGGTGGACGGTTCAGTGTCCCATTTATACCCCTCCAATCGAAGAGAAGCCAAAGGATGGCAAGACTTTGGAAGCCCCCGAACAGCATCGGGCCGCTGCAAATACCCTATGATCGGTTGACTGCTCATATCGGTTATGATATACTACGTGCGGAGGTGGTCGAACGATGAGTAAGCGAATCGGCATCCCTTGGGAAGAGGCCGAAAAGAAGATGCTGGAAGATCCCGAGGTACGGGCGGCCTACGATGAGTTGGGGCCTGAGTATGAGGTTGCCGAGCAGTTGATACGAGCCAGGCTTGAATCTGGGATGAGCCAGAAGGAGCTCGCCGCCAAGATCGGTACTCGGCAGAGCAACATCAGCCGGATGGAGGGCGGTCAGCAGAACGTTTCCATCGGCATGCTCAAGAAAGTGGCAAAGGGCCTTGGCAAGAAGGTGCACGTGACGATCGGATAGAAGCCCCGGCCTAGGTGACAGCGCCCAGAATAGCCCCTCGGCGCGTGCAGAAATACTACACAACACCACTAGTTGACAACTGCGCGGCAATGTGCCATAATGCATGCAGAATCGAACATGCGTTCCTTGAAAACCGCGGAAACATCCAAACGGCAAAACAAACTCAATTGATCCCCATTTTGAGCGTGGGACCTGCCGGCTTTGAGCTTGAGTTTGTTCTTCCCAAAACGCGCAATCTTGGCTGCGTCGCGAGGGGCTGGAAGCCCGGGGAACAGGCGTCCGGCACATGGATGTGCGGACGATCATGATGGTGGTTTTGTAGTATCAGTGTAGCAGTGGTATACTACCTATGGGTACACTATGTGTTACCGGAGGGGCGCGATGGCACGGATACTCAATACGGAACAGGCTGCCGAGAAGCTGCAGGTGAAGCCGCTTACGGTTCGTAAATACCTGCGCAAAGGGTTGATACCCGGCAGGCGGTTGGGCCGGGAGTGGAGGATAGTCGAGACCGATCTCGAGATGTTCCTGTCAGGCAGACTCGCCGTTGAGGCAGCCGAGCGGGTTTCCGCGCTAGGCATCGGCGCGGACATACAGGGCTTCGGGACCGAAGAGTTCCTCAAGAGCAAGCGTGAGGAAGTCGAGCTTGAGGACGCCGGGCAGGCTGAATGGGAGAGGATGTCTAAGGAAGCGCGAAAGGCCAGGATCGAGGCCGTGATGGGTCGCTACGAACATGTGCCCGGAGCCATCGATCGGTTTCTGGCGGAGAAGCATGCGGAGACCGATGCGGAAGAGCAGCGCTCCGATAGGAGGCGGCGGGCATGAGTGTTGTGCTGGACTCAAGCGCGATGCTGGCCCTACTCTACAAGGAAGACGGGGCTGTCGAGGTAGCAGCAGAGCTTGCCTCGGGTTCCTGCTATGCTCACGCTGTGAACCTGTGTGAGGTTTTCTACGACTTCATGCGCACCTATGATGACCCCAGGGCGCAGCAGGCCGTTGTCGACCTCGGCGCTATGGGCGTACGCTGCCGTCGGGACCTCGACGATGAGTTCTGGCAAGCCGCCGGGCGTCTGAAGGCTACATATAAACGCGTGTCTCTGGCCGATTGCTTCTGTGCAGTCCTCGCAAGCAGGCTTGGCTTTGAGCTGATCACTAGTGACCGGCATGAGATGGAGCCTCTCGCAAGCGCGGGCGTGTGCCGGGTGCGGTTCATAAGGTAGCCGCCCATCGAAAGCGGCGCCCTTCGACAAGCTCAGGATGCCGCCGCAGTAGGAGGCGCTTCGCTTGGGCCGGTGGCGGGCTGCATTCCCGGGGGGACAGGCGTCCGGCACATGGATGTGCCTGACGATCAGGGATCAATGCTTCTTGTTCTTTGCCCATGCTTTGATGAGCAATTTCATCCGATCCGTTTCCACACCGCCGTCGGTAATGGCGGACTGAGGCGCATCGGCGGAAAAGGTCGGGTTCCAACCGTTCCAAGTGCCATAGCAGTGATACGTCCAACTGAAATGGTGTTTCTCGAAGATGTCGATCACATCCGAAAGCCATCGCGCGGCGCCGGGCGCCCAGCGAATGACGCTGAATTCGCCGACAAGTATCCTCACGCCATACTTCTTCTGGAAGGCGATAGCGCCTTTCATGGACGCTTCAAGCGCCGCCTTGTCCCAAAACATCGGCGCTGAACTCTCAAACAGTCGCAGCATGCCGGGATACGGCTTGCCCTCGAACTCAGAACCCTTGTATGTATAAAGCCCTTGATGCGTGTAACTGTGCGGATAGTAGAAATGGAAGGAATAGATCGCCTTTGGGTCTTTCACCGGCGTAAGACTCGCGGGAAACCCCTGATCGGGGAGCGCCCACGGCGCCGTCTCAACAATCACATAAGTATTCCGATCAATGGCGCGCACCCGTTTGATGAGTTGCGGAAGCATCTTTGCGTGCCACGAATCAGTCTCATTCTTCGTGTTCGGCTCGTTGAGAAGGTCGTAGCCGAGAAGCCACGGATGAGTCCCGAAGTTTCTCGCGATATACTCCCAAAGCGCAACGAGTCCCGGATAGCAGCCGCCCTGATTCGTCTCCCGCGACAAGGCATCGGTTCCCCGCCCAACGACGCCACCCGCCACGCAAATGATGTAAATGTGATACTTCTCGGCAAGTGCAAGCGCGATTCTCAGACCCTGAAGGTTCTTCTTATACGACACTATCGGATCGTTTGTCGGCGCATGCGGCGGTGTTTCGCCTGGCTTCACGGCTCCCGGATCAACGTCAAGCCATAAGCGGAGCACGTTGATATTCCACGCCTTGAGTTTCCTGAATGTCTCTTCGTTGAGAAAACCCGGGCTAACCGAGGGGTTGAAGGCAAACACCTGGAACCCGCGAAGCGGATCATCAGGCCATACCTTCTGCTTCCGGCTTTGCGCGAGCGGTTTCGACAAGAGCACATTCACCTCCTGCGTCGCTTGATCGGCACTGACGACGGACAGGAGCATAGCTCCGAACAGGGCGTAACTCAGGAGCCGTTTCACGCCGTCCCGAATTCTCATTGGTTCTTCCTTCTCTTTCGATCACGGAATTTGGGCGAACGTCACAGGTAGTCGGAGTCGATGTCCTTGGATTTGTCTATGAAGAAATCCCCGATCAGCGTGCCGTCCTGCTTTACTGCACGGATGGTCAGCTTGGCGCCCACGATATTGACCACCAGGTAGTTGGGTTGGTCGGTCGGGTTGTAGAGGAAGGCGTCCCAGGTCTTCTTTTCCAGGTCCTTATAGTACTTGCTGCCGCTGCGGCCGACTACGTAGTAGACCGTGCCCCGGGATGGTTTGTCCTTGATCTCGCCGTCCTTGATCGGGAATGTGCGGCCGACTCCGTGGTCGTGGCCGTTGAAGACGAGGTCGGCGTGGTTCGATTCGAGGACCGGGCAGAATGTTTCCTTGACGTCTCTGCTCTTGCGTGTGGCGTGCAGTTCGTAAGGAGCCTTGTGGAAAAAGACGAGTTTCCAAGTCGCCTTGGAGGCTTTCAGGTCAGCGTCGAGCCATGATTTCTGGGGGCCGAAGATGTCTCCGTATTGCTTCTCCTCGGCCTGCTGGCTGTCGAGCACAGTGATGTGGACGGGGCCGTAGTCGTAGGAGTAGGCGTGGCCCTTTGTGCCCGCCGGCCCGTTTTGCGGCAGCGTGAACTGCGCGAGCCAGTATTCGGGTTTTCGTTCGCCCTTTTTGCCGGTTGTCTCGTGGTTGCCGATTACCGGCATCTCGGGTATCGTATCGATCACGCCTGCCGCCGCGGCAAACCAGGCGTTCCAATGCGCGCCGCTCTGCCCCACGTCCACCAGATCGCCCACGTTGACCATGAACTTCGCGTCCCGGTTGGCGTTATACGCGTTGTGGACGGTGGTTTGCCAGGTTGAGTAAGGGGGGACGCTCTGGCTGTCGCCGAACACCAGAAACTTCACGGCGCTGGATCTCGGGTCAGCCGTCGAGAAAGAGTGTGTCGTGCTCCAGTGGTCGCCATCACCTACGCGGTAGGAGTAGTTGGCGTGCGGGGAGAGATCAGTGAGCGTCGTTGCGAAGTGCCGCGTCTCGCCGAGGTCCGTGGAGAAGTTGGAGCAGGTCGCGTTCGCGCGATGCGTGGGGCCTGTTAGCTTCGATCCTTTGGCGTATTCGACGATGCCGGTGGTTACCGTCGTATCGGTCCTCCACGTGATGGTCATCGTTGTTGCGGGGCTGCCGGTCCAGGTGAGCGCGACGTGATCGGGCACTGCGGTTGCGCCGCTGCCTGCGGTCTGAGCGAGCGTCAGAGCCGGGCAAGTGAGCGCGAATACGACCAGCAGTGCGGCTAATGTGGTGATTCTTTTCAATGCAGTCTCCATTTCTTGATGCGGGCGTGGTGCGCAAATCTGCCTTGCCTGCTTCGGCGCACATTGCTCTCTGAAGCCAAGCTCCGATACAGCACACGGATCGCACCGCTAGTCCTGAGCGCCAAACAGTTACGGCTCTCGCGATGCCTCGGGCTTGAGCGCGCCCCGAGATTATTACCGTATGCCCGCGACGGGTCCTCTCACCACCAGCTCGCACGCCGCCTCGTCGCACTTGCTCATGTCGATCGCGTATTGGTACCCCAGCGGTTCCAACACGCGGCGGTAAAGAGCGTCGCAATGCCGGCAGTAGCCGGGATATGGAGCGATGTGCTTTTGCTCCAAGAGGCGCGCTTTGGACGGGCACACGTGCATGATGAGCCTGAACTCGCCGACGTCCTCGTCCAGTTCCATCGTGAAATCAGCGGCTTCCTCGTTGAGCGTGCGCGACCAATAGAGCCAGCAGCCCCGGATTCCGTGCTCTTTGACAAGCTCTGCCAGGTGGGTCAGGAAGTTGTCGGAGAGGTAGTTCCAGAAGCCCTCGACCGCCTCCCTGCCTCCTTTGTCCTCGAGGTAGCTGAAGAGCGCGCTGTAGGCGGGGACGAAGTCCGTGCAGGGGATCACGACGCCCTCCTGTAGAAACGCTGGATACTGCGCCCGGTCAGCGGGTCATATTCGATCAGTTCGGCCTCGAACGGCGTTCCCTGGCACAACGCCGCGTTTACCGTACGCTCGGTCTCCGAAAAGAGCTCCGCAACTGCGTAACCGTGATTCCGCATGTGCATCACCGCCGGGCAAGCCTCCACCTCGACAATCAGCTCGTCCTCGGTCAGAACCGTGCGAATCCGGCCACCCTCTCGGGCGTAGATTGCCTCGAAGTGCTCCTTGAGCGCCACAAGTCCGCGTTTTGTGATGTCTGTGATGAGAGGAGCATAGAATGACACAGCGAACCCGCGCAGGTATTCGCGAACCGCTTCGGCGCCGTAGTGGCGATCGAGATACTCGATCCCCGCGCTCAAGGCTCCGTGGAAGTCCTTGTGCATATAATCGTTATCGGAGGCCCGGCACCTCATTGTCTGCTTTGTCATTAGGGCTTCCTTTGCCGCAAATCACGCAATCGCCAGCGCGTCTGCGAGGGCCAGATCGCCTGTGTATAACGCCTTGCCCACTATCGCTGCCTCGACGCCGGTTGCCTTGAGCGAGCGAATATCTTCGAGGGTGCTTACGCCGCCGGAGGCGATCACGGGGATGTCCAGCGCCTCCGCCATCTCTTTCATAGCCGCCGCGTTGACGCCCTGGAGCATGCCATCGCGCGAGATGTCGGTGTAGATGACCCGTCGCGCGCCAAGTTCCTGCATTCTGTGCGCAAACTCCACGGCTCTCTCAGCGGTCAACTCCTCCCATCCCTTTACGGCCACAAACCCATCCTTCGCATCGACGCCGAGCGCCGCGTGCTCGCCAAGCTGTTGGAAGATAGCCTGCGCGGCCTGGGTGTCAAGAGCGGCTGAAGTGCCGATAATCACGCGCTCGACGCCCATCTCGATCATACGCTTCGCCGTGTCGAGGGTGCGAATGCCTCCGCCAAGCTGCACGGGAATACGCACCGCTGCGATAATCCGTCGGATTGTTTCGGTTTCCTGGGGAGCGCCCATTCGAGAGCCGTTGAGATCCACCAGGTGAAGCCGCCGCGCGCCTTCATCGCCCCATCGCTTCGCCGCGTCCACGGGGTCGTCGGAGAACACGGTCGATTGGTCGAAGTTGCCCTGGACGAGCCTAACGCACTTGCCGTCCATCATGTCTATCGCGGGGATGATCTCCACCAGGTTCCCTCCGGGTGTGCTGTATTCATAGTATAGCAGAGGTGGAGGAGAGTGGGAAGGGAGGTTGCGAGATCTTGTTGCGAGTGCCCCTAGACTTCGCGGATGAACCAGCATACAATGATATTGCTAAGGCTGACGGAGGATCAAATTGGGGAGAATACTTATGTTGTTGCACTGTAGTGTCGTATGTGCGCTGGGGATATTAGTTGTCTCGTGCGCCGCGGGCGCGTCCAGCGCATATCCCGCGCCTCCGAAGCCGGTGGACACCGACATCAAGGTGGGAGTCTACATATTTCCTGGTTGGTACCGCCACATGGGGACATCCGACTACCCCTACACGTGCCATGACGACCAGAGCGAATGGAAGACTGCCATCGCGAAGGTGTCCAAGCCACGACCGGTTCTTGGGTTCTATGATGATTCGATGCCCGAGGTCAACGACTGGCATATCAAGTGGGCTCGCGAAGCGGGGATTAGCTGGTTTGCCTTCGACTGGTATTGGAACGCGGGCGAGAAGCGGCTGTCGCGCACTCTGGAGAAGGGTTTTTTGAAGTCCCGCTACTGCGACCAGATGCAATTCTGCATCAACTGGTGCAACCACGGGTTGGACTACAAAAAGCCCCTTGACTTCTCCGCCAGTGCGATGGAAGAAGTGATCCGGTACTGCGCGGACAACTACTTTGTCCGTCCCAACTACCTCAAGATCAACGGCAGGCCGGTCTTCATGATCTATATTATCGAGCCTATCCTCGAGGCCTGCGGCGGTGCCGACAAGTTCCAGCTCAAAGTGTTGCCTCGCTTGAACGCTATCTGCCACGAGCGCAACCTCGGAGACCTCTTCCTTATCTGGGACAGCAACGATCCAGGCAGCGTGAGTGATGTTCCGGTAGGAGATGCATTCGCCTCCTACAGCTACCATTGGGTTCTCAATGGCTCGGGTTGGACCACGCCCGGCTCCGCTCCATATTCGGAGATCGTCGAAGGCGTCAAGCCGATCTGGCAGAGAATGCTGACCAAGAAGAAGCAGTTCATTGTGGGTGCGCAGGCGGGGTGGGACGATAGCCCGCGAAGGCCCAATGGAAACAACTGGGTCCGTACGGGGCTGACCATGGACCTCTTCGAGCAGATGCTCAGAAATGGCAAGGCTCTGGTCCGTCCGGATTTCCCATACTTCCTCATCGAGGCATGGAACGAGTGGGGAGAGGGCTCGCATCTTGAGCCATCAAAGGAGTATGGCTTTGGATACATGGATGCGATACGCCGCGTCTTTGGGAACAAGGCGGCTCCGAACAAGTGGGCCAGGCCCACACCCGAGCAGGTCCGGTCATACAGCGTTTTGAACGATGAGGAACTGGCCGCCGCGAAGAAGTGCGAGGATGGGCCTCCGGTGCCCGTGTTTGTTGCCAACAGGAGTGTCGTCTACTCGATTGACCCGGCCCAACTGCCCGAAAATCCGATATCGGAGTGGCCTTCCGGCAAGCTTGAGGCTGATCTGGGAGTAGCCAATATGACCGGCCCGGACCTGGTCGAGGGAAAGGCCGTGCTGACGATCCTCCACGAAGACCCTTTTTTGATAATTCCCGGCGAATGGGGGCCGATATCCGGCATATCCGGAATTGCGTACCGGGTTCGCATAACCAATACCGGTGGCGCAAACAGCGGCAACCTCTTCTGGGAGACTGATAAGTCCAAGATCGGCAGTGACGTGTGCCTCGTAAGATGGAAGTGCGACGACAGTTTCCACACCTATCTCTTCAATTTCACCTCGTATGCCTCCCAAACGGAGATTCTGAGGAAGATCCGAGCGGACTTTCCGGATGTTCCCGGCGGCAAGGTCGAAATAGAGTGGATCAGGGTATACGGGCGGAAATCGAGCGCCCAGTGATGTGAGGCACATCCTTAACAGCCAAGGCGGGGAACGGATTTCCCCGCCCATCTGGTCCGAAACACCTCTTGCTATCGTCTAAAGCGTGCCCTTCGTGGACGGCACGCCCTGGATTCTGGGGTCGATGGACACGGCCTCGCGCAGCGCGCGCGCAAATGACTTGAACGCGGCCTCGATGACATGGTGAGCGTTGCTGCCGTCGAACTGGCGGATGTGCGCGTTGATCCCGGCGTTAACGCACACCGACTTGAAAAACTCCGGCGCGAGCTCCGAGTCGAACGAGCCGACCATCTCCTTGGCTACACTCACACCATAAGCCAGGCTTCCGCGCCCGCTGATGTCGAGCGCAGTCATGACCAACGCATCATCCATCGGGACAATTGACGATCCGTAGCGCACCAGCCCGGCCTTGTCGCCGACAGCCCGCGCAATCGCCTTGCCGATGGCAATGCCCACATCCTCGACCGTGTGGTGCGCATCGACCTCAAGATCGCCTTTGCACCTCACCTGAAGGTCCAACAGGCCGTGCTTGGCGAGATGGGTGAGCATGTGGTCGAAAAAGCCGATGCCGGTCTCGATCTCGCTCGCGCCGGTTCCGTCGAGGTCGAGCTCGACCTTGATCTGCGTCTCCTTAGTGTTTCTCTCTATCGAAGCTTTCCTGTCAGCCATAATTGCCTCCAATGAAGTAGTGTCCGATCTCCGTCTCGGACAGGGCCGGGACAGAGGCTCGGCCACTACGGATTGCCACCAGGCCGGGACAGAGGCTCGGCCACTACGGATTGCCACCAGGCCGGGACAGAGGCCCGGCCACTACGGGTTTCCACCAGGCCGGGACAGAGGCCCGGCCACTACGGATTTGCCACCAGGCCGGGACAGAGGCCCGGCCCCTACGGATTTCCACCGAGCTTGTCCAGTCGGACTCGGATCGTGTTGGCGTGCGCGTCGAAGCCTTCGGCTTCGGCAAGCTCAAGCACCGTGGGCGCGATGTTGCGCAGCGCATTCGGTGTAAACGAAAGCAGCCCCGATTTCTTGATGAAATCGTCCACGCTCAGCGCTGAGCTGAAGCGGGCCGTACCGCCCGTGGGAAGCGTATGGTTCGGGCCGGCGGCGTAGTCGCAGAGCGGGACCGGCGTATAGTGCCCGACCATCACCGCGCCGGCGTTCTTGATCTTGCGCAGCGCGTCCCAGGGCTCCGCGAGCGCGATCTCCAAGTGCTCGGGAGCGAACATGTTGGCGAGGTCGATGCACTCGTCGACGCTGCCCGCGATCACCACAACGCCGAATTTGTCCAACGACTCGTTGATGTAATCCTTGCGCGGCGCGGTTTCGGTCTGCCGCTTGATCTCCTTGAGGACTTCGTCGGCGAGCCGCCTGCTGGTCGTGACAAGCGCGCAACGCGAGTCCGGCCCGTGCTCGGCCTGCGAAAGAATATCGGCGGCGACAAAAGCCGGGTTCGCGGAATCGTCGGCCAGCACGAGTATCTCGCTCGGCCCCGCGAGCTGGTCAATGCCAACGTATCCGAACAACTGGCGCTTGGCTTCGGTGACCCATTGGTTTCCGGGCCCGACGATCTTGTCCACCTTTGGGACGGTATCGGTGCCGAACGCCATCGCCGCGGCCGC
>Ga0209226_10001663_pt1 | contig 9973 bp, 8 predicted proteins | sample BarGraNGADG00212_2_FD_184497 | JGI IMG/M metagenome (GOLD analysis project Ga0209226, IMG submission 184497) | Arctic peat soil microbial communities from Barrow, Alaska, USA - Barrow Graham LP Ref core NGADG0011-212 (SPAdes) (version 2) | ecosystem: Environmental > Terrestrial > Soil > Wetlands...
GTCCGCCGCTGACCGCGGCGTCGGGCGCCGACGCCACGGGGCGAACCCCGGCCATCATCATGCCGATCTCCTCCCGCGTCGTCGACCGCGGGTCCGCCGAGCCGATGATCACTCCCTCGTACATGACGAGGATGCGATCGGAGATGGTCATGACCTCGTCGAGGTCTTCGGAGATGATCACGGTCGCGGTGCCGCTGTCGCGTTGCGCGACGAGGCGCTGGTGGATGTACAGCGACGCGGCCACGTCGATTCCCCGGGTGGGCTGGGCGACCAGCAGGACGTCCGGCCGGCCCGACAGCTCTCGAGCCATGATGGCCTTCTGGATGTTGCCGCCCGAGAGGCTCCGCACGGGAGTATCCAGGCTGGGCGTCTTCACGTTGAACGCGGCAACCAGCTCCTGGCAATGCCGCCTGATAGCGCGCGCTCGCAGGAACCCGAACCGACAGAACGCGCGGCTGCCGTAGCCCACCAGCAGGAGGTTCTCGGCAACGCTGAAGTCGGCGACGACGCCGTCGCGCATCCGTTCCTCCGGCACGTACCCGAGCCCCGCCGAGCGGATCGCGGCGGGGCCGCGTCCCGCCAGCTCGGTGTCGTTCAGCCGGATCGAGCCGCTGGCGGGAGGACGGAGCCCCGAGATTGCCTCGGCGAGCTCGCGCTGGCCGTTTCCGGCCACACCTGCGATGCCGACGAGCTCGCCCGAACGGACCTCGAAGCTGACCCCACGCACGGCCTCGGTTCCCCGGTCGCTCTCGACGCGGAGATCCGTCACGACGAGCCGGCTCGCGCCGGCCACGCCCTTCGGCGGGGGCTCCTCCGCGGCGACGTGGTGTCCCACCATCATCTCCACGAGCCGCTCCCGGGACGCCTCGGCGGCCGGCACCGTTCCGACGACGCGGCCGTTGCGAAGCACGGTGATCCGGTCCGAGAGCTCGAGCACCTCGTGGACCTTGTGCGAGATGAAGACGAGCCCCCGGCCATCCCTGGCCATCTGGCGCAGGACGGCGAAAAGGTCGCCGACCTCCTTGGGCGTCAGGACGGCCGTCGGCTCGTCGAGGACGAGCAGCGCGACGTCGCGATACAACGCCTTGATGATCTCGACCCGCTGTCGCTCGCCAACGGAGAGCTGCCACACGAGGGACTGCGGGTCGACCCTCAGCCCGTACCTGTCCGAGAGCTCCTGGATGCGCGCCGAGACGGTCTCGAGGCCGGTCAGCGGCCCGCGCGTTGACCGGGTGCCGAGGGCGACGTTCTCGGCAACCGTGAGCGTGTCCACCAGCATGAAATGCTGGTGGATCATCCCGATCCCATGGTGGATCGCGCCGGCCGGCGAGCTGATCGCGACCCGCTGGCCGTTGATCCTGATCTCGCCGTCGTCGGGCCGGTAGAGCCCGTAGAGCACGCGCATGAGCGTGCTCTTGCCGGCGCCGTTCTCGCCGAAGAGGGTGTGCACCTCCCCGGCTCGTACGTCGAAGTTGACCCTGTCGTTGGCGACCACCCCGGGAAAACGCTTCGTGATGCCGCGCATCTCCAGGATCGGGACGCCGGCATTGCCGGTTGCGTCCCCCGGGGTGGCCACCTCGACAGTCATCCTTTCAGACTCACCGGTCGCCGATCATTGGGGAACGTTGATCGACCCTTCGGTGATCCCCTTGATCAGCTCGTCGGCCTTTGCCTTCACCTCGGCGGGAAGCTTGAAGCCATCATTGAACTGGATCTGGGCGCCGCCGTTGCCCAGGGTCGCGGTGAATGTCGCGCCGCCGAGCTTGCCGCTGTTGATCTCGGTGATGATCTGCTCGAGGATCGGGACCCAGTTGTAGACCTGGCTGGCGACCACGTTGCTCGGAGCGATGGACACCTGGGTCCACTGCGTTCCGAACCACGGGAGGTTGGCGGTCTTGGCGACACCGATCGCCCCGACGACGGCCTGGGCGGTGCCCGTCAGCGCGTCGGCCTTGTTCGCCACGAATGTCGTCGCGGCCGCGGACATCAGGCTGACGTCACTGAACGAACCGGTGTAGACAGGGATGCAGCTGATCGAGGGCACCGTGGCCTTGGCCCCGGCGCAGAACCCGTCCACGTAGAGCTTGGCGTCCCCGACCGCGATCGGGCCGATGACCCCGAGCACCTTGGACTTGCTCAGGAGCGCAGCCATCGCGCCCTGGACATAGCCGCCCTCGTTCGAGTTCACCTGGTAGGCAAACACGTTCGGGAGGTTGAAGGTGGATCCGGCCGTCCCCCAGGCAAACGAGATGTTGGGGAACTGCGGGGCGAGCTGCTGGATCGTGGACCCGTACTGGGATCCGTGGGCAATGATCAGGTTGTAGCCCTTGGACGCGTAGTCCTGGATCACGTTCGCAGCGGTGGCCACCACGAACTGGTTGTCCGAGACCGCGATGTCCAGGTTGTACTTGGTCTTGAGCGAGTTGACCGCCTCCACCATCGACTGCGTGAAGGCGAGGTCGTTCACGGCGCTCGGCGCGACCAGGGCCACCTTGAGCGTGGTGGCGGCCGGGCTCGGGCTCGGCTCGACCGACGCGGGTGCCGCGGGGCTCGGGCTCGGGGCGACCGACGCAGCGGCTGGGCTCGGGCTCGGCGCGACCGAGGCGGGTGCAGGGGTGCTGCTGCCGGAACACGCCGCAACGACAAGGGCGACCAGAACTGCGGGCAGGACGAGCGAAGACTTCCTGTCAAGGTGTCGGTGCATCGATATCTCCTCCGTTGAACTCCTGGGTCTGTCTGCCCGCCCGGGAGGGCGGGTACTGGGTGGGCGGTCCTCCGTCGCGTCAGCCCTCCCTCTCGTACGGTTTGCCAAGAGCCGCCGGCTGGCGGAATCGGCGGGCGAGGAACAGCAGGGCCAGCACGGTGAGGACCGCGGGCGCCGTTGCGGCGAGGTCGGATGCGCTGAGGGGAATGATCCCCAAAGACTTCCACGTCAGGATGACCACGCCGACGAGGCCGTAGAGCAGCGACCCAGCCATCACCCCCACCGGTCGCCATGCCCCGAAATAGACGAGCGCGACGGCGATGAACCCCTCGCTCTGGGTCAGGTTCACCTGGAAGATGCCGCCGTACATGAGGAGGCTCGCGCCGGCAAGGCCCGCGAAGGTGCATCCAAGGATCACCGTGGACCACCGAATGCGAGCGACGCTCACCCCGAGGCTGTCGGCCGCGGCGGGGTTCTCTCCGACCGCCCGGATCTTCAGCCCGTACGTCGTCCGGTTGAGGACGAACGCCACGACAGGGACCAGGAGGTAGGCCAGGTAGACCAGGAGGCTCTGCTTGAAGAACATCCCGCCGATCAGGGGGATCGATTCGAGCAGCGGAATGCCGACCGGAGGAAGCGTGGCGATCGGGAGCGGCGTGCCGACGAGCTTCTGGAAGAGAAGGGCGCTGAAGCCGAGCCCGAAAAGGTAGATCCCGATCCCGCTGATCCCCTGCTCGGCTTTCAGCGTCACGCTCACGAGGGCCGTGACCACGCCCATGATCGCACCGGTCCCTGCGCCGGCCAGGACGGCGAGCAGAAGATTGCCGGTCTTGAGCGCGACGTAGTACGTGGCGAACGCGGCCAGGAGCATGATCCCGTCGACCCCGAGGTTGAGGACTCCGCTGCGCTGGCCGATGGTCTCGCCGAGCGCTGCGAGGAGAAACGGCGTCGCGAGGGCGATGCCGGACGCGATGGTGACCGTGAGAACGTCGACCGTGAAGAACTGGTTCATCGGTCGCCGCCCTCACTGACGGCCAGCGGTGGATCGCGGCGGGGCCGAGGCGGCGGGCTGGCGACCCGGGGACCGGCGAGCGCACTCGACTGGGCGCGAGCGCGCCGGCGCAGGTATTCGAGCGAGACGACCAGGACGACCACGATCCCGCTGAGCGTGGTGACGAGGTCGGACGGCACACCGGTGGCGACCTGCAACGACGAGCCACCGACGATGAGACCGCCGAAGAAGAACGCCGAGACGATCGTCCAGAGCGGGTTGAGGCCGCCGAAGAGCGCCACCACGATGCCGTTGAACCCGGCTGAACCGGTGAAGCCCGTCAGGCTGCCATCGGTCACCATCCGGTGCGAGATGCTGCCGAACACCAGGATCGCTCCGGCCAGGCCGCACATCGCCCCGCTCAGGGTCATCGCCATGGTGATCGTCCGCCTGACGGGCATGCCCGCGTACGCCGATGCGCGTCGCGAGAGCCCGACGCTCCGGATCTGGAACCCGAAGCTGGTGCGCCACAGCAGGACGTAGACGCAGATCGCGACGATCACCGCGATCGGGACACCAAGGTGGAGTTGGGTCCCCTTCACGAGGATGGGCAGCAGGGAGTTCGCGGGAAGGACTTTCGTCTCCGGGATGAGGCCCCCCACCGAGTCAGGCGACTGGTCGACCATCGGGCCGGCGAGCAGGTAGTTCATGACCTGGACGGCCACGAGGTTGAGCATGATGGTGCTCAGGATCTCGTTGACGTTGAGCCGCGCCTTGAAGATTCCGGGGATCGCGCCCCAGGCCGCGCCGCCCGCGGCGCCGGCCAGCAGCACCAGCGGGATCAGCACGAAGTTCGGCAGGTCCGGGACTGCGAGCGCGGTCGCCGCGCCCGCCAATCCGCCCATCGCGATCTGGCCCTCGCCGCCGATGTTGAAGACGCTGGCGCGAAACGCGATGCAGATCCCGACCCCGACAAGCAACAGGGGCACGGCCTGGATCGCGGTGCTGCTCAGCGCGTAGCTTCCGCCGAAGGCTCCCTTCACGAGCGCGACGTAGCCGGTTATCGGGTTCGCGCCCAGGACCAGCATCATGACCCCGCCGATCAGGAGGGCGATGACGAGCGCCGAAGGCAGCGCGAACCACGTCAGCAGGAACCGAGCCCACTCCCCGCGGCCGTCGGCGACTGGCGCCCCGGTCAGTTCGGTGGATTCACGTTCGCTCATGTCCGCCCCTGCTTCGACCGGACGAGAAACTCGCCTGCGCGGCGTGCCGCGTCAGGATCACGGGGCGGGCGGAGGAGCAGATCTGGGACACGAGACCGGTGCTGGCGAGAGCCGTTGCATCACGAACTGTCACTCCAGGCATCAGACGCTAGTCATCTGACATCCTCTCCGAGCCTGCATTGTGTCATGGCCCGGCAATCGGGTCCCCAGTGCCATTCGGCCTGTTGTGCCCTCTCCCCGGCGCTCGGGCACCCTCCGCCCGGCCTGCGGGCACGGCGGCCGTGACGAAGCTCTCGTTGTTGGTGATGTCGACGCTGTGGTCTCGACCCAGGTTCATGCGCCCGAGCGGGCAGCGGTCCTCGGCGCGGGTCGTGACGCCCGTGCCACCGCCCGGGCCGGCAACCATCGTCGCGAGGCCATCGGCGAAGAATGCACGCGCGATGGACTGATCCCGGTCTCGTCCGGTCATGGCCGCAAGAGCCTGGACGTGCGGGCATGCCTGACCCGTACCCCGCCGCGCCGACCCAGCCCGCCGCGCTGACCCTACCCTCCGCGCCGACCTCCGCTCCGCCGCGGCGGGCCTTGAACTCAACAGGCCGAATGGCACTGGGAACAGGGTTGCTCGGCTATGCCACAATGCGCGCACAGGGTAGATGTCAGATGACTAGCGTCTGGTTCGCGGGGCGACCGCTCGTATTGACGCAACGGCGCTCGCCAGCGTCAGATTCATGTCCTCCGACCTGGCTGCCCCCCACCAAGAGATGAGGCTGGTGCATGGTTCGCCGTAACCTGACCCTGGCCCGGCAGGCGGCCCAGGAAGTCGTGGAGGGGATCCGGTCGGGGGCGCTGGCAGGCGACGATGGCCTTCTGCCCTCGGAGACCACGCTGAGCCAACGCATTGGCGTGAGCCGGGCGACCCTTCGGGAGGCACTCTCGCAGCTGGAGCAGGGCGGCCTGATCGTCCGTCGCCATGGGATCGGCACCTTCGTCAGCCCCCGTCATCCCCTCGTGGTGGCGGGGCTGGAAGAGCTTCAGAGCATCGAAACCCTTGCCCAGAGGATCGGGGTGGAGATCAACATGGGGGAATGCGAGATCCGGGAGCGAGCCGCCGCGCCGGGCGAGGCCGAGGCGCTGCAGGTGCCCGCGGCGACCGCGGTCCTTGCGGTCCAGCGCGTGATGCTGTCAGGCGGGCGTCCAATCGCCTTCCTCATCGACGTGGTCCCGACCGACGTCCTTGACCCCGGGGAGCTGGGGGAATCGTTCGACGGTTCGGTGCTGGACTTCCTGCTGCGACGGCGCGATCCACCGCTCAAGCACTCGCATACCGAGCTGGGCGCGGAAGCGGCGGACACCGATCTGGCCCACCGGCTTCACCTGCGCGTCGGAGATCCGCTTCTCAAGTTCACTGCCCAGCTGTACGCGGCAAGCGGGCGCGTCGTCGACTACTCGCTGAGCTACTTCAGTCCCGGGCACTTCCGCTTTCATGTCATCCGCCGCGTCAACCAGATTGCCCCCCAGGTCCCCGAAGGTCCGGCGCCGACCGGGCGGGCGGTCGATCGCGAGGAGGCGGAGCTCGTCGATGCACATTCGTGAGTCGAGGCAGACCACCGGTTGGAGCCGGGAGGAGGTCGGACCCTCATTCGTGGGCGTACGCCCCTGGTAGTCGATCGAGCTGCCAGCATGTCAATCCATCGAACAGGAAGGTGCCAGTAATGCGTAGTTTCGCCGGCCGCGACATCCTCTCCCTCAAGGACTTCAGCAGGGACGAGTTCTTCCGCGTCTTCCAGGTCGCCGACGACCTCCGCCCGTTCGCGCGCGACCGTCGGAACACGGACCTGCTCAAGCACAAGACGCTCCTGACCGCGTTCTACCAGCCGAGCACCCGGACGCGGCTCTCCCACGAGGCCGCCATGCACCGCCTCGGCGGTCACGTCCTGGGCTTCTCCGACTCGAAGATGACGCGCGCCGGCGACTTCTACCAGGAGTCGATCAAGGACACCTTCCACATGCTGGAGTACTACGCGGACGTGATCGCCATCCGCCACTTCCAGCAGGGCGCACCGGCCGAGGCGGCCAAGTGGTCGTCCGTGCCGATCATCAACTGCGGCGACGGCTGGGGCGAGCATCCCACCCAGGTCTTGACCGATCTCTACACGATCCTCCTCGAGAAGGGCACGCTCGACGGCCTCACCTACCTGCTGGTCGGCGACATGCGGATGCGGACGATGCATTCCATCCTGTACGCGCTCAGCCAGTTCGACGCCAGGGCGATCGTCGTCGGCCCGCCGGACATGAGCCTGCTGCCGGACTTCAAGGCCGAGATCGACGAGCTGAACGTCGACTACGTCGAGGCCGGCGACGTCCGCGACGTGATCCAGGACGCCGACGTCATCTACATGGAGCCCGTCGTCCAGGCCGACTACACGGCATCGCGCGTGGAACGCGGCGACAAGGTCGGGCTGACCCCGCCCGAGTACTGCATCACGCGCGAGCTGCTGCGTGACAAGGGCAAGCGCAGCTCGATCATCCTCCACTCCCTGCCGCGCATGGACGAGCTGCCGCCGGACGTCGACGCGACGCGCCACCAGCGCTACTGGGCAGAGGCCTTCAACGGCGTGGCGCTCAAGATGTCGCTCCTCAGCCTCATCCTCGGCGCGGCGGAGTAAGCCGCGATGCAGACGGACCTTCGCGGACGCGACCTCATCAGCCTTCAGGAATGGACGAAGGAGGAGATCGACACCGTCCTCGACGTCGCCCTCCAGCTCAAGCGGGAGCGGGCCCTCGGGATCCCCCACCCGCTCTTGCGGGACCGCGTCCTCGCCATGCTGTTCTTCTTCTCGTCGACGCGGACCCGGGCTTCCTTCGAGGCCGGGATGGCCCAGCTGGGTGGCCATGCCCAGTTCATCGAGAGCCGCACCACCCAGATCTCCCATGGCGACACGGCCACGGAGATCGGCGAGATCCTGGGCCGCTACAACGACGGGATCGCCATCCGGAATGTCGACTGGGGCGTGGGCAATGGGTACATCCGGGAGGTCGCTGCGGCCAGCCGGGTGCCGGTCCTCAACATGCAGTGCGACCTGTTCCACCCGCACCAGTCACTCGCCGACCTGCTGACGATCCAGGAGAAGAAGGGCGACCCGCGGGGGCGCACGATCGCGATCAGCTGGGCCTACGCCGCCAGCTACCAGAAGCCGATCAGCGTCCCCGTTGACCTCTCGCTGCTGACCACCCGCTACGGGATGCACGTTCGGCTGATCCACCCGCCGGAGTTCAAGCTCCCCGCCGACATCGTCGCGCAGGCGGCCGAGAACGCCCGGCGCTCGGGCGGCAGCTTCGAGCTGATGGACGACTTCGACGCCGGAATGCGCGGCGCCGATGTCGTCTACGCCAAGAGCTGGGGCGCCCTGCTCACGGCGAAGGACGAGACCGAAGGCGCCGAGATCGCGAAGAAGTACACCGACTGGATCACCGACGAGCGGCGCATCGGGATGGCCGCCGAGGATGCGATCTACATGCACCCGCTCCCGGCCGATCGGAACGTCGAGGTCGCGGACGCCGTCATCGACGGGCCGCACTCGGTCGTCTACGACGAGGCTGAGAACCGGCTCCACGCCCAGAAGGCGGTGATGGCGCTCACGATGCGCTGAGTCGGGACGTCGAAACGCGACGGCGAACGCGAAACGGCCGGGCACCCCGTGCCATCGAAGAGACGTATGTAGCGGGCACATGCGACCCGGCGACCGGTTGATCTTGACGCCGACGGGCGCCGACCGCAGCTGGGCCGCAGCGCCCGTCCGCGGCAATGAAAGGGAGTTGTGATCGCGCTGGACCGCGAAATCGCTGCCTACTATGAACGCGGTCGCGAGGAGGACCGGCTCCGAACGGGAGCTGGTCTTCTCGAATACCGACGCACGCAGAACCTCCTTCGTCGGTTCCTGCCCGTTCCGCCTGCCCGTGTGCTTGATGTTGGCGGCGGGCCAGGCCGATACGCCGCCTGGCTTGCACGTGAGGGCTATGAGGTCACGCTGATTGACCCCGTGCCGCTCCACGTCGAGCAAGCGCGAGAGCGGGCGAGCGAGCACGGGTTCGCCGCCCTTCCTGGCGATGCGCGATATCTCAGCTTCGCCGACGAGTCCTTCGATGCCGTGATCCTCCTCGGCCCCCTGTACCACCTGATCGAGCGCACCGAGCGTGTCGCTGCGCTCCGTGAGGCGCTGCGGGTCGTTCGGCCGGGCGGCATTGTTGTTGCCGCCGCGATCTCGCGATTCGCCTGGTTGTTCGACGGCATTTGCCGGAACCTCATCGCAGACGCGGGTTTTGCCGCGATCGTCGAGCGAGACCTCACCGACGGGCAGCACCGCGCGGCGACGGACGGTCGGTACTTCACGACGGCCTTCCTCCATCACCCTGATGAGCTGCTCGCGGAAGCTCGCGATGCTGGACTCGCAGGCGCCGAGCTTCTCGCGGTCGAGGGTCCGTGGGGGCAGTTGCCCGACCTCGATGAGCGCCATGCTGATCCGGCTCGGTGGGATGCTCTTCTTCGCGCGGTTGCGCTGATCGAGCGAGAGCCCACTCTTCTCGGCGCAAGCATTCACTTCGTGGTGATCGGACGCAAGGCAATCGCGTCGGGCCGTGAGTGAGATCAGCGCGGGGCAGCTTGGTCGATGCCAACGTGGGTGCCCTGACCCGGAACTCTTGTCGTGCGGGTTCGGGCTCCGCACAGAGCGTCGCTGATCCAGGGCGCGGCGCTCTCTGGCTCCCTTCCGGGACGCCAGGGGATCCCGATTGCCACGACTGCAAGAACGTTTGCTGCCGGTCTCTCGACGCGCTGCGTGGCGCAGGACGCGGCCCTCGCGGCGTGCCCGGCCGTCTTCGGCGGGGTGCCGGCCGTCGCCCGCCGGGATTCAGACCGCGCGGCGTGCAGTGCTGAGGTGGACGCCGGCTGGGTCCGTCCAGAGCAATGCCGGCTCGTGTGGCATGGCACCCGCCGGGCTGTCGAGGGCGCGAAGCCAAACGCTTCCAGCGGCCGGGAACCGCGCCCTGAACAGCGGC
>Ga0209226_10001665_pt1 | contig 9971 bp, 11 predicted proteins | sample BarGraNGADG00212_2_FD_184497 | JGI IMG/M metagenome (GOLD analysis project Ga0209226, IMG submission 184497) | Arctic peat soil microbial communities from Barrow, Alaska, USA - Barrow Graham LP Ref core NGADG0011-212 (SPAdes) (version 2) | ecosystem: Environmental > Terrestrial > Soil > Wetlands...
GGCCAGGGGCCGCATGTCGACAAAAATGAACAATCCGGCAAACATGGCGGCGCAAGCGCTTGCGGCCAGGATTATTTTTGCCGCCGGTCGCTGCCAAAATAGCGGCTGGGAAGCTGGAATTTTTGCCAGCACGGAATCGGCGAAGGACGCGGGGAGAGCAAAGCCGGGATCGGCTGCCAGGCCGGCATAAAGCTGGCGGAAGCTTTCCAGGCGCTCCTGACAGCGGGCGCAGGTTCTCAGGTGCAGGGGCAGGATGGGGCCGGAATGGAGCACCCGGGCGTCCAGGATCTCCTGGAGCTGCTCATCGTTCAAATGTCCGTTGTTCATGCTTCCTCCTCACTCGACGGGCAAAAGCCGTTCACGCAATTTTTGCCGGGCGCGGAACAGGTGGCTCTTGACCGTTCCCGCCGGCAGTTCCAGCGCCCTGCCGATCTCGTCATAGTTCATTTCCGAAAAATGAAAAAGCGTCAAAATGAGCCGGTAATGGGCGGGCAGGCGGTCGATCTCCCGCTGCAGGTTCCTTTTGCTGTCGGCCCGCTCGTTCAAGTGCTCCGGGGTGGGGCTGTCCCCGGCCACATTTTCCAGCGTCTGCCCTTCGGCGCTGACGTCGGCGAACAGGGGCAGGCGCTTTTTGCGCAGGTGGTTGATGCAGGTGTTGCTGGCGATGCGGCCGATCCAGCTTGAAATTTTTGCGGCTCCCTGGAATTCTTTTATGTTTTCAAAAATTTTTAGAAAAATTTCCTGGCTTAATTCTTCCCGGTCGGCGGCATTGTACACCATGCGGAATACGATGGCCGCCACCAGGCGCTGGTATTTTTCGATGAAAACGCGGAAGGCCTGGCGGTCCCCGGCCTGCACACGGCTGACCAGCAGACTGGTTTCATCGCTTGGGTCGATCATTTGTTCGCCTGGCGCTTCAAGATTGCTCTGCGCTGCCTGTTTCATTTATATTATAGTAAACGTCCCGGGCAGATGGAAGTTGCGAAAAAATTAATATTTTTGCTGCAACATTCTTCAGCCCGACCTGTTAGTTTTTTTGAAGGGCGGTTGCGGCCGCTCGAAAAAATTACCATGGAGGTAAAACATGGAAGACATGGTCCCGGTTCTGGTATTGGCAGTGATCGGTTATTTTATCCTGGCGGTTGTCAAGGCGGTTGCGGAAAACCGCATTCGTGCCAAATTGATCGAAAAAGGCATGGTGGATGAGAAGATCAAGCTCTTGTTTCAACCCCGGCTGCTGAATGACTCCGCTTCGTCATTGAAATGGGGCCTGGTGCTGATCGCCGTAGGCGTTGCTTTTACGTTCGCTTTCGCGATCCACAGCTGGGTGCCCGCTGATATCCGCGAGGAAATTATTGCCGGCGCGGTTTTCTTCATGGCCGGCCTGGGCATGATCATTTATTATGCGATCGCCCGCGGCCAGGAGAAGAAAGAGTAGGGCAATTGGCACACCAACATCTGAAAGTACAGGCTCGACCGCGGCTCTCGGCATGGACGGAGCCCGGTCGGCCTGTTCCCTTTCATAGCGAATTGTGATATTTTGCTGTCGTGAAGAAAGATCTTTTAGGGGGGATCCCCCAAACCACAAAGATCGGGATTGCCCTGATCCTGGCACTTTTCAATTTTCTTTTCCGGGAGCTGTTGCCGCGCCTGGAAGCCTGGTGGGTCCTGCTTGGCGGCGAGCGGGCGCTTCTCCTTGGCGATAAAACAACGCCGGGTACTGAAGGTACGCTTTTTCGTGACATGAGGATCGGAATGTGTCCTTTTTTACGTACAAAACATCCGCTTTTCCCTGGCATGAAATATGCATGATAATTTTTGTGTTTCATACCCAAAGCGTTCCCTGGAAGCACGAGGAGGAAGTATGAAGCGAAAAGTAATTTTCCTGCATTCTTTTTTGCTCACTTTTTTTCTGCTGGCCGGGATCGACTGGGGAGCAACGGAATCAATTTATGGTCATATTTCCTTCATCGAGAAGGATGGTACGGTCGCCCATGCCGATGGCAGTGAAAACCAGGCGGTTGTGAACCTCCCGATCGTCCCCGGCGACACGGTGGTCACTTCGGCCGCCGGACGCTGCGAGCTGCAGTTTGACAATGGCACGGTTATCAGGCTCGATGAAAATACCCGCCTGCGCATCACCACTGTGCAGGCGCCCACCCTTACTTCCCGGTGGAAAGTCACCACCCTGCATCTGCTGCAGGGACAATTGTACACCCTGCCCCAGACTTATGGCCTGGAAATGTTCCAGATCATCACTCCGAACGCGGCCGTGAAACTAAAAAGCAGGACAAGGGCCACCATCCGCTTTGATGCTGACCTCAGCACGACTCTCTTTTCCGATGCCGGCAAATTCGAGGTTTTGTACGGAGCCGACAGTAAGGCACTGAAAAAAGTCAAGGTCAAATCCGGCCAGGCATATGTCATCAATGCCGCCAACACCCTGGCCGGCAGCAGTGAAAAAAGAAACCTGGAGTTCGTGGCCTGGAACGAATACGTCGATCGCCATTTCAATGAACTTCATTACGGGATTAGCAAGGTGCCGCCGAAATTAAAGTTCGGCAACAAGGCGCTGGTATATTGGGCTGAAAAGTGGTCGTCGCTTGTCGGTGAATGGATATATGACGAACTCTTTGGTTATGTCTGGAAACCCGCTGACGAACGATTCGCCCACTCGGTGCGCCCCTTTTTCTTTGCCGAGTATGTCCGGATTAACGGCCAGTTGTTCCTGGTTCCCCAAGAAGCCTGGGGCTGGGTGCCGGCCCACATGGGCACCTGGGTCTGGATGAAGCGGGGCTGGGCATGGATCCCCGGTGACTGGTTCCATTCGGGCGTTGTGGATTTTATGGGTCTCAGCACTTTCCCGTGCTTTGAATATTATTTCATGCAGGCCTATGGCGATATGGGCCTTTATGACATTTACCGCCGGAATGGGATTGATGCCTGGAAATATGAATATCTGAGAATTTATAAGCATGAGATCCAAGAGCCTAACCTGGATGTCCTGCCGCCGTATCTGAAGCCTATCATCAAGAAGATCAACAAGATCCCGGCCGCCGAGGCGGTCAAACGCGCGGGCCTGGATCGCGATTTGTCCAGCATCGGCACGGACAAGCTGCCGCCGGACAGGGGAACAAAGCTTCCCGTTCCCGTCCCCGATGTTGCGACAAAAGCCGTACCTGTTTCCGGACCGGGAGCGCGGAGCGAACCCAGGCGGGCAGGCGAAAAAGGAGCGGCGCGGGACTGGAATCCGGACGCTCACTGGGCGGCGAAAAGCGGTCTCAGTATCCGCTATTCCAGTTCCACCAATTCGGTGGTCTGCCCGGAACTGAAGATCTCTTCCGAGAGGTTCAGCGGCGTTGAGCGCATGAGGCTGCGTGAGACTGCCAGCCGCCAGCCCGTGTATTCCCCAACGGAAGCGGTCCAGGGGCAATCAGGCAACAAGTCCGAACCCGCTGAAAAAGCGTCTACTTCAACTCAGGACGCCTCCGGCAAGCATGAAAAAAAAGACGACAAGGGGAAATAGTTTTTAACCACTATGGCTTATTTATACAAGCACAGGTAGGCGCTTTCCTCATCCAGCTTGAGCTGGAATTTCTGGTTGGCCGGAACGGCGAAGGTTTGCCCGGGTCCGAAGATCTTCCACTCTTCCTGGCCGGGCAGCTTGACCGTTAGCTTGCCGCTGACGACCTGCATGATCTCCAGGGTCTGGGTGCCGAATTCGTAGGTTCCCGGGGCCATGACCCCGACCGTGGCCGGGCCTGCCGGGCTATCGAAAGCGATGGACTTGACCTTGCCGTCATAATATTCGTTGACTTTGAACATGCTGCCTGTTCCTCCTTATGAGGAATGTGTTTTTTTTATGCGAATCGATCTCAGGGGGAACTGATTTTATGGATCTGTTTTAATCGACGGCGACCATGACCGAGGAGGCTTTGATCACCGCGTAGGCGGTCCTGCCTTTTTTGAGGCCCAGGTTCGCCGCCGAGTCCTTGGAGATCATGGAGACGATCTGCAGGCCGCCGGGGATATCGATGATGACTTCCGTGTTGACGTTTCCCGGTTTGACTTCGGCCACTTTGCCCTTGAAAACGTTCCTGGCGCTGATCTTCATTCTTGCCTCCCTTGGCGTGATCCGGCTGCGGCCTGCCGGGCCTGATGTATATAGTATACCACTTTTAAAAAATTAAATGAAATCGGCCGACCGGCCGGTCAGCCGAGCAGGGCGCGGATGACCATGACCCAGAGCGGCAGGGTGACAAAGGATAGCAGGGTGGAAACGGCGATGATCCCGGAAAGCAGTTCCTCGTCGAGGGGAACGTATTCGCTGAAGAAGGTGGCCATGGTGGCCGTGGGCATGACCGCCTGCAGCAGGATCACCTGGCGGCTTAGAATATCCAGGTTGAAAAAAAGACGCAGCGCGGCCACGACAGCCAGCCCCAGGGCGAAACCGCCGGCCAGGCGGAAAAGCGATGCGGTCAGCACCAGGCGCAGCCGGGCGGCGGGCATGAGCAGCCGCAGGTTCTGGCCGATGGCGAACAGGATCATGGGGATGGCCAGGGCGGCGAATTGGCCGATAAAACTGTCCAACGTTTCCGGCAAGCGCACGCGGCCGAGGTTCAGCGCCAGGGCGGCGGCGGCTGCGGCGATGGGCACGCCGGCGTGGCGGACCATGACTTTTAAAAAACCGAGTCCTTCTGCCTCACTGCCGTCGTTGTGGAAGCGGCGGCGCAGAAAAAAACCGCAGGTCAGGAAAACCGGCCAGAAGAACATGGAAAAAAATACGGCCCGGGTCAGGGCCTTGGCGCCGAAGAAGGAGACGATCACCCCCCAGCCCAGGAAGGCGTAGTTGCCGGCAAAAACCGAAAAAGCGAAGGTTAGTCGTTGTTTTTCGCCATCCGCTACCAAAGGTGAGATCAGACCGGCGGCCAGTGTGTAGAGAAACGTCATCAGGACAAAGGCCAGCACGATGGGCAAGGCCTGCTGCAGGCTTTCCACGTCGGCGCGGTACAGGTTCTGAAAAATCAGAAAGGGCAAGGCCACGCGCATGACAAACTTGCGCAGGGCGGCGATCTCGCTTTCCTGGAAAAGCCGGCCCAGTTTCAGCAGGTAGCCCAGTGCGATCGGCAGCAGGATGGCCTGCATGGTGTTGAGCATTTCGTTGTTCAGTTGCATGGGCTTTTCACTTGCCCGCTATTGTAACCCAGACGACCCGCGCCGCGCAACCGGAACGTTTTATTGGCAGGCAAATACCATCTTTGCTAAAATGTCCTTTTTCAATGGTTGTTAAAAAAAATTATTGGTGCTGCGGGCCTGTTTTTACAGCATGCGCTCGATGAACTTCAGCAGGAAGTCGGCGCTGGGGCGGTCGACGGTGCTCTGGCTGTGGTACTTGAAGCGCACTTTACCTTCGCCGTCCAGGATAAAGACGGTAGGGATATTCTGCTCGACGTAGCTGCCGTCCCAGTCCAGGGTGAAGAGCTGCAGCCCTTCGGAAACCTTGCGTTCGGCGTCGATCAGGATGGGAAACGGGACAGGGATGTTCTCCTTGCTCATGACGAGTTTTTTCGGGAGGAGCACCTTCACCGTCTCCATCCAGGCCTTGGCGCGCGGATTCTTCAACTCCTCGGCGGTCGGGTTCTTCCAGCCCTCGATCACGGCCATTTGTTCGGGGAAGATGTCGACCCAGTGCTGCACCGTGGCCTTGTCGTAGGGGAGGATGAAGAGGATCTCCAGGTTGTATTTCTTGCGGATCTGCTGCGTCATTTCCAGATCGGCCAGCTCGGCGTACTGGTAGTGGCAGATCTGGCACCAGTGGTCGACAACGCGGCCGCGCGGGAAAATGATCAGAATGTTCTTGCCTTTCAGTGCCGAGAGGTCGACCATGCCGCCCTGCACGGCTGGCAAAGTGATAGCCGGGAACTGGTCCCCGAAATTCACTGGCTTGATCGTGGCAGCCTGGGCCGGCAGCATGCCCGTGCCGGCCAGGGCCAGCAGCAGCCAATTCAAACGATGCAAAATATTTTTCATTTCGACTCCTTTATGTGTGATTTGCGATCGGTCCGTTCGGTCATAATCTGGCGCAAGGTTCCTGAGCTAGCCCTTGGCGCCGGAGCCGATGGCGTACAGCGCCGGGTGATTTCCCAGGCGCTCGGATTCGCCGCGGACCATGAACCAGGAATGGCAGGTTTCCTGCAAACCTGGCCGGGAGCGGAGCATCTGCCACGCCTTCACATTCTTTTCAAGTACCCCGACGCGAAAAACCAATGTACCGTTTTCATTGGCCAGGTGCTCCAGCAGGGGCGCAGCATCCTCCCCATCCATAGCAGCCCAGGGACCGACCGCCAACAGGCCGTCTCCGGGCCGGGCCATGATCCAGCCGTTGAGGCGTCCGTCTTTTTCCGATACCAGGCACAAGCCGGGAGAATCCTCCGCGCGCCGGCGCAGGAAAAAACCGCGGTCGTCGCCGAACAGCTCGCGGTCCATGGCGCACAACCGGTCGAGGTCCCCGGGTTGGAGGCGGCGGACGTTGGCATGTTTTTTCCCCTTGATCTTTCCCCGGAAGCGCAGTGACCGGCAGATCTTGCGGAAGCCCATGGTCTCGTAGTATGAGACCGCGTTCAGGTCGCCGTCCAGGTAGATGCTTTCCATCTGGCCGGCCAGCAGGTGATCCAGGGATTTTTGGAACAGCAGCGGCCCGATGCCCAGAACACGCATATGTTTGCTCACGACCAGTTCGCCGAGGTAGCCGCTTTTCAGGTATTTTGTGGCCACGCAGATGCCGGCTTTTTCCCCGCCCGCTTCGGCGATGAAGCAGCCGCTCGCGTCACAGGCCAGGAAAGCCGCGAAAACCTCCCGGCTTTCACTGGTCCAACCGGCGGTATGGGTCAGGGCCGTGGCGAAATCGAGATCTTCCGGGGTCATCTCCCTGATGCGTATTTCCCGATTTTTGACCATGTTTGAATTTCAATACCCCAGGGTTTCGCCGACCAGGACCACGGTGACGCGGCCGGGGGTCATGCTGGCTTCGGTGACCACCAGCTGGCAGCAGATGCGGTGGGGGGGATGGCAATGCGGGTCCTGGCAGAAACCGGTCTTGGAGCAGGGCGTCTCGACACCGACGCGCAGGCTGTTGGCCGGGGCGGCGCTGTTGCGGACGCGGGCGATGGCCGCAGCCAGGTCGGGCGCAACCTTGTTCATGCCAGCCATGACGATCACTTGGGCCGGTCCGAAGATCATTGCGGCAACGCGGTTGCCGGTGCCGTCGATGTTGACCAACTTGCCGTCGGCGGTGATGGCGTTGCTGCTGCAGATAAAAATATCGGCCGCCAGGCCCCGGCGGCGCATTTCGTTGACCTCCTCCTTGCTGACGCCCTCTTTATAGCGGTCGAGCAGGCGGATGTCCATGCGGCGCAGGGCGTCGACCAGGCCCGACTCGATGATGGTTTCCGATCCGCCCAGGCCGACCAGCGAGCCGGCCGGGACCATGCGGCAGATCGTTTTCACGGCCTCGTCGCTACTTTCGCAGTAGATGCCGTCGAGGCCTCTTTTTTTGAAATTTTTGATGACCTGTTCTGCTTGCAGCTTATGGCATGCTTTTTTGTAATCGGTTTTGGCGTTCATGTTTTTCTCGTATTTTAGCTGAAATTCCTTTGAATTGATTTTACCTGAATCCCGTGCGATTTGAAATAAAAAATGTCAGATTCTATTTCATGCCCAGCTTGCGACCTGCACGCAGGGTTGCAATCATTTCGGAGAGCCGTCGCTGCCGGGTTTCCTCTTTTTTGGCGCTGGCCACCCAGCGGATATACAGGAGGCGATAGGAGGGAGCCAAGCCGGCGAAAAAAGTTCCGGCCCTCTCGTCAGTGGCCAGGGCGTCCCGGATGTATTTGGGGATGGGTGCTTCATCTGTGGGGACCACTCTGGGCTTGACCGGCCGGCGGCGGAGCAAGACCGGCTCGATCAAGGCCGACCCCGCGGAGGTCATCAGACCGGCAGCGATCATTTCCCTGGCCCGGCGGATATTCAGGTCCGACCACTTGCTGCCGCGGTTGCGCGGGGTGAACTTCTGGGCGTAGGTCTCTTCGTCGAGGCGTTTGACGATGCTGTCGATCCAGCCATGGCAGATCGCTTCCTCGACGGCGTCGTCATAGGCCAGGCGCGCCTTGCCCGTGTGTTTTTTGTAAAAGACCAGCCAGATCTCTTTTTCTTTCCCGCCGTTGGCTTCCAGCCAGGCCCGCCAGGAGCGGCGTTCGGTCAAATGCAATGTCTTCATTTTAGTTTGCATTTTCCAGGGTTATTTATCTGAAATCCAAATTTTTATCCCATTTACCTATGATTTTAAAAAGTCGCCATCGATGATCAACAGTTTCGCTCCGGTCTCGGTCCGGGAGCGGTGCGAACTCGCATCGTCGGATACCACGTAGGCCATGCCTGCGCTTAAAATGGTTTTTTCGCCGTTCTGCCGCTCGTTCACGAATTCCCCCTCCAGGCAGTGCACGATATGGCCTTTTTTACACCAATGGTCGGCCAGATAGCCTGATGTGTATTCTACAATCCTTATCCGCAATCCTTCCAATTGCAAGGTCTGCCAATAGGCGGTCCCGGCTTTCCCCTTGTGTTCCGTTCGCGTGATCATTTTCCAATCAATTGTTTGATACGGGATGGCATTGTGGTCCATTTTGGCAACCTCCAATTGTTTTTCCTAAATTATTTTTTGGCGAGGCGCAGGGCGCGGTCTACGGCCAGGAGCAGGGGTTTGACCGATATTTCGCTGCCCACGGCGTTCTTCATCCATACTTGGGGCATGATGTTGCCGGCCAGGCACATGCGCTCCATTTCAGGGCCCAGGGCTTTGCCGCGCAGGAAATCCTCGATCTGGAACTGGATGACATTGCCGATGGCGTAGTAGGGCAGGTAGAGGGTGTAGTCGATCATGTGCGAATACACGGCCAGGATGACCTGGTCGCGAATGCCGAAAACCGGCGCGAAGTATTGATTCCAAATACTCTTGGCAATGGCGATGACGGCCTCTTTCAGTTGCTGGGGCGTGGCCTGGGGGTGGCCGTAGAGCCAGTGCCAGGCCTGCATGTCCACCAGCGAGACTGCCATGATCTCATAGGCGCTCCAGAAGGTGTCAAGGACTTTGAGTTCCTTTTGGCGCGGGTCTTTCTCCGGGATGCCCAAAAGTTCCAGGTCGCGGTCCTGGAAAATGAAGGCAAAGGCTTCGGTAAAGGCGCCGTTGGGTACTCCGGCCAGCGAATAATAATCGATCTTGTACAAGTCGATCACGCATTCCACCGCGTGCCCCAGCTCGTGGACGGCGATGTTGTAGCCCTTGTAGTTCATGCCGCCGGGCGCGATGCGGGTGCGCAGGCGCGCCTTGAACTTGCGCGAGGCGGTTGGGGCCTCATGGCCCGAGCCGCGGGCCGGGTCGACCTGGATCCTGCCGGCGATGAAGGCGGCGCTTTCCGGAGTGAAGCCCAGCTTTTCCAGGATGACGGGGATGTCCTTTTCGAACGCGGCGGCGGTGGGGTATTTCTTCTGCACGATCTTGTCCAGTTCTTCTTCGGGGATCGTCGAGTCGCTGCGCAACGCCGGATACCAGATGTCAAACGGCAGCAATTGGCGGCCCAGCCGCTTGCGGATCAAAGAGGCCACTTTTTTGACCTGGGGCGAGGCCAAAAGTTCCCGGAACATGGCCTCGACTTCTTTTTCGGGGATCTCGCGGCCGATGTCGAAACTGCGGCTGATGTGGTCGGGATAGAGCGGGCTATAGGCGTCGACCAGGCGCATGGCCTGGAAAGTGTCCAGGAAAGTCTTGTAGCGGATATCGGCCTCGCGCTCGGATGCAAGCTCCCGGCCCTGGTCGTAGACCTTGTTGGTCATCGGGTTCCACTGGTATTTGCCGGAGTTGACCATCACGGCCGGGATCTCCTGGCGGATGATGCGCTGCATCACCTGGTAGATCA
>Ga0209226_10001666_pt1 | contig 9966 bp, 7 predicted proteins | sample BarGraNGADG00212_2_FD_184497 | JGI IMG/M metagenome (GOLD analysis project Ga0209226, IMG submission 184497) | Arctic peat soil microbial communities from Barrow, Alaska, USA - Barrow Graham LP Ref core NGADG0011-212 (SPAdes) (version 2) | ecosystem: Environmental > Terrestrial > Soil > Wetlands...
CCCTATAGAAGATTACCGCATTGATCTTGCACGGAACGTTGTCTTTTGTGATGACCTCTTGCCGTGGAATGTCTAACGTGTTTACGCGTAGGTCTACTTTCCTGATCGATTGAAATGCTGGGAATGCATATCGTAATCCTGGGGGATAGACTTTCTTAAATGACCCTAGGGTGAACTTAACGCCTCGTTCATATTGGTAGATCACACGAAGCCCGGAGAGCAGATAGAGCGCGACCGCAACGACGATGATTACGAAGACCAAACTGAGGCTACCGACTTCTATTTGGGCAAACATCGACCACACCATTCATAATGAAATGTGTGAGGACATTAACTTATCTGAGTAAAAAGCTCCGCTAAACCACGCTAAACCGTATTGGATAAAAAAGAGGGGAAATGTGTCTGTAGAGACTACCCACCCGAGGGGCACCTTATTAAATATTTGCTTGATGTACGCTCAGAGAGAGGTACATCAAGCAACGTGTGTTTACGTGGGAAGATGCGAGCGCTGCCTGCCTACTCTCCGCCCCAGTCTTCTTCAGGAAGTTCGCAACACTTATAGAGTGCTTGACGAGCTGCCGCGACAGCTGGCATGCCTGCCGTTACCACAAGGACTCCCAGCGTGTCTAATACCTCCTCGCGTGAAGCGCCCATGTTCATAGCAGCTTGCATCTGCGCAGTTGCGCACGCTTCACAACCCATTGCAGAAACGACTGCGAGGGCGATTAGCCTTTTTGTTTTGGCTGGAAGCGCTCCGTCGCTTAATAGCGCTTTATCCATGTTATAAATGACGTCAAACATTTTCGGATGCGACTCATAAATGAGCTTCAGAAGTGCCGGCGAGAAGCCCATGTCCTTCCTAAGTTCTTTAAGTTCTATGTCTCCAATAGGCATTTTTAAACCTCTAAACACTGATAAATGTCATAATATAAATCAATAGTTTAAACCACTAACGGTGAACTCTGGAGTTATCACAGCTCAGAAACCAAAGTTGGTGCCTAAATCAAGCGGACAAAAACTGCTCAGATTTCAGCGGTTTGCTCCTTGCGTATTGTAGCTGAACAAAAATGGAAAATAACCAAAAAGAAGAGTTTCCCGAAGAGCTTAAGAGACGGGAGCGCTTAAGCGAACCCGAGGGGTTACCGAAAGGAAAGGATTGCCCCCACTATCCGTGTCATTTCGAAGGACAGGTATGCGTCTTCTGTTATTGTCCGAAGTACCCATGTGAGGACTCCCAACTCGGAAAGTGGATCGTAAGTTCTCGAGGTGACGTTGTCTGGACATGCATTGACTGTGAACTGATCCATAAGAAGAGGATAGCCTCGTTTCTCCACGATCATCCCGAGGCCACAGTAAGCGAGTTGAAACGAATTGATGATGAGTGATCTCACCCTGACTGTTGTTCACCGATACGCTTTTTCGTTCCCTCTGTTCTTGTGACGCAACGAGGGGTGCTTTTAGGGGTGCGGTAGGCTAGCACCTGAGTAAGTCCTTATCGGTTTACATCAATTTTATATAGAACTGCACGCAATGTAAACACGTCATTTTACGTTAATAGGAGGAAGATTATGGCAGGACGTGGACAGCTAGTTAATGCAGGCGGACAGCCGATTTTGATACTCAAGGAGGGGGCCACCCGAACGCGCGGGGAGGAAGCCCAAAGCATGAATATCGAGGCTGCGCGCGCGGTAGCGAATGCAGTACGAACAACGCTTGGTCCCAAAGGAATGGACAAAATGCTCGTTGACAGCATCGGAGATGTCGTCATTACCAACGATGGAGCAACCATCTTGAAAGAGATGGATATCGAACACCCGGCGGCAAAAATGGTGGTCGAGGTTGCTAAGACGCAGGACGATGAAGTTGGCGATGGCACTACTACTGCTGCTGTGCTTGTTGGAGAACTCTTAAAGGAATCAGAGGAGCTTTTGAGTGAAGACGTGCATCCTACAGTAATCGCTGCGGGTTTCACCTTAGCGGCGCGTAAGGCTGCTGAATTGTTAAATGAAATGGCGTTTGCAGGCGACGATGCTACATTGAAGTATGTAGCAATGACGGCCATTACCGGAAAAGGGGCGGAGATGATGCTCGGTAAGATCGCTGACATTGTTGTTGAAGCAGTGCGCCTCGTTGCTGAAGATGTCGATGGAAAGAAGACCGTTGATCCGGATGACATCAGCGTCGTTCGTCGCTATGGGGCGTCTATAGATGACTCAAAACTCGTCCGTGGCCTCATAATTGATAAGGAGAAAGTCCATCCGCTTATGCCAACGACGGTGAAAAATGCCAAGATCGCCCTTCTTAACGTCGGTTTGGAGATTGAAAAGACGGAGATCGATGCGAAGATCGAGATTAACGATCCTGGGCAAATGCAGTCATTTTGGGATGAGGAAGAGCGCAGGTTAGAGGCGATTGCAGATAAGATAATCGCGAGCGGCGCAAACGTTGTTTTTTGTCAAAAAGGGATCGACGATCTCGTCCAGCATTTTCTTGCTAAAGCGGGCATCCTAGCGGGACGACGCATCAAGAAGAGCGACATGAAACGTCTCGAAAAGGCAACCGGGGGTAAGATCACCGATACGTTGGAGGATATAGCGCAACTCGGCTATGCAGGTTTGGTCCAAGAGCGAAAAGTCGGTGACAACGAGATGATTTTCGTTGAAAACAGCAAAAACCCCAAAGCTGTGTCCATTCTGCTCCGCGGTAGCATCGAACACGTTGTCGATGAGATGGACAGAGCAGTTAATGACGCGTTGAAAGTCGTCTCACTGACACTTGAGAATAACCAAGTAGTAGCTGGTGGGGGTGCTCCTGAGGCCGAGCTTGCAATGGCACTTCGTGACTACGCGACGACTTTTGGAGGACGTGAGCAATTATCCGTTCGCGCTTTTGCAAATGCTATGGAGATCATCCCAAAAACGCTCATTGAAAATACGGGAGGAGATCCACTCGACAAAATTGTCGAACTTCGCAGCGCTCACGAATCAGGCGATAAAAACGCCGGTATATCAGCCGACGGCGAGGTTCGAGACATGTTAGCGCTCAACGTCGTTGACCCGCTCCGGGTTAAACTGAATGCAGTTGAATCGGCGACGGAAGCTGCAAATATGATCTTGCGAATTGATGATATAATCGCAGCTAGCAGTGAGACTCCCGACCTCGGAGGCGCAGGGCCGGAGATGTACTAAGACGGATTCCTGAGTTATTGGTGACTGCGCTCTGCAGTCATTTTTCCTTTTCTTTTTTACCTCAATATCAGAATTGCGGGTCAACAGTATCTCTTGATTCAGTGATACGACACGCTAGGTTCGCTCGTGCTCGGTAGAGTACGAAGATCTGTACATATGGCTGGGTGAGTTGCTTTCGATTTGTGGCGGACGCCGCGTCAAAATGAGAGAAGATTTATACGCTTTGCGGACTCTTAAAGTCTTGTTCGTGTCTAGTAGCGAAAGCGCGAAACGCGACTACAGCATACACAATATATAAATAGTGAAGAATTGCTTTTTGATTGATTTTTCGCCCGAGACAGCAAACAAAAGGCGTCACGACAGGGTGAGCCGCAATCCATGCAACAAAAAACACCTACTGTTGCAATTATGCTTATGTTACTTGTCTTGGCATCTTGTGGTGGGTGTTTGGGGGGCGGGCAAACCAATGATGTGACCACGTCGCCTCTCGCAAACTCCATGCTCGTGGTCAGATCGGTTGAGGTGATGATCGGTTACAACACGTCTCTTTCCTGCGTTTTGAACACAACTAACGGACTGGGTCTTAACGATCAAGTAGTCTATTGGTACCTTGATAGTAAGCCTCTTGGGCAAAGCTCCACATATTTCGGTTTTGCTACATACAACCTTTCGGTCAGCGACGTCTCAGCGTTGTCCGTAGGGGAGCATCGCATTGTTGTGGAATATAAGGGCAATGCTGATTATGCTGGGTCAAGAGGAGCAGGTGTGCTGCTAATCATTCCAAAACCAACCCCAACCCCAACCCCAACCCCAAAGCCGTCACCTTCACCAAGTCCTTCACCAAGTCCTTCACCAAGTCCTTCACCAAGTCCTTCACCAAGTCCTTCACCGACTCTAACACCAAGTCCGTCAGCAAGTGCTTCACCGACGAGAAGGCCTACTGTAGTAAGATGATACTTCTGACCTGTAGTCAACCCTCTCTATTTCTGTAGTGAGTGCGATTGAAGCCAGTCTGTCATCGTCGTAAGATCTACGTCATTACGTGCGATAGCTAACAAAAACTCGTTATTTGTGCTTTTGGATCTATAACGCCTCCATTCTGCTCTAAAAATAGCTCGAGCGCTAGGAAACCAGTCCTCTTAGAACCATCGGTGTACGCATTCGTGCTAATGATACATTCGATCAGGGAAGCAGCTTTTAGGAATATGTCTGGATAGGGCGCATAGCCTAGAATGATTTTTAGTGGGCCGTCAAGGCAACCCACAAGGAGATTTTCATAGATGCCAGGGTTAAGACAGCTGTTACGCTCACCATAAATCGCTTAGATCATTGCATCGTGTGTGCTTCGAACTTGTTCTAGTGTCAAATACACGCCCAAGGCTATAACTCCGCAAGTTCTTTTAACACACTCTAATAGCGCTCAATGGCCTCATGAGGCATCTTCTCAAATCCCTCTTTTTGATTGTGTTCGTCCCCGCGTTTGATGCTCCTTCGGTTTGTCTATGTCATTATTTGACGAACTTCCGGTATGCACGGCTTTGAAAACCATGGAATTTGGAAAATCCTTCGGCGTCGCGTTGGTCGAGCGACTTATCGTTGAATGAGACGAGCTTCTCTGAATAAAGCGCGTTGGGCGAACTGCGAGCGCGGACGCTTGCCAGTCCTTTGTGCAACAACATTGTGACTGAACCCGTTACCCTTTCCTGCGTCTGGTTAATGAATGCTTCAAGAGCATCGTAGAGCGGCTCGTCTAGCAAGCCTTCGTAGGCAAGCTCTGCCCACTCGGAATCGACGAGGTCCTTGAACTTCCGCTCTTTTCGCGTCAGCACAAGCGATTCCAAGTCTTTGTGAGCTGTCAGAATGACAGTCGCTGCGGGGTGTTCGTAGATCTCTCGGGCTTTCAGGCCCAAGATCCTATCTTCCATAAGGTCGGTCCGTCCGATTCCTTGCTTACCTGCTACGTCGTTAAGCTCTCTGATAAGCTCTAAGCCGCTTAGTTTGGTTTCATTTAATGATATGGGGATACCATGTTCGAAATCGAGGCTCAACTGAAGCTGAGCCTTTGCTTTCGTTGGGGCGGTCGTCCACTTGAAGACGTCGTCCGGTGGGACACAGGAGGGATCCTCAAGGCGACCTCCTTCAATGGAGCGCGACCACAGATTTTCGTCCACGCTGTACGGTTTTTCAAAGGTAGTCTGTACGTCGATTCCGTGCTCTAGCGCGTATTCAATTTCCTCTGAGCGTGTAAGATTCAGTTCTCGCATCGGTGCGTGAATCTTATATTTTGACGCACGGAAGACAGCTTCAAATCGCAGCTGGTCATTCCCTTTTCCGGTGCAACCGTGTGCGACAGCTGAGACATGCTCTCGGTCTGCCAACTCAAGCACTTTCTTTGCGATGAGCGGACGGGCAATGGCTTGTCCGAGTGTATATCCTTCGTAGCTGCCGTTCGCCTTAATCAACGGGAACAAGTACTGTTCGACGAACTCTTCCTTAGCATCGACTGTGTAATGCTTGTCGCTGAGTGTAGCGGCGCGGGCCTCTGCTTTTTTTAAATCGCTCCGTGGTTGACCGACGTCAACGGTCACGGTTATGACCTTCTCGTATTGATATCGTTCTCTCAGGAGGGGAACGCAAACTGAGGTGTCCAAGCCTCCAGAGAATGAAAGCACAACTTTACTCATTGCAATTACCTTGTTATGTCTTCCACAATTTGCACGTTTTGGAGCTGATTTAAGTGCGCGCGTGAACGACGGCAGTGTCGGCGACCGTGTCCGAGAACCGCTGTTTTGGATCCCCCTGAGTAAGGAATCCAACTATGAGATCCAGCGCGAAAAGAGCCGTGAAAACTGGCAGCCACGCTTTGGTGAAGCTTCTTACAAAAGCCTTTGTATAACTCATGTCACCGCTGAGTGATTTTACTTTTAAGTCCATAAATCGCTTGCCGATCGTCGCTCCTGCAGACCCCTCTAGCGCGACGTAGTACCCCCAGACGATAAAGAGGCCAAATATAGCGGAAAACCCAGAGAAGAATCCGCCATAAGCATCCAAGTTCAAGACTAATAGAGGTACTAACAAAATAATTGCCAACACTGCGTTTAACACGGCGAATACGATCAAGAGAATCAGCGAGTCGATAATGAACGCGATTACTCGTCGCGTCCAAAGGTTTTGGAGTGTGGTGTTAGTTCGTACGGCTTCAAACCTTCGCTGCATACTATCATTTCACAATAAACGCGCAGGCTTAAAGTGTTTTCGTTAGTGCTATACCCCACTAATTGGTCTTGTTTTTGAGAATCCTGAGTGCAGTCGCGCTAAAATATGATCGCAATGTTAGGCACGATCTCGTAAATGAACGCGCTTTTGTTACTTGCAATAGTTGCGTGACTTCTTAAAAGCAAGTCAGCTTTCGAGGTGAGGAACTATACTTAAATCGTTCCGTGCTTTGTAGTGACTATAAGCAGTAGATTGCCACTGCAATTAGGTCTGAGGCCACAAATCGCTGATATAGTTGTTTATGGGCCTTATTGTGAGATTCTGAGCTCTGGGTTTGTCGTAGTGTTTAAGCATGGTGTGAATAGCGTCGGCTGATGCCCGCGCTCCTTGGACGCTTGTGATGTACGGCACACTATGATCAACAGCTGCACGTCGTAGTACTTCTCCGTCAAGTCGTGATTGCTTCCACGTTGGGGTGTTGATTATCAATTGTATCCCGTTGCCGCGCATCATTTCCAGAAGTTCAGGGCTGTCGGTGAGTTTTGGAACTCTTTCAACCTTAACATCGTGAGCTTTCAGAAAGTTTGCCGTTCCTTCAGTTGCTAACAGTCTAAATCCGGCTTTATAAAGCGATTTTGCGATGCTACAGAGTTCTGGTTTATCTTCATCCCTTACCGAAATAAAGACCGTGCCTGAGAGCGGTAGCTCGTTATCACTTGCGAGGGCTGCCTTGTAGAATGCCCTTCCAAAGTCGTAGTCGATGCCCATGACTTCTCCCGTACTCTTCATTTCAGGACCTAGTATTGGATCGACTCCGGGCAGCTTTTCAAATGGGAGTACGACCTCTTTAACAGCGACGTGCTTCATCTTTGGCACGGTTGGACAAAGGTCACGTAAGCTGTGTCCCACGATCACTTTGGCAGCGATCTTTGCAAGCGGCAAGCCCGTAGCTTTTGATACGTATGGGATTGTCCTACTCGAGCGCGGATTGGCCTCAAGAACATAGACTGTATCATCTTTTATTGCAATTTGAAGGTTGATGAGCCCTACGACGTTCAACGCCTTGGCGATCTTCGTCACGTAATCCTTGATGATTTCTTGGGTTATATCATCAATTGATTGAGCAGGGATGACGACAGCAGAGTCGCCAGAATGAATCCCTGCCTCTTCGATATGCTCCATTATGGCCGGCACAAGAACTTGATCTCCGTCGCTAACCGCGTCGATATCAATCTCCACCGCGTGTTGCAAGAATTTATCAATCAACACGGGGTGTTGTCTCGATACCTTCACTGCTTCCTCAATATAACGGTCTAACTGGGACTCATCGTAAACAATCTCCATAGCGCGACCGCCGAGGACGTATGACGGCCGGACCAGAAGCGGAAAACCAATCTCTCGTGCTATTCGGATTGCATCTTCACGTGACGTCGCAGAACCGCTTTCTGGCTGGGGTATAGCAAGCTGCTTTAACAGCCGTGAAAACCGGTCTCGGTCTTCTGCGATGTCGATAGAATCAGGGGACGTGCCCAAGATTCTGGTCGACAGCCCTCTTCGTTTAATTTCTTTTTCAAGAGGGATTGCGAGGTTTACGGAAGTTTGGCCACCGAATTGCACGAGAACGCCTTGCGGCTCCTCTTGTTCAATGACGTTCATTACGTCTTCTAGCGTCAGTGGTTCAAAGAAGAGCTTGTCTGACGTGTCATAGTCCGTCGAAACCGTCTCAGGATTGTTGTTTATAATGTGCGCTTCTATTCCCTCTTCTCGTAGCGAGAGCACCGCGTGAACGGTGCAATAATCAAATTCAATTCCTTGTCCTATCCTGATGGGGCCAGCCCCCACGATAAGCACCTTCGTTTTATCTGTGGGGACGATCTCGTTCTGCTGTTCGTAAGTCGAGTAGTAGTATGGAGTCTGCGCTTTAAATTCAGCCGCACATGTGTCAACCATTTTGTACGTCACCTTGACGTCGTGCGTTCTCTGGTGTCTAAGATCGGTGACCTTCTCACGGGTAAAGCCGGTCAGTTCAGCAATTTGTTCGTCAGTGAATCCGAGACGCTTTGCACGTCGCAGATCGTCAGCGCTCATTTTCTTGGCCTTACCGTTTCTGTACTTTGCTTGGAGGTACGTCTCGAAATCGACGATATTCAGAATCTTCCTTATAAAAAAGGGATCAATGCTTGTGCTTCGTGCTATTTCTGCGATAGTGTGACCATTCTTGAGCGCGCTATAGATCTGAAATAGCCGCTTGTCCGTCGGGATGGATAACAAGTCAATGGGATCTTTAGAAAAGGAAACCGGTAAGTCCAAATCGAGCGACCGGATAGCTTTCTGGAGCGACTCTTCAAGCGTTCGACCAATTGCCATCACTTCGCCGGTGCTCTTCATTGCCGTTCCCAAGGAATTATCCGCGCTCGTAAACTTGTCAAAAGGCCACCGCGGTATCTTGATAACCGTATAATCGATAGTCGGCTCAAAGGAAGCGGGCGTTTCGTTGGTAACCCGGTTCGGGATTTCGATTAATTGCATCCCGATAGCGATCTTTGCTGAAACGCGCGCGATAGGGTACCCTGTCGCTTTTGACGCAAGCGCAGATGAACGAGAGACTCGTGGATTCACTTCTATAACGCGGTACTCCCCATCTTTAAAAGCGAACTGTATGTTGCAACCACCTTCTATTTTGAGCGCTCTAATGATACGTATTGAAGCGCTTCGCAGCATCTGATGCTCAACGTCAGACAGGGTCTGTGAAGGAGTCACGACGATTGACTCGCCCGTATGCACACCCATAGGATCGATGTTTTCCATATTGCAGATCGTAATGCAGGTGTCTCCCGAATCGCGCATGACCTCATACTCGAACTCTTTCCATCCGAGGACGCTTTCTTCGACCAGAACTTGGCCGATGCGTGATTTTTTTATCCCCCCCTCGATTATGGCCTTTAATTGAGCCTCAGTTCTGGCTATCCCGCTTCCCCCGCCTCCAAGCGTGTACGCCGACCGGACTATCACCGGCAACCCCAGTTCGCTGGCCAACCATTGGTAGTCGTTCGAATCGTAAACCGCATAGCTTCTTGGGACCTCTTCCCCAATGCCTTCCATCGTGTTTCGGAACTGTTCCCTATCCTCAGCCAAATAGATGGTTTCGAGTGGCGTTCCGAGGGGTTCAACGCCGTTTTCAGCTAAAACGCCCATCTCTGCCAATTCGGCCGTAATATTGAGGCCCGTTTGGCCTCCAAGACCTGCGATGATCCCATCAGGCTGCTCTTTTTTTACGATCGCGGCAACAATGTCAGGCTTGAGCGGTTCGATGTACACGGCATCTGCCATGTTCGGATCTGTCATAATTGTCGCTGGATTTGAGTTGACCAATGCAACCTTTACGCCTTCTTCGCGAAGGGAGGTACACGCTTGGCTCCCGCTGAAATCGAACTCTGCTGCTTGCCCGATTACGATCGGACCAGAACCAATGAGCAACACCTTTTCTATGTCTGCTCTTTTGGGCATGATTTGTGAGTGCTCATTATGGATCGGCGCCGTTACAACGAATTTCGAGCGGCTC
>Ga0209226_10001668_pt1 | contig 9959 bp, 6 predicted proteins | sample BarGraNGADG00212_2_FD_184497 | JGI IMG/M metagenome (GOLD analysis project Ga0209226, IMG submission 184497) | Arctic peat soil microbial communities from Barrow, Alaska, USA - Barrow Graham LP Ref core NGADG0011-212 (SPAdes) (version 2) | ecosystem: Environmental > Terrestrial > Soil > Wetlands...
ACCCACCACGAAGCGCATATCGCCTCGGCTTTTTATCCCTCGCCGTTCCAGGACGCCGCGGTCATCACCGTCGACGGCGTGGGCGAATGGGACACCCTGACCATCGCCCGGGCCGCGGGCAGCGATTTTCAGATCCTGAAGCGCATCACCTTCCCCCATTCATTGGGCCTTTTGTACTCGGCCTTCACCTACTTCACCGGCTTCAAGGTCAATTCCGGCGAGTACAAGCTGATGGGGCTGGCCCCATATGGGGAACCCGTATATCGCGACCTCATATTGCGGGAATTGATCGATGTCAAGGAAGACGGCTCGTTCCGCCTGAACCTGAAATATTTCAACTTCCATACCGGGTTGACCATGACCGGGAAGAAGTTCGCCAAACTTTTCGGTGTCCGCCGCCGCAAGCCCGAAACCGAATTGCGCCAGGTGGATATGGATCTTGCCTCCTCCATCCAGCAGGTGCTGGAAGAGATCATGGAAAAGATCGTCCGTTACGCCAAGGCCCATATCGCTTCCGACAACCTCTGCCTGGCGGGTGGCGTGGCCTTGAACTGCGTGGCCAACGGCAAAATACTGAAAAAGCAGATTTTCAAGAACATCTGGATCCAGCCGGCCGCCGGCGATGCCGGGGGTGCCCTGGGCGCCGCCCTGTATTTCTGGCACAAGCACCTGAAAAACGAGCGCCGGGCCGGCGCCGGTGTTTCCGCCCAGGGCGGCTCCTTCCTGGGTCCCCATTATTCCGCGGCCGAGATCAAGGCTTTCCTCGAAGAAAAGCAGATCAAGTACCGCGAATTCGACCGCGCCGAACTATGCGGCAAGGTGGCGCAATTGATCGCCGACCAGAAAATCATCGGCTTCTTTCAGGGCCGGATGGAATTCGGCCCGCGGGCCCTGGGCGGCCGCAGCATCATCGGCGATGCCCGCTCATCGGCCATGCAGTCCAAGATGAACCTCAAGATCAAGTTCCGCGAGTCTTTCCGCCCTTTTGCCCCATCCATGCTGGAAGAGTACACCGGCGAATATTTCGATTTCGATCACCCCTCGCCCTACATGCTGCTGGTATACGACATCAATGAAAAATACCGTACGCCCATCCCGCCTGAGGCGCTCGGGAAAAAGGGGCTGGCAAAACTATCGGTGGCACGTTCGACCGTGCCGGCCATCACCCATGTCGACTACTCGGCCCGCCTGCACACGGTCAACCGCGAAACCAATCCTTATTATTACGACGTCATATCCTCTTTCCACCAGCTGACCGGCTGTCCGGTGATCATCAACACTTCCTTCAACGTGCGCGGCGAACCGATCGTGGAAAGCCCCGCCGACGCCTACCGTTGTTTTTCCCGGACCAACATGGACTTCCTGGTGCTGGAAAATTTTTTGATCGAGAAGCAGGAACAGGATTTCATCGCCGTGGATGAGGACTGGATGAAGGAATTCCCCTTAGACTGATGAAAAAAGTAACCTATCAACCAAAACAGGTCAGGATTTTTCTGGCCCTGCTGCTGATCACGGCTTTCCTGCTGACCTTTAAACTGACCCGGCATGGAGCCGCGCCGACCCGCTGGTTGGCGCTGGCGGCCGAGGCCGTGGTCATCGGGATGCTGGCGGTTTTCCCCAGGATTTTCTTCCCCGTCTTCAAGGTGATCATGATCGCCAGCAGCCGCCTGGGAAGTTTCATTTTCGCGCTGCTCGCCATCGTGGTCTTTTTTTTGATCCTGACCCCGCTTGCCCTGGTCATGAAAATTTTCGGGAAAAAATTCATGAATCCCGATCCGGACCCTTCCCTGCCTTCATACTACGTTGAAGCCGACGCGGGGCACGACATCACAAAACAATATTAGGAGCGGCACATTATGGGAAAATTTTCTATAGTAAAAGAGATATGGGGTTTTATCAAGCAGAAAAAAAAATACTGGCTGCTGCCGATCATCATTACCCTTTTTCTGCTCGGCCTGCTACTGTTCTTGACCGAGGGCAGCGCCATCGCCCCATTTATCTATACTCTATTTTAATTCACGATCCAAGCCGGCCGGTTCCCGGAGTTCGGCACCTACGCCTGCGGTCCCCGCTTCAATATTCATATCGCTCTCGCGGCCGTTGCTGTCCAGCGCAGTGATGGCGTAATCATATTGCCGCTCCACCGAACCCAGCGTGCGGTCAAGGTATTCGTAAGCCTGGTTGCTGACGGGCACGTTGACCAGGAAGCCGTATCCTCCCTGCCCGGCCGGGCGGCGATAGATTTTGTAGGCAACGATCTTGGCGCCGACTTCTTCGTTGCGGGGGTTGGCATCCCAGGTGATGCGGTACAGGTATTCTATTGAAAACAGATTGCGGTTCACATGGCGCTGGTACTGCACGTTCAAAGGCGGATAGATGCCGAGTACTTCCACCTCGGCGGCGGCCGTGCCCGTGGCCCCGTCGTCATCGGTGACGGTTAGCATGATCTGGTAGAAGTTTTTTTGCTGGTACAGGTGCTGGACCTGGGCTCCCGAGCCCTTGTCGCCGTCGCCAAAATTCCACTTGTAGCTGACGATCTGGCCATCGCTGTCGCTGGACGCGCTGGCATCGAAGCTGACGTTCAAGGGGTAAAGGCCGCTGAGCGGGGACAAAGTGAACCGGGCATTGGGCGCGACATTCACAACCGGGGGGGGGGGCGGACCGGGGGTATCGCCTTTGCTGATCATCAGGTAAACGGCTTCGCGTTCGCTGGTGCAGGAAAGAGCGGCGAGCTGACCGTCGCGGCTCAGGTCCAGCGCTTCATTGTCTGGGTTCTCGGCCATCGGTCGGATGCTCGTGTTGCCGCTCCACTGGCCGTTGACCTTCCAGTTATACCAATTGCCCGTAGCGACATGGTTGGTGATGATCATGTTGCTGGTCGAACTGGAAATACTGATGCCCATGTTGGAGTAGTAGGCCGAGGCATTGTCCGTTACCAGATAACGCTCGGAAAACCTCGATCCCGCCAGGTAGCGGTAATAAGTATTCCTGCCCCCGCCATTGGGAGAAGAATCATCCATGTAAATGACATGGGGGGTGTTGGCGCTGTCTACCGTGATCCGCGGCAAATGGGAGCTGCAGTCGAGGTTCTGGCCGTTCTTGACATCAATCGGCGTGTACCACTTGCCGTGGGGCGTGTTCACCTTCTTGGCGTACTTGATGGTGTAGCCTGTGCCGCTCAACTTGGCCGCCCACACCACGTGGATGAAGCTGTCGTCGACCGCCACATCGGGGAACTTTTGCCGTTCGGTCACCACCCAGGGTTCGAGGATGGTCTCGGTGCCGTACCTGGAGACCAGCCAGCTCCTGGTGGTGGGATTGGCCTGAAAAACGATGAACATGTTCCCGCGGCTGTCCAGGCCCATTCTCATGGTGTCGATTTTCCTGGTGGTGTACCCACCCGGCAGCGAGCCGGGAATATTAAGGGTAATGATGGTGATGACCGGGGACCAGCTGCCGTTGAATGAGCGGTATTTGATGTACTGCGTCTCGGAGTTGTAGGTGCTGCACTCAGCCCAGATGATATGGATCACGTCCCTGGAGTCGATGCGCATGTAGGGCGCGTAGCAAAGCAGGCGCGATTCGGAGACATTCTTCACGAAAGAGACGCTTTTCCCGTCGTATTTGCTCAGATGGATCTGGGTCCCTTCTTTGTAGACAACATAAACCTGTTTCTGGGAATTAAACCTGACGCAGGTATAGTCGAAAAAATCGACCCCGCTCTGCCCGGCTATTTTTATCGGATCGCTCCAAGCGGCAGAGAACTGCCTTAATACAAAGACCAAGGCTGCAAGCATGAACCATACCCATATTGGTTTATGTTTTTTCATAAAGATATTATAAGGCAAAATATCAGCATTTTCAACCTTTCGGCCAGGAATGCCCTATTTTTTCAAAATAGGCTCAGTATAAAAAAAGGCCCGCTCAATGTCTTGAACGGGCCTTTATAGGTTACATTTGCCTGATTTACGCTCCAATAGCGGTCAGGCCAGAGTAAAACCGGACACCGGCGTCAATTGCGGGTGTTCTTTAGCACCTCTGAACCGAGCAGCTTCCGGGGCAGAACCGCATTGGCCACTGTGCCAAAATTATCAACCGGGCTGTAATGGCCCTGGTCATCGACCGGGCACACGGCGTACTCGTATTCCTTTGCGGATGTCTGATCGATGCCCATGTCGGCATAGCCGCTGTGCGCGGCGTCCACCTGGCCGATCTCGCTGTAATCACCGCTGTCGCCGACGACGCGGCGGAAAATCTTGTAGCCGACGATATTGTAGCCGGCCTGGGCATTCTTGGAATTGGGCGTCCAGGAAATGGCATAGCCGAACCTGTCATAAATTATGGTCCGTATTTTTTTTCTTTCGTAGGTCGCATTTGCTGTATAAAGAGCCTTGACGACGAACGTCTTAGTGGCGATGCCGATGGCTCCCTTGTCATCATAGACAGTCAGTTTGACCGTGACGTCGCCGTATTTCTTGGCAAAGACATGCGAAGTCGTGCTGCCCTCGGCTTTTTCGCCGTCCCCGAAATCCCAGACATAGCGGACCACGGAGCCGTCGGGGTCATGGCTCTGGCTGCCGTCGAAACTCACCGAGTCCATCCAAAAAATGGAGCTTTTGTCGGCATTGATAACGGCCAGCGGTCTTTGCGTGGCCTTGAACTTGGAGCTGGCCACCACATAGGTCGCGGCCCACTCGCTGGAAAAAGAGACCGCGGCCACCTTGAAGTCCTTGGTGACATCGGCGCATTCGGAATCGGGCTTCAGTGCGCCCAAGCCGGGGATGGGCTGGTAATCGGACCAGGCGCCGTTCCTTTTCCAGGCGTACATGGTGAAGATCTCGCGCATGTGGCCAGCGATGAAAACGTTGTTTTCGTCCTTGGCACGCAGGCTGTTGTTGGAAAGATAGTGGGGCGTCCCCGAGATGTTGACGCGGGGAGAGAATTGCTCGCCGTCCCAGAATTTGTAGAAGATGATCCTGGCCCTGGGGTCGCCGTCATCCTGCCAGATGAAATGGAGCTTGCCGTTTTCATCCTTGGTGACCAGCGGCCAGTGGGCGCTGTTGTCCCAGTTCTGACCCTCCTTGATGTCGATTGCCTCCAGCCAGGCACCGTCGACCTTGTTTTCCCGGCGCCCCCAGAACACGGTGTAGCCGCCGTCGGGGTTGCTGGCGCCCAGGCCCGCCTGCCAGGTCACATGCACGTAGTTTTCGTCCACTGCCACGTCGGGGAACTTGCTCTTGGCCTCGGCCGGGAAACTTTCAGCCTTGACCACGTCGCCGTACTTGCTGATGAACCTCGACCTGTACTTGGTGGCATCCATGAAAACGATGAACATGTTGCCCTGCTTGTCCATGATCATGCGCAGGGGTTCGGTCTTGGGCGGGGCGGAATAATGGATGGTGTTGCCCCCGATAAAGAGCTTGATGATGGTGGAAACCGGGGAGAATTCCGTGCCGTTGAAGGTGCGGTAGCGGATATAGTAGTCGTCGGAGGTCCTTGCTGTGGCCTCGGCCCAGACGATGTGCACCAGGTCGTTCTCATCGATGAACATCCAGGGGGTGCAGTTGAACATTTCGGGATCGCCGATCTCCTTCAGCACCTCCGCCTTTTCGCCGTTATAGCGGGCGAACATTACATGCGGGCCGGCGGTGTACAGGATGTAGGCGGTCTGGGTGGAATCGAAGCGCACCTGGGTGAAGTAATGAGAGCCAGCGCTGCCGTCTATCTTGACCGGCAATTCCCAGGCGGGCAGCATCATGGCCAGCAGCAGCAAACCGAAAAACAATTTTTTCTTCATTTTCTTTCTCCCAATGGCAAAAACAAAAGCCCGTTCAATCGGATCGAACAGGCTTTTTATGAATTAATTCAACACTTTTTTAGAACGTGTAAAAGACGCCGAGCTTCAATTCGACATTGGTCAGGTCCAGCGGGAAATCAGGCGTCACCGGCACATCGTACGTCTTTTTGGCCAGGTTGAACTGCAGCCTGGCAGTGGCGTAAAAACTGTCGCTCAGCTTGTAATTGCCGCCCCAGAGGATGCTGCCGCCAAAAATATTCTCTTTGATCTCATCGAAAGGCGTCGTGTCCTTGAAGAGGATATACAATACGCCGGCGCCTACAAAGACTTCCAGTTTCTGCTTGCGCACCAGGTAGTACTTGATGCCGGCTGAAAACGGGATCATCGTGTATTTTTCCGAGCCCTCAGCCCAGCCGAGAGGTACCGATTTCCCCGAATAAGCAGCGCCGAAAAAGAATTCAAACTTGTTGGGGAAGCGGAAGGAGAACTCGAGCCCGGGTCCGATGGCGCGGCCGTAAAGCCCGGAAAAACCCTCGGAGGTCATGTATTGGTAATCAAAGTTCAGCCCTACTTTGAATCTCTTCGCCCACTTCGCCCTGGCTGTCGAGGGTTCTGCCGTAATCTCTTCCCTGGCAGCTTCCGGTTTCGCCACGGTCTTCTCTTCAGCCTTGACCTCGGCTTTTTCGGGGAGCTTGTTCACGATCTTTATCTTCTTGCCGTCCTGCAGGCACTCCACGCCCTTGACGATCAGAATCTGGCCCTTTTCCAGGCCGCCCAGCACCAGCACTCCTTCGTTCTCGGTTGCACCCAGGGTCAGCGTCGCCCGCTTGGCCCGGTTTTTCTCAGCCAGGTAAACATAGGCGCCGGCACCGTCCTGCAGCACCTGCTGCCGTATCAGGACCACTACGTCGCTGTACTCTTTCTTCAGGATCTTGATCGAAGCCTGTACACCGGCGCTGAGTTTGCGGTCGGTGTTGTCCAGGGAGATCTCGGCCTGGTTCGTGCCGACGATGGTTACTTCGCCATTCATGCCGCTGGAAAGGGTTTCGAAGCGGACGAAGATCTTTCCCTTGTTGCTCAGGGAAGACACTTCATCGCCGGCGATGGCAAACTTCATGATGTCCTGGTTGACGGCCACGGCCAGCACCGCGCCGGCGGCCACGTCCTTTCCAACTTCGGCATCCAATTTTTCAATCCGGCCGTCAATGCCGCTTTTAATGATATACAAATCGGCTTTGGCCTGCACTGCCGCCAGCTTTTCCCTGGCAGCCAGCAGCTTTTCCTCGGCCTGCTTTTCGGCTTTCGCGTTTTTCACCTTCAAGCCTTTGCGGATCTTCAGGGTCTTTTCCGACGCAGCCACCGCGGCCCTGGCTTCCTTGATCTCTTTGTCCAATGCCTTGGCGTCCAGCGTCAGCAAAACGTCGCCGATCTTGATTTCGTCGCCGGCTTTGAACTGCACCGTCTTGACCTTGCCGTCCACGGCAGCTTTCAATTCAACCGTCAGGGGCGCTATCCCATTCTTGAAATAGGCGTATTCGGAAAAATTCTCGCCCTTGATTTCCACCGCCTCGACCTTGACCGTGCGCGGGCAATCCATCTTCTTATCAGCCTGCCCGGCGGACAAAACCGGCGGCAACAGCAACGCCGCCACGATCACTGCCAATAATTTACTCTGCATCTTCATTTGCAACTCCTTGTTGATTTAAATGTATTAAAAATGATTGACGGGGCTGTAGTGCCCATCGGCATCCATCGGACACACGGAGTATTCGTACGTCTTGTCGCCCCTTTGCTCGATGCTCACGTCGGCGAAAAGGGTTTTCGCGACATCGACCGTGTCGACATCGGTATAATCGCCGGTCTCACCGACGACCCTGCGGAATATCTTGTAGCTGACGATGGTGTATCCGGCCGTCGCGTTGCTTTCGTTGGGCGACCAACGGATGACGTAGCCGTCCCTCAGGTACAGGAGGGTCCTGATTTGCTTTTTTTCAAAAGTGACATTCTTGGCCGTGTACAGGGCCTTGACCTTGATGATCATGCTGAAGGAGGACATCGCGCCCTTGTCGTCGGTGACCGTCAGCTTGACCCTGACATCGCCGAACTTGTTGACGAAGGCGTGGGTTACCTGGCTGCCTTCGGCTGTTTCGCCGTCGCCGAAATTCCACAGGTAGCGGACGATTGTACCGTCGGGATCGAAACTGCCGCCGGCGTTGAAGCTGATGGAATCGCGCCAGAAGATCTCATTCTTGTCGGCGGTGAAGGCCGCCACCGGCACTTCGTTGACGACGATCTTGGAACTGGTCGAGAGCCAGATGACATTATTATTGACGGTGTAGGAAACGGCGGCCACTTTGCCCATCTTGTCCAAATCGGCGCTTTCGTTATCGGCACCCATCGTGCCGTCGATCGTCTGGACGCCTTTCCAGACGCCGTTCACCTTCCAGTCATAGTAGACGAGCTTGATCACCTTGTGGCCGGCCATGAAGCCGTTGTCCTTGTTGAACATGGTGATACTGTTGTTTGACCACCATCCTTTGTTGGGGGTGAGGAACTCCCGTTCGCTCATGGCCGTGCCGGTCCAATAGCGGTACAAAACCTCCCGGCCCGGGCCGTCGCCGTCGTCCATGTAAATGAAATGGGGGTTTTGCTTTTCGTCGAGTGACATCATGGGGGTATGGGAGCTGCGGGACATGTTTTTATTTTGCTTGATGTTGACAATGGGCAGCCATTTGCCGCCGACCTTGTTCTCCCTCCTGGCCCATGAGCATGTATAATTGGCCGAGCTGGGCAGGCCGTCCTGCCAGCAAACGTGAATGTAGTCGTCGCCGGCGGCGACATCGGGGTATTTCATGCGTACGCTTTTCATGGACGGCCAGCCTTCCTGGGTGACGACATCGCCGTATTTGCTGATGAATTTGCTCCTGGCCCGGGTCGAGTCGTAATAGGCGACGAACAGGTTGTCATCGCCATCGACGGCGATGCGAATGAATTCGATCTTGGGCGGGGCGTGCTTGGACTGGGGGGTCCCGGGCATGATCACCATGGCCAGTTGGATAATATCGGACCAGGCATGGCCGTCGAAAATGCGGTATTTAATGTAATAATCCGTGGCCGACCTGGATGTCGCTTCGGCCCAGACGATGTGGATCTTGCCGTCCCTGGCGACCGCCATCCCGGGGGCGTAGGTCTTTAAGCTCCCCTTGTTCACCTGGCCGAGAGCCTCAACCCTCACGCCGTCGTATTTGGCCAATTTCAAAAAATTGGGATCATAATTATAAAGAACATATGCGGCGCCCGAATAATCGAAGCGCACCTGGGTATATTCACTCCAGAAAGTAGAGCTGCCGCCATCGATTTTCACCGATGCCTCCCAGGCAGGCGCTAGCAACGCCAATAAAAATAAACCAATGAACATGATTCTCTTCATGCAATTCCTCCAATTTAAATTTTTTTATATGAAAACATAATAAACACCAAAAAATTATCATAGCACAAATCTACTTCAAAAACAACCCTGGCAAAATATTACCAAGAAAGTTTACTTTATCACGAGAATTTTTCAAAGTCAATCCTTGGGGGGAAAATAAAATTTCAGGCCATAACAGCCTTTTTCAGTCCATTTCACCCGCAACCTGCCTCCGGAAAACGATTGACATTTATTGCGATTTGTCATACCCTATGGCCGGCGATCCTGCCGGACGCCGATCCCGGATCGGCTGATTGGGAAGCATAAAGAATTGGCATGAAAAAAAGTGGAAAATGCTTTTTTTGCCTGGGCCTACCTGCGCTGGCCTTGTTCCTTTGGCATTGTTCCACACCCGGAAATGAGGCCAAAGGCGGCCGACCGACTTCCGGAGTAGCGGAACTTGCCGGCCCGACAGAAGGAAAAGACGATCAGAATCTTTCCCTTCGGCTCAGGCTGAGGGGCATGGAGCAACTGCTGCGCGAAGGACAGTGGGGCGAAGCCACGCGGATTTACGCGGATATTCTGGCGACGGCAGCGGCCAGCGGCGACGAAGCGGCGCTCTGCGGCGTCCAGAACCGCGTCTGGGATTTTTATTTCCAGGTGCGCCGGCGCCGGACCTGGTTTGTTGCCGACGGCCTGAAACTGGCGGGGACGTTCTACGACGCTCCCGGCGGGAACGCGAACGGCACGATC